>Ga0302146_10000266_pt1 | contig 32673 bp, 20 predicted proteins | sample I_Bog_E3_1_FD_193578 | JGI IMG/M metagenome (GOLD analysis project Ga0302146, IMG submission 193578) | Peat permafrost microbial communities from Stordalen Mire near Abisko, Sweden - I_Bog_E3_3 | ecosystem: Environmental > Terrestrial > Soil > Wetlands > Peat | place: Sweden: Abisko, Stordalen...
CTCCCTACTCCGCCAGCTCTGCCAATGCCCGTTCTGCGGCGTCAGACGGTTATAACACAGTAGTACTAGTGCCATGTCCCTAAAGTCCATAACATAAAATGACCTGTCATCCTGAGCGAAAGGGGCCCCAAACGCTTTTCAGTTTCCGGGGTCCCCGCAGACAGGTCTTCGCCTGCGGGGTGGAGTTCGGGGGTGGTGAGTCGAAGGACCTGCGTTTGCACTTTGGAATTTATGCTACGAATTTCAGGGACAGGACATTAGGGTGTATCGACATATGCGGCGCGCAGCGACGGGAGCCATTTTTTCAGTTCGAGGAAAGAGGAGCGACGCATGCCGGGGTCCCCACGGACAGCCAGTTTGAGAAAGTTTTGAGACAACCGGGTACTTCGCCAGCAATGCGGCGACAAAGCAAAGGCAGGAAGACAGGTCGGGTACAAAGTCGGCCAGCGTCCGTCAATCGGTTACGCGGAGCTCTTGTCTTCTCCCAACTGCACGAACCGCGTTTCCACGAGGACGCGCTCGAAGTGCGCTGGCCCCATGTGGCGCAAACCATTTGTTTCGTGGACCATTGCAGGATCACGATCTCCGAACGCCCTGGTTTTATGGGCGTGGGTGCTCCTCACGATTTCCCTCTACAGCGACCGCGATCTGCTTTGATCTCCGGTAGACGTTAGCGACCGCCAACGTCCAGAAAGGTGCCAAATCGACTCCTGGGACGAGCTTGCCCAAGAAGGAAGGGAGGAACTCCCAGTGCCAGCCAAGAAGGTAAAACAGGACGGCTCCGACTCCAAGATCCAGTATGTCGTCCGCCGGCGATGCAGCACCCTCGACGAACAGGGGAAAGACTACGATCTGAAGTGCATCCGCAATGATCGCCAGGATCAATGCGATTCGAAAGCGCGGACCCGGTGAGATTTGAATGGCGTCCTGAGTCATATCAGCCTGCTGCTTTCCTACGCGTGCTTGATTCGCTCATTTTACGCCGCAAGCATTCCGATGGCGGGACACCGGTCATCGTCGCATGCGATTCGGCGGCCCGGAACTTCTCAACTATCTGCACGGTATGGTTCCTAAAGCCCAAAAATACAATTCCAAGATCGTCCCCAAAACGCCCTCAGCTCGGTAGGTTGCGGAGACATGAACGTCCTGTGGCAGACCACCGGAGGTGCGCTGACTGCAGTGTCAGGCTTGGCGATTGCTCAAAACACGACTCATCGAACACGGTGGTATTGTGCACTTGCTTGTACTCAGCGATCCGCTGTTTGTCGGCCCCGCTTTGCTATATCGGGAGGGCCATCTGTTTTCCCGGCGGAACGGCGCGCGTTCCCTGCGACAGGCACCAACCGGTGAACCTTGCACACTGTCCAATGAGGAATTGGCACTGGCGCGGATAAATCGAAGCCTCACGCCATAGCATTCAAGCCAAATCAGCATGCAGGTACCGGACGAAGTGACTCATCGTGGCTCACCGAGGTTAGAAGTGATTGTGTGATAGCATGCCCTCAAGTCCACGATCCATTTGAAGCGCATGGTTTTCCGGGGAACTTCGTTGAAACGCCTTCTTGCCGTCTATACCCTCGCATTTTCGCTTTTTGCCACTGGGCAGGTGAATGCTCAGATATTTCACAATCCTTATCGAGTTCCCACCGCGCAAGATCCGATCAGCGTCTTTACGGTAGACGTAAACGGCGATGGCGTACCCGATATTCTCTTCGAGACGGAGGGCAATTCCACAACGCCCACCACGATGGACGTCCTCTTCGGACAATCCTCAGGCGGCTATATCGCCGGACCCGTGCTCACGCTGCCCAACGGAGTGGGAGGCTGCCGCCCCCTGGACGCGAACCGCGATGGAAAGCTCGACCTCGCCTGCCTCCATCTGATCGACGAATACGATATCGAGGCCGCCACGTTTCTCGGCAATGGCGACGGAACCTTCCAGGCGCCCATCTATAGCGCCCCCATGCAGTCGCAGGTCGGTTACAACGACTTTATCGCTTGGATGTTCACCCCGACCGATGTCAATGGGGACGGAATTCCAGATTTACTTATAGGCGACGCACTGGACCAGTGGATCTTTGTGCTGATCGGGGATCGGACTGGACGATTCACGGTCAAATCCATAATCGGTGGATACCCTTCATCGGGAGTCTCAGGGTTTTTTCCCAACGCGAGCATGAACATTTTTGCCATGGATCTAAACGGCGATGGCAAAACCGATCTGGCTTTTTCCAATGGGCCCACAGTAGTGCTTGGCAATGGCGACGGAACTTTTCAAACTCCAAAGCTCTACGACGGCACTTATTTCAGTTGCATTTATCGCGACATGGACGGCGATGGCCATCCTGACGCCGTTTGCGCCGACATTGTGTATGACGATGAGTTAGCCATCCTGCATGGAAATCCGGATGGATCGTTCAACACCACGCCCATCTCGACCCAGAAATATATCGAGAGCGATCTTCCATCCCCGGTTTATGTTCAGGATCTGAATGGAGATGGTATCGCGGATATCGTGGCAGACTCCCCCGGCGGGCTGGAGGTTCTGCTGGGTGATCCGGGCCTCAAATTCGCTACCCCCGTTCACTACGCCGTAGGAAATCCAGCCAGTAACGGAGAACTGTCGTCGCAGTTTGCCGACATGAATCTGGACGGTCTGATTGATGTTGTTGCCACGGGGCCGAATGGTATCTACATCAGCTACGGACGTGCGGATGGATCGTTTAACGCTGCGCCCGCTTATGAAGTCGCGCAGGTGCTGGGGCATACGGCGGTTGCCGACTTCAACGGCGATGGCATCCCGGATATCGCGGCTACAGGGGATCAGAATATCGAGTTGAGCCTTGGCAACGGGGACGGCACGTTCAAGCCATATTCTGCATTGCCCAACGGCGGAATCGACTGTCAATACCCCCGGCAGAGCCGGGGGCTTGATTATGTGAGCCGCTCGAAGCGGCTTGAGCGGGGTCGCTAACGCGGCTCCGACGTTATTGGGACCACCTTTCGGTGGCTACTTCCACATCTTGAGCTGGTCCAGTCGCTTGTCCTCAACCTCTTGGTTTCGGATGTATTCGCGAATCGCCGTCTCGTCGCGCCCTACCGTCGATACGAAGTAGCCTCGCGCCCAGAAATGCTGCCCGGCAAAATTCTGCTTGTGCTCGCCGTAGGTCCGAGCCAAGTGAATTGCGCTCTTGCCCTTGATGAATTCCACAACCTCAGATACCGCATATTTGGGCGGAATCGAAAGCAGCATATGCACGGGGTCAGGCATCAGGTGACCTTCCAATACGCGACATTCCTTCTGCTAGGCCAAACGTTTGAACACCTCGCCCAAATGCTGCCGAAGGCTTTCATACAGCACCTTGCGGCGACATTTCGGGATAAATGCCACGTGGTATTTGCACTCCCATACCGTGTGGCTTAGACTCTCCAATTGGTCCATCCAGTTTCTCCTTTGCGTGTGCTTTGGTCGGCTCACGATTGGAGTTTCTTGGATGGACTCCCGTAAATGTCAAACTGCTACTGCCACCCCGGCAGAGCCGGGGGATCTCCTCACCCTTTAGCAAGTGAAAATGTCCGCTTTTGAGAACAAGTGAAGTGTCCGGTTTGGTTAAAAAGTAAAATCATCAACTAGTCGTCGTCGAGGTGGTGGGAAAGTGCGCATCCCGCGTAGTTTGCAGGATTTGCAAGTTGATAGGGAAAGTCTGCTTTTGGACTTTTCCTATCAACGTCTTTTCCACGGCCTTGAACTGTTTTTTCGTCAGAGGCGTCAGCAGCTTTCCTTCCGCGCTGTAGTGTCCGGAGCGATCTCCTGCGATCATGAGGGTCAAGGTGGTGCCCAGGTGCTGATGACCTCGTCCCAGTTTGGTAGCGCTCGCTACTATTATGTGAGGATAGAGGACGCCATGAATGAGGATTGGCAGAATCCTTACAAACTTTTACAAAGCTTTACTTGGAGTTTCGCCCACAAGGCGTGCGAAAGTCGACCCTGAAAAATGTCCACGGGTAAACACTGGCGGCTCGCTCCACAAAGGGTGCAATCGGCAATGATCCACAAATCCGGCATTGTCTGGACGGGCGCCGGGATCGCTCATTCGCGACGCCGATGCTGTCGGCGGCTCACGTCTTCACATCCTCAATACCAACAAGCGTCACAGCATCGAGAGTCACCGGCGCATGCTGAAAGCGGGAATTGCGGCTGCGTTCTACGGAGAGTGGAAATTAAATATCGACCGTATCCGGAAGAACGATGTCATTTTCCACACAACAGTTCTCGGCAAACCCGTGAATATCTTGACCGAAACGTCACTTCCAAACTGGCATTGCACATCAGACTATTTCAAATGATTCGACAGAGTCCATTGGTTGGAACATCGGAACGGTTGTGGTCTCAGCCTGGATTTTGGCCGACTTCGATTCCTTCCGGGAAGACGATCCTTTCATTGAGCTCCCGGTTGAATTCTGAGACGACTTCGGAGACTTGAAGCCCGGGCCATCATCTGTGGTCGAATGAGTTCGCTTAGGGGTTGCGTGAGTCGCGTGGGTTTGCGTTTGTGAGCGAGCTTGAGTGCCATTGCTGCGGCAGTTTTGCCGATCGATTTGCTTGCTTGATCCACAGAGGACAAGGGGACTCGCAGATGGTTGTTGTAATAGAGGTTTCCGCATCCGACAATCGCTACGTCCTCGGGTATCCTGAGACCGGCTTCAAAGATTGCGCGCATGGCTCCGAGCGCGAGCCGATCGTTGAAGCAAAAGATCGCGTCAGGTCGATTCGGGCTTGAAATCAGCATTCTGGCGGCCTCGTAAGCACCATTCTCATCGTCGTAATCAATCGAGGTGCGGACGGAGACGACATGGCCGGGCAGGGGAACCTTGTGGCGATCGGCCAAAGCCCCCAGGTAGCCTTCGAGCCGCCCGATTGCGGTGCTCATTTGAGGACCACGGATGTGGGCGACTCTTTGGCAACCTTGCTCGATCAGGTGCGCAGTGGCAATCCTCCCTACTTCCCTATCGTCAACTCCGACGAAATTGGCCGAAAGGCCCAAGAATTGCCGATCCAACAGAATGTAAGGCACCTTCCGTTCTTCCGCGGCACGAAAGCTCTCGACTGTGCTTTGAGCCGAGGCCACCAGCAAAACATCCACTCATCTGGCGAGAAGCTGCTCGATTTCCTGCTTTTCCAACTCAGGGTCTTCATTCGAGAGGGAAATCAAGACACGATACCCCCTCTTGTGAACCGCGACAGTGATTGACTCGGCAATCTCCGCAAAAAAAGAGTCCTGAAGGCACGGCAGAACGAGTCCAATTGTCCATGTTTGGCCTGTGGCGAGAGAAAGCGCGGCAAAGTTCGGTTGATAATTGAGTTCCTTGGCCCGCTTCAGCACCCGTTTCCGGTTCCGCTCCCCAATGGCCCCATTATCATGCAACGCATTCGATATTGAAGACACCGAAAGGCCCAAATCTCGCGCAATATCCTTTAGTCGAACTGCCATTGGTCAATTCCCTCCAACGTGAAAGTCGCGGATGCCCCACCCGGATGAATTGAATAGATCGTTTGTTCAAATCACTATGAGCTCTCGATTGAAGGATTCGAAGGATCGTTGAATCGCAATTCAACCGCGATTTAAGACTTCGTCATTGAGTCCGCTATAGCATTTTCGGAATTGCTTTAGACCGATGACACGCGCTCAAGTGGCTTTTTTATCAAGAAAAAGCCACCTTTCCATGCACCCAAAAGGTCTATATTCGTTCCGAAAATGCTCTAGTATCCCCGCTTCGCGGACGTAATCAGGATTGCCAATGCCGTTCTTAGAGCGTTCGGCGGGCGGAAGGCCCGTACCGTTCGGGGTGATACAGTCGGCTACTCAAAAATTGATACATCCTCAAGACCACCTACAGCTGATCGACATCTCCATGGCGGAATAACTGCCTTGGATGGATCAATAGACTGCCGAAGGACTATTTGGCTGTTTCGGTAAAGGTAACCGCAGTTCCTCCGAGTGCAAACTGGCCCTGCGCGGTAACGGTCACAGTTCCCTGGGACGAAGGTAGCGTCAGAGTTACCGAGGCCTTCCCCGTTGCGTTGGTTTGGGCGATCACGCGGCTGCCGCTGTTGATGCCGTTGGAAAGGGTGCCGGCCGAAGTGCTGAACAGGATTTCCGCGCCATTGGCCGACGTTCCAGGATCGTCGGGAGAGAGCGTAACGGTCAGCGGATGTGCGAGAGGCTTGCCGGCGTTGCCCGATTGGTGGTCGCCCGACTGGGTGAGCGTGGCGGCCGGTGAGCCGACGACGATCCAGCCGCTCTCTGCCTGCGTGGAGACGCCGTCACTGCCCGTGACGGTGTAGTGGCAAAAGCCTGGGGTGTTTCTGGTGTTGACGGTAATGGTGGCAGGCTTGGTGGGGGTGATGCTGGCGTCAGTCAGCGTGAGGGAACCGCGGCAGGGCCTTGCGCCCTCGAAGGCATCGAAGTCCGCCGAGGTCAGGGTCACGGAGGCCGTACCGCTCACGATCGTGGGATGCAGAATTCCCTTCTCCAATGCCGGAATCATCAGATCGTCCGGATTCAAATACCACTCCGAGGCAGGCTTGGAGGGCTGGGAACCGCCGACCACCAGCAGCGTGACGCTGTATGGGGCAAAGCTCTGCGTCGCGCTCCAGGCAGTCGAGGTCGAAGCGGCGATTGAGCCGGGGTGAGTTGAGACCAGCGTGTACGACGAATAGGTGCTGGCGCTGAAGCCATTCAGGTTGAAGGTGACATTCGCGGTGTTGCCCGGATCCTTGTTGAGGACCATGATGGTCATCGTCGTCCCGGCCGCACCCAGAGCGGCGTAGCTGGTGAACAGGTCCGGATTGCTGGTGCTCCGGTCCGAGACGGAGAGCGTCCCGAATCCATGCTTCGCCCCGTCGTAGGTGGTGTAGAGCTTGATGGCTTGAACGTTGGGATGAGGCTGCCTGGTGGTATCGTCGGTCGCATCCGGGCCGCCCCAGCGCGTGGAAAAGCTCAGCCCCTCGCGGCCCATGACGCCAAAAGCATCCGCGTCGGAGAGTGCCGTCGAAAAGTCCCATTCGGGTTGCGGCGCCATCCACGACTCCCACTCGGAAAAGGAGAGCGGGGTTCCCGGATAGATGGCGTTCACCAGGGCCTTGAGTCGCGGGATAAGGAAGGTGACGCTGCGGCTTGGTTCGGTCTTTGTAATCCAATCGGCATCGATCCCAGGATTGGAATACATCGGATCCCAGTAGGTGCGATAGACCATGCCCGCGGCGGCCCGCTTTTGCGCGTTGCTGTATTTGGAGATGTCAACATTGGGGCCTACATAGGCGTGGACGTCCAGGACATCGAGGGTACGGCCGCCGTTGATCTGGTCCAGCCAGTAGATCTGATTGAGCCACCAGGGAAGAAAGTCGATGCCTGCATGGGCTGCCTTGTCGTCTCCCGCGGGGCCGGCCGACCAAAGGAAGTTCCAGCAGCAGGTGACGGGGCCGAAACGGACCGCTTGCGGGTCCCATTCTTTGATCTTGATCCCCTTCAACTCGAAGACATTCGCCAGCTCGGTGTATCCGGGATGGGCAGGATGGACATCGGCGTGGGAACCATCCCAAATCTCGGGTTCATTGTCGACGTCGTAAAAGTGGCAACCGATGATTGGCGAATAGGGGACCTTGCAATTGCTGCTTCCAAAGGCCGCTGAGAGCGCCTTTGTCCACTCGTCGCGATAGAGGCAATTGCCGGTCTTGCAGTCGCTCGGGCTATCCACAAGCGGATAGTATGCATCTGTCACAGGTTCAGTGTTCACGCGGGTCTTGCAGTCCGGCTTCTGGCCGTTGCCGGCATCGGCGTTATTGGGATTGACTTTGCACTGAGGACCGAACTTCTTGACGGAATAACTCCAGTGACCGCTCTCCTTGGCCACCCAATCGAGTGTTGGCATGGTGGTGAGCATGCGGCTTCCCGCGTCCGCAGCGTATTTCACCATCTGGACCGAGTCGTTCATGAAGCCGTCGGAGTTCGAGATACCGAAATCCTCAAAGAACCAGTCTCCGCCCGCGTTATAGGTGAAGGTCTTCCAGTTGTAATCGGAGGTTTGGTTGCCTCCCCAGCGGATCAGCGCCGGCGCCATTCCCGTAATGTTGTTCCTGTTGCTGGTATTGATGCCGAAGATGTAAGGGCTGATCTGATGGCGATTCGCCAATGTGTCGATCGCCACGGCAACGCCGATGCTACCGGGCGCGGTTATGGTCAAGTTCGCCATGCCCGTGGAAGCGGCGTAAGTAGACGCGCTGGCTGAGTCTGGCGTATAGGTGACACGCAGCGTATCGGCGCCCATTGCCAGCGAACCCGGCTGGACGTAGAAGGTTGCAGCACCAGAGCTCAGCGTCGCGGGAGAGGAGGTAAAGCTGCCGCTCGAGAGCGTCACTATGCCGGTCGGTTTTGCGCTGGCGCCCGTTACGGTTGTGGTCACGATCAGGTTCTCGGCGTAGGGATGCGTGGCCTCTTCAGGTGTGACTGTAACGGTCGGCGTGGTTAGGGCTTGGGCGGAAATGGACAACGTGGATTGAGCGGCACAAGAGCCGAGCGCAAGCACGAAGAGCGGTCTAAAAAAAGATCGGAGCATCAAGGCCGGACATCCTCCCGCGGGACTTAGCTGAGAGGCCCCTGCCGCACCTGCTGTCGAGCCGGGGCCACCGATGCTAGTTTGAAGTTGCTTGAAACGTCACAACAGCGCCGCCGAGTGCGAACTGGTCCTGCGCGGTAACAGTCACAGTCCCCTGGGAAGAAGGCAGCGTCAGAGTGACCGAGGCGGTTCCCGAGGAGTTGGTTTGAGCGATCACGCGGCTCCCGCTCGTTGTGCCGTTGGAAAGCGTGCCCGCCGAGGTGGTAAACAGAATCCCGGCACCGCTGGCGGAGCCTCCGGATTGGCCCGGGGTCAGCGTAACCGTCAGCGGTTGCGACAGAACCGTTCCAGTGCCGCCCGATTGGTTGTTGCCTGACTGGGTAATCGTGGCAGGGGGATTTCCGACAACGATCCATCCGCTCTGGGTCTGGGTCACCGTTCCGTCATTGCCGGTGACGGTATAGTGGCAAAAACCCGGGGTGCTGGCCACGTTCACGGTGACCGTCGCCGGTTTTGCCGCGGTTATGGTGGCGTTGGTGAGCGCCAGCGAACCGCTGCAGGCCGGCGCGCCCTCACTCGCGTCGAAATCAGCCGCGGTGAGCGTCACTGGGCCGCTTCCGCTGCCGATCGCCGGATGCAGAGTTGCGGTGCCCGAGGCCGGAATCATCAGGTCGTCGGGGTTGAGGTACCACTCCGACGCAGGTGTGGAGGCTTCGCTTCCGGTGATCACCAGCAGCGTAATGCTGTAGGGCGCGAAGCTCTGCGAGGAGGTCCATCCCACCGAAGTGGAGGCCGAAATCGCGCTGGCAGCGGCCGAGGTGAGCGTGTAGGCCACATAGCTGGAGGCATTGAATCCAGAAAGGTTGAAACTTACTTGCGCGCTGTTGACTGGATCCTTGTTGATGACCATGATGGTCATCGCATTGCCGCTTGAGTTGAGCGCGGCGTAGCTGGAAAAGAGATTCGAGTTTCCGTTATTTGTGTCGGATACAGACACTGTGCCGAACCGGTCGTGCGCGCCGTCGTAGTTGGTGTACATCTTCCAGGCCAGGTATTCGGCAGTGCCAGACGACGGGCCGCCCCAGCGCGAGGCAAAGCTAAGTCCCTCGCGTCCAAAAACGCCCAGGGTATCCGCGTCGGCTATCGCCGTTGAAAAGTCTGTTCCGCTGTTCTGGGCAAGGCCGGCGCCCCACTCGGTATAAGACAGTGGCGTTCCGGGGTATATGGCGTTGACCATGGCCTTGAAGCGTGGAATGTGGAAGGGAATGCCTGGGTTTGGCTCCTCATTGGTTGTATATGTATTGTTCGTATCTGGGTTCACTGTGGCCGGATCCCAGTAATAACCGGCGCATTTGACCGTAGCCGCCTGAAGCTGGGCGTTGGTGAAATTGGTGGTAGGGCCGCAGTCGGCATAAGCATGGATATCGAAGACGTCAAGCGAACGCGTGCCGTTGATCTGGTCGAACCAGTAGATCTGATTTAGCCACCAGGGCAGGAAGTCTACGCCGCCGTGAGCGGCCTTGTCATTGCCGTTGGCGCCGTTCCAGTAAAACCACCAACAGCAGAAGACCGGACCAAAGCGCACTGCCGCCGGATCCCAAGTCTTAAGGTTCGTCGCTTCTGTCTCATAGAGATTGGCGATCTCGTCGTAGCCCGTCGGGGCCGGGTGAACATCACGGTGTGTGCCATTCCAGATTTCCGGTTCGTTGTCCATGTCGTAGAAGTGGCACGAGGCGATGGTGGAATATGGAACGGAGCAAGTACCGGACCCGAAGGCGGTCGCCAACGCCTGCGCCCAGGTTTCGCGGTCGATGCAGGTGGTTCCATCCGTGGTCCCCGACGGGCACTCCGTTGCGGTGTCTACCAGCGGGTAGTATGCCGTGGTGACTGCGTTGGCGGTCACCGGCGTCGTGCTGGTACTGCAGTTGCCAGTCGATCCGGCTACCAAGCCGTTACCGGCGTCGGTGTTGTAGGGGTCGACAGCGCACTGTGTGCCAAAAGTTTTGACGGAATAGCTCCAGCCGGATGCCTGGGCCACCCAGTCCATCATCGCCATCGTGGTCAGCGCATGGCTGCCGGCATTCTGGGCTTCCGTAATAAGTTGGACCTGATCCCCCGCGTCTCCATAATCTTCGAAGTAATAGTCGGCGGCGGCATTGCGGGTTTGCAACCGCCAGTTGTAGTTCGACGCGTCATTGCCACCCCATCGCGAAAAGGTGTAGCCCGCGTCGGATATGTCCGAAATCACCTGGTCATTATTTCCGTAAACAAACGGGCTGATCGAATGGCGATTGGCCAGAACGTCGATGTTGACCGTTACGGCTGTGGTCGTGCCCGCGGTGACGGTCACCGAGGCGTTTCCGGAAGCGCTGTTGTAGGTTGCGGAGCTGCCGCTGTCAGGGGTGTACCTGGCTGTCAGCGTGTCGGAGCCCGTGGCGAGCGATCCTGCCGGAATGGTAATTGTCGCCGAGCCGGAGTTGAGCGCGGCGCCGGATGAGGTGTAGCTTCCGCTGGATAGAACCACCGAACCTGTCGGCGTAGCGCCCGCTCCAGTGACCGTAACATTCACGGAGAGCGATTGGGTCGTGCGAATGCTGCTCGATGCCGGAGTGACGGTCACCGTGGGCGTGGTCACTGATTGGGTGACGGTCACCGAGCTAGTGCCCGAAGCGCCGTTGTAGGCGGAGGAACTGGCGCTGTCCGGGGTGTACCTGGCTGTCAGCGTGTCGGAGCCCGTGGCGAGCGATCCTGCCGGAATCGTAATTGTCGCCGAGCCGGAGTTGAGCGCGGCGCCCGATGAGGTGTAGCTTCCGCTGGATAGAACCACCGAACCTGTCGGCGTTGCGCCCGTACCAGTGACCGTAACCGTCACGGAGAGCGATTGGGTCGTGCGAATGCTGCTCGATGCCGGAGTGACGGTCACCGTGGGCGTGGTGGGATTCGGGCCCGTCCCCCCACCCGAGCTACCGCTGCCGCATGCCCCCATTGAAATAGCAACAGCGAATAGGAGAAAGACGAAGAAGAGCGCTCCAAATCGATTCATAAAAACTCCTTTATGACCTTGTCTCTGAAACAAATGAAAACAGCATTTGCGGTCAAGTTTCATTTACCAAGATTCCAAACCGGCACTGCCTTGTGACGCTTCCGTCAGGCAGACAGATGGTTAGACAGCAGCTTGCGCGAGCAGCTACTGCGCACCGCATACCCATGGAGGTCGTTCAAGGAATTCCGTAAATCCGCCAGGGAAAGTGCTCGCAATTGGGGTCCTCGCAGCAAGATCCTTTGCTGCCGTCCCATCCGTCACCGCGGTGCGATCCTTCGTTTACTTGCTTGCCCGATTGAGCGTTACTCTTACTAGCACAATGTCGTTGCTATTCATCGGGATCGAATACTCGATTGTGCCCTCCGCACTGGCTTGCACCACCTTGTCGGTCTCCGGCAAATCGCGCGTTAAGTTGTTCAGATCCGCAACTTGTTTTGTAGTAAGGTCTTTGGGAGAACCCATCTCGATGTATGCGGAGTAAGCATCGTTGACGTGATAACCGGTTCGATTCACCTCAAGACGATAAGCTTGATTCGGTACAAGGCTGTTGACTCGCAAATCAACGGATGCGGCAGGACGATTGGGAATAAGCTTTGTGTAAAAGGATCGATTGCTGGTCTTCTGTTCCGGCTGCTCAAAATCCCAAACCACCGCCGCGACGTTCCCGTCCTGCGTTGCGATTATTGCCTGCGAATCCGTGGTTCCGAGGCTTTGGCCCTGAAGAGCATGAAGGTACTTATATGCGAAGAATGCCGGCTTGCGAATGCCCTGCGGGTTCAGCAGGCCAAATCCTCCCTGGAACGCCGCCGTCGGAGGTCCCGGCTCTTCAAAGAGATCTGAATATGTCCAGTAGCTCATCCCCTGCAGCAGCCCCTGACTGGCCTTGAGCTTGGTCAGGATGTAAGGCGCGCTGATGTAGGAATCGTGCACCGAATCGCGGGGTGTGTAACTTGTGCTCCACTCGGAAAAATAGAGTGGAAGGCCGGGAAACGGCGAAGCTGAAATCTGCTCGCGAACGCGTCGCACATCTCCAATAATCGAGTCGGGAGAGGGGGAAAGCTTGGTGTCCTGAACGCCTTTTTCATCTAAAAAGCCCCAATCTACGCCGTACGTGTGGGTAGTGACAAAGTCGACGGTGGCGCCGCTTTGCTTCACATGGGCGAGAAACTCGGGAATCCAGGCCGCTCCGGCCGTGCTCGGTCCACCCACGCGCAACGCGGGGTCAATAGACTTGATCGTCTTCGCCGTCAGGTCATAGAGCTCGAAGTATGCTTTCTGATCGGCTCCTTCCCAGAAGCCAGACAGGTTGGGCTCGTTCCAGACCTCGAAAAACCATGTGCGCACCTCGTCTTTTCCATAGCGCTCTTCGATATGCCGGATGAATGCGTTTACAAGATCGCGCCAGCCATCTGGCTTTGGGTGCGAGGTGTTGCCATGCCAATAGAAAATGCTGTTCTCCGACGTGGCAAGCGCCTTCGGCGTAAACCCGAGCTCGACAAACGGCCTAATGTGGCGGCTCAGCATGTCGTCGTAAAGTTGGTCGATCTTTGCCCAGTTGTAGACTGTCTTGCCGTCTTCAATTCGTACTGTTCCCAATACGTCGTGAAAGATGGCGTGAAAGCGAATATAGCGAAAGCCGAGCTCATCCACAGCGAGCTTGAGCTGAGCCTGACTGTCGTCCCGAATCAGCGTGCCTGGAAAATCAGATCCAACCGACAAATCGAAGAACCGATCTATCGGCCCAGCCGAGCTATCGAGATTCACGACTATCGTACGGGGAGGCGTCCGCTGCGATTGAGCCGTGAGCGGAGAGTGCGATATTGCCACAGCAAGACCGATGGCGGGGACAAGCGCCCGCAAGAGTGCTGAATTAGACATGACTTGAACTTCCCTCAAGGAATTTCCTGGCGTGTTGGAAGCGAACTCCTCCGCGCGGCAATGATGACTGCATGAATGATTGCACCTGAGCGGCGTGCCCCGGACAGTATTTACTGCCCGGGGCAAGTCTCCGTTTGCGCTCGTCTATTTCACCGTGAGCGAAATCTGGAATGTAGCTTGCGCGCATGGTGCATCGGCAGGATTTCCTTGCGGCGGATTTGACCCGGCAACGGTACCACCGCAAGACTGCGTAGCCGAAGTGTTGACTGTTCCGTTCGAGTTCAGTGCAAACGGATCGGAGTTGGCGTACACGGTAATTGTGCTTGTGCCTGTTGGCGTGGTGTACGGATTTCCGCCATTGCAGGCCATCAATCCAGTTGCCGAGACCGCAAGCAACGCCATCCCGATCAGCATGGAGACTCTTGCCCAGGCGCCATGCGTGGCACGGCGACGAACCAAGAGCAGCATCACGCCGGTCAGGCCACCCATCCACCACGGCAGCGAACTCTGCAGCGGCGAGTTGGGCGGATTGTCGACGACGACCTCCAATGTTGTGGTGGCCGGCGGATAGGAGTTGCCGGTCGTGCTGGCGTTCAGCGTGACCTGGCCAGGCGAGAAGACGCAGATTGAGTTGACCGGCAGCGAAGAAGCCTCGCACTGATAGCCGATGACGCCGGTCCAGCCGCCGTAGCTGGTATTGGTGAAGGTGATTTTCGAGCCGCCGCCCTGAGCGCTTGTCAAGGTGGCGCCACCAGAGGTGACGCTGACCTGGGCCGCAGCCACGATGACAACCGTTCCCGAAGCCGACGACGAGAGGTAGTTGGCGTCTCCGCTGTAGGTGGCCTTCACCAGATCGGTGCCCACAGGAAGCGCAGTCGTGGTGAGTGTAGCTTCGAATGCACCTCCTGCCGCGGGTGCAAGGGGAACCGCGCCAAGTGAGGTCGTCCCAGTGGTGAAGGTCACGGTACCGGTAGGAATGCCCACACCCGTGGAGTTGACCGTGACGGCGAAGGTTACGGATGCTCCTGAAACGGCACTCAACGGATTGATGAATGGCGCGGTGATGACCATCGTCGAGGTTGTGGGAGCCGTACTGACCGAAACAGTCAAAGTAGTTGAAGTGCTGCCATCAAATGCGCTCGATCCGAGATAGACAGCTTCGAGAGAGTGACTTCCTCCCGTAAGGCCAGTGGCCAGCGTAAAGGTCGCTGCGCCGCTGCCATTCAAAGCTCCAACTGCCGAGATCACTCCATCCACCAGAAGCTGCGCGCTCCCGGTAGGTGTGCCGCTTGACGATTGAACGGTCGCTGTCAGCGTGACCGGCTCGCCGAAGAACGGGCTGGCGCTGGCCGGTGACGTAATCGCCAGCGCGGTCGTGGTCTTAACCTCGGCTGCGCCATTGCCGCTAAGAACCACCTGCTCAGAAGGAGCATTCGTCGCGTTGCTGTTGAGAACCAGGGTTTCAGACCTTGCTCCCGATGCGGTCGGCTGGAAGATCGCATCGAGTTCGCAGCCTGCCCCGGTTGCCACTGTCCCGCCGTTTGCGCAAGCGCTGGAAGGCGAAGAACTCAGGCTGAAGTCTCCGGTATCGCCGCTGGCGGTATAGAAGGGAGACGCAAAGACCAGGCTCTGGTTTCCCTCGTTTTCCAGTTTGACCGGCAAAGCTCCGCTGGGCGAGTTGAGCGCCCAGTCGCCAAATGATTCGGTGACGCTGGTTCTATCCACTTCGTAAACGGCGGCATTGGTCGAATCGGTCACGATGAGGTTGCCCGAGGAATCAAGCGCAAGGCCGTATGGGTTTGCGATTCCGAATCCGACTTCGATGGCGGAGTTGGGATCAAGTGCTCCTGAGACATAGGGGATGCGAAGAACGGTGGCCGCACCCTGATCGACGACGAACAAGCTTCCCGAAGCATCGGTAGCCAGCGCAGATGGGTTGCTATAGCCTACGGCAACAAGTTGCTGAATCCCGCTGCTGAGCGGCGCCTGCAGGCGATAGACCTGGCCGCTGCCAGAGTCTGCGACGTAGACATTCCCCGAGGGATCGACTGTGGTTGCCAGCGGCGCGGTCAGGTTGGAACCGAGAACCGACGCTCCGGACACGTTCCAGCTCCCGTTATACGGAACGTAAAGGGTGCGGTTGTTGCCGGTATCGGCGATGTAGAGATTTCCCTGTGCATCGACGGTCACGCCCGCGGGGCCGCTGAGCGTTGAGCCGGCGATGGATGCCGATGAAGAAACGACCGTGACCTGTGCGGCATTGCTCAGCGCTCCGCTGACAACCGGAACTTCAACAATCTGGTTGTTGCCGGTGTCCGCGATGATTACATTGCCCGCTCCATCCACGGCAACGCCAGAAGGCTTGCTGAGCCCGGTCCCGATGCCGACTGGCGATGAAGTGGGAGTTGCGAACTCAAACACTTTATTGGCGCCGGCATCGGCAACAAACGCTCCCGCTGATGAGAACGCTACTGCCTGGGGCGAAGTAAATCCGCTTCCAACCGAGGTTACCGTGCCTGAATCGAGCGTGATGCCTGCGCCAAGACCCGTGCCGGCAAGATACCCTGTTGCCAGGATGCTTGTCGAAGCGGAAACCGTGACTCCGCCGCCGGAAACTCCAGGACGCGTGGGTGCGAACTGCGCGGTGATTGAGCAACTGCTGCCGGCCTTGTACGCCGTATTCGCTGCGCAGGTGCCCCCGGTGGAGGTAAAGCTGGTGTTGGGTGCAAACGTGATCGATGTCGGCGTTTCGCTTGCGTTGAAGGCAAGATTCACCGTGCCTGTCGCGCTGCTGCCCACAGCCACCGCGCCAAAATTGGCGCTGAACTTCGTCAATTCATAGACTGCCGAACTATTGGCGCCGAAGAAGATGTTTCCCGAAGGATCAATGGCGATTGTGTTTGAAAAGGTGAGTGGGTTGGCCGGGCCGGAGCCCTCGGCAACAATGTACTGATCCGCCGGATTCAACGCTGTTTTGCCCGAGACGGTCTCGTTCGGGATGACATACAGCACCGAGGAAAGATAGAGCTCAGGATAATAACCATTGATGGAATAGTATCCACCGGTTCCCTGATCGGCGACATAGAGATTGCCTGCTCCGTCGAATGCAACTCCTACGGCGCTTACATATCCGCCGCCGAACACCACAGCAGTCGAACTGTAAACCGCGGCCACCGTACTTGTGGCCGGGGTGGTCAATGCCAGTTCATACACAACGCCGCCGGAGGTGTAATAGATGTTGCCGCTCGCGTCGACGGCGATCGAGGTGATCGGATTCGCCAGTGAAGCGAGCAGAGTTGCACCCGAAGCGTATCCCCCCGACGCATACTCTTCAAGCAATTCATTGCTGGATGCACAGCAGGCACCATTTGTCGCGATGAACACATTGTTAGAAGCATCCGTCGCAACTGCGGAACCGCCCCAGTAGTAACTGACGGCGCCTAGATCTCCGATGGATATGCTGGATGCCGCTGCAGTTTGCGGGGCGCAGTTGGAAATCGGAATCTTAACGACGTCTCCGGAATAGCCCTGCAGGACAAACAGGTTGGCTTTGGCGGCGTCGATCCAAAGGGAGGCCGTGCCGTAGCTGGCGGATCCCAGCACGGTTGTTGCCGCTCCGCCTCCATAGGGAATCTCTACCACCTGGCCGCTTCCCTGGTTCACGGCATAAATATTGCCACAAGTGTCCAGAGCCACATCGCCCATACCGCCGGGCAGCCCGGTAGCGGGAACTGTACTCGTGGACGTCGCGACGACGGCCGGAACATAGGAGCTGCCTTGCGCCCGGGCCGGTGTTGCCATCAGGCACAGGGTGACCGCCATTGTGAGCCAGGCAGCCCGCCGGGTCCAACGGTTTTTCCAATCAATCCTCGACATTTCAAGCCTCCAAAAATACTGCGGTTTGCCGCATCGTGCTTGGTTTCTTGTTCCGGCTTCCGGATCAGACTGCGCCGTCGCCATAGCTCTGCCTTCTTGAAGCTCCCGGGAGGGGAGCCGGTTGAACACCCCTCCACGATGCCTAGAAGTTGTACTTGACGCCGAATTCAACAATGCGCACTCCTGCCTTGTACGGTGTATATCCGAATCCGGCATTTTCCAACTTCATGCCCGCGAAGGCCGACTGCTCCGAGTAGAAGCAACCGGCGCCGGTGGTCCCAATGCAAACCGGGTCAGCGAACGTAAGGTTCAGGGCCGCGAGGTTGTTGTTGTTGAACGACGAGATCGGATGATTCAGGAAATTGAAGCCTGACGCGCGCAACTGAAGGTTCTGCCGGTCGCTCATCTTGATGTCCTTGTAGATGGAAAGATCGGACTTGAAGTAGGCCGGCCCGTGGACATCGGGCAGATTCCACTGTCCCTGCGTTCCCTGTGCCGGGAGACCAAAGCAGTTGCCGTTGACATATTGCCTGGACGGTGTGTTGCCGGAAAGAACGGCCGAGTGCAGGTTTGCGCTCGGGTTGCAGGTAACCGTCGGCTGAAGGGTGTAATCGGAACTGCCCAGCCACTCCTGTGCCCCCACAGGAATGCTGATGGACGTAGTCGATCCAGGCGCAGTCAGATAGCTTGCGCCTGCTGAGAATCCGAAGTTTGTGCCCCCGTTGACAATGGCCAGATCCGGGCCGCTGGTGATCGTGGTGATTCCGGATGCTTCCCAGTTATTCAGGAACCACCCCAGTTCGCGATTGCCGTGGAACTTCGTGCCTTCCTGGTAGGAGTAGTTGAAGTTGATCACCTGCGGACGGTCAAATGAGACCACGCCGTAGTCGTGATGCGCATTGACCGGATCCGCTATATAGCCGGTGTCATAGTTGCCGCGCACCCCCATCGCCTTTGACCAGGTATAGTTGACGCCAAACACGAGAGACCCGCGCTGCTTGTTGAGTGAAACCTGCATCGCGTTGTAATTCGCCCAGTTGGTGTGATAGGGCACATCCACCTGCTGGTAGTTGGGATACGGCCTATAGTCATTCACAACGCTGCTGGGAATGTTGTAGGTCGGGTTGGTTACCCCGGTCAGCGGATCCGGTCTGAAGAAAGCTCCCAGCGGGATCGCGTTCAGGTTTTGCAGATTGCCCGTCGTGGCGAGGTCGGTGCTTTGATTGCCCACGTATGCAATTTCAAACATGGCGCTGTGAGGCAACTGCTGATCGAGCGTGAAGTTGTAGTTGTAGGTAACCGGCTGTTCGTTGTCACGCGGGTTGTTTGCGGCAATGCTGCCCACCGCACCGGTCGTGGTGTACACCCCTGGGGTGGAATCAAAGGCCGGCGACCCGGTGTAGAATCCGCAAGGCACAACTTTGGAACCAACCGGATAGCTTGATACCGGCGTTGAGAAGGGGGCGGCATTGAAGAGCTGGTCCAGCGTGCAACTGTCTTGAAAACTGGTGTTGATGGTGTAATGGATCAGGTTGGTGGACGTCCCGATGGCGGCGCCGGTAACAAGAGTTGAGTCGCGCGAACGATAAAAGCCGAAGCCTCCGCGGAAGACGGTCTTTCCGTTGCCATACATGTCATACGCAACACCGAAACGGGGTTGATAGAACAGCGCTCGTGTCTCCACGCCGGCAACTGGAATACTTGGATCCAGCTTGTGCCAGGAGATGCCCGGCCAGGTGCTGGCGCTCTGTGTCATATTCGGGTCGAACGTGCCGGGCGCAATAGGATTGTATTTCGTCGGATCCCAGACCGCGGCGCCAATCCCATGCGAATCTGACCACGGTGGAAGATGGGAAAGCCGGATGCCCAGGGTGAGCGTCAGTCTTGAATTCACTTTCCACTCGTCGGTCGCATAGAATTCAAGAGTATTGAAGTACAGATCGTAGCTGGGATCCGCGGAGTCCTGCGTGTAGCCGCCCGTGCAGCCGATCAGGAAATTGGCCACCGTGTTGCCCATCCCGTTCGCTGATGGAGCAATGAGAGCACCGGTCGACGGGTTTACGGACGGGGAGGATTGATTGGGCAGGCACCCTTCATAACGATCAAAAGTGATATTGCCGTTCTCCTGGCTTCCCAGCGTGACATTGTTGTTTCTGGTCTGCTCGGCGTAAAGGCCCGCCTTGATGGTGTGCGTGCGATAGATCTTGGTGAAGTTGTCGGTCACATTCCACGACGACTTCCTGAGGTACTGGCCGCCCGGCGGCACATATCCCATAGCGAAGTTAGGCATGCCGATGCCCTCCCAGGAGTACATGCGCGGCAACTGGTTGATGCCATTCTTCAGTGCGCCGCCCGAATAGCCGGCAGCCGCCCAGGCCGTGCCCGTGTCGAGCGCAGCGGCCCGATCCTGAAACTGTTCTGGCTGATCAAAGTAGAGCCCCCCCAGAACCACCTCGTTGGTCATCGAATTGCTCAAGGTCTTGGTAAGGTTGAGCGATGCGGAATTTGAATTCCCGTATGAATCGAGCGGCGTGGGATAAGGGACGGTGTTGGGCGGGTTGTAATAGATGTTGTTCAGCGGGGCCTGGGAGTTCACCTTCTCCCAGTTGTAGGTCCCATACAGCTTCAGGGTTTCGGAAAAGTTTTCGTCCACGCGCCCGTGAAGCTGGAACCCGTTGTTGCTCGCCATCACGTTCTTGGCCCAGTTGTATCCTGTAGATGCGTAGCCGTTGGCCGGCTGCGGCGTGATGTTGGGAGTTGGATACAGCTTGGTAAACGTGGCCGTTGCCGGGTTGATCGTGTTCAGCATTCCACCGTTTACCGGCACGCCGTTCTGGTCAAGGGTGCCGTTTGCAGGGGAGAAGCAGTCGCCGCCAATGTTGGAATAGGCAGCAGACTGACTGTAGTCCTCGGTGCAGCCCGCAGCGAGATCGGCAGCATTCACATTGAACGCTTTGGCAATGGAGGCTTCGGAGAAGTTGCCGCCCAGCATGGAAGCAGTCGGAATGAACGCGTAAGTCGGCCCGCCATACGTTCCGTTGGTGTTGTTCAACTGGTCGTAGTATTCATAGCCTAACCAGAACGTGAGCTTCTTGCTTTCATTCAGATGAGTTCCCGGAATCATGATCGGGCCGCCGATTGTGGCGCCCGGATAGTAGTACTTCGCCGGCGCCTTGGTGACGCCGGAGTTGTTCGACAGCCAGTCGTTGGAGTTGAAGATATGATCGCGGGCGTACATGTAGAGCCCACCGTGATAAGCCGCACCGCCCGACTTGCCCACTGCATTGATGACGATGGGTCCCTTGGCCTCGTCGGCGCCAAAGTTCGAGGTCTGTACTTTGACCTCCTGCACCTGGTCCATGTTGAGATTCACCGTCGTGGCTCCCATATCGCCGGGATCGGTCACCGACACTCCATCCGACATGACGTTGACCTGGCCCGACTGGGGAGCAGAGCCGTTGGCCCCGTAACTGCCCAGGTTGCCGGAGCCGAAGCTGGTGGTGTTGTAGTCCGCGCCCACATTGTTCAGGCCGGTGCCCGCATTGAGTGTGAAGCCGGGCAGCATGCTCACCAGTTCCAGCGCATCGCGGCCGGTGGTGGAGAGGCGCGCAATGTCGGAAGCGGTGATCATGGTGCTGTGCTCGCCGGAGTTCAGCGTAACGCCTGCGACCTCGGCCGTCACCGTAATCGACTCCACGATGGCGCCGACCTTGAGGCCAATCTTCGGAACCGTCAGACTGTCGCCAGGGTGAACCTCGATGCCGGTCACCTTCCAGGTTTCAAAACCGGCTCTCTGTACACGAATCGTGTAGGTGGCCGGCGGCACGGCAAGAAAGTTGAAGAATCCCTCGCCGTTGCTGGTGGACTCGCGGGTCGCCTTGCTGGACTCGTTGATCAGAGTCACCTTGGCGCCCGGAACAAGAGCATCGGCAGTGTCCCGGACCGTGCCGGAGATCGATGCGTTGTTTTGCGCCCCGGCAACCGAAACCACCAGCACCATTAGGGCGGCAATCTCAAGCACCCCATGAGGAAACGTTTTCAACAACCGTGGGAACGTTTCGCGAAATTTCAGCTTCATAGACATTGACAAATTGTGCCTCCAAATCTGTGAGGTCCGGTTGCCCGGCTCCTCCAACTCAATTGTTTGCCCGGATGCTTTGTAAAATGACCGCCTCGGGCTCAGTATGCGCATTGGTACCCTTTTGCCGCTCACTCCGCCCTCCGGTTCCAAAATCAGAACATCCGCAGGATTCCGGGTCGGGCTCAACGAGGGAGAACTATAGTGAGGCGAGAATTGGCGCGTAAACGTTATTCATGCACAGAATTGTTAACGCGCAAATATAACGTTTAAGATTTGCATTTTCAACGAATTACACAAGTTTAACGTCGAGATCTAGAACGTTCATCCAGCGGAATCCGGGCCCTTAACATTAGTAATCCGGAAACGCACTCGTAATAAGATGGATGTATCTGTCTGGAGTGGATTCATGAACCAAGTGGTGGCCTCTAAGTTGAAAGACGCAGAACGCGCGGAGATGGAAGTTGTCTTAGCAGCACTCTCGCACACTCCGCGTCTCGAGAAATTCTTGAGATATATTGCGGAGAGATATTTTCAGAACAGAGTCAACGAGATCAATGAGTACAACATTGCGACCGAAGTCCTGGGTCGATCCAAGAGTTCTTTCGATGCGTCTCGGGACTCCATCGCGCGCGTCGAGGCGCATCGGCTGAGAAAAAGGCTGAAAACGTACTACGAAAATGAAGGCAAAGGCCATGAGATTCAGGTCTCACTCCCTCAGGGGAGCTATGTTCCTGCGTTCATCGGCCGCGGTTTGTCGGATCAAATGACATCGGTACCGCGGGCTCGAATTGATGGCGACGCAACCGAGAGTTTACGCTCCGAGATTCTTTCAGAGACACAAGAGAAGCGGATTTCGTCCGACACTGCCATGGTCGAGACAATCCATGCTTCGCAGCGCGATCATCGCAATCGAACTCTCGTCTACGCCATTGCAGGAATTGCCGCGCTGCTCGTTGTTGGCTTCGGCGCAGCCCGATTCTTTACGCAAACCAAAAGAAGCCATCAGCAGGGCGCCGTTGCGTCGCTCCAGTCCAACGCCATTCAACCTTTCCCACAAAATGCGGCTCAGGTTCCGCTACGCTTGCTTGCTGGGTACGATGGAACTCCAAGGGTCGACAGCGCTGGAGCTTATTGGCAGGCTGATCGCTATTTTAATGGTGGCGGCGCATTCCGGCACCCAGATGTTCCGGTGGCACAAACCAGTGATCCGATGCTGTTTGAACATTGGCGAACAGGAGACTTCACCTACGATATTCCTCTGGCGCCGGGTCCCTACGAGCTACACCTGTACTTCGTGGCTTCGCCGCAGGATGATCCTAAGACCAGTTTCTTTAATGTGAACGTTAACAGCCAACCGCTTCTGACAGTCTTCAACATTGGCTCAGATGCCCTTGGGGCCAATATCGCTGACGAGCGCACATTCAAAGACATTTATCCGGACAAAGATGGCTTCCTCCATATCAGGTTCTTTATGGATCGAGGCGCGCCATCTCTCAATGCACTTGAGATTCTACCCGGCTTGCCCCATCGACAACTCCCCGTTCGTATCGTCATGCAACATGGAGCGGTCACCGACCACAACGGAAATCTTTGGCATCCCGACGAATACTTTCAGAGTGGCGCGCTTTCCGATCCACCTCGACAGGTCAGTAACACTCCCGATCCCAACCTTTATGCGCAGGAGCGCTACGGCCACTTCACCTATTCGATTCCTGTAGACACTCGAGGCCGGTACACACTGGTACTCCATTTTGCCGAGCAGTACTGGGGGCCACAGGCTTCCGGCTCCGGAGGTGCAGGAAGCCGGGTATTTCGAGTTTATTGCAATGGCTCAACTTTGCTCGACAACTTCGACATCTTCAAAGAAGTCGGCAGCCTTCGCCCTGTTACCAAGACGTTCAATCATCTGCGGCCTTCCCCGGAAGGGAAGCTCGATCTGACGTTCGAGCCAATCGTAAACTACGCGACGATATCGGCAATTGAAGTTATCGATGAATCTGAGTGACGACTCTGGACTGGGAGCGAGGGGCAAGTGACCTTAGCTTTCAATCCAAAACACTTCGCAGCATTGCCATCGCAAAGTTGATTTTCCTACAGTCGAAAAGCAAATCAGGCTGACCACGACCAAACCAGAATGCCTTGATAGTTTGGCCGAACTGTTCAGAAATCAGTCCACGCCGCTTAGTCCAAAGTCCGACCTTTGCTGCCTCATCCCACCAGTTTGCTGCGTCGGGCACCGGAATACACGTTGGGGTTAAAATGGCGCTCGCGAAATGCATACAATGCTCGCGACTTCTGGATTACAGAGTAATAGTCTCCACCTTCCGTTCAACTGGACTGCGCATGACAAAAACCAGTACCCCAGATGGACTCCCCCGGGCAATAAAAACTCCAGTTGGATTCCGTCCCTGATCCGTCGATTTCCGACGGGACGACTTTTCCCTGATCAGGGCGAACTTCGGGCCGTTAGCTCTGCTTTTTCGGGCTCTGCATCTGCAAGTAGACGGAGTAGCGTTGATCGCTAATCTCATACATGGGCATCAACTGCGATTTCGCGCCTTCGCCGGCCGCGGTGAAACGCAGTTCAGATTGAGAGTCGACCTGGATCCATTCCTTCGTGTCTGCATCCGATGTGGCGGCCACTTTGGGCAACGAAGATGCGGCGGGCAGATTCTTTGGCACTGTGTCACCGCTGTGAATGACGCGGCTGGATTCGTCAGGCGGTGGGGTGCCGAGATCGGCGGCCAGCACGAGCGGCCCATACAGTGCGGCAGCGACGGCGTCATCTCCAGGGAGCGTTTCCTTTCGCAGTTCCATGGGCATGCTCACCGTGATGGTGTCGCCATCCAGCCAGGTCTTTCGCAGAGCAAGATACGACCCGGGATCCGCCATGGCTTCGAGCAGTTGGCCGTTGATTTTCACCTGCGCGTCCGTGGTTGTCCAGCCCGGGATGCGCATGTGGATCGTACGCAGAGCGGGCCGGGAAGATCTGATTTTGAGCGTTGTGCCCTGCTCACGCGGGAAATGAGTGACCTGCTCCAAGACAAGTCCTGCGTCCTGCCAATCCAGCGTGGAGGCGATAAACTGGTTGACAAAGATGTCGCTCCCGCGGCGGAAGTAAATCGTGTCGGCGAACTTCGCGAAGTCCTCGGCACCCGTGCCCGTGCAGCACCAGAACGATTCTTCGGGCGAGCCGTATGCGCGCCAGTACCCGGCTGCGAGGGGAAAGAAATACTGCTTCAAGCCCTGTGCGTTCTGTGTGCCGAGCCGGCAGTTGAAGAGTGTGCGTTCGTAGGCATCCATCCAGCGCGCATCGCCCGTCCAGCTAAAGACATGCCGCTGCAGCTTCATCAGGTTGTAAGCCACGCAGCATTCGGCATTCGTCCAACCCAGCGTTCCTTCAAGTTTACCCGGTGCAGTTTTCCAATGCTCATCGAGACTCGTGTTGCCGATGACATAGTTGCGCGCCGTGAGCACCTCCTCTAAGAAATACTCGGCGATGCGCCTGTATCGGCGATCGCCCGTGACCTCGTACATGCGGGCTGCGCCGATAATCTTGGGCACATGCGTGTTCGCATGCAGGCCCTGCAGCTCGTCGCGCCGGTCGGCAAGCGGATCAAGGAAGCTGGGTTCTTCGAACAGATGGGCTGCTTCAATGTAGCGATCCTTTTTGGTAACGGCAGCGAGGTTGACCAGGACTTCGTTCATGCCGCCATATTCGGTGCGCAGCATCCGCTGGCGTCGCTCGGTACCGATCACCCCAATCCCCCAGAAATCCGTTCCTGCCCACTTCGCCATGCCTTCGCAGACCTCCAGGGCATCGGTGTTCCCGGTCAGTACATACATGTCCAGCAGGCCAGCCATGATCTTGTGGTAGGTGTAGAAGGGAGCCCACACCGGCTTGCCCTGCGCCAGGTGTTCAAAGAGATCGGTCGGATAAGCGCTGAGGTAACCAGTACCGATTTTCTTTTGGCACGCCGTAAGACCGGATACAAGTTCTTCGCCACGCGCCTTCAGAACGGTATTTCCGGACCCGGCCGAAGCCAGCGCAACCGCGGACAAAAAGTGTCCTCCCGCAAAATGGCCGCGCAATTCGCAGGTCGGATCTTCCCATCCCTTATAGGGCGTCACGCTGGAGGAAATACCCGCGGTGAGGCGGAAGGAATGCAGAAGCCGATCGACCGCGAGTGAGTCGAGATAGCGCGCATTCATCTCCTCCTGCTCCCTGAAAATGCCGGGAGCGAGACGAACTGAGGAAAGTGGGAAGGGCTCGATCCTGACCGCAGGATGCTCTCGCTCACTGGCAGTTAAGGCCTGAACGGCTGCCGACGGGCTGATCAAGCACAGACCCGCAGTCCCGGCAGAAGTCTTGAGAAAGTTGCGACGCGAACGATCAATCATTGTATCCCCCTGCGAAACCTACTTGCAGCCTGCCTCAAAGCAAAGGTTCTTGCTGAAGAACGGCATCGCGTGATTTTGAAAGCGATCAGCCGCGGCGCTGGTATGGGTGTCGGGATAAATCTCAAAACTGTTCGCGATTCTATAACTGTCCAGAACATCGTGTAGTTTGCCGGCATCGAACATTCGGAGCACCGCCATCACCGGCGTCTGGTCAATTGCGGTTATCGCGGAAAAGCCTAGGAGCGAAATCGTTCAAGTCCCTTCGCCATGTCAGCCATTCGTGGGCTGTCTTGGGAGAAGAGTAATAGACGTATTTGATTCCAGCCTTATCCAGCATCGCGCGAAAGGCGCCGATGGATCCATGAAACAAACTGGGCTCCTCGGTGCCCATGCCCAGCCACAGCAGCTTCACCTTCGCATTGAATCCCGCTCCGTCTTTAAACCTTCCATCGAATGCCGAAGCCGGATCCAGCGGGTCGCTGCTTAAGCCGTTCATTGCGCCGCTGAACCCGGCCATATAGGCGAAGGTATCCAGGTGACCGGTTGCCAGACGCAATGCCTGGTTGGCCCCCATGGAGAGACCGGCCATCGCCCGATGCTCGCGATCTGGAATCGTTCGGAACGTCGAGTCGATCATGGGGATGACCTCGTTGATCATCACATCCTCGAAAGTGCTGAAGTCACCCGGAGCCGCGCTCGGCGGCCCAAACGGCCCAGCGGGGCGCAAGGCGTAGCCGTTGTCCATGACGATCATCATGGGGACGGCCTTCTTCTCCGCGATCAGATTATCCAGAATCAAGTTGGCGTGCCCCTGAAAGGTCCATCCAGTCTCGTCCTCACCGGAACCGTGCTGGAGATAAAGCACCGGATAGCGCTCGCTGGGGTTGATGTCGTAATCTGGTGGCGTATAAACGAAGCAGCGCCGCCAAAGGCCAGTGATCTTCGAGTGGTAGATGCGAATGTGGACGTCTCCATGAGGCACGTCCTGCGCAAGATAATAATCCACGCCGTCTTCGGGCACTTCAATGCCGCTCGTATCCTTGCCGGTCCCGAAGTACGCATGGCTGCCCGAATCATTCATCCGAACCCCATCCGCATCGAGCGCATAGTAGTGGAAGCCTTCCACCAGCGGCGGAGTGGTCACGCTCCACACATCGTCCGTGCCGCGCGTCATTGGGAATTTCTTTCCCGTAATATCCACATCCACCGCCTGCGCGCTCGGTGCTTTGAACTGAAACGCCACGCTATGATCCGGCAGAACACGCGGATACTGCGCGCCCATTACATTTGTCGCAGCGGGTTTGGCGTCCTCGATCGACGAGGCTCGCACACCTTCCGGTGAGCGTCGCCAGGCGAAGTAGGCATCCAGCGTTTTGAGTCCCTCCTCGTTGGGAACGGGCCCGGTGTGCGGCGTCCCGGCAAAGTACATCAGAACCGGGTTCTGATCGCTGAGGGCCGGCCACCTGGGCATCCCTTGTCCATTTGGATCGCCGTACTTCGCGAAATTTGTCCAGTAGATCATCATCGCGTCAGAGATCGCCAGGTCGGTTGCGCTCGGCCTCCCTGCCGGTCCGCCCGTCGGGTGACCGAAGACATATTCCACTTCCAAGCCGTGCTGCGATCCAGGTCCGGCCTGCGGTGAATCAGCCGGGTAGTCCGGGTGCTGGTCGAAATAGTAATAGTAGGCCTTGGACTTTCCCAGATTCGTCTGCATGCGCGCCCAGGTCCAGGTACCCCAGCCGAAGGCCGCATCCCGGCTGAGATCGCGCGCCGTCTTAGGCACAGACTTGTCGCCGGTTGGATAGGCCTTGAGCAGGCTGTCCGCGAAGGGCCCATAGCGCTTGCGAACGCCGTCTATGTAATCCTGCGGCGTGCGGTCATGTGAAAAGCTGGCGCCTTCATCCGAGTTGTATCCAACCAGGATGGGCGTGTCGTTGAATCGCTTGTTTTCGTAGATCGTGTACTGATCGGATGGAATGACCCAGCCGTCGATATTCGGCCAGAACAGGCCGCGCGTGGCGGCCAGCAGCTTTTCCGTCGGTTCTTTTCGGAGGTCTGCGATTGATCCAGCTCCCACGGTTCTCCCAAACTCCGCACCGGGTCGCTCGGCATCCACGAGCAGGCGCATATTCTCGCCCGGCGCTCCTGCAGTGCGCGGGTGCCCGAATGAGCCGCCGCTCTCTGAGATCGCGCCCTCGAAGAGCCCTTTTGCCAAAGGCGAGGCGCACAATTGGCTCACAGCGATGCCTCCGGCAGACTCGCCGAAGATGGTGACTCTTTCTGGATCGCCGCCGAACGCCGCGATGTTCTTCTTGATCCATTGCAAACCGGCAATCATATCGAGGAGCCCGTAATTGCCCGATACATGCTGGGGCGATTCCGCGCTCAGTTCCGGATGCGCGAGAAAGCCGAGCGCTCCCAGTCGATAGGCAATGCTGACCAGCACAACTCCCTTTTGTGCCAGTTTTTCTCCGCTGTAGGTCGGAACAGCGGTGCCTCCTACGCTGAACCCGCCACCATAGATCCAAACGAGCACTGGGATACGGTCTGAGGCAGTCTTCGCAGGCGTCCACACATTCAGATAGAGGCAGTCCTCGCTCGTCGTTATCCCCGGAATGCCCTGCACGCATTGTGGCGCGAATTTATCCGCGGGCCGGACGCCCTGCCAGTTGGCAGCAGGCTGCGGAGCGCGCCAGCGCAGGTCGCCTACCGGCGGCGCGGCGAACGGAACCCCGCGGTAAATCGTCATTCCGTCTTCGATTGTGCCTTTCAGAAGGCCTTGTTCAACTTTCGCTGTAGGAACCGCAGCCCAACTCACCCAGGAGACTGCCGCGATGGCGATTGTCAGCAAAACCGTTCTCATCTTCGATTTCCTCTCCTATTCCTTGCCCGGAAAAGCTACGGCGTCAAAGCGCTGGCAGGTGCTTTGATGTTCCGCTGTGAAACATTGGGGTGGTCTCTTGGGAGGCTGCAATGCTCGCATGGCATTGCTTGCACGCATCTTCCCCTAAGAAGAGCTTTCTGTCTGCATCGCCCTTCGTCGGCCACCATCCAGGAGCTTCAAGGTGATCCGCTGTGGTGAGGCTCATTCCAGACTGCGATTGGCTGAAGGCGTCTAACCCAGCGTATGCCAGCAGGTTGGACACAACAACAAAATGCAGAAGCGCGTACTTCAACTGGAATTCTCCTTATGTTTTGCCAATGGCACGCCGATCGTCATGGTTTCTTCTGGCTTGAAATGCGACTCCGGGCCGCCGTTATGCCGGCAATATTTTGAAACAATAGGCGTGATGGCAGGGCGGATCTTGTGGGACCCAAATCCTGAGTCCATCTGGCCCCCTCGCCCACTTGACCTCTCCCTTCGCCCCCAACAGTTCCACCTTTCGAATTTGCCGATCGTAATGCGGCGCTGTGCTGGCGAGCGATTTGATCGATATCTGGCGGTCCAATGGCCAGCCGAGAGCGAATGCATATAGGGCATCCCCTTTGGTCGTGAAGCGTATGTCGGTGTGATCGAATTTGTATCTGGAAAGTTGATATGCGGGGACATTTCTGATTTCGGTAGACGGTCCCTCGCCGAGAATCTTCCAGGGGCGAGTGCCTTTGATTCCCTCGCTATTGATCTCCTGCCACTCGGCAAGCTCATCCAGGAAGGCCAATGCGGTTTTCATGACTCTCTCTCCTGGACGCGGTTGCTCGGGGCATCCGTGTCAGGAGAGAACCTGAGGCCTAATCGGAAATCGGTCAACTTGCCCGCCGATCTTGATCGGCGTTCTGAGGCTCTCTTCTATTATATAGAGGTTGCAGATTGGGAGAATCGGAGGCGTGGCCTGAGCACAGTTGCACGGTCGCTTCTAGTCAAAGAGAGGCTGAATCCCAAGTCGAATATCTGATAAGGCCCCGCTCGTTGGTCACGGATGGCGGCCAAGTCCTTGCTACGGCAGGGTAGAGCCCCGTAGGCAACCCAACCTGTTGTCGTCTAAACGTCGGATCTTTTCACCGTGAATTGGTCAAACGCACACAGACAAATCCGGAACGATCATTGGTCAGGCACAATTCGACTCATTTGCGCTTCAATTGATCAAACGCACATCGAAATATTAGGATCGATGATTGATCAAACAAAGCGCAACCTAGCCGAAGGGCACTTGCGGGAACCATCAGGCACCTTCGCCGAGGAGTCGTATCGAAACACCAAACGGGGAAGGCTGAATACAGCCAATTCTGCCACTCTGTGCAACGGAATGCAGGCACCTTCGGCGTTTGCCGATTGCCGCATGGACGGAAAAGGCCCGATCTCTGAGCCGTCCGCCAGAGTGGCTCAAAGTGGGTCTTGACGGCGCTTAGCGCTTCCTCGGCTTTGTTTGGCCCTGCGGGGTCAGCATTGAAGGCTCTGGGATCGAACGGATGAATTTCTGCAACTGCTTGATTTAAATCTATTTGTGTCTCCTCTTCCGAGAGCGTCGTTGATTTGACTTAGTTGTATTCGTCGTAGCTGAACTACGACGACACACATCAAATCAAATTAGTAGAAAGTTTGACAATATGCATATAATCGTAGTATGGCTACGACTACGGAGAATAAACTAAGGAAGCTCCAGGCCCGTCTGATGCCCGGAGCCCCGCTAGCCTCGCAAGACTTGGCGGCTTTAGGCATATCAGCCGATCTTGCGGTTCACTATGTTCGCGCGGGCTGGCTGAACCGATTAGCGCGAGGTGTCTTCTCTCGGCCAGGAGAGACTTTATTGCTCCAGCCAACGTTGCTGCTGCTGGAGCACAAGATAGAGGGACTGCATGTTGGCGGCAAATCGGCGCTAAGCTGGTACAACGTGCGGCACTACGTTTCGCAACAGGAAGTGCTACACCTCTACGGATGGGCAGCAACACAATTGCCCTCCTGGTTCTCGCAACAGTTTCCTTCCGAGTATCATCGGAAACGTTTGTTCAAGGAACAGCCAAGCGAGATGCTACACGTCACACCTTTCGAGAATCGCGCCGGCGCGCCGCATGTGTCGTCGCCCGAACGTGGTTTGCTGGAAATGCTGAGTGAGGTTGGAGAACGCCAACCCCTGCAAGAGGCACGTGAAATCATGGAAAGCACATACAACTTTCGGGCTGACGTATTGCGTGATCTCTTGAGGTCCTGCACCAGTGTCAAGACGGTGCGCCTCTGTCTACAACTGAGCCGTGAACTCTCCTTGCCATGGGCAGCCAAGCTTGATCCCAAACAACTGCCCACTGGCAGCAAACGCGCCTGGGTATCACGCTCGACGAACGGCCTGCTGGTGCTCAAACCATGAATCAGGTCTATTTCGATACCGCGAGACTGATGACGCAGGTTGCCCCACTCGTGTTTGTGGATGACATATTTGCCCTGAAGGGCGGCACGGCCATCAATCTTTTCATACGCGACATGCCCCGCTTGTCCGTTGATCTAGATTTGGTTTTTACCGACTATACCCTGCCGCGCGAGCGGGCATTGGAGCAGATCGCAGCGGCACTCCGCCAATCGGCAGAACGACTGAAATCCCAGGGCTTCCAAACCCACACAGTTCCCGCAATGGACACGAGCGAAACCAAGCTCCTGGTTCGTCGCGCCAATATCGAAGTCAAAATTGAAGTCAACTTCGTAATGCGTGGCTCCTTGAATCCAGTCCGCACCACATCGCTTACCGGAAAGGCGCGTGAAGCTCTGTTGGCCGACCTGGAACTACCGGTCGCATCGCTGGAAGATGTCTATGGAGGCAAGCTGGTTGCTGCTATGGATAGGCAGCATCCACGCGATCTGTTCGATGTGATGCAGCTTTTCGCTCACGAAGGCATCACTCCTGGCATCCGCCGCGCATTCGTTGTGTATCTGGCAAGCCACAATCGCCCCGTTCATGAAGTGTTGTTCCCCGTACTGCGCGACATCAGCCAGGACTACGAGCGCACCTTCAAGGGCATGACCGCGGAACCGGTTGCCCTGCCTGATCTGCTCGCCACACGGGAACAGCTAATCCGCCAGATTCAAGAGGGCCTGGACCAAAATGAGCGCAAATTCTTGCTTTCTCTTGTGCAGAACACGCCCGACTGGGATCTGTTGGGTTTTGCCCACCTCAAAGAGCTGCCTGGTCCCCAATGGAAACTCAGAAACTTGAGTCAACTGGCAAAAGCAAACCCCAGCAAATTTGACGAGCAAGCCAAGGCGCTTGCCGATTTGTTCGGCTAGTGCTCGGCCGAACTTCCGCGATTAGGAACTCCAGACAAGATCAATCCTTTCCGAGTTGGTGCTCAAGAAGTGATTCGCGGACAGCCGGTTACACGACCGGAACTCGATCGTCGGCTCGGTAAGAGCGTTGGCGAAGATAACCGGCCAATAACTTGGATCATGTCCTACGGTCTGTAGGTAAGAGGCTATATTTTTCTTTCAGTTGGATTTTTCTTCAGGAGGAGGGACTCCGCTTCCGGCTCCTGATCTTGGCGGGTCAACGCCGTGGCGGAGTCCCTTTGAGGCTACGGTCCTCTTTGTCTCAGTTGCCGCCCCGCCGCAGAAGCGTGATGTTGACTGGGCGGAAGACTGCGACAAGATCATTTTACGCCGATGCCCAGTTTGTGAGCGGGATACGATCATTGGTCACGGTCGCCGCCGCAAGCAGGCACATGACGAGCACCACGACTGGATTTGGATCCATCGCGGCCGCTGCGCCGATTGCGGGACGACCTTTACTTTCCTTCCGCTGTTCTCTCTTCCTTACACGCATTACAGTCTGGTGGCGCGGAGCCAGGCATTGCAGCG
>Ga0302146_10000271_pt1 | contig 32468 bp, 26 predicted proteins | sample I_Bog_E3_1_FD_193578 | JGI IMG/M metagenome (GOLD analysis project Ga0302146, IMG submission 193578) | Peat permafrost microbial communities from Stordalen Mire near Abisko, Sweden - I_Bog_E3_3 | ecosystem: Environmental > Terrestrial > Soil > Wetlands > Peat | place: Sweden: Abisko, Stordalen...
TCCCGGTGATGGGAGTTCTTCAGTCTCCATGCGAAAGTCAGAAGCGGTTGGAGCTCCCACAGGCAGCGAAGCCAGGACGATTCTTCGATTTGTTCTCTTGCTCATAAGGAATGCCTTTCCGCGCTCAACCTCAGACGCCCGCTATCTCAGGCGCCACAGGGCCGCAATGGGCGTGCCACCCAATGGCAGGAATACCCCAAAGAGGTCTGGATACTCAGCTATGCAATTTTAAAGGGGATATTGGTGGACCTGATCGGGATCGAACCGATGACCTCTTCCATGCCATAATAGGAGTCATGGGCCAAATAATAGACGGCACAGTACTTACGAACCGGCACAACCGGCAGAACTGACACCATGGGCGCTATTTGCCCACAAAATGCCCCCAAATTTCTGGGAAGCGGGCCACGGGTTGATCTGTGTGGGATCAGCCCAAATTCCTTGATTAGGCCTCCGAGCAATTGTGCCGCGGGCTGCTGAATGCGTGGCGGACTTGGCATCCGATCAAGGTCTTCGATGGCGAAAGTGGGTTCATTTCAGTACTGATTCGAGGTTCCAGTTCGCTGCGGAAGTCTCCGCATTCACCTCTATCTTGCGGGCAGATTGCAGAGGGAGGTGAGCAATGGTTAGCCGCGCTCCAGGTTGACCACACAATTTATCTGCGAGCACGGAACACCAGGACCAGAGCTACGATCAGGACCAACCCGCAAATCCACATCCAGCTACTATTCCAACCTTGCATTCCCATGTTGTATCCGTTCACCAAACCTCCTCAGGTGGCCCCCGCAAACGGCCCTATCTCGAACCCTCTCAATTTGGATAGGTCCAAGTCCGTCAGTAGTGCTCGGGGCATCGAAAAGCCGCTAGAGCTTCGTTGTCCGGAGTCGAAGGGCATTGACGATCACCGAGACGGAACTGAAGCTCATGGCTGCCGCGGCGATCATTGGATTCAAGAGTAGTCCGAAGGCAGGGTAGAGCACGCCCGCTGCAAATGGTATCCCGACAGCGTTATAAACAAAAGCGAAGAACAGATTCTCGCGGATGTTGCGCATGGTTGATTTGCTGAGATGGCGGGCGCGGAGAATGCCGCGAAGATCGCCTTTCAGCAGTGTGATTCCCCCCGCTTCCATCGCTACATCCGTGCCGGTTCCCATGGCGATGCCGACGTCCGCCTGGGCGAGCGCGGGTGCATCGTTTACTCCGTCGCCGGCCATTGCGACCGCGGCGCCTTTTTGCTGGCGATCCTTCACAACCTCCGCCTTCTTCTGGGGCAACACATCGGCATAGAATTCGATGCCGAGCTTGTCCGCTACTGCCTTGGCGGTCGTCGCGTTGTCTCCCGTAACCATGATGATTTTCAGACCGGCCGCCTTAAGTTCGTGGATCGAATCGGGCGTGGATTCCTTGATTGGATCGGAGACCCCTACGATGCCCGCCGCTTTGCCGTCCACGGCGACAAGCATTACTGTCTGCCCCTCTTTGCGCAGAGTATCAGCTCGTTCAAGCAAAGGGCCGGCGTCTACGGACAGGTCGTGGAACAACTCCGCATTCCCGACAGCGATCTGCTTGCCTGCGACGGTTCCTTTTACACCCTTGCCTGTCTCTGAGCTGAATCCGGCCACATCGGTCAGGGTGAGCTTCTTTGCCTCAGCGCCCTTCACGATGGCTGCTGCCAAAGGATGTTCGCTGGATCGCTCAAGGCTTGCGGCGAGCTGGAGCAAGTCGTTTTCGTCAATTCCAGGCTGAGGAATGACAGCGCTCAGCCTCGGTTTCCCTTCGGTCAGCGTCCCGGTCTTGTCGATGATGAGCGTGTCCACCTTGCCAAATGTCTCCAGCGCCTCAGCGTTGCGGATGAGGACGCCTGCGCGAGCCCCCCTGCCTGTGCCCACCATAATCGCCATTGGAGTGGCGAGCCCGAGAGCACATGGGCAGGCAACGATGAGTACGGCCACTGCATTCACAAGTGCATGTGAGAAGCGCGGCTGCGGCCCTGCAAAGTACCAGACGATGAAGGTGATTGTGGCCGAAAGAATAACAGCGGGAACAAAGTACGAGGCGACTCGGTCCGCCAGCCTCTGAATCGGGGCTCGTGAACGCTGCGCCTCGCTAACCATCTTTACGATTTGCGCCAAGAGTGTGTCGGCCCCCACGCGCTCTGCGCGCATCACGAACCCGCCGGTTCCGTTCACCGTTCCCGCCGTGATTTTCGCCTCCCTAACCTTTTCGACCGGAATGGGCTCTCCACTGATCATCGATTCATCGACTGAACTGTGACCTTCAAGGACGGTGCCATCCACAGGTATCTTTTCGCCGGGACGCACGCGGAGGCGGTCTCCAACAATAACCTGATCGAGCGGCACGTCGGCTTCGCCGCCCTTGTCGTCAAGCCGCTTGGCCGTCTTCGGAGCCAGACCGAGCAAAGCACGTATCGCGCCGCTGGTCTGGCTGCGGGCTCGCAACTCCAGCACCTGGCCCAGAAGCACCAAGGCAACAATGACCGTCGCAGGCTCGAAATACACATCGAGTTGCCCTCCAGCTCCGCGATGCAATGCCGGAAAGATTTGAGGAACGACAGTGGCGACGACGCTGTAAACATAGGCCGTGCCCGTACCAAGGGCGATCAGCGTAAACATGTTGAGGCTGCGATGAACAAGGGATTGCCAGCCCTTGACGAAGAACGGCAACCCGCACCACAGGACTACAGGTGTTGCCAGAGCGAATTCAATCCATGTCCACGTTCTTGCCGCGAGCATGTGTTGCATGGGTCTGTTGGGGAGAAACTCGGAGATCATCAGCGCGAGCATCGGCACCGCAAGCGCGACGCAGATCCACAGGCGCCTGAACATTTTGGCCAGCTCAGGGTTCGACTCTTCGGCCTTGACCTCACGAGGTTCCAGCGCCATGCCGCAGATGGGGCACGGGCCTGGGGCATCGCGTACGATCTGCGGATGCATGGGGCAGGTATATTCAGTCCGCTTGGCAGCTGCAGTCACGGTGGCCGGTTCGAGCGCCATTCCGCACTTCGGGCAGCTACCAGGTCCCGGCTTTTTGATCTGTGGATGCATGGGGCAGGTAAATTCCCCATGCGGCTCGGTCTTGGCTGGCTGCTTCGAGGAAGCCGCGTCCGGTTTGGCCTGCAAGTACTTCTCAGGCGAAGCACGGAACTTGGCGGCACAGCCCTGGCCGCAGAAGTAGACGGTTACACCCCGGTGGTTAATGCTTGCCGCCGCCTTCGACGGATCGACCCTCATCCCGCAAACGGGATCGAGCACTTCGGGCTGCTGCATAGTAGCATTGTTGATTTGTTCGCCCGCTTCGGTCTGTGCCCTTTTGCTCTGAGAGTCCGCGTAAACCAGATGAACCATTTTGTGTTCTTGCTATTCTTCATCGTTGGCCAAAGATAAGCGGAGTTCTTGATTTCGTTAAGTTTGGCGGATTGCGCTCGCAGAGTGTCCCTATCTGCACAGCATGGTGTTTCCCGAAGATCTAGCATGGTCCAGTAACCGCCGGATACGACTGTGCCTATGGTCCGTTTATCGGCGGTTTCCGATGGGACAAACATGACAGACAAAACTGAAAGTCGAATTTTTCCGAAAGAAAGTGCCCTTGCGGAAGGCCGCGCGACCGCAGGCTATCTCGGCACCACAACCGCTCTTGCCGCCACGCGGGCAAACCCATCTGAAGTCTTCTTCACTCCGGACATCAATGGCGATGGGCTGTTGAAAGTCTATGCGAAGATCAATGCAACAATCGGCGGAAAGGTCGCCATCAAGCTGCATACCGGCGAACCGCATGGTCCCAACATTCTCCCTCGCGAAATGGTAAGAGCCTTGCAGCAGCATATTCCAAATAGCTGCCTGGTCGAAACCAACACTCTCTATAAGGGCGAGCGCAACACGACGGCTGAACACCGCGAAACCCTTAAGATCAATGGCTGGGATTTCTGCCCCGTTGACATTATGGACGAGGATGGAGCGGTGATGATCCCCGTTCAAGGCGGGAAGCACTTCAAAGAGATGTCGGTCGGCAAACACATGCTGAATTACGACTCGATGGTGGTGCTCACTCACTTCAAGGGACATGTCATGGGCGGATTCGGTGGTTCCCTGAAGAATATCGCCATTGGCTCTTCAGCGCTTTCCAGAACCAGACCATGCTTGCTAAGCAAAACTGATCCACCCCTCATGTAATCAAGATGGGCACGTAGCCGGTCGGCTGGGCGCCGGGATGATGGATGATCATGTCCTCGCGCCGGAAGCGTCCTTGCTGCATCTGTCGTCATTGGTTTTTTCCCGACAACCGAGTGGGCAGCCGGCAGCACACCTGTGGCCGCCCGGATTGCCAGCAGCAGCGTCGCCGCAAGATGCAGGCGGCGTGGCGAGCGCGGTATCCGGATTACTTTTCCGGGCGCCGGATTCAGGCACGAATGGTGGCTGATCCGCCCCCGTCGCCGGCCGCCCAGCCTGGATGGTCTTCTCCGCCAGCGCCATCAGCGCCGCCCACCTTGTCTCCGCCCACCTCGTCCCCGCCCACTTCGTCACGGCCGCCCGCGCCGCTGCGTCTTCGCGCTCCTCTGAACCAACTGCCCTGGGACATCGCGCAATCCGTGTTTGGCCAGCAAGGCGCTGATTTTATTGGTGTTATGGGCGGACTACTGCTGCGCGAGAGGCAATTCCAGTTGGCTGCTTATCGTGTTGATTCTACGGCGGATACGGCGAGACTTCGGCTTCCCTGTGCGCAATCCCCGATTCCGCCTGCTGCATATTTATCGGGTAGCAGCGGCGAGGCCGAAAGCGATGCAACTGGAATTCCACCAACTTGAGCGGCGTCTTGAGCACCTGCGCGCGCATCGGCCTGAGCGCCAGCAGCGGCTGTTGGCATCGCTGGCGGCCAGTGGGCAGCAGACGCCGGTCATCGTCATCGCCGCGGATCAGCCCGAGCGCTATCTGCTCATCGATGGCTACCGGCGGGTCAGGGCGCTGGAGCAGTTGGGCCGCGACACGGTCGAAGCGGTGGTCTGGTCGCTGAGCGAGGCCGAGGCCCTTTTTCTGGACCGCTCGATGCGCGCCGGCGAGCAGGCCACGGCTTTGGAAGAGGGCTGGTTGCTGGCGGAGATGTCGGAGCGCTTCGGCTATGACCAGGAGGAGTTGGCGCGGCGCTTCGATCGCAGCGTGAGCTGGGTCTCGAGGCGGATGGGCCTGGTCGAGTTGCTGCCCGCGGCGGTGCAGCAGCAGGTGCGCAGCGGCGCGATCACAGCCCATGTGGCGATGAAGTTCCTGGTGCCGGTGGCGCGGTCGGGCGCGGAAGACTGTTGCCGCATGGCGGAGGGCTTTGCGCGGCATCGGCTGCGCAGCCGCGAAGCGGGCCAGTTGTATGTGGCTTGGCGCGGCGCCACAGCGGCGGTGCGCCAACGGCTGCTGGCCGATCCGCAGTTGTTCCTGAAGACGCAGCGGCAGCACGAGAAGAGTCCGGCAGCGCCGGCGCTGGTGGAGCTATCTCGCGATCTGGACGTGGTGATCGCGATGATGCGCCGCGCCAACCGCCGTCTGCGTGGCGCCACGGTGGAACTGGATCCTCCGCAATGTGCCCAGACGCAGTCCCAGATCCGTCTTGCGCTGGAAGAGTTGAATCGGCTGGCGATCAAGCTCCCGCAACCATCGGCGACCGAAGAGCTGCGCTCGAACCGCGAGCACGAGAGCCATGAAGAAGTTACGAACTTATCCCATCAAGGAGGGGAAGATGCTGAGTCAGAGTCAACGCGCGGCGATCCTGGAGATGCATGCGAAAAAACAGAGCAGCCGTGTGATCGCGCGGTTGTTGAAGGTGAGCCGCTGGTCGGTGCGCGAGGTGTTGCGGCTGAACACGACGGAGGTTCCCGCGCTGGAGCGCGCGGAGATCTGCGAGCCCTACCGGCAGCAGATCATCGAGCTGTTGCCGCGCTGCAAGAGCAATCTTGTTCGCGTGCAGGAGGAACTGGCGGCGATTGGAGCGACGCTGTCGTACTCGGCGTTGACAGCCTTCTGCCGTCGCCATGGGATCGGGCAGGAGCCGATCGTGGCCTCGGGACGTTATCCGTTCCAGCCAGGAATCGAACTTCAGCACGACAGCTCTCCGCACAAGGTGGAAGTGGCGGGCAAGTTCTACAAGGCGCAAACCGCGTCGGCGGTTCTATGTTACTCGCGCATGCTGTTCTTCCAGATCTATCCCACCTTCACGCGCTTCGACTGCAAGGTCTTCCTGACCGAAGCGCTGCGGTACTTCGGCGCATCTCCCAAGCGCGTCGAGATAGACAACACCCACGTTGTAGTTTTGCGCGGCACCGGTCGCACGATGGTGCCGGTGCCGGAGATGGAGGCTTTTGCAGAACGATACGGCTTCCAGTTCGCGGCGCATGAGTTGGGCGACGCCAACCGCTCTGCGCATGTCGAGCGGCAGTTCGATCATATCGAGAACAACTTCCTGGCGGGCCGTTCCTTCTCCAGTTGGCCGGAGATGAACCAGCAGGCGCGTGAGTGGTGCGATCGCGTCAACGCAACGTACAAGCGGCATCTTCGCGCTGCACCGCGGGACCTGTTCGCGATGGAGCAGCAGCATCTTCAGCCGTTGCCAGTGTGGGTTCCGGAGGTCTATCGGCTGCACGAACGCATGGTGGACGTGGAAGGCTACGTCAACCTGAACACCAATCGCTACTCTGTTCCCGTGGCGTGGATCGGCCGCCGGGTTGAAGTGCGCGAGACGTGCAGCAAGATCGAGATCCAACTCGATGCCCGCCATATGGTCACGCACGAACGCGTTGCGGATGCGGAGCATCGCCATATCATGCTGGCCGAACATAGTCGTCCACGCGGCGTCAGGCGGCCCGACCCTCATCCCGAAGAAGAGCTGATCCTCAAGGCAGTGCCGGAGATCGCCGACTATGTCGCGGAACTGAAGAAGAACAGCCGCAAGATGACGGTCCTTGCCCTGCGCCAACTGCTGCGCATGGTGCGCGAGTATCCACGGGAACCGCTGCTGGCCGCAATAGCTGAAGCCGCACGCTACGGACTCTACGACCTGGACCGGGTCGAGCGCATGATCCTGCGCCTGATCGCACGCGACTACTTCCTGTTGAACAACAATCCGGAGACCGAATAATGAAACCGAGTGACGAGTTGGAACAACTGCTGAAGAACCTTCACCTGAATCGCATCCTGGATATTTACAGCGAGCAGTTGAGCGCCGCGGAGAAGGAGGATGTCTCCTACTCCGAGTTCCTCACACGGCTGCTGCGTGCCCAGTATCATCATCGTCAAGAGACCGCACTGGCGTGGAGGATCAAGCGCGCCAACCTGCCCGAGAACTGGTCGCTGGCCAGCTTCCCCTTCGCACGGCAACCCGGCGTCAGCCGCAAGCAGATCCATACCCTGGCCGAGTTGGACTTCATCGTCAAGGCGGAGAATCTGGTGCTGGTCGGGCCGCCCGGCGTGGGCAAGACAGGCCTGGCGTCGGGCCTGTTGCTTAAAGCGCTGGAGAATGGATACCGTTGCCAGTTCATCCGTGCCCAAGACTTGTTCGACCAGATGTATGCTTCGCTGGCCGATCGTTCCTCTCGCCAGTTGCTCAACCGCCTCGTCCGGCTCGACTGCCTTTTGGTTGACGAACTGGGATACGTCAATCTAAGGCCCGAGCAATCCAACATCTTCTTCAAGCTGATGGAGGAGCGTTATCACCGCCACTCCACGATCATCACTACGAATCTCAGCTATGAGGAATGGGGCAACTTCCTTGGTAACCCGACCATGGTCGATGCGCTGTTGAGCCGTGTTCGCCATTACTGCCACACCATAAAGATCGACGGACCATCGCTGCGCGATCCGCAAGGCTGAGGAGACGGCCATGGATCAACAACCATCGGGCCGCGAAGACTACGTGCGCAAGGTTCTCGAAGCCTATCGCAACACGCCTGGAACCTGCGGCAATCTGCGCCGGCCAGATCGCATGCTGGCCGTTCAGCTCTATCAACGCGGCGTTCCCTTGTCCGTCGTTGAGAACGCACTCGTGCTGGCCGCGGTTCGCCGCTTGATCCGGCCTGCAGATGCTCCGCCGCTGACCACCGTGCGCTCTCTGGCGTACTTCCTGCCGGTCATCGAAGAAGTACTCGAAACAGAAGTGGGAGAAGAGTACTTCCAGTACGCCCGGCAAAAACTCCAGAGGCTCCGCTCAGCCTGATGCCACATGCAGAGCGCATGCCGCAACCACGCCTTCGGCGTGGGATGACACCGAAAAGCCAAACCCAGCCGCACCTACGGTGCGGGATGATGCTTTATATGTCCCTATCTCTACGAATGCTGTTCCTGACCTGGAGCACTTCTGGCGAGTACAAGTGGATCACTCTTCCTTAGCGCCGAAGATTGGCTGCGCAGACGGGACAATCGGAAAGAAAATGGTGCACGCCGCCCCGGACAATGAGGACATTTCGAAGTGGCTGACGGGCGCGCCCTTCATGGAAAATATGGTGGAGTCGGCAAAAGCCACGATCGATCATTTCGGCAACAGAATCGTCTACATCAATGTACTGCGCAATATGTCCGTGGACTGCGACTGCGTAGGTGTGAGCGCAGCACCGACGAAGGCGCACGACCTCGGCATACTAGGTTCCACCGACATCCTTGCGGTGGATCAGGCTTCGATCGACATGGTGTATAAGCTCCCAGAAGCGGAACTTCACGACCTCAGGGAACGCATTGAATCTCGTAAGGGGCTTCGCCAGCTGTCCTACATGAAGGAGATGAAGATGGGCAGAAGCGAATACGATCTGGTCACGACTCAGGAGGCAATGTTTGTACAGTGACAGTCCAGCAGATTTGAAGATCGAGGCATTTTCTGCATTGCTGGCCTTCTAAGAATCAATTGGTTGATTTGCTTCAATGCTGAAGGCGGGTTCGGCGTAAGTCTTTTCTTCCAACTTTGGGTAATCCGTGTACCCCTTTGCACCACCGCCGTAGAGCGTTGCAGGGTCTAAGGAGTTGAGTGGCGCATTGGCACCAAAGCGCTCTACCAGGTCGGGATTCGCAATAAACGGTCTCCCAAACGATACTAAGTCGACCTCGCCGTCCCCAATTCTCTGATTGGCAAGTGCGAGGGTATATTCGTTGTTGGCCAAATAAGCACCGTGGAATCTGCTGCGCAAAGCGACAAAATCGAAACTTGGATCAAGGTCCCGCGGGCCGCCAGTCTGCCCTTCGATCACATGGAGGTACACAGGCTTGAGCCGATCGAGAACCTCGACTACATGGTTGAATAGGGAACTTGGATCGCTGTCGTGAACGTCGTTGGCCGTACTGACGGGGGAAATGCGTACGCCGACACAGGCTTCGCCTACCACCTCAATCACCGCTCTCATGACTTCGGTAAGGAAGCGAGCGCGGTTCTGGATCGAACCTCCATATTCATCAGTTCTCTGGTTTGATCCGTCGCAGAGGAACTGGTCAATCAGATATCCGTTGGCAGCATGGACTTCAACGCCGTCGAAGCCGGCCCACAATGCGTTCTTGGCGGCGACTGCATACGCTTCGACGATCTCTCGAATCTCATTTTCCCTAAGGGCGCGAGGTTCGGAAACATCGGTAAATCCGCTTTCGACAAAAGTCTGTGCCCGTGCCCTGATCGCAGATGGCGCCACGGGAGACTGCCCGCCGGGCTGCAAGGATGTATGCGAAATGCGGCCAACGTGCCACAGTTGAAGAAACATTCTTCCCCCGCAGGTGCGGACGGCATGGGTTACCAGCTCCCAACCTGCAATCTGCGCCTTCGTATAAATTCCTGGCGTTCCAGCATAGCCCCGTCCCTGGGCGCTGATTTGGGTAGCCTCTGAGACGATTAGGCCAGCGGACGAACGTTGTGCATAATAGTCGGCCATCAGAGGGGTTGGAACTCCACCTTCTTGTGCACGATTTCTGGTTAGCGGCGCCATGACGATCCGGTTCGGCAACTCCAGATCCCCGAGCCGGTATGGCGTGAAGACCGATTCTTGGCTTTGCGATGTCATAAGCGCTCCCGGGACCGCACAATGCTGCTAAGAATCTGCTGCCCTGTGAGCATTATTGGCGGGTCGCAGGCTGCTGGCTGTATCGGACTGTACAGTCCCCAGTACCGGGCCGCATCCATACTGTGCAGATGGGAACGCTGCTGAAGCCCCCATTCAAAGTGGTTGTATGTGGGCTTGAGGGCATTTGCAGTCTGTTTGGAGGCACGGTTGGATTCTTCAACGATACCGATCATCCTGGATACCGTTCGTGATGCCGCACAGCCAATTACGGGTTCGTCGGCCGACTATGATGCGCTTCTTGAATTCATCGGCTCTGCGAGTGTTGTTTTACTCGGAGAGGCTTCTCACGGCACGCATGAGTTTTATAGGTCGCGGGCGCAAATCACGGAACGTCTTATCTGCGAAAAGGGATTCTCCGCAGTGGCTGTGGAAGCTGACTGGCCCGATGCGTATCGTGTCAACCGCTTTGTGCAAGGGGACAATGCCGATGCAGATCTTCCCACGTCCCTCAGCGGGTTTAAGCGATTTCCCACATGGATGTGGCGCAATGCAGATGTCCTGGAATTCCTGGGGTGGCTGCGAAAACACAATGATCGTCTGGAGCCGGAGAAACGAGCCGGGTTTTACGGACTCGATCTCTACAGCCTGCATGCTTCGATGGAGTGCGTCTTGCATTACCTCGATTCCGTCGACCCCGAAGCTGCGGTGAGGGCGCGCAATCGTTATGCCTGTTTCACACAATTTGGCGATGATCCTCAGCGCTATGGTTACGCCGCGGGACTTGGTCTCCGGCCGTCCTGCGAGGAGGAAGCTGTATCTCAGCTTTTAGACCTGCAACGAAGATCCCTGCCCCATTCCCGTATGAACGGATTGGCTGCATTGGACCGGTTTTTCGACGCCGAGCAGAATGCCCGAGTGGTGAAGGACGCTGAGGAATACTACAGGGCAATGTTCGGCGATTCGGTTTCGTCCTGGAACCTGCGGGATCAACACATGATGGACACCTTCGTAGCACTCTCTGGCCATTTGGGCCTTCGGCAGACAACCGCCAAGATGGTTATCTGGGCGCATAATTCCCACGTTGGGGATGCCCGGGCGACAGCCATGGGGCAGGCAGGCGAATGGAACATTGGGCAACTCGTTCTGCAGAGATATGGCGATGATTGTCGAAGCATAGGCTTTACCACCTACGCGGGAACTGTGACGGCCGCATCCGACTGGGACGGCGAAACAAAGCAGATGAGCGTACTGCCTGCGCGCGAGGACAGCTACGAATACCTCCTACACGACACCGGCATTCCGGCCTTTACACTCAACCTTAGAAAGGGTTCTCTGGTTGCGGAAGCGCTGCGCGGCCCCATGCGCGAACGGGCCATAGGAGTCATCTACCGCCCTGAAACAGAGCTAGCGAGCCACTACTTTCAAGCATCTCTCTCGGAGCAGTTCGATGCGGTCGTCCACTTTGATGAAAGCTGCGCTGTTGAGCCTCTTGAACGGATTGCCGAAGAGGCGCATGGGGAGCCCGCAGAGACGTTCCCGTCCGGGATATGACAGGCGAGCCGAAGGAACGGGACCGCAGTTTTCGATCCGCGAAAACCTTGAAGCGGTTGCCGATCTATTTTGCAGTGATTTGCGGTTTGCGGTTATTGGGTCAAGACCCAAATTCGACAGATCAGAGTGTCATCAAGCACGCGGTGCCGGGTGCGGCCTCTGACACCGCTCTCGCTCCGGTGATCGCGCTTCAGAAGCCACCGGCCGGCCTTGATCTCCAATCGAGAAAACGGGACGAATTATCTCATCTGACCAGCGCAATCCAATACTATCTCTCCGCGATCGCGCCGATACAGGCGGCGGGTTCTTCGAGCGACACACAGTATAGGGATCAGGCAATCGTCGATGGAAGACAGGTGGCAGTCCTCGCGTTCCAGTGCGCACGGGCCGAAGCCAACTTCGAGGCTATCTATGAGACAGGAACGCCAGATCAGGATGCGGTCGGGAACGAGGAACAGAGACTACGGGCCGGGATTGCCAGGGTCAATGAACAGTTAACGAAGCTGACTGCGCAGCGGAACACTCTTCAGGAAGAGCTTGCCTCGGCGAAGCACGGCCAACAGAGCCTGCTCAAGGGGCAGATGGACCAGGTTGACGACGCAATCGACCTCAACGGGGAGATGAAGGATGCCCTCGCGAAGATCCTGGCCAATTCGAATCTTCTGGGCCAAGCCGGGCTGGCTGGTGACATCGACCGGTTGCAACGCACTACGCCTGAGCTGATTAACGGGAAACCAACGCCATTTGCCCCTCCGCTCGATAGCCTGAGCGGAGTTGCATCTGCCGGACTTACCAGCCAGGTATCTTCACTCTTCCAACTCCACGGGACGCGAAACGCTATCGACGATCTGATCGATCAGACGAAGGCGATCGAACAGCAGGCAGCTAATCTTGAAGCCCCGCTGACGGTCATTGTGCAGAGGACAATGAAGATCGATCCATCCAATCTCAAAGAAGGGCAAAATGCGGGCCCGACCTCTGAATTTGGACCCGCATTGAGCAAGGAGAGCTTTGAGGCAGCAAGTGCTACGCTCAAGGCACTCAGCGCGACGGCGGTGCCTCTAAGCCAGGAGATGATCACGCTGGAGCAAAGCAGGGCGAACCTGGTCGCGTGGCGCAACGCCGTGAATTTGGAATATCGAAGTGTCGTTCGCTCAGTGGTGTTTCGTTTTGTTGGTATCGCTGTTGTCCTTGCCCTACTGCTGATTCTCGGAGAGATCTGGAAACGCTTCACGGTTCGCTGGGTCCATGATGTCCGGCGTAGAAGACAACTTATGGCACCCCGCCGGATTGTTGTCGGTTGCCTCTGCGCGCTCGTTATTTTCTTCGGCTGTGTAACGCAATTCAATTCCCTTGCCACGGTCGCAGGCTTCATCTTTGCTGGTCTCGCGGTTGGATTGCAGACGATTCTGCTCTCCATGGCAGCTTACTTTTTCATCATAGGTAGGTACGGAGTTCAGGTGGGCGACCGCATGACGATCACGGGTGTGACGGGCGATGTCGTCGAGGTTGACTTGTTGCGCTTCTACTTGAGGGAGCTTGCCGGGAGTGGGGATGAATTGGCTCCTACAGGCCGCGTCGCGGTCTTCAATAATGCCGTGTTGTTTCAGGCTGGGACGCCGCTCTACAAGCAGATGCCCGGAAGCGCTTATACATGGCACGAAATGACTCTCTCGATCCATCCGACCAGCTCATCTGGACAGGCGGGCAAGACCATTCTCGCAGCTGTTACCGCTATCTATGAGCAATACCGGGAAAGCGTGGAACGGCAACACAAGGATGTAATGGCCTGGGCAGATATCAGGGCGGGCATGCCCAAGGTTGAATCACGGCTTGAGTTTGCAGCAGGCGGAATTCAATTGCTGGTGCGCTTTCCAGTCGAACTCGACAACGCTGTGATGATCGACGAGCAAGTCACGAAAACCATGGTCCGTCTCATGGCGGAAGATGAAGGAGTTAAGTCGGCGGTGATAGGGGAGCCAACGATCCGGGCATCTGTCAGCATTTAGTCGGCGGGCACAATTATCGCGAAGACCCATGAAGGCCTGGAGTTACTGGATTCGACCCTACCTGGTCCGCGAGCATCCACTACTCGATTGCCTACTTCCGCAGAGGTCTGAGCAGAACGGCTCAGACGTGTCGTTTCGACCGTGTGATTCTTGTTCGGGCCGGAAAATCTGTGACATGCGGCAAACAAGATCCGCGCCCAAGGGAAGGCTTCGAACATGAGAAATTACGATCGCATCAATGAACTCCCCTCAACAGGTATCAAACACCAGCGCGCCCATATCATCGGTGGCGGAATTGCTGGACTTTCCGCCGCTGCGTTTCTGGTGACCGACGCCGGCATGCCAGCCGATCATGTAACGATCTACGACACCTTGCCCCTGATGGGGGGGTCAATGGATGCGGCCGGCAATGCAAAAGATGGCTATACAAGCCGGGGCGAACGAGAACTCGAAGCCTACATGGAGTGTCTCTGGTACGTGTGCAGCAAGGTGCCATCCTTGCAGACGCCCGGCCTGACGATCCTGGACGAGAGTCACCGGGCCAACGTTCTTGAGCCGATCCATTGCCATTTTCGGTTGATGGAAAAGCAAGGAAAGCAGTACGACTCAACGGGCCCCCTGATGTCGGCAGAGGACGCAGGGAGAATGCAGAAGCTTCTGCTGACGCCGGAGGCCGACATCGAGATGAAGACGGCAGCCGACTGGTTCAGCCCGCAGTTCACGAACTCAGTGTTCTGGCTGTGTTGGAGTAGCATGCTCGCTTTTCGTGACTACCATTCTCTGATCGAAGTGAGACGCTATATGGCGCGATTCCTGATGAAAGACTACGGGATGGTGTGGCACCGCGGTATCCTGCACACCGAGTACAACGAATATGACTCCATTATCAAGCCGATGCATGTGTGGCTGAAGTCTCTTGGCGTCCGCTTCCGTTCGGACACCACCGTGACCGACATAGCGACCAGTGACTTAAAGGGCGAGACCTGGGCCACTGAACTCGCGCTCCGCGATGACGCCGGCATTCATCAAGAAAAACTGACGCGCGATGATCTCGTCTTCTTCACCAATGGGTCGCTGACTCAAAACTCTGATATGGGCGACAAAGTTACTGTGCCGAAATTCGATCGGGAGACAAAGGATCGAGGGTGCTTCAGCGTCTGGGAAAGCCTGGCGGCGCGCGATCCGAAATTCGGCCGGCCTGCGGCATTCATCTCAGATATCGACAAATCCAATTGGATCTCCTTCTTCCCGACAATTACGGGCGACCCAACGTTCTTTGATTTTATCGAGAAGAAGACCGGCGACCGAGCGGGCACTGGCGGGGCAGTCACGATCGTCGATTCAAGCTGGAAGATCAGCTTCGTCCTGTACAACAAGTACTTCCCCGACCAGCCTGCCGATGTGAATGTTCTCTGGGCCTATGGTCAATGTAGCGGGACTACCGGTGACTTTATCAAGAAGCCGATGCGCGAGTGCACGGGCGCGGAGATGTTCGCTGAGCTGCTGTATCACTGCGGGCTCAAGGACAAGGCGGAGAGCATTCTTGCGCACAGTGATGTGTCGACGTGCATGATGCCGTATATAACGAGCCAGTTTATGCCGCGCAAGATCAGCGACCGCCCCAAGGTGGTTCCGGAGGGCTGCGTGAACCTTGCGTTCATTGGGCAGTTTGTCGAACTTCCGGGCGATGTGGTTTTCACAGTGGAGACATCAGTCCGCACGGCCATGATGGCGGTTTGGGGGCTTACGGGACTTAAGAAGCCGATGGTCCCGCTCCACGAACCGATCTACGATCTGCGCGTGCTTGTTTCCTCTGTCAAGGAAACCCTCGGGATCAAAGAGTTTACGCCCGAAAACCTTCACGCAATCGCTGCTTCCAGTCCGCCCCTGTCAACTCTCATTGGCTTTCTGAATGAGCTACCCAAGCCGGTCGCGTGAGCGGAGGCCGCATTGGGGAAAATTCAGGTTCTCGCTCAAGTTCAAAGTGATGAAAGGCAAAGCGCCTGCGGATGAATGGCCCGAGTGCGTAATTGCTCAGAGTCGCAGCCAGAAAGTGAGTAGAGTTATCCGGTAACGGATCGATGGGGTTGCTATGGAGCTCCATGATGGCCGCTCACGCACCCATCAGCGTCCCCCTGTCATCGTCTTCGCGACTGCATCAGGCAATGGAAATTCCGGTAGACCAGGCCAGCCGCATGAACCTAGCGCAAATCAAGCATTGAGAAGGGGAGCAAAATGAGCAATAACAACTCAGTAGCGGCAATCTATGACACCCACGAACTGGCGGAAGAGGCCATTAAGGAACTGCAGGAAGCTGGAGTCGACATGAAAACTTTGTCGATTGTTGGCCGCGATACGCATACGGATGAACATGTGGTTGGGTACTACACCGCAGGCGATCGCATGAAGTATTGGGGCGGAGTAGGAGCGTTTTGGGGCGGTTTCTGGGGATTGCTCTTCGGATCTGGCCTGTTTTTCATCCCGGCAATTGGGCCGATTCTTGCAGCGGGACCAATCGTGGGATGGATCATCGCCGGCCTTGAAGGCGCAGTTGTGGTTGGCGGGGTAAGCGCAATCGGAGCTGGATTGGTCAGTATCGGCATCCCCAAGGACAGCGTGCTCAAGTACGATGTCGCCCTGAAGACCGACAAGTACGTACTGGTGGTCCACGGAACACCCGAGCAGGTTGAGAAGGCCAAGGAGATTATCAAGGATACAAAGCAGAGCCATTACGCGGTGTATGGTCAGCCGGTCCTGGTTTAAGACGCAGACTAACGCGTTCGCAGCTGAGTATGCCATCACTTACACCATTAAGGCAAGAATGCATTGGAGATAAAATGTTAATCAAAGCAAAGGAACTTAAGGGATTCTCACTCAGGAGCATCGATGGAGACATTGGGTCGGCCAGCGAGTTCCTCTTCGACGATCAATATTGGACAATTCGCTATCTTGTTGCCAACACGGCAAGCTGGCTTAGCGGGAAGAAAGTGCTCATCTCGCCGTACTCTTTGACGGGCGTCAACCAGGACGATCAGGAGGTATCTGTTTCATTGACCAAGAAGCAGGTTGAGAACAGCCCGTCCATCGACACAGACAAGCCAGTCTCACGTCAATATGAAGGCGCTTACAACGGCTACTACGGCTATCCGGGGTACTGGGGCGGGCCATATGCCTGGGGAGTCTATCCGTACATTGAGCGCGATCGCACCAGATGGAACTTGTCCGCCGCTGAAAATGCAAGGACGGATTGGCATCTTCGCAGCACGAAGGAAGTTACCGGATACAATCTCCTCGCGATCGACGGTGAAATTGGGCATGTGGACGACTTCATCATCGATGACGAGACCTGGACAATTCGCTACCTTGTCGTGGCGACAAGGAACTGGTGGCCTGGGAAGAAGGTTCTCATTTCGCCAAAATGGATTGACAGCGTGAGCTGGGACAACAAGGAAGTGGCAGTAGACATATCTCGCGAGACGATCAAGACCGCTCCGGAATACACCGACGAGTCGTTGTTCACACGGGACTACGAGACGGGCCTATATGGACACTACAACCGTGAAGGATACTGGGTCGAGGAACTCACTGCAGTCTAAAGGGACCTCAGCGAAGGGGTAGTGCAACCCTGAAGTAAATTTGTCCGACAGCGAAGAATGAGCCACAGATCGTAGAGCCTGCGCCGGTCTGTGGATCATCTCGCTTTGCCGCCCACCGACAGTCACTCCTGAAGTAAAAGTTGATGGCCAGGGCAAATGGCTTGTCTTTCTTCCGGACTGCGTGTGGGGCTGTTCTATCGCTGTTTGTTGCTCGATTGGGCTGGCTGTCGGCGACGTTCTGGGCACCGATTACAACTCTGGTTATCGCGCAGCCATCATTCAGCGAAGCCTGGACGCCTTCTTTGCAGCGGTCTATCGGAACGCGGCTTGGCGCAGTCCTTGGGGCGCTCCTGGTAGGGCGGCTTGGGGCCAATCCAATGGCGTATGGACTATCGATATTCATCCTTCTGCTTCTTTCCGCCGCGACACATGTTGACAGAACGGGATTTCGCATCGGCAGCCTAATGTTGACGATCATCATGTTGATACAGCGAACTGATCCTGTCTGGCGCGTGGCTCTCGAGCGATTCGCGGAGGTTTCGGTGGGAATCCTCGTTGCTCTGTTCCTTGTAAAGGTGTGGCCTGAGGCTGCTACCGATACAGAGCCTCACACTCCACAGCCTCACGTCGACGAGCCCATGATCCAGGAACTACCGCCGTTGTGATTGTTGCCTCCGTGCGCTGAGCATCTCGAAGAGACCAAGCGGAGGTACGTTCAGGCAAAATTCGCTCTTCACTCAATGCCGATGGATTGTCTGTCGTGAGCAAAACAAAGCAGACGGCTGATGTTGGTGATGCCATCCTTTCGTTGAGTGCGAACGGCGTTCCGTTTACTTAGCAGTAGGAGTGCCAGGCCCACGCTGGAGCACGATCCAACGAACCGATAGCTGGCCGCCCATGATCGGGGACCACGAAGAACGAGGCCCTTGAGAATGCGGAAGTTCAAATCAGTCATCAGACCTTTGATAAGTTTGCTTCTTTTTACCCCCTTCGCCCACGTCGTCACCGCGCAGGATACAGACCTGAGAGGTCCCGATGCTCATGAAACAATCCAGGGCCTGAATGGCCATCTGCTGGGTGGTTGGGGTGGAAAGCGGAGCCAACTGGAAGAGCGCGGGGTAGATTTCGACTTTCACTATATTACCGACTCCCTATGGAACATCGAGAGCCCGCAAAAGGCGAGACTGGCAAGCTGGAACCGCGGCCGAGGAACAGTCGATATCGACTTCGGAGAACTGGCAGGTTGGAATGGCCTGTCTTTTCATGCAACTGCGCTCTGGCAGGGAGGCGGCAATCTTGGCACCTATCTTGGTCTCGAGACAAGCCCGAGTGGGATGTCGAGCGAGAACTGCTTTCGCCTTGACTCATGGTGGTTCGAAAAGCAGTGGTTCCACCATCGGCTCGATTCCCGCATTGGTCAGATCGCAGGCCAGGACTTCTTTGGGACTCAGCAATATGGAACCTCATTCGTCTTCGAGCCCATGAGCTATGCGCTACCCAATTTATCCACGACGTATGAGACCGGCAGTCCAGCAACAACGCCGGGACTGCAACTCAGCGTTGCCCCGATGCGCAAAGTGTATCTTGCATCGATGGTAATGGCCGGAGACAAGACGCCCTTCGAACACAACCCGACGGGACTTGTTCCTCAGTTCAAGGGGGCCCCGGTCAGTGCGTATGAGATCGGCTTTACGCCGGGAAACAAAGGCACATCCATGCGCCCAGCTGACAACGTCGGCACGCGAAAAGGATACTCCGGCGTTTATAAATTCGGCGCCTCTTACAACCCCGGAAAGTTCACGACGGCGACAAGCTCAACCCAATCCGGTAACTACCTCCTATATTGGATGGCAAACCAGGCTCTCTGGCGTGTAGACCCTAAGGAGGGCAGGGGTCTGGACGCAACTCTTGCTTACGATTGGAGCCCGCCGAATCTAAACAGTACCCATACCGCGCTTACCGCGGGCTTGCGTTTCAATGAGCCGTTGCCTCTACCAATCCATAACACCGTGTCCCTTGGTTACGTCTGGACAAAGGTCAACCCTCAATTCTTGCCTCCGGGCAACCCGCCGAACAGTCCCGAGCGAGGTGTGGAATTGAATGCTCTGTTCAACGTAAGGCCGACGATTCTCTTGCAGCCCGCAATCCAGTACTACGCGAATGTGGGCGGAGGGCCGCAGCGCGCAGTGGTCCTCGGATTCCGGGCAAAGGTTGAATTCTGAGTTAAAAGTGGATGGAAGTATGCCCCGTTCCATATTGCTCAGATACTACGAGGGCAAAATTGCTAATTTGCATGTGTCGGATACTGAGCGTTGTTCTGTCGGGTCGCACACGAATGCACGATGGCCCAAGGCGTTGGACGACGCTTTCCCCCATTAAACCTTTTTACATTTCACTTAGGAACGAAAGCCCAGTGAGGTACGAACGTGGCAACCGTAGCGTTGGATAAATCGACTGAGCCGCGGCTATCCGCCTCCGCTCGCCTTGACAGGCTTCCCATCGGTAGCTTTCACAAGCAGATCATGTGGATGGTGGCATATATCTATTTCTTCGAGCTTGGAGATCTGAACGATTTCGGTTTGGCTGCTCCTGAACTGCGCAAGTTATGGACGCTTTCAATCTCCTCAATCGGGATTATTACTTCCGCGGCTTTTATCGGTATGTTCGTGGGAGCGCTCTGCGGCGGTTGGTTCTCAGATAAGATTGGGCGGAAAAAGGCCCTTATCGTGACGACATTATGGTATTCGCTGTCATCACTCCTCAACGCATTTGCGTGGGATGAACCGACCCTGTTCGTGACAAGATTCTTGACCGGCGTGGGCCTCTCATCCATGACGGTTGTCGCCATGACTTATGTGAGCGAGATGTTTCCGGCGAGCAAAAGAGGCACGTATCAAGGCTGGATCATGGTCATCGGTCTGTTTGGAATCCCATTTTCAGCCCTGGTCGCAAGGGTTGCAATCCCTCTGGGCATATTCGGCTGGCGATTGATTTTCGTATGGGGCGCACTCGGAATGTTTGTTGTCGTTTTCGCGTCGAAGATTCAGGAATCTCCTCACTGGTTTGAGAACAAGGGCCGACTCGCCGAAGCGGATGCCGTGCTCGATCGCATCGAGAAGCGGTCGATCACTGAGTGCGGTCCGCTTCCAGCGCTGGCCAAGGCGCCCGCTGCGAAGCCGCAAACCGGAAAGTCGGAGGGCCTCTTCTCGCCTGCATATCGCGTGCGGACCTTGATGCTGATCGGGGTCTACGTCTTTCAGACCCTCGGTCTGTTCGGCTTTATGGCATGGGTTCCTACGCTGCTGGCATCGCGTGGCTTCCCGGTGGGGAAATCCCTGCTGCTGACAACGATTATGTACTTTGGCGCGCCGGTTGGTGCATTGATAGCTTCGCAGATTTCTGACAGATGGCAGCGCAAATACATGATTGCGATTACCGCCCTCTTGATTGGCGGCATCGGCGTGGTCTATGGGTTGAGCACCAAGACGGTCCCGATCATCATTCTTGGCTTCCTGGTTGCAATGTTTATCCAAACCTTTGCGCCGCTGCTCTACTCCTACACTCCGGAGGTCTACCCGACCAGTATCCGCAGTTCCGGTTCCGGCCTGGCCTACGGGGCTGGACGCCTGGCGAATGTCGCGGGTCCGGTATTGATCGCATTTCTGTTCACACATCTTGGCTACATTAGTGTGTTTATCTACATTGCGGCCATGTGGGCATTGGTCGCAGTGATCGTCACTCTCTTCGGGCCGAAAACCAAAGGTGTGGCCCTCAACTAGGAGCTATTCGATTATGCTCTTCAGCCTTGTGGAGGTGACTGTGGCAAACAATTTACCAGCAGTAGATGTTCTTGTGGTGGGCGGCGGTAATGCGGCACTTGCAGCCGCCCTGAGCGCCAGGGAGAAAGGCGCTAGCGTGCTGGTGCTGGAGTGCGCACCGAAAGATATGCGCGCCGGAAACAGCCGGCATACCAGAGATTTGCGGTGCATGCACGACGCCCCGACGAAGATCATGTCCGGGGTTTACACGGAGGATGAGTTCTTCAAAGACATTCTGAGCGTAACCGAAGGCAAGACCAACGAAAAGCTGGCTCGCTTCATGATTCAGAAATCCACGGAATGCACGGAATGGATGACGGGTTATGGAGTGCGCTTCCAACATGCTTTGAGCGGAACCCTCCAGCTAGGCCGAACCAACGCCTTCTTTCTGGGAGGGGGCAAGGCCATGATGAACGCTTATTACGACGCCGCCAAGAAGGCGGGCGTAAAGATCTTGTATGAAGCGGAAGTCGTTGACTTTGAAATCGCTGATGGAGAGTTTCGCAGCGCGAGCGTGATCATTGAGGGCAAGCCGGCGAAAGTGAACGCGAATACTTTGATCGCCGCCTCCGGCGGATTCGAATCGAACATCCAGTGGTTGAAGGAAGCATGGGGCCCGATGGCCGACAACTTCCTCATCCGCGGAACTCCTTACAACAAAGGCACTGTGTTGAAACGATTGCTCGCACTGGGAGCCGAGTCCATCAGCGATTCGAAGGAAGGCCACATGGTTGCAATCGACGGCCGTTCCCCGAAGTTCGACGGTGGAATCGTAACACGGCTCGATTGCATTTCGCTCGGAATTGTCGTGAACAACAAAGGTGACCGTTTTTACGACGAAGGCGAAGACTTCTGGCCCAAGCGGTATGCGATCTGGGGACGCCTGGTGGCCGAGCAGCCGGACCAGGTTGGCTATTGCATCATCGACTCCAAGGCCATGGGAAAGTTCATGCCGTCGGTGTTTCCTGCTCTCGAGGCGAAGGACATTGCTGACCTTGCGAAGCTGATGAAGCTGCCCGTCGATCAAGTGACGGCTACGGTGAAGGACTACAACGATGCTGTCAAACCCGGAACCTTCAACCACGAGATACTTGACGACTGCAAGACCGTCGGCCTGAAACTGCCGAAATCGCATTGGGCGCTACGCATTGACAAAGCACCTTTTTACGCTTATCCGCTGCGCCCCGGGCTCACCTTTACCTACCTGGGCCTCATGGTCAACGAGCGCGCCCAGGTGCTGATGAAGGGCGGCCACCGGTCCAAAAACATCTATGCAGCCGGAGAGATCATGGCCGGCAATGTTCTTGGCCGAGGTTACGCTGCAGGGATCGGCGTGACCATCGGGACTGTCTTTGGCCGCATTGCCGGTCGCGAGGCAGCCGAACAAACATTGGACGGATCCGCACAGAAACCGACGAAAGAAGAGGCATCCGTCCATGCTAACAGCTGAATTGCTCGAAGAAGGCAAGCACCTTATGACCGTCTGCAATGCCTGCCGCTACTGCGAAGGTTATTGCGCGGTCTGGAAATCGATGGAGACGCGCACTGTTTTCGAGGAAAGGGACCTCAACTATCTTTCGAACCTCTGCCACAACTGCAGCGAGTGCTACTATTCATGCCAGTATTCTCCACCGCATCTGTTCAACATCAATCCACCAAAGACTCTTGCGAAATTGCGGGTGTACAGCTATGAGCTTTACGCCTGGCCAAGCGTTTTCGCAAAGGCCTTTCACAGGAATGGCCTGCTGGTGTCACTGCTCACTGCTGTTATCCTGATCGGCTCCATGGGGGCGGCCAGCATGGTGATGGGTGGGCGCCTCTTTCAGCCCATCCACGATGGTAATTTCTATCAGATCATTCCGCATACCGTGATGTCCGGCGCGTTTGGAGTCGTGGGTATATTCGCGGCACTTGCACTCGTCATAGGCTTTCTCCGCTTCTGGCACAACGTGGGCGAGACCTGCTCGACACTCTTCAATCTCCGCGCAATCATCCAGGCGGCGAAAGACTTGTTTTCGCTCAAGAACCTGGATAACGATGGCGACGGTTGCAGCCTGCCGACCGAGGCAAGTTCGGAGTGGTTCCGCTGGCTCCACCACCTCACCTTCTATGGATTCCTGGCCTGCTTTGTGGCGACTGCTCTCGGCACCATCTACTACTACATTCTCGGCCAGCACGGCGCGCCCGGATATACAAGTCTGCCGGTCATCTTCGGTACGGTCGGCGGTATCGGCCTGATTCTCGGGCCCATTGGCCTGCTGGTACTGCTGAAAAGGCGTAATCGGCAGATCGATGATGAGAGCCAGACGGGCATGGATCTGTCGTTCATCCTGTTGCTCTTGCTGATCGCAATTACCGGGCTGCTCCTGCTCGTGTTGCGCCAGAGCTCGGCGATGGGAACGCTGCTCATTGTCCACCTTGGGCTCGTCATGACACTTTTTCTGACCATCCCCTATGGCAAGTTTGTCCATGGTGTCTATCGTTCCGGAGCCTTGCTGAAGTGGGCGCTTGAGCGCCAGCGACAACCGGCTGTGAAAGCAAAGCTCTAATCAGACAAACGAATCCTGTCGACCTGTGCATGGGAAGCAACCGCTTCGCTGACTCTGTGCGCTACCTCCTGCGCGATGCTCACCAGAAAAATAGAGGCGCCGCCCGAGAGTCTTGGGCAGCGCCTCTATTCATTTCCCTTAAGCCATGATTCAATATTCGATCAGACAGCCAGGGCCAATTGCTTTTCGTGCTGCTTGTCAGCCTTCTTCGGCTCTGCGTGGGATGCATTGGTGAAAGGTACATTCAAGACATCGATCAGATCCTTCACCTTGAGGGACTCAAGTTTCTCAACAACTGCAACGATAGCGGCGCGCTGAGCGATGCTTGCAAATGGCGACGCCAGGCTGTTGAACTTGGTCACCACAGCTTCCCAAGGCATCGGGTGTGTGTTGAATCCCTCGTAGTCGTGCTTGTCGATACTGAGTCTCTTGCCGTCGTTCAGTTCGATCTCGATGCGGCACGGCATTTCGGTGGGAAAGTGGGCGCTCATCGCTGCGTCAGGCCGGATGTTGACTTTCTGCAAGAGGTCCTGCACATCTTTCTTCACAATGCGCGCCGGGACATACTGCGCCGGAGTTACTTCACCATCAATCAGGGCTACCGCGATCATATAAGGCAAACTATGGTCAGCTTCTTCCTTGGTCTGCACATGCTTCTTTGCTCCATCGTTGCCGCCGCCGATGATGTTATAGGCAACGTCGAAGATTGCGACGTCAATCTTCTTGATATCAGCCGGGTTGATGTTGTCTTTTTGCCTGAGCTCAAGCGTCGCCTCCATCGTGGTCTGTGCATGGAACTCCGCGTTGTATTTCTTGATATCGGTCTTCAGGACTGCCTCAAGATTCTCCTTTGACCAGTCGAGCTCGAATTTGCCAGTAATGGCATCCATCAGGCCGCCCTTACCCTCAAAGACTTCCATCGGTCCGGTGATTCCACGCTTGGCAAGAAAGGCCGCGTCAGTCGCACCGTAGGCCATGTTGGGATACGCCAGTCCCTTCCAGTTGGAGAGATTTCCAGATCGCGTCACTCGCAGCCCAATATAGGAGGCTCCGCTGATCGCAACCGCATTCGCCACACCTGCCTCATCCAGACCCAAAGCCTTTGCAACGCCGGCAGCAACCGCGTAGGCTCCCTGCACGGTGTGATCAAATCCCTTGGGTCTCACTGGGGCAACTTCTGAGAGCTTGCACTGCACCTGGTAGGCCACCGCGACTGCGGTGAGAAAGTCTTTTCCACTCTTCTCCGCATACTCGCTTGCCGCCAGCACGGACATGACGTTATCAGCCGGGTGGCAGGTCTCGTGCTTCGCAACAAACGAATCCATGAAGTCCAGATAGCGCTCAAGCGTTGAGTTATAGAACGCAGCAAGTACAGGAGAAGTCTTGCCGCCGCCAATCAGGCTGGCGAGAGGATTGCCGCCAAACTCCTCCAGTTGGGCACGTAGCGCTTTGACTGGAGGCGCCTCTAGAGCACCGATCGCACAGCCGATAGCATCCAGAATATGGTTCTTGAGTTGTTGACGTGCTTCTTGCGAGATGTCGCTGTAACGTGCCCGAAGAACAAAGGATGCGAGTTGCTCTGCCATTGTCCTTTGTGCCTGTTTTGCATGAGGTGTTGTTGTAGACATTGTGCTGCTCCTTGAACTTCTGGATGTTGAGTTGGATTTCAGTAGACCGGCCCTAAAAGTGCATGGACCTGGCGAATCGACTGTCTGTCGCGGCTCTCGTTCCTGCCAATCCTCCACGGCGATACCCTAATGCTTCCAGACTGAGCTATGGCAATCTGCCTTGTTTTGCTCAGGGGCGACTATTCACTTTCGCAGGGAGAAGTCAGGTTGCGTGGCGGCAGACGTCAGCGCAGAAAAGCGAGAATGTTTCCAGGCGAATGAGTTGATGTGCCGTAAACTGGCGTTTCAGCGGTAGTGATTATCTGGACGGGATGCGAAGCCGGAGGGCATCGCGTTTCGAGCAGAAGTTATCGTAAAGCAAGCGTTTGCCACAAGAGCTCGCTACGGCGTCGTGGGTACTCGAATAGATCATCCATTCCAGGATTGCGGCATATCGTCTACTCCTTTGGGAGGCGGGGGCAAATATGGCCGCAAGAGCCGCGACAAATCGCGATGACCATAAGGGAATTGACTTTATCTTTAAGGGATAAGGCAAGCCGATTACCTCCGCAGCGAGCAAGCCGATCTCTCGAAAGGTGAAAATGTCGGGACCCCCAATCTGATGCTCGCGTCCCGCCATTTCGGGATTGCCAATGCAGTTGGCAATGAACACCGCTACATCGTCTCCGTCAACCGGATTAATACGGTGCGATCCGTCTCCAACGACGGTGTACCGGCCTCCCTTCAGCACAGAGTCGAAAGCCCGGTTTGTCAGATCGCTGAAATAGGCGGTAGGCCTGATGACTGTGAACCTGACTCCTGCCAGGCGGCACGCAGCGTCAATCGCGTCTACAGCGCTCTCTTTGGCGTTGCTGAACTCGGTCAGTATCCTGGAGTCACGCCCTTCGAAGGTTGCCACAAGGATGACGTGTTGAGCGCCAGAGCGGACCGCTTCAAGCCCGAAGCGAATGTTTGCATCTCGATCGATAGCCCAAAAATCGTCGGTCGAGTCGACATGCACATTCCTCGATGCCATGCAGGAGATCGCAATCTGAGCATGTGAGAGTGCCTGAACATAGGACTCGATGCGAGAGGCGTCGACAAAGGCGAGTGTGGCGCCCAAAGCGTTCAACTTGTACTGTTCGGCTTCGCATGATCGATCTCTCAATATTGCGGTAACCGGCATTGATCGTGCGCGCAACTGCGCGACGAGCCGGCTACCCAGATAGCCAGTTGCCCCAGCGACGCAGACTTGGCGAGGGATCACGATTGGCCCACTGTCTGCCTGCGCAAGGAGTAGATCGGTAGGAAGGGAAGGAGGATCGGCACTCTGCGTGAGTAGATCTGAAAGGCGGCGCTCGATGCGTAGTTTGTGCTTTGCTTCAGTTCGAGGCGGCGACTCGCGCCGAACATGACGGAGGCGATCAGGAGAAATCCGAGACTGCCGAGTGACCAAGTAGGCAGGGTCCGATAGGTCGACATGGCCGAAACCCAGAGGCCAAGCCAAAAAACCATCTCGCCAAAATAGTTGGGAAAGCGAATGAAACGGTAGAGACCGACGTTACAGAAGCTGGATGGATTGTGCTTCTTAAACCTGGACTTCTGCCAATCGGCGCAAGCCTCGATGCCAAGGCCAGCCGACATCAGCAGAATCCCAACGGGGGCCGATGTCAAGGACATTCCGCCTGCCTGCGCTGACATGGTGAGCAGTGCCGGGAGGAAAAGAAGAACGTAAAAGAACGAGACTCCGAGCCAGATTGCAAACTTGATTGGGGCACTTACTTTGATGCCGCGGGCCGTGCTTTGTGCTCGCTGCTTCTGGAAGGACGGATTGCGGTCCCGAACAGAGAGAAAAATACCCAGCCTTAAGCCGTATGCAAGAATCAGAGCGCACTGGAGCAATGCAAGGCCTCTGATTGTGTCCCTGTAAAGGATCAGAAAAGTAATGGCCTGCGTGGCGACCGATGCCGCGTATCCAAGGCTGACGAAGTACTCAACGCGTTTGAACCCCAATGCCGAAGCGAGCAGGCAAAGGATCAGTCCGAGGACCAGAAACTGCCAGGGTAGTCCGAGAAAGTGATGGGGCGAGTTAGAAAGTGAGAGCGGCATCGAGGTCGACCTCCTTATACCTGTCGTTGTCAGTCTGACAAAGCTTAAGTCGGAGCTGGTCTGGTAGCAACTTGTGTCTCACATGACCCGAGCCGACGAGCATCTGTAATGTGAAGGCAGGTGCTTGGGTGGCCCCGATCGAATCACCAATTTGATAATGAGACAACATTGAAAGAGAGGCTCTTGCAAAAGCTCTGATGTAAAAAAGTCGGGGTTTGCAGGAATGCGATTGTCATACCAATCCCTTGACCTTTTTTCCTCAGATGCGGTTTGGTGCTTGATGCTTGTGAAGTTTTAGGAAATGCGGAGTCGAGCAAGGACGGGAATCTTGACAAGGTCCAGGATTAAACCGAAGGCAACGGCAGCGCAAAACTCTGCGGCTATGACCGCGATCGGCAGTGGCGCCATAGCGATTCCAAAAGTTGCGAGCGTTGAAATGATAAGAACATCGACTACAGAAGACAGTACGAGCCAATTGCTGGGGCGCAAGCCCCAGAAATGTTGGCGGCTGCGGATGCCATAGATGGTGGCCTGGCAACCAAACACAAGGCCGACCACGCTCAGGGTTTGCAGTGCCTGAATACCGAGATGCAAGTGATACTTGCCGACCGCCAGTATTACTGTGGAGAATGCGAGGAAGCAGAGTCCAAGTATCACTCCTGCAGTGGTAATTCGTCCGATCTCCCAGGAGTTCGGACTCTTTGAGGGCCTTACCTGGTCAGTTGTCAGCGACATGGCAAGGAAGTCGCCGGTGATCATTACGATCACCATCAGCATTGGAGTCAGGACAGCATGCCCGGTCATAATCAGGCCAACCGCCAATAGAAGAACCTGCACAATCTTTTTCAAGACCGAGTTGAGTGTGTACGTGAGGATACGCTGAAAGGTGACTCTGCCTTCTTTTACAGCAGCGACAATGCCGCCGAGGCCAGCCTCGGTTAGAACAACACCCGCGGCCGATTTTGCTACGTCGGTTGCCGTCGAGACGGCAATACCTATTTGTGCCTGGCGGAGGGCAGGTGCGTCATTGGCGCCGTCGCCGCACATGCCAACTGTATGCCCACTCTTCTGAAACGCTTTAACGAGGTCAAATTTACCTTCCGGCAGAACACCAGCAAAGACGGAAAAGTCTTCCGGTTTAATGCTATCCGGAGGCTTGCCGGGCGGGCAGGTTGGCCCCAGCAGGCCGACCGCGTGAGCTACGATAGCGGCTGTGGCAGGCGCATCGCCTGTCACCATTACTGTGCGTACACCAAGGCCGCTCAACTCCGAGATGAGGGAGGCCGAGTCGGTCCGCGGGGGATCACTGAGCGCTATCAAGCCAATGATTCGGCTCGATGCCGCTAGTCCAGCCGCAACCGCCAAAACTCGAAAACCCTGTCTTTCGAGATCATCGACAATGGCAGAGGCAGCAGGAGAAGGCGCCGTGAGGGTGATAACGGCAGTGAAGGCGCCTTTGATAATTCGCTCTGAACCACCCTGTGAATTCGTCGCGGTTGCTTCCGAGGCTTTCTTAACCGGATCGAACGGAATAAAAGCGGTGAGTTTTGGCAAACCGACGGCGGGCTTTTTTGACGCAGCGAGTTGAATGGCTGCATCAACCGGGTCTTCGCTCCCGACAGAACTCGCGAGCGCCGCCATTCCGAGAACATGGGGTTCGTCGAATCCTGGCAATGGGCGAATGCTTGTGACCGTTAACTCATTGCGGGTGAGCGTGCCGGTCTTGTCTGAGCACAACACATCGATTGATGCTGCCTCGTCCACGGCAGAAAGGCGAGTTGGCAACACGCCCTGCTTTGCCAGAGCGCGAGCGCCAATAGCAGCAGCGAGGGTGAATGTCGCCGGTAACGCCACTGGAATCGCGGCGAGGACCGAAGTGAGCAAGAGAGGAATGATCTCGCCCCGATTCATAGCGTGGGCGTATGCATAGATGCCCATAGCGAGAATGACGAGGCTGTTGAAGATCGCCAGGTTGCGTACAATCTTGAGTACCGCTTTTTGCTGCGTGCTCACAACGTGTGCGGTTCGAACAAGTTCTGCTGTGCGGCCGAATTTGGTACGGGTCCCCGTGGCTGTTACGACGGCGGATGCCTCGCCGCGCCTAACGAGAGCACCTGCATACGTATTGGTGCCAGGGCCAGCCTCGATGGGAAGCGACTCGCCGGTGAGCATCGACTGGTCGAGCTCAACTGAGCCACTCGTTATGCGCACATCCGCGGCCACGACGCCGCCGAGCGACAGCTTGACGAGGTCTCCGCATACCAACTCCGCAGCGGGAATGATCTTCCATTCGCCGTCTCGCTGGACTGAGGCATTGAGCGCTAGGCGGGACTTTAGAGCGGTAAGAGTCGCCTGAGCATGACTCTCCTGAAAATAAGCGAGTGCGGCGTTGAAAAGGAGCAGAGCTGCAATTACAGCAGCTTCGTAAAACTTATGAAGCACGATCTCAAGGAGAATGGCTGCTTCGAGCAGCCATGGCACGGGCGCCCAGAATTTGCCCAAAACGTCGCGCAGTGGATGTGCCGACGTATCCGGCATCGCGTTGGGACCGTCCTTTTGGAGACGGATTCGCGCCTCCTCGCTTGACAGTCCTTGCGGGGCAATACCTTGGGCCGGCTGCACCAGCTGAGCCCGTGATGTAGTTGCCACAACGCTACTTGAGCTCATTGTTGGCGACCTGTTCCGCGACTTCCTTTAGATGCCCGAATTCGCCGCTCGCATGATCAGCGTGCTTGATTGATGCGGGAATCGCTGGATGCGCTGACTCGCCGATGCGCCCGCATCAATGCGGAAGCTTGCGCGGTCATGACGGAATGTTGTGTAGAGACACGTTGCCACCAAATATTGAAGCTTCCGGTGTCGAGATTCAGACTCGGATGAGGCTTTTGGTCGTTTGGCGAATTTCGCGCCGCTGTGAGTTGATAGCATTGCGGGTCGGAGGTTTGATGTGGAATCACCTTGTGGTTTTCCGATCTGGGAGTACTTGAGGAGGGATAGCTATTGTGAACAGATGCGTCGCGCCTGGAAACCTCTGGATTGGAGGATTGTCCGGGCCTTCTGAATCGAGGTAACGCTCTCGGGGCTCTTGGGCCATTGAGGCGCGTTGAAGTTCTGTGTCACTTACCGAAGCCCTGAATCTGATTCTCTAATCTGGGTCGTCCGCGCATCTGGTCAATTGAATACAGCGATTTCTGCATTTCAAATTGGGAACCGCAATGACCAAGGCAAGGTCCGAAGCGATGTTAATCAGATAGTTCCAATCAGCTTCGGTGCGTAACCCCTCACTTCGGAAGCCTGTTTTGAATGCACTCCGTTCCCTTGGTACCGCTCCCGGGCTCATCCCTTCAATTACTTGATCGCTGCGGCGACTTGCACTACCAGTTTTCCGAAGTTCTTTCCTTGAAGCAATCCAATGAAAGCTTCTGGTGCACGCTCAAGCCCCCGCACAATGTCTTCGCGATATTTAATTCTTCCGGCGGTGAACCATTCGGACATCTGTTTTTGAAACTCGCCGAAACGCGGACCGAAGTCATCAAAAATGATGAATCCCTGCAAACGAACCCGACGCTTCAGAAAGGTCCCCATCGCTTCAGTGGTGCGATCTCTTCCTTTAGGAACGTCGCGGTCGTTGTAATGTGCGATCAGACCGCAGAGGGGAATGCGCGAGCGCGTATTGAGGAGGGGAAGAACGGCCTCGAAGACTTCTCCGCCAACGCTTTCAAAATAGACATCGATGCCCTTGGGGCAGGCTTGCGCAAGGAGGTCCTTCAGCGCGGGATCCCGATGGTCGATGCAGGCATCGAAGCCAAGGTCTTCAACAGCAGATCGGCATTTCTTCTCGCCGCCAGCGACGCCCACAACGTGACATCCTTTAAGCTTTGCGATCTGGCCTACAACCGACCCAACCGCGCCAGTAGCGGCTGCAACGACGACAGTATCTCCGGCGACTGGCTGCCCGATCTCCAGTAAGCCCATGTATGCGGTAAATCCCGGCATCCCGAGTACACCCAGGGCATACGAGGGATGCTCCACCTGCGCGCCGAGGCGGAAGAGTCCTTTTCCGTCGGAAAGGGCATATTCCTGCCAGCCGCTTTGGCTCAGCACCAGTTCGCCAACTGCAAAGTCGGGATGGTAAGAGATCTCGACTTGACTGACAGTCGATCCGACCATGACATCGCCGATCGCCACCGGGGGTGCGTAGGAGGGCGCGTCGCTCATTCTGCCGCGCATGTAGGGGTCGAGCGAGAGGCAGATGGTTCGCAGAAGCATTTGGCCTTGAAAGGGGACAGGGATGGGTTGTGTCTCGAACCTGAAATTGCCGGGAGTAGGCGCTCCAATTGGCCTGGAGGCCAGGACGATTCTATGATTTTCGGAATTGCTCATACTAAGAGTCTCCATTTGATTTTCTTGTTGATTTCCATTTACGGGTAGACACTCCGGTGGATACGTTATCAGGAAGTTCCCAAACCTCAGACATTGGCAAAGCCACATCACGAGCTAAGTCTTCGGCCAGAACAGACTCAGGCAGAAAAGAAGAACCGAAACGATGACAATCGTGGGCGCGATGCTGAGACTGCGGAATACATAGGTATTGATCAGGAAGCCGATACCCACGGCCAGCACGCTCGCAAGCGTGGAAGCAAGGAGAAACACCCCAATGCTGTTTGACAATCGCCGACCGGTTGCGGCTGGAACGATAATCAAAGCTCCGGCGAGCAACGCCCCCATGAATCGCAGTCCGATAAGCACGGTGAGGCTAAAGGAAAGCAGGAAGAGGAGATTCAGTCGATTGAGATTGATGCCGGTAGCAGCCGCCAATTCAGGCGAGAACAAGTTCAGGATCAGAGCGCTCTTGTATCTAAAGATAAAGAAGACAATCAGGGCAACGGCCAGGACGCCGATGATGAAGGTGAAGCCTGAAATTTGCTCAAATTTCCCAAAGAATGCATCTACCAGGTCCTCGGTAGGTGTGAGGGCCGCTCCAATTGCGACTGAGCCGGCAAACACCACACCAATAGCTACCTCAGTGGAAAAGCTTTCATTCCTTTGCAACTTCCAAATGAGCAGCGTGCCGAGGAAGAGTGTGGCCCCGCCGCCGAGCAGGGGATTGAAGTGGAACAAGAACGCCAAGCCGAGACCTGGCAGCGCGACATGAGAGATGACGTCGGCCGCAAGGATCATTCGCTTCATCAGTGCGAAGCT
>Ga0302146_10000308_pt1 | contig 30382 bp, 20 predicted proteins | sample I_Bog_E3_1_FD_193578 | JGI IMG/M metagenome (GOLD analysis project Ga0302146, IMG submission 193578) | Peat permafrost microbial communities from Stordalen Mire near Abisko, Sweden - I_Bog_E3_3 | ecosystem: Environmental > Terrestrial > Soil > Wetlands > Peat | place: Sweden: Abisko, Stordalen...
TCTACCGTTATATAGCGCCGCGGAGCACGCCGGCGCCCTTGAATCAAGGAGCCTATGATAAACTGGCTTAGGGCCGGCCCCTGCGAGTCCAATGGCGGTTCGCGGGCTTTGCTGAGCAGGTGCGACTGCCGCATGTTGCTTGTCCGATTCTTCGACCTGGCCGCCACCGACGTCCTAAGCATCGGTCGAACTTCGTTCTCGCGATCCCCTTCGTCACAGAAATCTGGAGTTGATCATGCCGCCTGATACGAACGTTCTTCCGGAGCGCCGCGAAAGTGACGCCAAAACCTTGCTTCGCCAGCGTTACGGCGCCTCCGATGTGCCGCCTGACCTGCGTTGGAACGCCGTCATCTCTTCGCTGCTGTCGCATCGTTCCGTGCGCGCTTACCTGCCCCAACCACTGCCGGAAGGAACACTGGAAACAGCTATCGCGGCCGCGCAGTCGGCGGCATCATCATCCAACTTGCAGGTCTGGAGCGTCATCGCCGTCGAAGACCCGGCCCGCAAGGCCAGGCTGGCAGTGCTCGCAGGTGATCAGAGGCACATACTCCAGGCACCGCTGTTCCTGGTTTGGCTGGCCGACCTGTCTCGGCTGAAGCGCCTGGCGGAAGCGCGCGGTATCGAGACCGCTGGGCTCAGCTACATCGAACTGCTGGTCGTCGGAATCGTAGATACCGCGCTGGCGGCGCAGAATGCCGTGGCGGCGTTTGAGTCACTGGGCATCGGCACGGTCTATATCGGCGCCTTGCGCAACAACATAGGTCCGGTCGCGGCCGAGCTCGGCTTGCCGTCGCACGTGTTGCCGGTCTTCGGACTGACCGTTGGGTACCCCGACCCCGCTCGTCCCGCCGCGATCAAACCGCGTCTTGCCCAGGCGGCGGTGCTCTCGCGAGAGACATACGCAACAGCGGGCGAACAGGAAGCGGTGGCGCGCTATGACCAAGCCTTGCAGGCATTCCAGCAAGAGCAGGGCCAGGTGACCGAAGGATGGTCCGCCCGGGCGATCGAGCGGATTCGCACGCCCCAGGCACTGCATGGCCGCCATCATCTGCGCCAGGCGCTCCACGCTCTTGGCTTCGAACTGAACTGAACGCCCTTTCCAGCGGGCTCGGCCGGCGGCCTCAGCGCCCGTAACCATCCTGCGCAACAAGAGAGATCCAACATGTCTACCACCGTAACCAAACTCAATGAGCCGGGCTTCGACCTTGTCCAGCTCACAAAGGTTCGCTCCGGCACGCAGACCGGCGCGATCCGCACGAGCGAAGCGCTGGAGGGCCAGCTTGCGTATCTGCGGCAGACGCGCAAGGACCACTTCTATTCGAAGGCGGTCGAAAAGCTGTTCGATCTCGTGCTGAGCTACATCGACGATGCCGAGGAGGCCGCCCGCAACGGCCGCAAGGCGGCGTGGGTGGGTGCAATGGCCTGGGCGCCGATCTTCTATGCCGCCGACACTATCCCGATCTCCGTCCCCGAGGTTGGCCGGCTCGGATCGAGCGACGCCATGGCGGTGGCGGAAGATTATTTCCAACTGCCCAAGGAATCGTGCTCCATGGTGGGCGCGGTGCTCGGCGAGTTCTATCTGCGCATGGGGCGAACCGTGAAGCGGATCGCCGTCTCCAACGGGATATGCGAACCCTTGAACGTCGGCTGGGAGCTGCTGCGGGCCGAGGGCTTCGATGTGTTCCGCCTGGAAGCGGCGGGTCGGCCGAATGCGAACGACGACCCCGAGCGAGTCGTGCAACTCGAACGCTTTATGGCGGATGAACTGGCGGAGCTCGGGCGGTGGTTGACCGACGGGACGACGGTCGATGAAACCCGGGTTGCGGAAGAGATCAGAAGGGCAAACCGGATTCTTGGCAAGATCCGTCAGATCCTGCACCTGCGCTCGGCAAACCCTCTCTACATCCGTAGCCTGGCGACGATGTACCTGCTGATGGGAAGCGGGCACTATTTCGGCAAGCCGGAGCAGTTCGAGGAGGTTTTGGACCTTCTCATCGACGAGCTCCAATCGGCCGAGGTGATCACGTCCAAGCGACCGCTCGTGCGGCTGGCCTGGCTCGGTGGCCGCGGTCAGGAATTCGGCGTCTATCAGACGGTCGATGACATGGGCGGGGCTATCACTGCCTGGCATACGCCGGATGACTGGACGCGGGACATTCCGGAGGACCGGCCTCCGCTGGAGGGGATCGCACACCACATCGTCTCCAACCTCGCGTTCGGCTCCCCGGTGCTGCGCCTCAAGCGCATCGAGGACTCGCTTCCGGTGTTCGGCGCCACCGGAATCCTGCTGTACGGCTATGTCGGCTGCTCGTTCGGCGGCATCCACCGCGAGATCCATGGCGACTACTTCCAGAAGCGCGGAATCTCAAGCCTTGCGTTGGAAGGATCGTTCCAGGTCGGACCCCCGACCGGGCAACTGCAAACCCGCATCCGGGCCTTCATCGAGATGCTGTCGCGGTAGTCGCGGCGCCGCACCGGCTCGGCGTATGCCGCAGCCGGTGCTGGCATCGCCTTTGCGCCAGCGGTTCATTTGTCTTGCCGGCGAAGCACATGTAGGACGGAGAAGCGCAGCACCCTCCGCCTGCGCGTTGCGGGCGGCGGCATTGGTGGATGGCGCTTCGCTTATCCACCCTACGCTGTACTGAACGGAAACGCCGGCCCCGACCATCTGCTGATCAGGGCCGGCGGTGTCCTGTTTGTATCAGGCTGCCACTTTCTCGCCCAGGACTTCGACGAACGCTTCAAGGCGCGTCTTGATCTGGCCGGTATCGCCTTGGGAGTAGTCGCTCCCGAGCTCCAGAAGCGGGATGTTCAGGCTTTGGAACTTCTGGGCGAACTTGTTCTTGCTCATCCCGTAGCTGGGGCAGAACTTCAGATAGGTGTACAGCACTCCGTCTACGCGATAATCGACCGCCAGGTCGCCGGCGAAGTCGATCCTTCGCTCCAGCGGGAACTGCCGCGCGCAAGGCGCCTGATCCAGGTACCCGTTGGCCAGCGCGAGCCAAGGATCGATGGTTTCGTCGGTATCGTAGAAGAACGGTGACAGGCCTGTGCAGTGGTCCTCTACCACGATACGAGCGCCGATCTCGTCCTCCACCAGGTCGAGGATGCGCCGGTCACCGTCCGCCACCACGCCGCCGCACATCATCAGGCGGAGCCGGGGCACGTCATCGTCGGGCGTGGCGCTCAGCCGACGCAGCACATCCTCCAGCAGCGGGATCAGCTCTGCAATGTCAAGGTAGAAGAACGCTCGCGTGATTTCCAGGAAGTCCCGGCCAGTGAGCGCCGGATTGTTGCGCTTGCGCAGTGCCGAGATGTCGCGGATCAGAGCCCGTGCGCGGTTGTACAGGCGGATTTGCGCCTGCACATCCTCGTCGTGAATCTCCCGTCCGGTCAGCGCCTCGATGTCGCGCCGAAAATTCAGAATTTCCTGCCGGAAGAACGTGCGCGACGTGGCGCGATCGGAGTTTCGCGGCACGATGTAGCCCTTGGAGGGCTTGTAGTAGTTGTCGATCGCCTGTGACGTCGCCCGCATGGAATCGCAGGTGTAGAATGTGAAAACCTGATCGACCGCCTCCGTCTGCGGCGACTGGGTGGCGAACTGACCTAGCACGCTCTTGGTGAAATCGCAGAACACCGCCTTGGTGATACGCTCGCCGCGCGAGACCTGATCGACGTCGCCGCACTTCAACAGCCGCTGAAACGCCGCGCCCGATGCACCAATCAGCTCGATCGGGGTGTAGTTGCACAGATAGCCGATCTTCTTTACGTCGGTACGGGTGACGAACGCCGCTTCGGCGGCAGCGATCCGTGCAGTCACATCCGACAGATCAACCTGCTGCGCGCTGGCCGCGCGGCCCCGCGTCCGGCTGCGCTCGGCGAGCTGGCCGTGGGCATAGATGGCGGCCCCCAGAGCGCCCGCATAGATCATGTCGATCCGCCCACTGCGGATCGGGAAGCCGATCAGCGTCTCCAGCGCATGCTTCATGCCGACGTTGTTCGAAACGCCACCGGTGAAGACCAGGTCTTCCTCCAGCGGCACCTTGCTGACCAGGTTGCGGACGCGGCGCGCGGTCGCGAAATGCACGCCGGCAGCGACATCCTCCCGCGGGACGCCGCGCGCCCGCAGCGAGATGATTTCGGATTCCGCGAAGACTGTGCACTGGCTGCTGATCTGCGGCTGCGTCTCGGCGTGAAGCGACGCCGGGCCGACATCGGCGATTGTGTAGTCGAGCAGACCGGCCGCCTTTTCCAGGAACCGGCCAGTGCCAGCAGCGCACTTGTCGTTCATGATGAACTTGGCGACCTTGCCGGTCCTCGGATCGACCTGGATCGCCTTCGAATCCTGGCCGCCGATATCGATGATCGTGCGCGTGTTGGCATTCAGGTAGTGCGCGCCCATGGCATGGCAGGAGATCTCGGTGACGATCTCGCTGGGAATATCCGGGAATTGGAGCGCGACGCGGCCGTACCCCGTTCCGACGATATGCTCGATCGCGCGACGCTCGATTCCCGCCAATTCCAGCAGTTCGTCAAGCAGCTCGTTCGCCGTGTCCTGCATATTGATGCCGGTCGGAACCTGCACCGCATAGAGCGCGCCGTCCCGCAACAGCACCGCCTTGGCAGCGCGCGAGCCGATATCGATGCCGAGCACCGTGCCGCTTCCGACCTCCGCTGCCAGCGACGGATCGATAACGTCTACGACTCGGGCTGCCAGTCCGCCTGGCACCACGTTGACGACCGTCATCAGACCAATGCTCCCTCGTAATGCTTTTGTGCCAGGACAGCGGCGCCGAGCGCGCCGGCGTAGACCATGTCCAAACGTGTCGTCGTGATCGGATGGCCGATCAGATCCTCCAATGCCCGCTTCATGCCGACATTGTTGGAGACCCCGCCGGAAAACACCAGGTCCGGGTCGAGCCCGACCCGGTTCACAAGATTGCGCACGCGCCGGGCTGACGCGTAGTGGATGCCGGCAGCAATGTCCTCCCGCTTCTCGCCCCTCGCCTTCAGCGAGATGACTTCGGATTCGGCAAACACCACGCACTGGCTGCTGATATCGACCTTACGCTCCGACTGAAGCGCCTTCTCACCAAGCTCTTCCAGCTTGTAGTCGAGCAGCTCGGCGATCTTCTCCAGGAAGCGCCCGGTGCCGGCAGCGCACTTGTCGTTCATGACGAACTCCAGCACCTTGCCGCTCTCCGGATCAATACGGATCGCCTTCGAATCCTGGCCGCCGATGTCGATGATCGTCTTGGTTGGGGCGTTCAGAAAGTGTGCGCCCATCGCGTGGCAGGAGATTTCGGTCACGATGCCGGTCGGCACCTCGTCATAGGCGATCGAGATGCGCCCGTACCCGGTGCCAACGATATAGGCGATATTCTTGAGATCGATGCCCGCCTGGCGGAGCACCTTTCGCACCACGCGGTCCGCGGTTTCCTGCGAGTCTACGCCGGTCGCCGTGGTCGCGGTATGCACCTCGCCGTCGCTGCCGCTGAGCAGAACCGCCTTGGCCTGCCGCGAACCGATATCCACGCCAATCGTCGGCGCGCTGCTAAGTCTGCCCAGCAGCTCCGGGGCAATCACCGCATTGGCTTTCATGTCTGTCCTCTGATATTCGAAAGAACGTTGCTGTCACCCGAGTGCCGGGACCATCATCCATGCCAGCGTCGGCTGGCTCGACCCGCCGTTTCCGTCTCAGGCGTCTTTCCATCGCGACAGGCGCAGCTCGATCCGGCGCAGCGCCACGTTCAGCAGCAATCCCAGCGCGGACAGCGTGATGATCCCGGCATACATCTCCGGAATCTGGAAGTTGAACTGTGCGGCATTGATCATGTAGCCAAGCCCGGCGCGCGCGCCCACCATCTCCGCGGCAATCAGAACCAACAGCGAGATCGCCGCGGCGAGCCTGATGCCGGTGAAGATCGTTGGGACCGAGGCGGGCAGAACGACCTTTCGAAACAGCGCCGACGGTCCCAACCCCATCGAACGCGCCGCCTTGATCAGCAGCGGATCAACGGTCCGCACGCCGGTCACCGTGCTCAGCAGAATCGGCCACGCCGCCGCATACACAACCATCGTCACTTTGGAGACTTCGCCGATACCGAGGATCAGCGTGAACACCGGCAACAGAGCGAGTGGTGCGGTGTTGCGGAACACCTCGATCAGCGGGTCCAGCACCTCGCCGAGGCGCCGGTTGGCGCCGATCAGCAGGCCGAGGGGTATTGCGATCAGAATGGCGATTGCGAGGCCGCTGAAGGCGCGCGACAGGCTCGCGGCGCCATGCGCGGCGAGCGCGCCCGACGACGCCAGATCCCACCACGCCGCGACCACGGTCGAGAACGGCGGCAGGAACACCGGATCAACCAGGCCGAGCCGCGGCACGATCTCCCACGCCGCCAGAAGAATGGCGCAGGCGGCGAGCTGGCGGCCGGCCTGGTAGCCAACAGCGGCAAGACGCCTTGTCGCGACGGCGGCCGGCTGGGGGCTTGAAACAATCATGCTGGAGGCGAAGGACATGGCCGGGCTCCGGTCTAGGCGGCCGCCTGCGGCCGCAGTTGCTTCCAGATGTGATGGCGCAATTGGCCGAACTCGGGCAGCGATCGCAGGTCGTCGATGCCGCCGTGTCCGGCGAACGGGACGTCGAAGATGTCGATCACGCGACCGGGGCGTGCCGCCATCACGGCGACCCGGTGCCCGAGATACAGCGCCTCGTCGATGCTGTGCGTGATGAACAGGATCGTCTTGCGCGTTGCCGCCCAGATCCGAAGCAATTCGTCTTGCAGCATCTCGCGCGTCTGCGCATCGACCGCCGCGAACGGCTCGTCCATCAGCAGCACGTCGGGTTCTCCGGACAGGCTGCGCGCAATCGCGACGCGCTGCTTCATTCCGCCGGAGAGCTGGTGCGGATAGCGGTCCTCGGCGCCGCTCAGCCCGACCAGGGCAAGGAAGTGCCGCGCCCGGCGGGGTCTGTCGGCCCTTGGCACGCCGGCCGCCTCCAGCGCGAACTCGACATTACCGAGCGCCGTACGCCATGGGAACAGTGCGTACTGCTGGAACACCAGGCTCCGGTCCGGTCCCGGGCCGGTGATCCGGCGGCCTTCCAAAAGGATTTCGCCTGTGGTCGGGACTGCAAGACCGGCGATCAGGTCGAGCAGCGTTGATTTGCCGCAGCCGCTCGGTCCGACAAGGACGAGGATTTCGCCCGACCGGACCATCAGATCGATGTCCTCGAGCGCGGTCACCACCCCGCCCTGCCGTTGCGAGTTGCCGAATGTTTTTCCGACGCGGCAGACCTGAATCTTTGCTGACATATCAATCCCACAACGATATCGACTGGTCAGCCCGGTCGCCCACAGGTTTTGCTACGGGCTGGACGATGGCACGGATCGCCGTGCCATCGGGATGGGCGTCGGTTCTACTGGCGCACCCGGTGTTTGTACTGCGGCAGTTTGTCGCCATCGTGCTCGCCACCCAGGATGCGGAACGCATCTTGCGCCACGCTGCCGAAGCCCAGGCCGCCGTAGAGCTGTTCCGTCGTGTACCCGTAACGGCGGAATATGCTGGCGACCTTCAAGGTCAGATCGTAATGCCACGCTGTCTCCGGCGTGCGATGACCTTCCAGCGCAGAGCCGGGATTCGGGCACCAGGCGCCCGCGTAGCAAAGCACACCCTTCGAAGCCAGGTGCTCCACGCCCTCCAAAATCGACTCCTTCGGCTCGATGCCTGCCACGATGTTCGAGCGGACGTTGCCTCGCCCGAAAATCTCGGCGGCCGCTTCCAGCGCCTTCACCCAGTGATCCCAGCCGCCGCAGCGCTTCTGCTTGCCCGGGCAGATCGCCTTGAACACATCCTTGTCCCAGACCTCGATGTTCATCGCGATCGTGGTGTATCCGGCCTGCTTGTACTGCTCGATCACTTTGAGGTCGAGCGGCGCGCCGATCACCGCGGTGCCATAGATTTCCGCCACACCGGTCCGGGTTTTGATCTCATCGGCGACGTCGAGATAGTACTCGACCTCGCGGCGCTCCGGAATGAAGCCACCGGTCAGGTTGATATGGTTGGCCAATTTTTCCTTGAAGGCGGCTTCGTACACCTCGCCGACCTGGCGCGCCGTCTTCAGGAAGATGTTGTTCTGGCGGTAGGCATCTGCCGTCGAGTTGATGTTGCAATATTTGCAATCATCGCCGGTCTGCTTCAGGTCGCACTCGTTGCTGAAGCAGATTTGCACGCAGCCCTCGGGCGTGAAGGCGGCGATGTGGGAGAAGCTTTCGCCGTCGCTCGTGGTGTGGTCGAGCAGTTTCGGACGCCGATAGAAGTCGATTTCCGCCACGCGCTTCTTGCGGCGATACAGTACTGGCCTGCCATCTTCCTCCGTCAGACGGAACTGGGAGTCCGGGTCCCACCTGAATGCGGTGAACAGGCCATGCGGCAGGTAGAACGCGGCAGGCAGCTCGAAGCCGTCATGGTGATGCTTGTCCATGTCGAATGCGAGGTGGACTTGTTCGGAGTACTCGGTGCCGATCGGGAATTTCCTCAGGTCCGCCTCATCGAAGCTGATGCCTTCGACGCCTAGCGCGATCTTGAGTTCCAGCTCCTTCAGCAGCGTCTCCTGATCGGGATGGAGCGGCGACTGGCGCGAAACATCCCGCTCCGGCGCCCGGTCGATGGCCACGTTCATTTCGGTCGTCTCCATATGCCTTGGTCGGCAGGTTCAGCGGCAGCCGTGCCTGGGTGCACATCACACGTTAGTCTGCCGTTGGTCAAGCGGCTTATAACTGTCGGCGTGCGTTTTATATAAAACGGATTGGCAGCCCGGTCAGGCAGCGAACGCTCCTTGAACAACGCTGGCTTTTTTCTGTCCGCGACGCCCATGGCGCGGGCTGCGATAACAACGCCACGGACTTGTGCGATACGACGTGGACTTTGCTGTGTTTTGCCGCATGCCTACCGACGACGCGACCGGACACCATTAGCGTGCGCGTATTACTGCAGCATGACGTGGATAGGCTGGACGCCCAGGCCTTAGATCGTCCAGGCGAACGAATCGTAGGACAGGTCGCTCAGGATCTGGTTCATCGTGCGGGCAGGCTCGTCCGGACTACCGGTGCGCACCACTTTGGCGGGTACGCCGGCGACCGTCGCAAAGGCCGGCACCGGACGCAGCACCACCGAGCCGGCGGCAACGCGGGCGTTTTCGCCCACCTCGATATTGCCGAGGATTTTCGCCCCCGCCCCGATCATCGCGCCGCGCCGCACCTTGGGATGCCGGTCGCCCGCTTCCTTGCCGGTGCCGCCGAGCGTGACGTTCTGCAGCAGCGATACGTCGTCCTCGATCACCGACGTGGCTCCGACCACCAGGCCGGTCGCGTGGTCGAGGAAGATGCCGCGACCGAGCCGGGCGGCGGGGTGGATGTCGGTCTGGAACACCTCCGACGACCGGCTTTGCATATACAGGGCGAAGTCCCGCTCGCGGTTGTGCCACAGCCAGTGGGTCAGCCGGTGCGCCTGGATCGCATGGAAGCCCTTGAAATAAAGGAAGGGCTCGATGAAGCGCTCGCAGGCCGGATCGTGCTCGAAGACCGAGGTGATGTCGGCCTTCAGCGCCGGGCCGATTTCCGGGTCGGCGGTCCGCGCCCGGTGGAACGCCTGCACGATCAGCGGCAGCGAGATGACATCGTTCTTCAGCCGCGCGGCGACGCGGTGGAACACTGCGGCCTCGAAGGAGGGCTGGTTGGTGATCGAGTCGAGGAACAGTGGCGCCAGCGATGGCGCGCGTTCAAAGGCTTCCTCGGCCTCGCGGCGCAGGCGCGCCCACAGCGAATCGGCGAATGCCTCCAGCTCTGCTCGGGGAACGAGCGACAGGTGACCCAGCGTCGAACGTGCCATGTCATCCCTCCTCGGCTGCGCGCTACCCACTCATTTGGAGCGTATTCCCCCTGATGGGTCCGGCCCACTGGTGTGAGTCAGAGCATATACGCTGGCGTCTGTATTATACAGCCGAATGAACGGATGACCAGACGTTAACACGCTGGTCGGCCGTTGGTAGGCCGGGGCTTTGGCGGGGTCGCGCTGTGGCGCGGATGAGCAAGCGCCGGCAGCCGCGGGCGCTCGCGGCGCCGCGGCTGATAACGCTGCGCTTATCAGCCCTACGCGGCAGCTAACTGTGGTATCGGAATGCCCTGCAGTCGCGGTGCGATGGCTGGTGGACCGCCGCCGTCAGATTGTCCAGGTAAAAGAGTCGTAGGACAGGTCGCTCAGGATCTGGTCCATGGCGCGGGCCGGCTCGTCCGGGGTTGCGGTGCGGATAACTTTCGCCGGCACGCCGGCCACCGTCGCATGGGCCGGCACCGCCCGCAGCACGACGGAGCCCGCCGCGACACGGGCGTACTCCCCCACCTCGATGTTGCCGAGGATCTTGGCCCCGGCCCCGATCATTGCCCCGCGCCGGACCTTCGGGTGACGGTCGCCCGCTTCCTTGCCGGTGCCGCCGAGCGTGACGTTCTGCAGCAGCGATACGTCGTCCTCGATCACCGCTGTCGCCCCGACCACCAGGCCGGTGGCGTGGTCCAGGAAGATGCCGCGGCCGATCGTCGCCGCCGGGTGGATGTCGGTCTGGAACACCTCCGACGACCTGCTCTGCAGATACAGGGCGAAGTCCCGCTCGCGGTTGTGCCACAGCCAGTGGGTCAGGCGGTGCGCCTGGATCGCGTGGAAGCCCTTGAAATACAGGAACGGCTCGATGAACCGCTCGCAAGCCGGGTCGCGTTCGAACGCCGCGGTGATATCGGCCTTCAGCGCGGCGCCGATCTCCGGGTCAACGGCCTGCGCACGGTGGAACGCCTGCACGATTAGTGACAGCGAGATGACATCGTTCTTAAGCCGCGCGGCGACGCGATGGAACACCGCGGCCTCGAACGACGGCTGGTTGATGATCGAATCGAGGAACAAAGGCGCCAGCATGGGCGCGTGGGCGTAGGCTTCCTCCGCCTCCTGGCGGAGTCGCGCCCACAGCGAGTCCGCAAATTCCTCCAGCTCCGCGCGGGGGACGAGCGACAGGTGGCCCAACGTCGAACGTAGCATGGCGTCGTCCCCTCCCCCTGCACGGCAACCAGTCAGTCGGTTCGAGACCCTCCTGATTGGATCCGGCGTACTGCCGCAGCCAGACGATCTATATCGGCGTGGGTATTATACAGCGCAAGGGACGGCCGAACAGTTGTTTCCACGCCGAACCGGCGCAGGATCGGTTGTGCGCAATGATGGCCGGCACGGACGGCGATTCCATCCCGATTCAGCGATTTTCCCACCGCCTCCGTGGGCACGTTGTCAAGCACGAAGGAGATCACCCCGGCCTTCTCCGCCGCGGTGCCGATCAGCCGCAGGCCGGGAATGTCGCGCAACAGCCGCGTGGCATGCACCAACAGGTCGTGCTCGTGGCGGCCGATCGCCTCGATGCCGATCCGCTCCACATACTCCAGCGCCGCGCCCAGCCCCACCGCGTCGGCGATGTTGCCGGTGCCGGCCTCGAACAAGCCCGGCGGAGGCTGGTACAAGATGCGCTCGAACGTCACGTCGGCGATCATGTTGCCGCCGCCCTGGTAGGGCGGCATCTCTGCCAGCACCTCCGGCTTGCCGTACAGCGCGCCGATGCCGGTGGGGCCGAACACCTTGTGGCCGGAGAACACGAACCAGTCCGGGTCCAGCGCCTGGACGTCGGTGCGCATGTGCGAGACCGACTGCGCGCCGTCGAGCAGCACCCGCGCGCCGACCGCGTGCGCCATCTCGATCATCGCCTGCGCCGGCGTGACCGTGCCGAGCGCATTCGACACCTGGCTGAACGCCACCAGCCTGGTGCGCGGCCCCAGCAGTTGGCCATACTGGTTGAGGATCACCTGCCCGCTGTCGTCCACCGGCGCGACTTTCAGCACCGCGCCGGTCTGCTCGCACAGCATCTTCCAGGGCACGATGTTGGCGTGGTGTTCCAGCCAGGAGATGACGATCTCGTCGTCCTTGCCGATAAACTTCCGGCCCCAGGTGTTGGACACCAGGTTGATCGCCTCGGTGGTGCCGCGGACGAATACGATCTCGTCCGCCGAGCCGGCGTTGACGAAGCGCCGGACGATGTCGCGCGCTTTCTCGTAGGCATCGGTCGCGCGCGCCGCAAGTTCATGGGCGGCACGATGGATGTTGGAGTTCTCGTGCTGGTAGAAATACGACAGCCGGTCGATCACCGCCTGCGGCTTCTGCGTGGTCGCCGCGTTGTCGAGCCAGATCAGCGGACGGCCGTTGACTCGCTCCGACAGGATCGGAAAGTCCCGGCGGATCAGGTTGACGTCGAACCCATCCGACGGCACCGGGACAGACGCCGCGGAGGCCGGCACGGTGGGCGGCGCATCCTGCAGGAAATAATATGACGGCGACGCGTCGATCGGCAGGGCGTGCGGCGAGGCGGTCGCCCCAGTGCCGGCGAGCAGCGCGCGCAGCTCCGCCTCACCCGGAAAGCCGGTGCCGAACGTCGAGAGATCGGGCAGCGGCGTCGAGGGCAGCGGCGCCCCGAACCCGCCGAGCGAACTGCCGGTGCCGGTTGGCACGCCATTGGGAACGCTGCCTGGAACGCCACCGGGAATGCCCCCGCGAACGCCACCGGGGAGCGCGGTCCCAAGCGGCGGCGGCGATGCCGGCGGCAGCGGAGCGCCGTAGCCGCCAGCAGAACTGACCGGGCCGCTCGGTGCTCCGCTGGGTGCAGCGGCGCCCGCCGGCAGCGACTGGTCGGGAAGCGGCGTGGAGGGCAGTGCCGCCCCGAACCCGCCGAGCGAGCCTGTCCCGGTCGGGATGCCGGTCGGACCTCCGCCGGGGACGGTGCCCGGCGGCGGCAAGGCGGATGGTGGGATGGCGGGGAATGCCATCCCGGGCAACGGCCCCGGAAACCCGGTCGGGATTCCGTTCGCGCTGCTCGGTACGGCGCCCGGGGTGCCGCCCAGCAGCGGCATCTCGGGCAGGGACGCCGACGGAATCGGCACGCCGAACCCGCTGAACGACGGGCCAGCGACGCCCGGCACCCCGGCGGGAACCGACACGTCCACCGGCGGCACTTCCGCCAGCGGCACGGAGGGAAGCGATATGCCCAAGCCGCCGAGCGGCCTGCCAACGCTGCCTTGCGTCGCCGCTGGCGCGACGACGAGCTGCGCCGGGGGCTCCGGAAGCGGCACGGAGGGTGGCGCCGCGCCGAAGCCACCGAGCGAACGGCTCGTGCCGGCCGGCATCCCTCCGGGGATGCCGCTCTGCGGCACCGCCCGGAACATCTCGTTTGCCATACGGACGAGCAGGGCCACGTCCGGCAGGTCGCTCGATGCGGGATCAGGCATACTTGTGGTCATAGGTGTGGTACTTCGTGACATCAACGCCTTCGAGCACGCCCAGCGCGTCATCGGTCAGCACGGCCAGCGAGCAATACAGCGAGACCAGGTAAGAGGCGATGCCCTTGCGGTTGATCCCCATGAAGCGGATCGACAGCCCCATGCTCTGCTCGCTGGGCAGGTTCGGCTGGAACAGCCCGACCACGCCCTGACGCGCTTCGCCAGTGCGCAGCAGCAGGATGCTGGTCTTGCCGTCTTTCACCGGCACCTTGTCCGACGGCACCAGCGGAATGCCGCGCCAGGTCAGGAACGGCGAACCGTACATCGTCACCGTCGGCGGCGGCACGCCGCGGCGCGTCGCCTCGCGCCCGAAGGCGGCGATCGCGGTGGGATGCGCCAGGAAGAAGCCGGGCTCTTTCCAGACCTTGGTGATCAGCTCGTCCAGATCGTCCGGCGTCGGCGCCCCCTTGCGGGTCTGAATTGTCTGCGTCGCCGCGACGTTGTTGAGCAGACCGTATTCCTTGTTGGTGACGAGCTCTCTTTCCTGCCGCTCCTTGATCGTCTCGATGGTCAGGCGGAGCTGCTGCGCGATCTGGTTGTGCGGAACGCTATACAAGTCAGAGATGCGGGTGTGGATGTCCACCACGGTCGTCACCGCGCTCAGCATATATTCGCGCGGCTTTTCCTCGTAGTCCGCGAACGTCTCCGGCAGGTCGCGCTCGTCCTGGGCGGAGCAATCGACGGTCAGGCCGCCGGCGTCCTTCACTTTGTTCAAACGGAAGATGCCCGCCTCGACCGGTACCCATTGCAGACAATGGATGAGCCAACGCGGGGTGATGGTGGATAGCTGCGGAACTGTCTTGGTTGCATTTGCCAGTTGCCGAGCTGCGCCGTCGCCAAGCGACGTCGGGGGTGGGACTACATCATTCATTGTGTTGCTACTCGCCCTTTCACGCGCGCGCCGGACGGTCAACGCCGGCGGCCGTTTTGAACTGGCCAAAATCTTTGTCACTCAGCGGGCAGCGATGCAAGGTGGAAAAGTGGGGGGATTATCGCTTTCCTCCGCTATCCGGGAGGAGGTTCCATCTTTGTCGCCGTTTCATTGTGGCAATTTATACTCCCGACCCCCGCCGTGACGAAACCCAAGGGACGTGCCTGGCTGAGACTATCCGCACCTGTCCGTTCCGGCGTGTGTCAAGCCTGACTTTTCGGGCGTCAGTTCGGCGTCAAAAAATATATTTCCCAGGCAGCCGATGGATCGGAAAGCCGCCGAGCCGGCCAGAAGCCGCTGTGTTGAGACGGCCGGCTGAGCCGGCGTCCGGAGACGCCGGTTGCCAGAGCAAGACCGGCCATGATGCATAAGCGGACAACCAGGGCTGAAGTCAGTCAACCGCGGGCAAGGTGCCCCACGCCCGCCGGCTGTCCCCTCGGGGGGTTACCCCATCACCGGCGGCCTCGTGCCACCACGGCGCGGTACAAATGCCATGTCGCATGACCTAGAACGGGAAACACCACGGCAAGTCCCATGAAGGCTGGCAGACAGCCGATGACCAGCGAGCCGGCGACGATCAGCCCCCATGCCGCCATCGGAACCGGATTGGTAAGCACCGCCCGCACCGAGGTGCGCATTGCCAGCAGCGGACCGATGTTCCGGTCAAGCACCAGGGGAAAGGAAACCACGCTGAGCGCCAATGCCAAGGCCGCGAACAGGAAGCCGACGAAGTTGCCCAGAACGATCATCTTCCACCCGGCATCGGTGGTGAACGCCAGCCGCAGGAAATCACCGAACGTCGCCTGTGCCGCGCCGCCGATCGTCGCCGTGGCGATCGCCTTCGCCGCCGCAATCCACAGCACGAAGATCGCCACCAACACGACGCCCATCGCTGCGATGGAGAACAGCGCCGGCGAGCGCAGCACGTCGAAGGTGTTCAGCCAGGAGACCGGCAGGCCGCTCTCCCGCCGGCGACTGAGTTCATACAGCCCGGTGCCGGCGAACGGCCCAATCAGCGCGAAGCCCGCCGCCAGAGGGTAGATCAGCGGCAGCATCTCATACCCGAACGCGATGCGGCACAGGATGAAAGCGAACAACGGGTACAGGACGCAAAGGAAAACCAGTTGCGTCGGGATCGCGAGAAAATCCTCCCAGCCGGAGGCCAGGGACCTGCGCAGGTCTTGCAGCCCGATCCTGCGGACCTCCGGCTCCTCGCCGCCCAACGCCCAGTTCGCAGCCCAGTGGCTGATCGCACGCACCATTTGCATTTTGGTTCCTCCCTGCCGCTCCCATCGGGCTTGTCGCTGCGCGCTGTCAGCACCCCCAAGCTGGCTGGTGCCGCAGTGCCCAATGGCGTTCGCGGACCGCCGATAGCACGCTGCCCGCAGCGCGACGCTTCAGCACGATGTGAGTTCGCCACTTAGCCCCGCTCGGGCGGCCGTTATCACTGGGGGCGCCCAGAGCGGTGGTAAGGATGGCCGGCGGCAATCGAACGGGCGCGATAGAGCTGTTCGGCCAGCATCGCCCGCACCAGGAAATGCGGCCAAGTGCACGGGCCGAGAGACAGTACGTGGTCGGCACGGGCAATGACCGCCGCGTCCAGCCCCTCGGCGCCGCCGATGAGGAAACACAGCGGGCGGGATGCGCCCAGCCAGCGGTCGAGCAGCGCGGCGAGCCCTTCGCTGTCGGGCGCACCGCCGCCGAGGTCGAGCGCCACCGCGAACGCGTTGTCCGGCAGGGCGGCGAGGATAGCGGCGCCCTCGCGTCGCTTGACCTCGGCGGGCGAGCCGCGCGCCTCCGCGATCTCGGTCAGCGCGAGCGGTGGGCGCAGGCGAGCGGCATAACGAGCGAACAGCGCGGCTTCCGGGCCGTCGCGCAGCCGGCCTATCGCAATCACACGCATGGCAGCGCCTTGGTCGCAAACGACCTCGTGAACCGGATTGCGATCCGCTTCACGGCGCAAGGACCGGCGCGAAGCGCGTCATCGTAACAAGCCCCCACAATACCTGTTTGTGCCATGAAACACTTCACAGCCAAAGATCGTTCCGCCGCCATACGGTCGCGATTGTAGGTCGTCCGGATCGGGCGTCCAGCGATTGAACCCCGGGAGAAAGCCGTGGATCTCCAGACGCTCGTGACAGTCGCGGAAGACGGCCCCTGGTGCGGCACCCGCCCGCCAGGGCGGCCCCACCTGGGGCCGGCCGGCACACCCATGGTGTCCGAGTGGCACCGCGACGCCGACAACACGCCAAACCCCTGGCGGCAGGGGACCGTCGAGGTCGGCCTGTATGGCGCGATTACCCTGTACCAATTCGCGCAACGGGTCGCCGGCCCAACGTCCGAGGCATTGGGCGCTGCGGCCGAAGCGCTGTTCAGCGACACCTGCGGCACCGTCCCGCTTTCGGTGTTGATCTGGTTCCTGCTGCAGCGTCCGCCGCCGGCACCGCCATGGCTGCAGCAGATCATGCATGCCGCCGAAATGCTGGCGTTCGCCCAGGCCGCCCAGCAGGATGCGCTGGCCGCAGCCGCCGCGCGACAGGTGACGCAGAGCCTGCAGCATTTCGGTCTGCAAGCAGCCAAGCCGCGCGTCGCCGCATAGCGCCGGCCGAGGCGGGCGTTTCGCCGCAGCGGCGGCATCGTGTCCGGCAGCGCGCTGCGCAGCATGAACCTGCGCAGCGCCCCGGCCGGCAGGCGCGCGTGTCCCAATATTCTGTAACAGATCTTTAACGAGTCTGACAAATCAACCGAATCGGAAACCGATTAGGGCTCGCAGGTCCCAATCTGCAAAGGGCCGTTGGTGAATGAGACCGAATCGTGCGATCGAAATCCTGCCGTTGCTGGCCGGCATGGCGGGCAGTTTTGCGCTGCCGGCACATGCGTACAACTTCAACCCTTCCGACATTGTGGTCAGCGAAAGCATCTTTGTGCCGAACACCGGCGAGGCCGCCGGTCTGACGGTCGGTTCGCCGATCATCGTGGCTGGAAGCCCGGCGACGGGCGCGACGGGGACTGCCGTCGCCACCGACGCCAACCTGGACGTGTTCACGAACTCCAGCGTCGATGGCAATTTCGGCATCACCTCGCCGCTGATCCTGGTGCAGATCAACCCGACCACGGATACCCAGGACGGGCCGGCGCTGCAGCTTCCAACCTCGCTGATTGTTACGAGTTTCCCGTCCAAATCCGAGGGCTCGCTTTACCTGTCGCAAGATGGCAGCAGCCTGACGATTGCGGGCTACAATGTCGCTGACGGCCGCAACCCGGTCGGCGCGCTTGACGTGTCGAATGCCAGCACCACGGCGGCAAGCGGGGTCAGTTCCAGCAACGCGAACGGGATCGCCAATCGCGCTGTCGCGCAGATCAGCGCCAGCGGTTCGGTTTCCACGACCACCTTCAATGCGTATAGCGGCAACAATCCCCGCGGTGCAATCCTAAACAACGGCACGTATTACGCCGTCGGAAACGGCAACGCGGGCAACACCGGGGTCGAGGCTCTGACCCCGGGCAACAATGCTCCCTATGTGAGTGCTTCCAACCAGCCAAATAACTCAACCCAGATTGGCCAGTACAACGTCACGCAGAACGGCTATGCCGCCGACAAGCCGGTCAAAGACAACAACTTCCGTGGCGAGACTATCTATAACAACACGCTGTATGTGACCAAGGGCAGCGGCAGCAACGGCATCGATACGGTCTATCAGGTCGGCGCGACCGGGGCATTGGCCAACGGCCAGACCCTGTCCACGAACGCTTCGATCAACATCCTGCCTGGATTCTCCACCGCCCTGGCGAAAAGTGGGCCGAATTATACGCCGTTCGGCATTTGGTTCGCCAACAGCACCACGCTGTATGTCGCCGATGAAGGCACCGGCGGCGCCGCGGATGTCGGTCTGGGCAGCCACGCGGGGCTGGAGAAATGGAGCCTGGTCAACGGCGTCTGGAAGCTGGACTACACGCTGCAAGCCGGACTGATCGGCGACACGCAGACCTATAATGCCCCTGGCTTCGCCGGAACCGTGACGACCGAGGGCCTGCGCGACATCACCGGCATGGTCAACGCGGATGGAACGGTGACGATCTACGGCGTCACCTCGACAACCGACAACATCGCCAACATGGATAACGGCGCCGACCCGAATGCTCTGGTCGCCATCACGGACGTGCTGGGCGACGCGACCCTGCCGACCAGCGAAACATTTTATACCGTCATCGCGCCAAGCCTGGGCACGGTGATCCGTGGCGTCTCCGAGGCGCCGGTGCCGGAGCCGGGCTCTTTAGCCCTGCTTGGCTCCGCTCTTGCGGGACTTGGATGGCTACGCCGCCGCCGGGCTTAGGCTTCCTGCCCGCGTCCCGCCGCTGGCGGGACGCGGGCGTCAGCCCCTGGCGCGTTCGCACCTGCACACGGGGCTTGCAATTGCGACGGGTTCTCAATAAGCCTGCTCCAGACGTGCCGTCAACAGCGCGTGAGGAGCTGGCCCATGTCGATCAGCCTGTCCCTGGTATCCCTGGAAGATTGGACCGATGCGCCGGCAGTGCATGCCGTTGCGATCTCACCGCTCGGCGCTGGCGCACTTGGGTTCACGGGACGCATCCACGCGGTTGACGCCTCCGCCTGCCCCGGCGTGCCGGCACCAGCGGAGTTGGAGCACCGCCTGCTGGAGCTTGGCTTCGTCGAGGGCGCGACGGTGGAGATACGCCACCAGGGCCTGTTCCGCCGCGACCCGATCGCCATCCGCGTCAACGGCGCGACCATCGCGCTGCGCCGGCGCGAAGCCTGCGCCATCCAGGTTCGGCCGATCGAGCCCGTCACGCGGGGCGCCCGCCGGTGAACGAGGTTTCCGCCGCGACCCGGGCAGTCCGCGTCGCGCTGGTCGGCAACCCGAATTGCGGCAAGACCGCGCTGTTCAACGCGCTGACCGGCAGCCGCCAGAAGGTCGCGAATTATCCCGGCGTGACCGTGGAACGGAAAGAAGGCGGCTTCGTCACCGACGAGGGCCGGCCGGTCCGGCTGCTTGATCTGCCGGGCACCTACTCGCTGCGCGCTCGCAGCCCGGACGAGGCTGTCACGCGCGAAGCGGTGCTCGGTCGGCTGGCCGGCGAGGACCCGCCCGAGTTGCTGCTGTGCGTCGCCGATGCAACCAACCTGCGGCTGGGCGTCCGGCTGGTGCTGGAGCTGAAGCAAGTCGGCCGGCCGATGGTGCTGGCGCTGAACATGGCCGACATCGCCCGGCACCGCGGCGTCGATATCGACGTAGACCGCCTGTCGGCCGAACTGGCTATCCCTGTGGTGTCGTCGGTCGCCGTCCGCCGCACCGGGACGGAGGCGTTGCTGGCGCAGGTGGGCGAGATGATCCGGACGCTGCCGCCGGTGTCAGGCGAGCCATGCGGCTGGTCCGCGCCCGGCCGCGCCGAGACCCGCGCCCTGCAGCGCGAGGCGGACCGGATCATCGCTGCTGCCGTCACGCAGCCGGCGCAGCCGGACACCGTCACCGCGCGGATCGATGCGGTCCTGCTGCATCCCGTGTGGGGCACGCTGGTGCTGCTGGCGGTGCTGTTCCTGATGTTCCAGGCGGTGTTCACCTGGGCGCAGCCGCCGATGGACGCGATCAAGGCCGGGTTCGACCGGCTGGCCGACGTCACCGGCGCGCTACTGCCCGACGGGCTGCTTCGCAGCTTCGTGCATGACGGGCTGATCGGCGGCGTCGGCGCGGTGCTCGTGTTCCTGCCGCAGATCCTGATCCTGTTCCTGTTCATCCTGCTGCTGGAGGATTTCGGCTACATGGCGCGGGCGGCGTTCCTGATGGACCGCATCATGGGGGGCGCCGGCCTTCATGGCCGTGCCTTCATCCCGCTGCTGTCCAGCTTCGCCTGCGCGATCCCCGGCATCATGGCGACGCGGGTGATCGACAGCCGGCGCGACCGGCTCGCCACCATCCTGGTGGCGCCGCTGATGACCTGCTCGGCGCGCATCCCGGTCTACACCCTGATCATTGGCGCGTTCATCCCCAACCGAACGGTGTGGGGCGGGGTCTCGCAGCAGGGCCTGGTAATGTTCGGGCTGTATGTCGCGGGAATTGTCAGCGCGCTCGGCGTCTCATTCCTGCTCAAGCGGGTGATCTGGCGCAACACGCCGCCGGAGCCGTTCATGCTGGAGCTGCCGGACTACAAACTGCCCAGCGTGCGCAACATCGGCTTCGGGCTGTTGCAGCGCGCGAAGATATTCCTCCGCCGGGCGGGGACCACGATCCTGATGATGATGGTGGTGATCTGGTTCCTGGCCTCCGTGCCACGGCCGCCCGAGGGCGCGACGGAGCCCGCCATCAGCTACAGCCTGGCCGCGCGCATCGGCCATTTCATGGAGCCGGTGCTCGCCCCGGTCGGGTTCAACTGGCAGATCGACGTAGCACTGGTGCCAGGTATGGCGGCGCGCGAGGTGGCGGTGGCGTCGCTCGGTACGGTCTATTCGATCGAGGGCGGCGACGAGGCGGTGTCGGGCCAACTCGGCCAGACCCTGGTCGGCAAATGGAGCCTCGCCACGGCGCTGGCGCTGCTGGCTTGGTACGTGTTCGCCCCGCAATGCGCCTCCACGCTGGCGACGGTGCGGCGGGAGACCGGCTCCTGGCGGTGGGCGGGCGTGCTGTTCGCCTACATGCTGGCGCTGGCCTACGGGTCGGCGTTCGTCGTGTTCCAGGTCGCCTCGGCGCTCGGGGCGGGGTGAGGGAGGCGGGACGGGGCGAAAGGGGCGCCGCTGCCCCGGGGACTGAGACCCACCGTAACCGCTGCCGGAGGCACCTGAACTCGGCCGCAACGGCGAAGCGCCGTCCGGCGGCATTGGTATCAGCGCCCTGACACGCGCCCTCGGCTGGTGGGATCAGGCGACCCCGAAGCACAAGGCCCGCAGTTTCCGCAGGGCAACGGCTTCTTTCTCCAACCGCTCGATCTGCGTGCTCACGGAGGCAGCCAGGACGGCGTCGTCTGCCCGCCAGGAGAGCTTCCGGAAATCATGCTTCAGGTGCTGCTCGGTCTCGGTGGTAACCGTCCCGGCCTGCCGCTCCTTGGCAAGGAGAGAGATAAAATAGCCTGCTGCAGTGCTCATGCGTGGATCATACCCAAGATGACGGGATGATCCAGGAGTCCCGAGGCCGGTCCCCGCATCACATGATCATGCACAGGGGCGGCCAGGGGGGCGGCCAACCAACCGCTTTGGAGTGACCCATGCAGATCCTCGTCCTCGGCGCCACGCGCGGTACCGGCCTCGCCACGGTCCGCGCCTTGCTTCAGAACGGCCACACCGTCACCGCCTTCGCCCGAGACCCGGCCAAGATCGCACCCGCCTCCAACCTCACCGTCGTCCAGGGCGACGCAATGAACCCCGATGACGTCGCCCGGGCGATGCCCGGTCATGACGCCGTGGTCGTCAGCCTCGGCATCTCCGACAGCGGCTACAAGCTCGCCCTCGGCCTTGGCGGACGTCCGAACGGCAATGTGTGCGAGGTCGGCACGCGCCACGTTATCGCCGCCATGCGGCAGGCCGGCATCACCCGCCTGGTCGTGGTCTCGTCCTTCGGCGTCGGCGACACCAGGGGCAAGCTCCCGCTGCTGTTCAAGCTGTTCTACGTGATCGCGCTCCGCGAACACATGCGCGACAAGGAAAAGATGGAGGTGCTGGTCAAAGCCTCGGGCCTCGACTGGACCCTGGTGCAGCCGGTGGGTCTGTCCGACAAGCCCGGTAGTGGCCATGCGCTGGTCACCACCGACGGCACGATCCGCGGCAGCATGGTCAGCCGCCAGGACGTCGCCACCCTGATTTTGCAACTGCTGACGGAGCGGAGCCGCGTGGGCGAGACCGTGGTCATCTCCGGCTGAGGTGACCGCGATGGATGCCTCATGACCCGCCTACATGGTCCCGGACAGATCTGACAGCAAGGGCGGGCGCCCGGCCTTGTCCGGGGCGGCCAGGAAACCGGTAGAGACGAAGAAGCGGAGATAGCGGTGGATCTGCGTCTCGCCGACCGTCGATGGTCCGATATCCCGCGTCGCCAGCGCCGCAAGCGCCCGGCTGGTATCGACGCGGAGCTGGCGGGTACGGCGGATGCGATCGAGATCCTCCACACGGCGCAGCGCCAGCACAACGTCCGGAGCCACCGCCTCGGCGTCGCGCTCACTCGCCTCCAGTATCGCCTGCCGCCAGGATTCGAAGTCCAGCAGCGCGAGATTGTAGCCGAAGGAGCGAAGCGCAGCGAACATCGTCCGCACAGACATCGGCGCGTGGTCATCGATATGGAACACCCTCGCTTCCGCTGACCGGTCGGCCAGCGCAATGCCAACCAGGGCGCGCGCAACGAAATCGACCGGGACCATCGGCATCAGATCCTCGATGTCCGGCGCTGCGCCGGCCGCGATGCAGGCGCGCACGACGCGGAACACGAAATCGTGGTCCTGAAACACCCCGGTCTCGGCGTGGCCGGCGATCGTGCCAAGCCGGTAGGCGCCGCCGCGCAATCCGCGCGCGAACGCCGCCAGCACCAGCTTCTCGGCCACCCACTTGCTCTGCGCGTAGCCGTTCCACAACCGATCCGGGTGGTCGGGGACGACGGCTTCGGTCAGGACACCGCTGCCACCGGCATCCTCAAGCGAGAGGATTGCGCTGGATGAAACGTAATGGAGCGCTTTCGGACGGCCTTCTCCGGCAAAGCGCAGGATCTCCAGCGTGCCGCCAACATTGGCCGTCTTAAGCGTCTCGTAGGTATAGGCGAAATTGACCTGCGCGCCATTGTGGACCACCGCACCCACGGTCTTCGACAACGCCAGGTACGTCGCCTCGTCCATCCCCAGGCGCGGCGTACCGAGATCGCCGAGCACCGGCACGATCCGCCCCGCGAACGCATCGTCCCACGCTTCGTAGAAGCGCAGATTGTCCTGCAGCCGCCGCATCGCCTCCGCGATATCCGGCGCCCGGATCACGCAATGCAGACGCGACCGCGTGCGCCGCAGCAGCTCCGCGGTCAGGAACGCGCCAAGGAAGCCCGTTGCGCCGGTCAGCAGGATGTCGCTCACCGACGCGAGCGGCTCCGGCGTGCCGGCGAAACGGATGTCGGCCGGCAGCACCGTCTCCGCTTCCCAAAATTCATGCGGATGCACCACCTCCGGGCTGCCGCCGCTTTCCACCAGCGCCGCGAGATTGGCCACAGTCGGTCCCGCGAACACCGCCCGCATCGGCAGTTCCACCCCGAGTGCCGCGTGCACCCGCGACATCATCTGGATGCAGCGCAGGCTGGTGCCGCCGATTGCGAAGAAGTTCTCGTCCAAACCGACAGACTCTCGCGACAGCACGTCCTGCCAGATGGCAGCGATCGCACGTTCCGTGGCCGTCGCCGGCGCGCGCGACGACCCCTCCGCGGTCGCACTTGCCAGGTGTGGCCGCGCCATCGCTGCCTCGATCGCTCCGACATTGCTGAGCGACCCGGCCGCTGCCGTCCACACCGCCGCCGCAGGTCCGACGCCGTCAGGCGACCGCTTGATCTCCTTCTCCGGCTGTGGGTCCGCCGGCGCCGCTACCGGCTCGCAGCTTTCCGAACGGAAGACCGTCGCTGCCGCCACCGTGCGGTCCAGCGTCAAGTGATACTCGTCGGCCCCGCCGCTGCGCTCGAACGGCAACCTGTCGAGAAACCGCCGCACAGGCAGGTTGCGCGGCGCCGCGCGCACGGTAAGCCCGATGCGCGTGCAGCCGACCGAGCCCGCGATCCGGCCAAGCTCCGCGACCAGCGCGTATTCGACGCCACGGCCTAGCACGCGACAGCTCATCAGCAGCGTATCGACGTCGAGCGTGCCGTCCGTCCCATGGGCGATCAGCAGGCCAACCAGCCCATAATCGCCGAACCGGTCGGCAACGAACACGGCGCGCACCACCGCCTGCGGCTCGGTCAGCAGGCGCGCAATCGTCGCCTCGTCGCGACGCACGCCATTGATGTTGAACTGATTGGTTCGCTCGGTCAGTTGCGCGAGCCGCGGCAGGTGCTGCTCGCCTGGCGCCTCGATGCGGATCTTCAGGCCAAGATCGGCGATGAAGCTGGAATAATCGAGCGAATTGCTGCGAAGATGCTCGCGACGGCGGTCCACGCGATACATCTCTGTCCGTTTGCGATCTTCGGCGGTGGCGGTGCCGACATCCAACGCCCAGAGATGGTCGATGAAGCGGACGCGACCTGCCTCCTCCGCCGGGATCGCCACGCACTGCGCGCCAGGGCAGTTCGCCGACACCTCGGCGATCTCCACGGGGTTGTCATCAAGGAATACGAAGCTGTCGAGTCCGAGGCTCAGCTCCGACGCGATCGAGCGAACATTCTGCGATTTCGACTCCCAGTTCACCCGATGCGCCGTTATGTGCTCAACCCGCAATACCATGTCCGGCCGGCGCTCGAACACCGACAGCACGTCGCTCTCGATGTTCTTGCTCACCATGCAGATCAGCACGCCCGCCGCGGACGCTTCCACCAGAAGCTGCTGTAGCCTCATGTGCGAGGCTTCGAGCACCAGGCCGTCCACACCATCCTCGCCCACGACGCCGCGCCACAGCGTGTTGTCGCAGTCCACTGCGATCACCTTCACCGGCTGGCGCCGCAATTGGTGCAGGCGCCGCATCGCCTGCGTCGCCAGCGCAATGTATTGCGCGTGCGTATAGGGCACGTGCCCCAGCCGGTCCGTCAGCGTGTCCGCTTCGGCCTCCACCGGATAGAGCCGGCGACTTTCCTGGTAGGTCAGCAGATGCACGTTGGAGAGCTTGCGCACCCCCTGTCGCAGCAGCGCTTCCACGCCGATCTGGCACGCGTGCCAGGCACCGCCCGCATCCCACGCCGACGAGGGCGGGGCCAGAACCAGCAGGTGCACCGCCGATGTCGATCGCGCCGCCAAACCCAGCGCATCCACGAAGTCCGAAGCGGTGCTCTCGATCAACTCCGCTGCCCCGGCCGCGTCGGCACGGTCGCGCAGCCAGTCCTCGATGCGCAGCACCAGCAGGTTCACGCCGCCCGCGTTAGATCGCGTTCCGCTCTGCGGGTCCAGCAACTCCTGGAACAGTTGATTGTATCCCGCCAATTCTACCGCGACCGGCAGCGCGAAGCGGTCGGCCCAGAACTGCAGCCCGTCCGTGATCGGGTCGGCGGTGAAGCTCGCGCTCACCCGCACCCGCAGCGGCATCACCGGACGCAGCCCGATCGACGCACCGCCTGCTTCTCGGAACGGACGATACGATGCCAGCGGCGTCTGCGGATCGGCCATGAACGTCGCAAATATCCGCTCCAGGCCCTCCCCCAGACGCACCGCTTCCCCGCGATCCAGGAAGTTGGGATTGAACGAGATCACGACTTCCGTTGTCTCAGTCTTGCCAGTTCCCTCCAAGATGTAGAGCGAGACGGGGTTCGGGTCAGGAGCGAGGACCAAGTGGGCATAGGTTGTAGTACCGAAAGCATTCTGCTGTCGATGCATCATCCCGGCCGGGATGTATGAAACGAGAATATCATAAAGGCGCTGGTCACGCGTGGCCGACAGGCCCAGCTTGCCCGCAAGGGCGACAATGGACACCCGTTGGCGCGGATATGCCTCCATGAGGTCGCTACCGGCCAGCTTCCCAAGATCCGGCAGCGTGATCGACGTTGTCATGTCCACAGGCAGAACGGCTATGCCATTGCACATCCCAACCGTTTGGTGCGACCCGACCGTCCGGTTGCGCATCGGCACGCCAACAACCGGCGCGGGCTGACCAGAAATCGCAGCGCCAACAAGCCCGGCCATGCCGATCCATGCCTGCACAGGCAGGATCCCGTTCTGCTGACACAGTGCCCGGAAGCCCCGGTAATCGTCGGCGGAAATCGTGAGACGCGGTATATCCGACGACCAGCCTGCAGCAATGGGATCCCGGGAGCCCCGGGACGCGAAGATCGCCTGCGGCGCCGCCCCGATCCTTTCAGCCCACCAGGTTACGTCCTCAGCACCTTCGGCTGAATCGCGATGCGCAAGCTCTCCCGCGGCGAACGATGCAAAGCTGCCGACCGGCGTAGCGGCCTCCGGCCGCGCTCCGGCCAGCAGACGCGCATAGCAGGCAGCAATGTCCAGCCCGGATGCGACAACACCAACAGCGTCGGAAATGAGATGATGGAAGCGCATGGCCCACCAAGCGCCCTGACCTGCAACCCGGACGAGGATGAACTCGAAATAGGGCGGCCTGGTGAGATCGAATGGCGTGAGCATCGTCGCGCGCAGAAAAGCCTCGTGTGGCATGTCCGCTTCGGCCCCTGCCGGCAGATCGATGATACGAAGGGGAGCCGGTAGCGCGGCGCGAACGCGTTGGCGCGGCGCGCTTGGGTCGATCTCCAGGCGAAGGGCATCGTGACGGGCCATCACCTGGGCGATTGCGCGGCGAAGGATCGCCTCATCCGGAGCAACGCCGAGATGGCCATAGTTGGCGAGCTGGTAAGTCGCGGGATGAACGAAGGGAAGGTGCAGCCAGATTGCCTCCTGCCCGGGCGACAGGTCCATCCAACCAATGTTGGATTCGCCCCGCTTTGCTGTTGACATCGACTCTTGCCTTTATTCGCAGTTCAAATGTGCCGTGGTCGGCAGACACCAAAGGTCCATCGTCCGTGACGCGCTAACGAGGCCGACTTTCGAAATGACTGCCGCTCTCCAACCGCAGCCATACGGCGAGCGGTGTTTTCGTTGCGTGGTCACCGGATAGCACCGCCCTTGTCGCCACACTCGGGGCGGCGACGCGTGCCAGCAGATCGCGCAGCAGCGCCCGTCCCGCCGCCTCGGTATCCGCTGGCAGCGGCGCCGTGGAAGCGACTGCCGTTTCGTCGCCGCGCATCACGGCCAGCACCTCAGCCACCTGCCGTGCATACCCGTCCGGTCCGAGAGTCGCGTCCGGCTCGATCGGCTTGCCAAGCCGGACAACGAGCGGCACCGACCCGCCGCCGGTGATGCCGACCGGGACGACCCGCCCGTGCAGCCGGACGACCACATCGATCAGCGCCGCATCATCGGCGCCAGATGGCAGCAGGAGCGGCCTGTCGTCGCGTCGCGCATGCGCCTCCAGCACGGCCGCACGGGCACCGTCCGTCGCAGGATCATGGAAGCGCACGAGCTCCGGCGCAGTCAGGCTCAGTTCCATGGGTAGAGTCGCGGCCAGTGCACCCAGCCAGCCTTCGCGCAGCGAGGAGTCGACCAGGGCGAGGACGGCACGGCCGAGAACCGGCCCAGCGAGCAGCGCGGTCGCGACCGGCGAGACGGCTGTTTGGCGCAGATCCGGCATCGCAGCGGCCAGAAGCAGCGTCGGTCCCGGCACCTCCCGCGCGCACGCGTCAGGGTCGTCGATCCCGAAGCGAGCGACATGGTGGTCGAGCACGGCGTAAAGCAGGTCGGCCGCAATAGCATCTCGCAGATTCAGCGCACGCAGCCAGAAGCGGCGAACCAAGGAGAGATCGCGATTCGGCCCCGCCAGCGTGCGGACCCGGCTGCTCTGCGCATCATGGACCGCCCCGAAGGTCATCACTTCGAGCGGCTGCCGTGCGTTGCGCGCTGTGCCCGCTGCGTGATCGACCACAATGAACGCCGGGTGCTCGCCGAACAGTTCGGCGGCGTGCGCCTTCACCGCGATGTCCCTTAGCAGCGCGGCCCGGTCCGGTGCCGAACTGTTGAAAATGGACGCGGCCGTTCCCGGCACGGCGTCGATCGCCACCAGATCGGCGAGATCAAACCGCGACTCGCCATCGCCTTGCTCTCCCAAGCCAAGACCCGGCAGCCACTGCCGCTCGGCGAGGAAAGCACGGCGGCGATTGGCGGGGATTCGCGACCCGATCGACATGGGGAACAGCGCCAGGACGACCACCAGTTCGATCCGCACGCCGACATCGACAAGAATTTGGAAGCGAACGCGCAGCCGGCGATTGCCGCTGCCGGCGCCGTCGATCCTCTCGGCACGAATCTCCACGGCGCCGTCCATCGGCACCGCTCCATAGAGCGTGAAGTGCTCGATGTGAGTCGGATACGACCGCATTCCGACTGGAACCGCATCAAACCAGGCGTCCGGCCGGTCGAGCGGCAGGGCGTGGAAGATGCCATCAAGCATCGCCACGTTGAGCGTGCCAGCGAAGGAGCGTCCATGCGCGGCGTCAATCGTCGCCACCACCCAGCCGCGCCCAACCGTGAGCGTGCGCAAGACATGAAACAGGGGGCCGTGGAACAGGCCGCTGTAGATCTCCGCTGGGTCTATGGCATTCCCCGGATCACCAAGGGGCGGCAAAGCGAGGGGCGCGGGCGCGGGCGGATAGCTGCCGAACCGCGCAAGGGTGGTCGCTATCATTGTGTAACGTCCATCCTCGCCCGGTTCCCGGATCTCCAGGCAGGCGCGGCAGCTTTCCCCGTCGAGCGCGGAAGCGCTGCCGCGGACCCGCCGGCCGCCCTTGGGCACGATGAGCCAGTCTTGCAGAGCGACGTTCTCCATGCTCACCAGGGTGCGCCCGGGATGCGTCCGCAGAGCGGCCTCCGCCAGCCGGTCGAGTACGCCCATTATCGGAACGGTGGCCTCGCAGAGAGCGGGACGATGATCGCCGATCCAGGCGTCGGCGGTTGGGTCAAGGTGGTCCTCGCCTCCCGCCGGCAATCCGTCACGCACACGGACGACCAGGCGGGGCATCGCATAGATCTTCCGGCCGTCAACCCAGAGCGAGGCGCATGCCTCGATCAGGACCGCATTCGGAGCCCGGTCGATCCGCAGAATCTCGATCAGCAGCTCGGTCCGCGCGTTCTCCGGCACAACCTGGCCGCGGAACGTCCACACGATCCTTTCGCCGGTCGCAGCGCTCTCAAAACAGGGGTAGCGCATGCCGTCGGCCAGGCCGCGATCGATCGCGTAGGCTTGCAGGAGCTGCAGCGAAGCCTCGACGCCGAGCGAGCCTGGCTGCACGGGATCGTGGAAGAAATGCCGGCGGAACATCCACTCCTCCGCCCGCACACGCTTCTCGGCCCGCAGCACGCCCAGTCCGGCGCGCCCACCGGTCGGCCAGTCTGCCGTCAGCCATTCGATAAGCTGGAGCTGCCGGATGCCAAGCCGCGGACGCTGGGTCGTGAAGGGCGCGGCCGTGAGGTCGACACGGCGGGCGGCCGGCGCGGCGATCCACGCGGCTTCATCGGCGGTGGAGGGCAGCCCCTGCTGGTTCCGCAAACTCTCGGGCGGGAAGTAGCCGAACGCGGTCGTGCCGGCGATGATCACCCTGTCGGCGGCCCGTGTCTCGACCTCGAAGGCGAGAATATACGTTGTCCCTAAGCGCGAGAGCTTGGTGAGCCGCGCCGTTGTCGTGAGCGTGCCGACGCTCGGCTCCACCTCGGCGAACACCGTGAAGTCGCCGTCCAGGTTGCGGAACAGCAGGTCGATGCTCGAATTCAGCGGAACGCCGACGTAGTTGGAAAGCACGCCGCACGGCTGCAGGACGACTTCCATCAGCACCGCGAACGGCATGACGGCCTGGCCGTTGTCGGCGAAATACCAGGCACCGGGCGGTACGTCATATTCGGCGACAAAAAACGACCCGGTCTGCAAACGTCCGAAGGTGTCCGATGTAGTAACGATGCGGCTGACGAAAAGGTAGTCCTCGTTCGGCAACCGGGGGGCGCGACGAACCTCGTCAAAGATTCCGTAGGCCGGACCGAGTGCAAGGCTCTCGCGACCGAACGAGCACGCAAGCATTGCGGCTTCGTCGAAGAAGTGGCCGTCATGCGACGCGGCCGGCTTGCGCTCCCGACCTGGCGCGTAGAGCGGATCGCCCTCGGTGAAAGGCCAGTCCGGCGTTAGCTGCAGCGCAACTCGCTGCCCGTGGAAGGCCTTCAGCCCGTCAACCGTGCCGAGCACGTCCGCGACCAGCGTCGGTTCCGGCCCGTCGACGAAGCTGTCGACGAAGACCTCGAGGGTCAGCAGCCGCGAGGTGGGGCGCACCTGACCGCGGCATCGCAGGCGCATCTCCTGCTCCGGCACCGGCACGAAGCG
>Ga0302146_10000346_pt1 | contig 28881 bp, 22 predicted proteins | sample I_Bog_E3_1_FD_193578 | JGI IMG/M metagenome (GOLD analysis project Ga0302146, IMG submission 193578) | Peat permafrost microbial communities from Stordalen Mire near Abisko, Sweden - I_Bog_E3_3 | ecosystem: Environmental > Terrestrial > Soil > Wetlands > Peat | place: Sweden: Abisko, Stordalen...
TTCGTGTTAGCGGGCCTGGATGGAACGGGCATCGCCCCAATGGCATCCTTAGCTCCGGCTTCAATGAGCTTCACAACCACCGCCGGTACCACTTCGGCGCCGCAGACCGCAACCCTCACCAATGCCGGCTCAACGCCCCTCAGCATCTTAAACATATCGCTTACAGGAGCGTCTCCGAACGACTACCAGCAGACCAACAATTGCGGTTTCCTGTTGGCTGTGGGCGCGAACTGCACTATCTCGGTCACGTTTGCGCCTGTGTTCCCAGGCAGCTATCCGGCCACACTCACGGTCTCTGATAACGATCCCGCTTCGCCGCAAACCATCAGCCTGACCGGCAGCGGGATTAATACGCCCGACTTTGTCGTCGCCTCATCCACCCCATTGCAGACCATCCTTCCTGGAGGCTCGGCACAGTTCTCCATCTCCGTCACGGCGCAGAATGGTGCAACCATTCCCGCAGTAACTTTGTCCGCAACTGGTCTCCCACCGGGGGCTACCGCGTCGTTCTCGCAGTCCGCCATCACTCCAGGCAGCACCTCGGCGACAACGACCCTCACGATCCACACGCAGCAGACGCTTGCCGGAAACAAGCGATCAACGCCAGCATGGCCAAACTCCGCGTTACCCGCTCTTGCCTTGCTCGCCTTGTTCTTTGTGCCGCGCAAACAACGGCGGCGCTGGACGGCCCTGGGCCTGCTGCTGTTCGCTTCGCTCGCCGGAGTCGCCACCCTTACCGGCTGCGGCGGCGGTTTCAATCTGATTCCCCCAGCCAAAACCTACACCGTTACTGTGACCGCCAGCATTGGCTCCGTACAGCAGACCACCAACGTACAACTCACGGTTCAGTAAAGGGAGACTACCATGCGAAGCAACATCCAAGTTACATCCTGGCTGCTCATTGCCTTGGCCTCGGTCTCTCTGGCTCCCGCCTTTGCGCAGACGCAAACCACTGCGGGGAAGCAGCAGGCTCGCCCCGAACTGGCTTTGACCTACAGTTACCTCCGCAGCAACGCGCCTGCCGGGGGATGCGGGTGCTTCTCGCTGAATGGCGGCAGCGCCTCACTGGCCTTACCTATCAGAAGCAGCGCCCTCGCTATTGCCGGCGAAGTTACCTCCACAACAGCTTCCGGCATTTCTGCCGATCGGTACGATCTGGCAATCACTGCTTACAGCGCGGGCGTTCGCTACTCGCCACCATTACCCCGCGCCCGCTGGCAGCCGTTCGGCCAGATGCTGGTCGGCGTAGCACACTCAGAGGGAAGCCTGATTCACGCGCAGCTCGGCGGCAGCATGTTTGGCGCAAATGCATTTGCCGCGAGCATCGGTGGTGGCTTGGACTTACGCATTCGGCGCCACTTCTCCGTTCGTCCCATCCAGGCGGAATATCTCGCGACCACTTTCAACAACAACTCGAACAACCACCAGAACATTCTCAAGATGGACGCGGGGGTTGTTTTTCGATTCGGCGGCAAATAGCCACGCCATCACTGTCTCTGCCCGGCAGGAAAACCGCATTTCAAATCCCAAAGGAGAATTCCTGCATGAACCCACCCGTAGAAGGCGATTCCAGTAATCCATCAGTTCCCGCAGTCTTAGGCAGCAACACTGCCGGAGGCATCGGGGTCAAAGGCTCCAGCGACACCTACCAGGGCGTCTGTGGAGTCAGCGTTACCAATGCCGGCGTTGCCGGGGAAAGCAGCCAGTTTCACGCCATCTATGGCGTAAGTCACCATCCGAACAATGCCGGTGTGATTGGCATCAACGATGGCCAAGGCTGGGGCGTCACGGGAAGAAGCGAGAAAGTTGGCGTCTCAGGAGAGACACCGGCCGGGGACGGTGTGGTCGGCACTGGACAGCGACGTGTCGTGGGCACCAGTAGCAACTCGCTCGGCGTCGGTGTCTTTGGCTCCAGCGATACATTCATTGGAATCGTCGCCGAAAGCAACCAGTTCCATGGCATGCGCGCTTCCACAAACGGCAAGGACAGTGCCGGTGTCTTCGGCGTGAATAACCAATTCGGCTGGGGAGTGATCGGTAAGTGCGACGAGTTTACCGGCGTTTCCGGAACCAGCGCCAAAGGCGTGGGTGTGCACGGACAGGGAGGTCTTCTTGCCGGTTTCTTTGAAGGCGGAGTCAGGGTCAATGGGGAACTCTACATTCAAAACGAACGTTCTGCTTTGCGCGTCGATGGTCCCGTGCAAATTACCGGACGGACCGAGATCAATGGCCCTCTCAGTCTTGGCGGAACCATGACCGTGCAGAGCGGCGGCGATGTCGTCTTTGCCGACTTGGCCGAGCAGTTTGAGCCGGCGCCAGGGCAGATCATTGAACCGGGATCCGTCGTGGTGCTGACAGAGTCCGGCCAAATCGAAAGCTGTCATTCCGAATACGATACTCGGGTGGCAGGAGTCGTTTCCGGCGCAGGGCACTTCCGCCCCGCGATGGTTCTCGACATCGGCAAAGAGAACACTGCCCGGCCGGAAGTCGCTCTGATGGGCAAGGTCTTCTGCAAGGTCGAAGCGATCCGGTTTCCCATTCGAGCCGGCGATCTATTGACCAGTTCCTCACTTCTAGGCCATGCAATGAAAGCGGGAAATCGGGCGAAAAGTGCGGGCGCTGTCATCGGAAAGGCATTGAAGCCACTCACAGAAGGTGTGGGCTTGATCCCCATCCTTGTCACCCTGCAATAGGAGTCGACCATGAGCGATAACACCCTGCCCTATCTTGCCGACGTTGCAATAACAAAGTTGATTGCGAACGCCGACCTCTCGGTCGATTTCGCTGTCAACTGGAATGTGGCGTCCATCAGGCCGGACTTGATTCAGATATATACGCAGTTTGGATCCGAATCGCAGCTTGCCGACCTTGGAAATCTGCGCGCAACTGTATACGCCGATCAAAGTCCATTTCCAGTTCAGGCCTCGGGCAGCGATAACGACACCTTCCTCTTTATAGGTGTTGCTCCGCGCACGGTGGACCCAGCGGATGGAAGTTATCCGGACACAATGGCGGATTCAAGCGGGGAGATGCAACCGTGGGATTCCTTCATGTGGGCAAATGGCTTTCAAATTAAGTTTCCGTCTAATCCTCCCGGCGGTCTATTGCCTCCACCTAACATCCAAATATCCTCCAGCGTCAAGACCCTGACAAGCAACCACCAATTGAACGTCACGGTCTATGCAACAATTCCCCCTCCCGTTGACCGGTATCAGATAAGGTGGGACTACAGAGGGGAGTATCAAGGCCAGATCAACAGCAAAGATCCATGGTTTTCAATTCCGTCGGTGCCAGGCGGTGTCTACGCCATCAAAGCTCAACAGAGAGGCGTTGACTTCAACGGCGATCCGTGGAGCGCTTGGTGTTCCCCGGTAACTTACGTGGCAAGCCGGAGAGTTCGATCGCTGAGAGTTTTCTTGAGCGTTAGTAATGTGCTTGGACCCGATGTGGGCGTGCGGCAGTATGCCGGCAGCAACAATGGATCAACCCGCACGATGATGGGCATATAGTCCGCACCGGGTCCGTCAGGCGAAGCCGCAACCTTGGCGCCGCAGACGAACCCTCCAGACTTTAGTCTGTTCAACATTCGGGTACAAGTTTGGGTACAGACATTAGTTTGGCTTGATTACGGATAATTAAGCTAAGTTGCTGATGGGCAGTCAATTGTCGATATCCGAAATTACGCTCGATTTCGCTTATTTATCATAGACTTACGGTATTCTTGAGAGACTCAAAATCCGCCGATCGCAAGGTCGTGGGGGTTCGCCCCCCCCTCCCGGCACCAATCCATTCTATTTAGAATCCGCAGCTTACGATCTGAGCAAATCTGCAAGTCATGCAGACCCGCAGGCCGGCATGGAGCTTTCCAATCCTCGGCTCCTCCACGTTGGCGCAGAGGCACGGCTTGCACTCAAAGATTGGGCCGAGGCAGAAGGCGTCAGCGTCAACGCGATTGTAGTCAGCGTCCTCAAAGAGTTCTTCAGACTTCTCAAGAAAAGCAACGCGCTCCGGGAAGAACTACGGCTATTGATTCGGGCACACCGAGGATTTATGCCGAGTTGAAGAGTGTCATTATTTCGCTGGGCCCGCTTGTTAGACAATGAAATGCATTTCACTTGGCGCCAAATCCAACGCGTATTTCGAGCGGAGTGGGCAGTGGAAACGCGGTATGGGCCGCCGTCAAACCGAGGCTCATGTCCAGACGGATTTGTGAACTCTGGCCAACTCGCAAGGAATAAATACCGTTCTTTTACATTCCGTCTGGCCAAGGCCAGCAGCAGCGCTTTCGGGGCCGATCCAGTCATCGAGTTATGGGTAGTTTTTCTTAATGCAGTTGCCGCGCATCCTGGGGTGGCTATAGCAATTGGTTGGCGATCGCTTTGCGAGATATTCTCGCCAACGGAGAGTTATCTCACAGGAGTCGAAATTGTCCCATCTCCGCTTCGCACGGTTAAACAACTGCTCCAAATAGCCATCCGATGCCAGCGGTCATTGCCATGGCCAATCCACCCCAGAACGTGACGCGCATTGCACCGATCATCACTCCTGCCCCGCCCGCGCGGGCCGCCAATCCACCCAGAAGTGCGAGCAATGCCAATGAAGAGACAGCTACAAAGGGGATCAATCCCTGTACCGGTGCGATGACTGTGACTAGCAGAGGCATCAATGCGCCGAGTGCGAAGCTTCCGGCCGATGACAACGCTGCTTGAATGGGGCGCGGACGAAGCTTCTTGGAGATGCCTAGCTCATCTCTGGCGTGGGCCCCCAACGCGTCGTGTGCCATCAGTTGCTGGGCAACCTGTTTCGCGAGAGTAGGATCGAGCCCGCGAGCGGTGTAAATCGCCGCAAGCTCCTTGTGCTCGCCTTTATTGTCTGTTTTTAGCTCCACGCGCTCAATGTCCAAATCAGCCGTTTCGGTGTCTGCCTGCGAATGGACAGAAACATACTCCCCGGCGGCCATCGACATGGACCCGGCCACCAGGCCGGCCATTCCAGCAACCAACAGATTACGGTGTGACGCATGCGCGGCCGCAACACCCAGCACGAGACTTGATGTTGACAGTATGCCGTCGTTCGCGCCCAGCACCGCTGCGCGCAGCCAGCCAATGCGATCGGTGTGATGATGTTCTTTATTGTCTGCAGGCATTGTGACTCCTTTTCCTTCGAGGAAGCGCTGGAATCCAGAAAATAATCTTGATCTGGCTCCGGCACCCGAATTCCAGCCAGCCCGGTATGACAAAAACCAACTGACGCCGATCTAGATTCATTTCATTCGCAGCAACCAAACCGTGACCAATTGCGTAAGGGCTGCGTAGTCGTGTGCAGCGACTCAGGCAGCATATCGCCCTCCTTCCTTGCCGCATCAAGAACAGCGGGGGAAACGCGAATATTGTGTTCCTTTGCCTTTGCAGGGGTTTCAGATTTGTCCGAGGGAAAAGTCTCTGCGGCGGTGCGAGTGTTCACGGAGTTCGCCACTGTGCAGGGCTTCGTCAGCGTGTGAGTCGGATCGCCGGGATTTGCATCGATGGTTAATCACTCGACCGCTGTGAACGCACCGAAGCGACGTGTCAGGCTTTCGATCTCAACAATCGGGGTCATCACCGCTGAATTTTAGACAATAGATCGGTGTGCGTGCGGTTCACAGTTACACATGGTCACCGTGGATTGAACAGGGATGTCGCAGTCTGACACCTTGAAACGATGAGTGAAGAGGAACCAGGGTTCCAGCCCTCTTCACTCATATTCTCCGTCTCTTGCTAGCATTGCCTCCGCTTCAACATCCAGCGGATCACCTGTCCAGCCACAATGCCAGCCGTAAATGCTGCCGCAACAGTTTCAACAGGGTGCCGTTGTACTCGCTTTTTTGTGTCAGCAACAAGCTCTGCCGCGGCATTGCTGCCCTGTTTTGTAACACGCCGTGCTGCTCCGCCGCCGTCCTCAAGCGCATCCGCCACGGCAGACGCCGCTCGCGAAGCCTTGCGCGCCGTCTCGTCAATCTGTACGCCCATCTGTTCCAACACTGATTGCGCCATGCTCTCTTGACCTTTCTTGTCTCTGAATTCGATGTGGATGCGCTTACTGTCCTACGGCCTTTTCAATCTTGCCGGCAACGTTTTGGACTTTTCCTGCATTCTTTTCAGCCCTGCCATCAGCCTCCAGATTCGGGTTGTTGGTCACTTCCCCGGCCTCCTGCTTGATTGCGCCTTTGACTTCGTGAAGCTTGCCGGTTGTCTTATCTTCTGTGCTTGGTTTCATCATGACTTCCTCCTCTGTTCGTTAGTTGCTTTCGGTTCGTTGAAGTCCGTGGCCGCTTGCTTGCCCGATGCAGAGCCTTGTATCGACCAGTATCGGACGATCGGGTTGGTGATAGCTGGTCGTAATTGCTCGCAGCGCACTGAACGGCAGGGTGGCCAGACCCACGCTGGGCTTGGGAAACGTCTGTCTGAAACGCACCAGCCTATCGCTGTTCTCCAGTTGGTTTAGTGGGAAACGTCACCGACAAGCGGCTTTTTTCTCAAACCGGGCCCCAAGCGGGCAGGTCTTCGTCGCTGGGGTGGAAGAAAAAGCCCACCCGGAAGGGATTTGGCGAGACTATAAGTACTGGAGAACAGATCTAGGGCATAGAAGCGCGGCTGACCCGATTGATAGGCGGATACCGGTGTCCAAAGTGATTTCTCAATCACCAGGTCATGCGAAGGCTCTTGCACCGAGGGTCTTCCGTTTGAATCGCCATGCGATTGCATCGGGCGTCTTCGACCTCAAGCACCGCTCGATCGATCAGGCTCTTGCAGCGAAGGTCCTCAATCTCGATCACCACTCCAGTGAGCAAGTTCCTGCACCGAAGGTCGTCCATCTCAATCGCAACAATCCTGCACCGAGGATCTTCCATCTCAATCACCACGTCATTGGGCGGTCTCGTACACGCAAGGGATTTTTCAGCCAACCGAGATAAGGATGAGGCGGCCTGCGGGGCGTCGGCTGCTCAATCTTGCACACTTCGTTGTGGCTTGAATTCGAAACTGGAAGCCCCTCGCTTACCCAGGTGGCTCAGCGCGGTTCGTAACCGCCAGGCAAGGTCACTGAGCCCGGACTTATCCGCTGAGATGCTTGCGGAACTTAGGAGCCGTCGATGCGACGAAGACTCTAGCCTGGCAATAGAGGAGAGTTCAAGCGGTTCGCGGACTTCCCAAGTCTGCGCCAACGGGATCGCCGATCCGGAACCGGTTCCTGCGTAGGTAGCGAAAGCCGATGCCGATCCGAGGCTGCCTCCGGTGAACCACACTCACCGCATACGGCTTGGGGCCTTTGAGGCAGTTCGTGGACTGACCGGGCCTGGAGGTCCGTCGTCGTTTCGCTCAGGCAATTGATCGTGCAGGACGACGTTGAGCAGCGATTTGTGAACTTTGATTCGGCCGTTGTATTCGATGAGGCCGAGCTTTCGAAATCGATTCATGAAGAAGCTGACGCGGGAGCGGGTGGTGCCGACCATCTCGGCGAGGGTTTCCTGGGAGATTTTGGGAATATATTGTTCGGGCTCGCCGGGCTTGCCGAATTCGGCCATCAAGAGCAGAATCCTGGCCAGGCGTTTTTCACTTGAGTTGAAGAGCTGATCGACCAGGTCGGCCTGAATGCGCATGCTGCGCTCGAGCAGGAACTTCAAGAAGATGTCTGAGAGACTATGCTCCTCATGCATCACATGGATCATTTCTTCGCGGCCGATGCGGAGAGCGGCGCAGGCGGTAACGGCAGTGGCCGTGGCCAAACGCAACCCGGTCATTGCCGCGAGCGCCTCTTCTCCCACAAAATCACCGGGGGCGAGCAGCGTGATGGTGGCTTCCTTTCCGCTGGCGGAAACTACGGTGACTTTTGCGCGGCCTTTTTGAAGATAGAAGATGGAGTCTGCGGAATCACCCTGGGAAAAGAAGGCGTCTTTCGGGGCCAACTGGACGACTCTGCGTCCCAGGCCGGCTCTGGCAAGGAAGGCGGCGGCATCGAAGCGTGGTTTCTCAAGTTCAACCATGGGGGGCCAACTTATGGTTGCGGCCATTGCCGGGTTTTCGCAGGAGGAATGCTGGACCGCAACGCCATCATTATAGCAAATCGGTTGTGGGATTGCCGGGAGATTGCGCCGGCGGGGCAATCTGTCCAAGTTTGCTCATCATTGCGGGGATGTTTCAGATAGGTTTGGATCGCATGACGCCCGGTTGAGTAGGATGGATTGCGCCGGCAATCTCACCAGAGAAGCAATGGCCAACGTAGCGGCCTTGCAATGAATGCTTTACGCTCATGGTGGGACGTAACGTGTAAAGCAAAGAACGGACCCGATGCTTCCTCCAGAAAAAACGCGTGAATTGGCCCGCATCCTGGTCGCTTCCGAAGCCGATGCAGCCACCACCTCGCTGCATTCCGAACCTGCAACCGTGCGGGTGTATGAGAAGCTGCGCCGGCAACTCGGCGCGCCCGTGGGAGCGGACGGTTTTCAGGCGCTCGCTTCCCGTGCCCTGGCGCTGGCCAAGTCGCAATCACCGCGGCTCAATGCGGTGCAGGTTACGGCGAATGGAGGCTTGCGCGGCCTGGGCGAAGTTGAATCCCAGGCGGACGCGGGCGGGGATGGCGAGGCCGGAATCATTCTGATTGCGCAACTGCTTGGGCTGTTTCTTACCTTCCTTGGCGAGGCAACCACGCTGCGCTTGATTGAAGACCTGCGCCTTCAAGGGTACGTGAGTACGGAACCGGTCACAACCACAACGGACGCGACTCGCCCGGAGGCCGATGGACCGGTCATGGCTGCGGCTTTCGAGGACCTTCTGCTGGAAATCGACCGGCTGAGGAATGTGAGCGAACATATTGAAACCCTGGCCGACAAGCATCCGGGCATGGAAGATGGACTGGTGAGCGTTGCGGGAAACATTCGCAGCATTGCCACGGTTCTTGACGTGTTCACGCTCATCCGAAGCAAGGCCGGCGGCTCGCAGGAAGAACCAACGGACCTCAAGACGAATCGCTATATGAATTGAGATCCGCCAACTGCATTCAACGCGGCTCTGGATTTCGAACACTCCAACCGCGAGGGCGCCTGCGAAAAGAAGCAAACTTAGCCCCGATCCTGCTGCGAAGCGTATAACGGCAATTGAAATCCGCTGGTTTAAGCGATGCTTGGTTGAACATGACTCCTGTCCCAGGAATGCGAGAGTTGGCCCATCGTCTTCTGACGTATGAAGCCGGTGCGGGCCAGAGCACCGAGCCAATGGAGTCCCCGACGCTTCGCGTCTATGAGAAGCTGCGCCAGAGTCTTAGCGCATTCGCGGGAGTAGCGGCTTTTGAGGCCCTCGCTTTCCGCGCCTTGACGCAAGCCAAGTCGGAAGCCCCCGGTCTTTGGGCGGTGAAGGTGGCAGCGGGTGGAGCATTACAGGGCCTGGGACAGGGTGTGGACGAGCGAGAACCTCAAATCGACAAGGACAAGGATATGGCTGGCGAGTTTCAGCCAGGCGAGGGAGGAATCATCCTCATCGCTCGCTTGCTCGGACTGCTTGGTCTCTTCCTTGGCGAAGCCTTGACACTCAACCTGCTGCGCAATGCGTGGCCGGGTGCGGCCCTTGACGATCACAATTCAGGGAACGGGAGAAAAGCGTGAGCATAGAAGACAAAGTGAAGATCAACAAACTACCCACCGGAGTTCCGGGCCTTGACGAAATTGTGGGTGGCGGTCTCCCCGAATTTTCATTCAACATCATCGCCGGAGCGCCGGGAAGCGGAAAGACAACGCTGGCGCACCAGTTTGTGTTTGCCAATGCTACCCCGGAACGGCCCGCGCTTTACTTCACCGTGCTCGGTGAATCGGCCATCAAGATGCTGCGCTACCAGCAGCAGTACACCTTCTTCGATCCAGCCAAGCTGCCCGGCTCCATTCGCTTTATCAACCTGAGCGAGGTTGTGCTGGAGAAGGATCTGGGCGCGGTGTTGGCGGAGATTACCAAGGAAGTTGAAAAGGCCAACCCCGCCGTTGTGGTGGTCGACTCCTTCCGCACCATGGTTCGGAAGCCGGAAAGCGACATGGACCTGCAATCGTTCATTCAACGGCTGGCGCTGTTTCTGGCCAGTTGGCAGGCCACAACGTTCCTGATCGGTGAATACGCGGAGGAGGAGCTGCGCGACAATCCCATCTTCACCGTCGCCGATGGGCTGTTCTGGCTGCGGCAGACGGCGGAGCGCAATTCGATTGTGCGCAAGTTGCAGATCATCAAGCTGCGCGGCCAGGACTCCGTGCCGGGGCTGCACACATTTCGCATCACCGACGCCGGAGTGCAGGCCTTCTCGCGCACCTTTGGGTTAAAGGGACACCTGAAGAATCCGCCCAGCCATCGGCGCCTTTGCTTCGGTATTGCTGAGTTGGACAAGATGCTCGGCGGCGGCGTGCGCGAGGGCGATAGCGTACTCATAGCCGGGTCTTCGGGAACCGGGAAATCGGTTCTGGCAACCCAGTTCATTGCCGAAGGCATACGCCAGGGAGAGCCGGGAATCGTGGCCGTGTTCGAGGAGCGTCCGCAAGCCTACGCGGAACGGGCCACCAGCTTGGGGTTGGATCTGGAAACGCCGCAGAAAGACGGAAAACTCCAAATCCTCTATTTGCGTCCCCTCGATCTGTCGGTGGATGAGACCATGCACTCGATTCTCGACGCAGTGCAGAAGATCGGCGCCAAGCGCCTGGTCATCGATTCGCTGGCCGGCTTTGAAATGGCTCTGTCGCCCGGCTTCCGCGCCGACTTTCGCGAATCGCTCTACCGCATGATCTTCGCTTTGACGGGAATCGGAGTCACGATTCTCAGCACGGTTGAAGTGGATGAGTCGTTCACCGAATTTCCGTTCAGTACTTACTCCATTTCCTTCCTCACCGACGACATCATTCGCCTGCGGTACGTATCCATCGATGGCCAGCTTCGCAAGATCATGGTGGTGATCAAGATGCGTGGCGGGAATCATGCCAAGGATATTCGCGAGTACGAAATCACGGACCAGGGTGTGGTGATTCTGGGCAAACGCCTCGATAACTATCAGGGCCTTATCAGCGGAATCCCCGTGCACTCCGACCGCCCCGGCACGAGGGAAGAGCCCTCGATGGATACCGGAATCGAGCATAAAACCTAACTGTGCATCGACAAACTCGAAGCCGTGCCCAGTTACGGCCTCGCTTTGCTGCGGGCTGGGCCGGGACCTGGTCCTTTCATCAGCCGTGGGAACCTGCTCCCTAACCGCCGCATGTCGCCGAACTGATCGGGCCCCTGAATCCCAAAGCTCAATCGGGCCTCTTCTCTGTCAATCGCTCAGCCCTACCCTTTCCACGATTTGCTTGTCTTCGCGGTGGTCCAAATTGGGCAGACGGCTGTCAGATTCGATCCTAGGATCGTTAACATTGAGGACGTGTGACGCTATCCAGGTTCTATAGATAGTCAGTAACTCCGCGCATCGTTATAGGTGTGGGTTGTTCTGAACCTCGGGCAGCTCAGGGTTCGGCAAGTAAGTGATTCATATATCGCTAAGGAAAGGATTTCATCATGAAGAAGAAAAGCAGGGTTCAAATCGCGAGCCAGATCGTTGCCGAACTCAAGAGAGAGATGCAGGAGCCGCGATTGACAGAGTCGGTTCGCAAAGGTATGTCCCTCCAAGCTCGGTCAGGTACCAAAGAGCCGGCAGTCCGACTTGCGAGAGCGTGACATCGGGATAACTAGCCCGGCCGATCCCATCGTGCCGACACAGAACATATTCACGCGCATCTATTTGCAAGAAGCTGCGATCGGCACTATTCAAAACGAGTGCGACACATTGGAGGACGATTGATGCCCACGATCACGATGAAAGACGGAGCCACAATCTATTACAAGGACTGGGGCGCGGGTCAGGCCGTGGTCTTCAGTCACGGCTGGCCGCTCAGCGCGGACGCGTGGGAAGACCAGATGGTGTTTCTGGCCTCTCATGGATTTCGCACGATTGCGCATGATCGCCGCGGACATGGCCGGTCGAGCCAGCCCTGGAATGGCAACGATATGGATACTTATGCAGATGATCTCGCGGCATTGACCGAAGCGCTGGAGTTGAAGGATGCGATCCATGTCGGCCATTCAGCCGGCGGTGGAGAGGTGGTCCGCTATATCGGCCGCCACGGCACAAAGCGGGTTGCCAAAGCGGTGCTGATTGGCGCAGTGCCTCCGCTGATGCTAAAGACAGATGCCAATCCCGGCGGGTTGCCAATCGCGGTATTCGACGGAATCCGCGCAGGCGTTCTTGCAGACCGTTCACAGTTCTTCAAGGACCTCACCGTGACGTTTTATGGGGCCAATCGGCCTGGTTCGACCGTCTCGCAGGGCTTGCGCGACTCGTTTTGGCTACAGGGAATGCAATCGGGACTGAGGGGTGTTTTTGATTGCATTAAAGCCTTCTCTGAGACTGACTTTACCGAAGACCTGAAGAAGATCGACGTGCCTACGCTGATTATCCACGGAGACGACGATCAGATTGTGCCCATCGCGGACTCGGCGATGTTGACGGCCAAACTGGTTAAGCAAGCAACGCTGAAGGTCTATCCCGGCGCGTCGCACGGGCTGTGCTCGACGCACAAAAATCAGTTGAATACGGATCTGCTGGCATTCCTTGGGGAGTAGGTCGCAAGCAGACAGCGGCAAGCAGCCAAACAGTGCGGGGCGGCGATCAACAGGATCACAGACACGCTGCCCTCAAGAGACGGTGGATCTTGACCGTTTCAGAAAACATGATGTGCAATAGGATGGACCTCATGCTGGCGGTCGCGTCTTCGGCAGAGTGACGTTGAACCTGTTTCCTCGCGGCGATGGGATCGAAGAGTGCACGGCTCAAAGCTCCGCATAGGCATTTGGGCGTTGGCTCGCAGCGCTCCTCTCGGCAGTTTGGACGGAAAAACCTAATTGAGCAGGAAGCACGCCGTTGGCGTGGGCTTGCATGAAGGAGCGCATGTAGGACTGCGCTACCCGGTTCCAGACCATCTTGCGTGCGTAAAGGTAAGCGCGTTTGCGCATAGTCTGACGTTTTGCATCGTTGTCCAGAAGTTCGATTGCCGCGGTTGCAATGGCATCTGGATTCTTGAAGGGGATCAGCTCTCCGCGTCCATCATCGAGAAGTTCCGCGGCATGCCAGTATGGAGTCGAGATGATCGCCTTGCCTGCGCCCATGGCATAGGCCAGTGTCCCAGACACAGCCTGTGCCTCGTGGCAGTAAGGCGTGATGTAAATGTCGGCCGAACCCACCAGCGCAGCCATCTCCGTGGGACTGAAGAACCGGTTGTGGAAGACCACCTCTCGCTCCACTCCAAGTTCCCTGGCCAGGGCCTGCAACTGTTCCCGGTATCGATCCCCTTCTCGTGCCCGAACGTGCGGGTGAGTTGCGCCTGCGATTACGTAGACGACGTTACGGTGCCGCGACAAGATGCGGGGCAGGGATCGAATCACGCTCTCGAATCCCTTGTTGGGGGACAACAACCCGAATGTAAGCAATACGGACTTTCCTCCAAGGGAGAGTGAATCCTTGTAAACATCCGGCTCCACAAAGTCCAAGTCGGGAATGCCATGAGGAATCCGGTCTATCTTCTCGTTTGGAACTCCAAATACATCCTGTAGAACCCGGGAGGAGTATTCGCTCATGACAATAAGACGCTCGGAGCGCGCGGCGATCTGCTGCATCACGAATCGTTGGTGAATGTCTGGCTGGCGAAGAACAGTATGCAGAGTCGTGACCACTGGCATTGTCAGGCGCCGAAGTAACTCAAGAACATGGCTGCCGGCATCGCCTCCAAAAATCCCGTACTCGTGCTGCAGACTTACCAAGTCCATCTGACTCGCGTTCAGAAAGTCTGCGGCTGCTCGATAGGAAGAGATGTCGCCTTCTTCAATCTGAAATCGGACTCGCGCGGGGTAGGCGTACGACGATCGAGGATCGTTGATGGCGACGACCGACGTTCCACCAGCTCCGTACTCGGCAGCCATCGCATCGCACAGATCTGTCGTAAAGGTTGCAATTCCACACTGTCGAGGAAGGTGGTTTCCTACAACCGCAACCCTGAGTGGAAGCGGCAGGCTGGGCATCAACTGCAAGCGGGCTGATGAGTCTTTCCCGAATGCCGGAGGCCAACCTTCGCGCCGCATCCTTTCGCGCCGCATCGAGGCGTTCAGCTGCGAATTCAGAGAAATGCCAGATACAGCCATTGCAGGCTCCTGACTGCCAACATGCGAGCGCAGGTGGGCTCGGAGGCAACATACCGGATGAGTGTCAGCGGGCAAGTGCCCGAATCGTCGCCAAAGCTTCGGTCGTAACAAAGGCCAGCAGGAACAAGGCGGCGGCGCTATCCGCCAACGGCCTACGGGCCGACCCGGCGGCGCGAATAGCAGCCCCTGTCACCGATCCTTCTTTTTCCATCGCGAGCGAGCGGAAGCCACGCGTGAATACGAAGCACCCAACGGAGGAAGCACAGAGATCCAACACGTGCGGCCCGAGTTTAAGAATGCTGCGTACTGAGCAGTTCATCATTGCCTGACCGTACTCCAGATAGGAAGCAAGCGATGTGCAGTGTTGCACATTGTCAGAAGCGCTGTCTGAACCGAGGAATGATTGAAACAGGTTGGACGACGGCGCCATGGAAGGGGTTCTAACTTCAGAGCGATGTGGCCGCCTGACCTTCGGCGGTTCATCGTTTCCTCAGGCGTCCCAAACCTTATTCAGAAGTTCTCGAAAAAGTTTGCGATTATGAGCAAAACTGAACAATATGTGGGGCGGATGCTGCCGTATTCTGCAACGAAAGAGGCATCTTCAATCACCCCCGCGCAGTAACCACCTTGCCCCAGCCCTCCCAATCCTCGCACAATTTCTGCCCTATCAGCTTTGTCCCTCCAAAATGCCTCGTGAGCGGGTTCGCTGGAAAGCGAACCCATTTCTCTTCCTGCCGACTCCAATGACGTGGTAGTGAACAGACAGGCGCACCATGATTCCTTCGATTCGTGAGCTGACCGCATTTTGCTCAAATCGCATATGGTCCATTTTGCTCAGACGATGACGATCCGGGTCACTACGTTGGATAGCCGAGGGACTTCGTTGAAGGCCCCAGAAGAGCGAGGAGAGCTTATGACAGGAATTAAGCTTGTTCTACTAGCGGCTGTTGCTGGATGTTTTGTGATGGCAACCGCTCCCAAAGCGGCAGCTCAGGTTGCCGTAGAAATTGGCGTAGCGCCTGATTGTCCCTATGGCTACTATGACGTCGCTCCATATGACTGCGCTCCCTACGGCTACTACGGCCCGGAATGGTTTACAGGCGGCGTCTTCATCGGCGCTGGCCAGTGGTTTCATGGCCCAGACAATTTCCAGGGCCATGTAAATAACCGTCTCCATCCCGAACACGGCTACGTCGGCCCAAAGCCGAAGCGTGGTGAAAAGCCCGAGTCGACAAAGCATCTCGATAAGATTGACCACTTCAAGGGAAATGAAGTTCGGGACGGGCACGGCCACGTAAGCGGAAGTAAACGCTGAGAAGCCCCTGGGGCGGCGTCCGACACGCGCCGCATCCCCGACGGCCAGATTGCATCTACCAGTGAGAAGGGACTTCCGCAGCCAGTTGAAGGAGCATATTGATTTCCTTCCTGCTGAGCCGGCAGAAGAGTCTGACCAAATTGGCAAAGAAAGTAGCAGAGCTGTTTGTGGAAGTTCTGGCCGGCGCCGGTGTGGAACGGATTTATGGCGTGGCGGGCGATTCTCTCAATGGCATCACGGATTCAGTGCGGGCGCGCAAAGGGATCGAGTGGGTTGGGGTGCGGCATGAAGAGACAGCCGCCTTCGCTGCCGGAGCCGAAGCAGCTCTGACGGGCAAGCTTGCGGTCTGTGCGGGAAGTTGCGGGCCGGGCAATCTGCACCTGATCAATGGCCTCTATGACTGCCACCGCAGCCGGGTGCCGGTGTTGGCCATTGCGGCTCAAATTCCGACGCCGGAAATTGGCAGCGGGTATTTTCAGGAAACCCATCCCGAGCACCTCTTCAAGGAGTGCAGCCATTTCTGCGAGCTGGTCTCGCATCCGTCGCAGATGCCGCGCATTCTTGAGATTGCAATCCAAACGGCATTGGCGAAGAGGGGCGTTGCCGTCGTCGTAATTCCCGGCGATGTGGCGCTTTCCGACGCCGTCAATCAAGCCCGGCGCGTCGCCTTCACCAGCGTGGAGCCGGAGATTGTTCCCAGCCGGGAAGAACTCAACCGCCTGGCCGAGGAGCTGAATCACGCGAAAAAAGTGACCATCCTGGCTGGAGCCGGCTGTGCGAGGGCGCACGACGAGCTGGTCGCGTTGGCCGGCAAGCTACAGGCTCCCATCGTTCATGCCCTGCGCGGGAAGGAGTTTATCGAGTACGACAACCCATACGACGTGGGCATGACTGGCCTGCTCGGGTTCTCTTCCGGCTACCACGCCATGATGAACTGCGAGACGCTGGTGATGCTGGGAACGGACTTCCCCTATCAGCAGTTCTATCCAAAGGATGCGCGCATCGTGCAGATCGACATCCGCGGAGAGCAACTGGGACGCCGCAGCCATGTCGACTTGGGCGTTGTGGGTGGCATTGCGGAAACCCTGCGCGCGCTGCTGCCGGGGATTGAGCAGAAGAAGAACCGCCGCCATCTGGATGCATCGCTCGACCACTATCGCGAAGCGCGCAAGGACCTGGACCACCTGGCAACAGGAAAGGCGGGCCAACTCCCGATTCATCCGCAATACGTGGCCAGGCTGCTCGATGAACTTGCCGCGGATGATGCCGTTTTCACCGCGGATGTGGGAACTCCCGTGATCTGGGCGGCGCGCTACCTGACCATGAATGGTCGCAGAAGGCTGCTGGGTTCGTTCAATCATGGATCGATGGCGAATGCCCTGCCGCAGGCCATTGGCGCGCAGATTTCTCACCCCGGCCGCCAGGTGGTCACACTCTCAGGCGATGGGGGCGTGTCCATGCTGATGGGCGACCTTTTGTCGCTAAGGCAATTGAATCTTCCCGTGAAGATCGTCGTGTTCAATAACGGATCGCTGGGCTTTGTGGAACTGGAGATGAAGGCGACCGGCTTTCTCAATCATGCCACGCGGCTGGTCAATCCGGATTTCGCCAAGATTGCAGAAGGAACCGGGATTCTCGGGCTACACGTGGATGACCCGGAGAAAGTTAGGCCCGCGCTCGAACAGGCTTTCGCGCATGATGGTCCCGCCTTGGTGGATATCGTCGTGAACCGCCAGGAACTGGCTATGCCTCCGAGTCTCAAGCTGGACCAGATCGTCGATTTCAACCTCTATATGATCAAGGCAATCCTGAGCGGACGGGGAGACGAGATCGTCGATCTCGCCCGCACCAACCTGTTCCGATAGGACCAGTCTGAAACAAGAGGTTTACGCGGAGAGGGCTACTTCCCTGGCTCCCCGTGGGGAAGCGAAGCTCTGCTGCTGGCCCGGAGCGTGCCTTATCGCGAGTCAGGTTGAGGGGGAGATTCGCTCGCCTGGCTCACGCTCCGCGAATCAGCGCGATGTCCTGCGCTGCAGTCCACTGGACGATGTCCTGCCGGGTGAGAGCGGTCGCCAGCAGGTCAGGGAACTGATCGGGGGTGCACGCAAACACGAGGGAATCCATGGCGGCAATCTTCTCCGCATGGTTGGAGTCGTATCCGGGATGGCCATCGTCTGAAAGCGCCAGCAGCACGATGACGTTGACGCCACTCTGTTTCAACGCGGCAATGCGGGCCAGCATCGATTGCGCGTCGCCGCCTTCATACAATTCGGTGACAAGCACCAGGTGAGTCTGCGCGGGCTGCTCGATCTTCTGCTCGCAGTAGGCCAGCGCCGCATTGATATCCGTCCCTCCGCCGAGCAGATCGACACCGAGACGCCGACAGGCCGCGGCCATCAGGTGAATCACGCCAAGTTCTTCAACGGGCGCATCCGGCCTCGCAGCCGCAGTCATGCTGAACAGACGCGCAGGCAGGCTGTCTGAAATACCGCTTATCTGCCAAGCCTCAGTGCGCGCCGCTCTTCGCACTCGCTGGTTCCGGCAACCCAAGCGATGCAGCCGACGGCAAATCTCTCCCGCTGTCCCATCCGCGAATTCCTGTGAGAAACAGATCGCTGCGCTTCTGCCAGGTTTCAATCGCAATGTCATAGCGCACCGTCACATTGCTCAGCCAGTACGGACGATTTTCGCTCAGCCACACCTGGCTGTACTCCCCCTTCACGGCCGAGTACCCATCGCGCAAATCCTGGCAGCGGCCAAACATGCTGCTGATTTCATCCAGGATGTTTCGCGTGCTCGAGCGATGCGCCTTGTCGTGCTGTTGGGCCAGCGCAAGCGCATACTGCTCCACAATCTCCTGGCTCAGTTCAAACTTTTCGCCGATCAGGTCCAGCCGCCGCGCGCCCATGTCCATCGCGGTCAGCGCATCCTCTTCACGCGGATGCGGATTGGCGGCGCGCGCCTCCGCGATCAGCACAATCGCACGCTCGCCATGCAGCCGCAAATCCTCAACGACGGGCAAAATCTTTGCTGAGATTTCTCGTCCTTCCACGCTCCACGGATCGACCCAGAAAAGTTCATCGCTATTCAAGCCGACGTGCGCCTTTCCAAGCGCCGTGTGCGCAGCCATCAATTCCTTTTCGGCCGCGTCGATTTTGCCGCTCGCATCGCCATGGAAGGTGAGGCCGTACCCTGCCTGATAATCAGGAATCGAGCTCTCTCCCGGCTGCCATGCCGCGACTCCGCCGAACAGCACGCCGTACCAGTCCATGTTGAAGAGGCCTTCGCCGTCGTCATTCCACACCGTCGTCAGCGCACCCGTCGAACCCAGGCGCTGCCCGTCGCGCACGAATCCCTGGATGTTGCCGAAGGCTGTATTCGCATTTGGATACACCTCATTCCAATTCGCATCGCCGGGCGATACCCAGGTCTCGATCCCAGCCTTCGCAAAAGGCTCAATCATCTTGTCGAAGCCCTTCGTATCCCAGTAATTCCACGGCACGGCGATCATGTCCTTGGGCAGTCCTGCAACGGCAGCCGCATCGTCTCCGCCAATATCGCCCCAGAACAAAAGCCGCTTATGCAGCGGCGCCAGCTCATCGTGAATCTGCTTCAGAAAATCGACGTACACCGGCCCATAGCCACGCGACTCGACCGCCGCATGCGTGCGTCCCACGCCAAGGTCGAACGTTTCGTCGGCTCCGATGTGAATGAACGGTGACGGAAACTCCGCGGCAATCTGCGTGAACCAGTCGTGGATCAAGGGCAGCGTGCCCGGCTGTCCCGGCGCCAACACATGCCCGTGCGGCGTCTCGGCCACATCCTTGTAGAGGTCGTACTTCAACACCTGGTGAAGATGCCCGAAGGCCTCCTGCTCCGGCAAAACCATCACGTGATACTGCTTGGCAAAGGAGACAAGCTCGGCCACATCCCCAGGCGTCAGCGAACTGCCCGGAGGAGCCGCAAGCGGCTGATCGGGATAGAGCAGCGTGTGCTCAATGTAAGGCGAATACACATTGATCTTGTACGAAGCGAAGACTTGAATCTGGTGCTCCTGAAATGCAAGCGTGGGAAACGGTCCCCGCGAAAGATCGTCGTCAATGCCGCGATACTTCATCGCCGGCCAGTCGCGCACCGTGCCCGTCGGAAGCGTGGCCTTGCCGCCTGGCGGCGGAAGCATCTGCTTCAGCGTCTGCACTCCATAGAAGATGCCGGAAGCCGAAGCCGCAACCACAAACGCTTCATGCGGCTCGACAGCCAGCACATAGCCTTCCGCTTCCATCGCCGCGTCAAAGCGGAGATTGTTCTTCGCCAACACCGAATTCGCATCCGGCGTTCCAGTCCGCAGCAGCGTGACTCGATAAGCGTCCGATGCACCGCCCACGACACTCAGCCCCGCCGCCTTCGCCGCTGCTTCCAGATCCCGCGCCGCAAACGCATCGTCCGCGTCGTTGCCCGGCACTGAGACAGAGATGGAAGCCGGAAGCGCCGTCTCGTTCACAAAATGCGCCTCGCGCGGAGCGGGCAGCAACTTTACCTGACCCACTGCCCGCGTAGAGAAAGCAGCAAGAATCGTTGCAATTCCCAACATTCCTGTCCGCGCGATGATGGACAACTGTCTCCGGTTCAGGCTTAACATCTTGATCCCCTTCAGCTCATAAATTTGAGCGTTTCATTTCGATTCGATCATTGTAGACTAATCATGCGCTGCACCCGCGCCGTCAGGCGAGAATGAATTCAGATGGGAATCTCCTGCCGCTTTCAGCCGTTCCAGTCACCGAATCAGATTTCAGGCAAAGGCTCAATCCATGACAACGCATGACATCTCGGTCACCGCCAATTCCAACTCGAAGCGCGGCTACAACCTCTTCCTTCTTCTGGTCTCGGGACTGGGCGGGTTGCTCTATGGCGTGGACGTAGGCATCATCGGCGGCGCGTTGCCTTATCTTGAAGCGACCTCGCACCTGACCAATGCGCAATTGTCGGTGATCGTGGCGGCCGTGCTGCTGGGCAGCGTCTTCTCCACACTCTTTGCCGGCATGCTCGCCGACTGGATGGGCCGCAAGCCTCTCATGGTTCTCAGCGGCCTCACATTCGCCATCAGCATTCCCGCGATTGCGCTCTCGCAGGGCTACGGCCCGTTGTTCTTCGGCCGTCTTCTGCAGGGCATGAGTGCCGGCTTCATCGGCGTCGTTGTGCCGCTCTATCTGGCCGAGTGCCTCTCCGCGACCCATCGCGGCAAAGGCACGGGCATCTTCCAATGGATGCTCACGCTCGGAATCGTCGCCGCGGCGTTCATCGGCATCTACTATAGCTATCGCGTAAACGCCGTCGCCGCCGCCAGTAGTGCCGACGCTCTTCTGCAATTCAAAAACGTGGCCTGGCGCCGCATCTTCTGGGTCTCGCTTCCACCTGGCATTCTGTTCGTGATCGGCAGCTTTCTTGTCACCGAATCCCCGCGATGGCTCTTCCGGAAAGGGAAGGAAGATCTGGCCCTCGCCGCATTGCTTCGCTCCCGCACCCCCGAACAAGCCGAGCTCGAGTTGCAGGAGATGAGAGAAACCGCACACACTGCTGCCGAGTCGCGCTCGAACAATCGGAAAATCGGCGCCAGGCTCCAGGACTCGCTCTTGCGCCGCAAATATGTGATCCCGTTCCTGCTGGCCTGCGCGATCCTTTCCTGTAACACCGCTACCGGCATCAACTCCGTCATCCTCTATAACACCGGTATCCTCCTGCAGAGCGGATTGTCCGACCTCCAGGCGCACTGGGGCTATGTGATCCTTACAGTGGTCAACTTCACCATGACCATGGTCGGCGTCGCGCTGGTTGACCGGCGCGGCCGAAGGTTCCTGCTCATTCTCGGCACCAGCGGCATCATCGTCTCGCTCCTCTCCGTCGGCTTCATGTTTCTCAAGACTGAGAAGCTCAATGTTGACTCAAGCGGTCTGGTCCAGACCATGGTCAGCCCCAATCAGGAGTTGACTCTTCGCTTCGATCAAGCTCAAGCGGCCAAGCTTCTCACCGCCAACGGCTACACCGGCGACGCCATCAAGAGCGGTCGCGCATCCCTCGGCATCATTTACTCCTACGGCGATTTCACCGCGTCCACCAGCATTGCGCGCTCTGACGACGAGGCTCCCACACCCGTTCAAATCACGCGCGACAACTGTGTTCCCACCAACCGGGTGGAATCCTTCTTCAAGAATCCCTTTGCCAATCTCGACGCGGCCCGCACCGCTCCGCTCAAAATCCAGAAGGCTCTCATCGGCAGCGTTCCCGATTCCGGTCACGGATGGCGCGTGGCCATCGGCCTCTATTGCTTCATCGCGTTCTATGCACTGGGACCCGGCGTCTGCGTATGGCTCGCGCTCTCAGAGTTGATGCCCACCCGCATTCGGTCAAACGGTATGAGCATCGCACTGGTAATCAACCAGCTTGTCTCCACCACGCTGGCCGGCATCTTCCTGCCCTTCGTGAGCAAGCACGGCTACTCCTCGATGTTCTTCCTGTTTGTCGGATTCACAGTGGTCTACTTCCTCGTTGCAGCGTTCCTGTTGCCCGAGACAAAAGGCAAAACGCTGGAGGAGATTGAAGCACACTTCGAAGGCAGCGCTGCTCGATAACTCGAATCGGTTCGAGTTATCGGATTTCTGTACTCCGATCCCATAGATTCAAACACTGTGCCCCATCCATTTCGCAGGCTTTATCGCGAAATGGGTGGGCGGCCGCAACAAACGATGGGTTGGATCAATGGATTTCTGCCTTGAAAGGGCACGACTTCAGTCGTGCCGCAGATTCTTCAAAAGAAAAGATCGGGCTTCAGCCCCTGTGCGTGTTTCCCTGCGATGAACCGCAGGCCTCTACGACACCGCCTCGACGACTGCCTTGGACAGGTTCCTCGGCCGGTCCACATTCACGCCGCGCTCCAGCGCCATGTAGTAAGCGAACAGTTGCAGCGGAATCACCTCGGCAATCGGCAGCAGGTACTCGGGAGCAGGCTGCACAAATACGCAATCGCTCACCAGTTCCGCCACGTCCGCGTCGCCCGCGTTGGCAATCGCGATCACCTTCGCACCCTGCTCCTTCATGTCGCGCAGCAGTTGCAGCGTCTTCTCATAGCGCAGCACCGAGCCGTCCAGCGTGCGATCCACCGTGGCCAGCACCACCAGCGGAACGCGATCGCTCACCAGCGCATTCGGCCCGTGCTTCAATTCGCCCGTGGGGTAACCCTCGGCGTGCACATACGACGCTTCCTTCAGCTTCAAGGCGCCTTCGCGCGCAATCGCGTAGTGAATGCCGCGGCCCAGAAACAGAAAGCTCGCTGCCGCCACATACTTGTGCGCCAGCGCGGCCATCTGCTCGCGCCATTCGTCGAGCTGCGCTTCTATGCTCTCCGCCAAAGCCGACAACTCCGCAATGTGCTTGGCGAGCGCGGCGTCATTCATCCGGCCCACGCGCGCCCCCTCGTAAAGCCCAAGCAGATAAAGCACCACAAGCTGGCAGGTAAAGCTCTTGGTTGCGGGAATCGCCCGCTCCACGCCTGCTGCCAGAGGCATGGAAACATCGGCCTCGCGCTCCATTGAAGATCCCGCGGCATTGGTGATGGCCAGTGTCTTCTGTCCGCGCAGCCTGGCCTCACGCAGGGCCGCCAGCGTGTCGGACGTCTCACCCGATTGCGAAAGCACAAGCACGCTCGGATGGCGCGATGCCTGCTGACCGTCGGTTCCGCGGCAACTATATTCGCTGGCGTACTCCACATCCACGGCCAGCCCGCACAGGTCTTCCAACAGGATCTCGGCAGCCAGTCCGCTATGCCGGCTTGACCCCGAGGCGGCAATCAGAATTTCGCCCTCCGGAATCGACCAGGCCGCCAGCATCGAAGCCACTTCCGGCCTCAGCCCCTCGCCTGACAAGTAACGCGCCAGCGTGCGGCGGATTGCCGCCGGCTGCTCGTAAATCTCCCGCAACATCTCATGCTCAAACGTCTGCATGTGCCCATCCCGGCGCTGTTTCCCTTGCCGGAAACGCTCGCGCCTTTCCTGATCATACAACTACAATTCGATCAACATATTGAACAATTTAAGGTGCAAGCTCCCATAAATTGCCTAAAATCACGATGAAAACCCCAACGCCGCACTCCCAAACGGTTAGAATCGGTGCGATGGCAGAGTCGTTGAATCACCGTTCCGAGCAAATCATCAAGTTCCTTCTCCGGGCAGGAACCGCGACCATCGAAGAGTTGCTTGCGGTGGCCGGCTCCTCTGCGCCCAGCATTCGGCGCGACCTGGCGCGGCTGGAAAATCGCGGCCTCATTCGCCGTACTCATGGCGGCGCAACCCTGGTCGAGCCGCTGCTCTATGAGCCCTTCCGCTATGACAGCATGTTCCTGGCCCGCGAGCAGCGATTTGCCGAAGAGAAGCGCCGCATCGGCCTTGCGGCCGCCGAACTTGTGCAGCCCAATGAAACCATCGGCCTCACCGCCGGAACCACCACCACGCATATCGGCCGCAGCCTGCGCCATCGCGACAAGATCCAGGTCATCACCAACGCCATCAACATCGGCATGGAGCTCTGCAATCAGCCCGGCATCCGCACTTATCTCACGGGCGGCGTGGTTCCCTGGGCGTGGTCGTTTTCTCTCACCGGCAATGCCGCGCTCACCTTCCTTGACGACGTCTACATGGACAAGGTCTTCCTCAGCGTCACCGGCCTGGATGCGGAACGAGGAGCCACCACGCTTGAAGCCGATGAAGCACTCGTCTACCGCAAGATGCTCAAGCAGTCCAAGCAGGTGATTGTGGCCGCGGACTCAAGCAAGCTGGGCAAAGTCAGCCCGGCCTTCATCTGCCCGGCCAGCGAGATTCACGTTCTCATCACCGATACCGCGGCCACCGCCGACATCCTCGCCCCGTTTGAACGCCATGGCACGCGCATACTCCGCGTTTGAACCGTCCATCAATTCAGGCACAGCGGTTCAGCGGGCTGGTCCCGCGACAAACTCGCGCGTCGTGAACTCATCGCGCAGCAGTCGCACGGACTCGCGCACATCGGCTTCGAGCCCACTCACCGCAATCGAGGTCGCGCCTTCGGCCTCTGCATCGCGCCTGCGCGTCATCGATCCGTGCAGATAAGAAGCGCCCGTCCGCCTCACCACCTCGACCAGGTTGTTCAAGCGCAGGCCTCCGCCGGCCATGATCGCCAGCCTGCCCCCCGCCTGTTCGCGCAGTTGCGCAATCGACTCCGCGCCCGTCATCACATCGGTCGCGCCGCCCGAAGTGAGCAGGCAGTCGGCGCCGGTTTCAATCACTGCTTCCAGCGCCTCGCTCAGATCGAACGCCGTGTCGAAAGCCCTGTGAAAAGTCACGCTCATGGGACGGCCCAGGCTCACCAGTTCGCGGGTTCGCTCCACATCCACGCGTCCATCGGGCAGCAGCACTCCCACCGCGACTCCCGCCGCGCCGGCCTGTTTCGCCTGTTCCATCTGCTTCTTTACCAGGGCGAACTCCTCCGCGGTGTAGGCAAAATCTCCGCCTCGCGGACGAATCAGCACATGCACCGGAATTGAAACCGCGCGAATTGTCGCAGTGGTCAACTCAATCTCCGGCGTAACTCCGCCGATCGGCAGTTGTGAGCACAGCTCAATCCGGTCTGCGCCTCCTGACTCGGCTGCCCGCGCAGCCTCCGCGCTCTCGGCGCACACTTCAAAAAGAAAAGTCTTCATATGAGATCCGGGGAAAACTCCGTTCCATCTGGAATTGCTTCCCGCCAGTCCGCGTGGTCGTGACGGAAATTTGGCCCTCGGTCAACCGCTGCGGCCTGCTTACTCTCTGCGTTGAGTGAATCTCAACAAGCCCCAAGAATACACGAGACAAGTCGATGATTCGTTACTGCTTTGATTGCTTCAATCGGCATCGTTCGATTCATCCGCTTCACTGAAATCTCCTTCAATACAGGTTCAGGTTGACTGCGTGCTTTCTTTGGACAGCTATAGCTACTTGGCGAAGTACTATATAGCAATCCAAAAATTACAAGTCGACAGAAAAAGCTCCGCAATCTGTGTGCGTTGCCGGCTTCTCCGTGGAAAAGCGTGCGGATGCCGCGTAGAATCAACGATTTCTAAGCTATGATCTTGTGCGTAATCGCACGGCCTGGCAGGAATGCCTTCCATCCAATCGCCGCTCCATGAGGCGCCATGGAAGGCCAAGTGGGACATCGCACAGGTGCTTTGTGTGCATCCTCAATACCCTCAACTGCTCTATAGCGAGTTTTTTCTAGACAATCCGTTTCGTTGAGGTATCTTGAATTCAGACCATTTGGGACAATCGTAAGAACGGTGCCGATCCGGTGATGAAGTCAGCAGTCTTGACAGTGAATACGCGCAAGGAAGAGCCGGCATACAAGCGGATTCAGAACGCTATCCGCCAGCGGATCGACGCCGGGGAGCTGAAACCCGGCGACGTTGTTGACTCTGAAAGAGAGCTCGCGCGCATTCACAGCGTCAGCCTCATGACCGCCCGCCATGCGCTTGCTGACCTGGCCCAGGAAGGCATTGTCGAACGCCGCCATGGCTCCGGCACCTTTGTTGCGCCGCCCCAGATCCACTTCAACAAGCTGCACAGCTACACCGAGGAGATGTCGAACCTCGGTCTGGAGACGCGTTCGCGCATCGTCTTCTCCGGCATCATCTCCAGGGAACATGAAATTGCGGCGCGCCTCGGCCTGTCCCCCACCAGCCGTCTTATCAAGATCGAACGTGTCCGCTCCGCGGGCGATGAGCCCGTAGCGCTGGAGATTTGCTATCTCTCGGCCGAGGAATATCAGGCTGTGTTGGATGCGCCGCTCGATCGCACCTCGCTGTTTGCCGCGCTGGAGCAGGGTTGCGACGTTGAAATCGCCTACGCCGACGAGGAGATCGACGCCACCCAGGCCGATCACCGCATCGCGCGCCTCTTGAACATTCCGAACGGCACATCCCTGCTGCGCATCCGCCAGCTCATCTTCTCTACCAAGGGCCGCGCCACCGTGTACGTGACGGGCCTCTACCGTTCAGGCCGCCACACACTCAGGATTCGCCGCTTCCGCTAGATTTCGTTTCTTTTACACCGACTCAATCGCCAGGATCTTCGCTGGCACGGCAAGTGCCAGCGCTTCCAGTCCGGCGCCAGATGCCTTCCCACTGCTCACAGCCTTGAAGCCATGTGCTGCGCAGTCGATTCCTCGCCCACCGCAAGGCGCGTGAGCGTCAGTACGGTGATATCGTCGTCCTGGCCAAAGTTGACCGCGGCCAAAGTCGCCTCCGCCGCATTCGGCTTTCCGGCAAACAGCGTCTCCAGGCGTGCGAAGCTGTAAAGCTCGCCCGACTCGCTGCGCGCCTCAAGCAGTCCGTCCGTGTAAAGGGCAAAGTGGTCTCCCACGCCGACGCGCACCATGGTCTCCTCGTACGTTGTGTTCGCCTGAATCCCCAATGGGAGCGCGCCCGGCAGATTCATCTCGTGCTTGTTGAGGAATGGGGCCGGATGACCGGCGCTCGAAATCGCGCAGTTGCCGTCTCGATCGAGCCGCATGGCAATGCAGGTGGCGAAGCCGCCTTGCAGCCGCCCACAGAGCCGCCGGTTCAGTCCTGCCAGAATCTCAGCCGGGCTTGAAGTGAAGTCGACCACCATGCGTGCCGCGCCCACAATCAATGAAACCGCCATGGCTGCCTTCAGCCCTTTGCCGCTCACGTCGCCGAGAATTACCAGGGTCGATCCGCCCTCCAGCGGGATGATCTGGAAGAAGTCGCCGCCCACCTCCTGCGCGGGCCGGTACGCGCTGGTTACTGCGAAGCCTGGCATGGACGGTAGCTCGTCCGGGACCAGCACCTGCTGCACCTCGCGCGCATTCTTGAACTCCTGCTCGAGCGCCGCCTGCTTGCGCCGGTCCTCGGCAATATAGCGATACACCGCGTACACCAGCGACACCAGCAACAGCACCTGCGCAATGCTCGATGCATTGATTGAGTTGCCGTTGAACGTGAACAGCGGAGCCGCAATCGTGTTGGCGATCGTCCAGTGCGTGAAGCGCTGCCCCTGCTCAGAGGCAATGCGCACCACGTTGATCATGTCCCACGTAAAGGCAAAAATCGCCACCAACCAGCGCGAAAGCTCCAGCCGCTTCCTTTGGATCACGGCAACCGCCACCAGAACCAGGGCAAAAGCTTCGCATGTTGTAAAAATCCCCGTGCAGATTGCGTCCGCAAGTTCCACCTGCGTCGCCCAGTTCGATACGCCCACCGGAATTGAAAGCATCCCGTCAATCGACGTGACCACGATGTTCAGAATCCCAAGAAACCGCGCGAAGCGCACCAGCCGCCCGTTCTCATGCAGATCGAGCAGGTAGATCAGCACAAACCACAGCGAAATGTCGGTCAACCCAAAGAACGGTTGGGACATGCCGATGGCGAAGTTGAATGACCACGGGATCCGCAAACCGAGAAAAAACGTAACCCCCAGCGGCCCGAGGAAAAACCCGGCAATCCAGAAAAGGACCCACTGCGTGCGGTCGCGCAGCCATGTGAACAGCGCCAGCACCACCACCAGGAGCGAAAGGAAATCGACTCCCCAGACGAATTGCCGGCTACGCATCCAACGGTAGTCGCCGACTGCCTTCAGTGCGGCAATCGCGTCCCGGCTTCCGGCAATCGGCGGCGCGGTAAATCCGCCCAGTTCACCCGAATCGAATGAGACCGGCGGCGCCTTCCACATCCTGAATGCCAATACACCATCCCGCACCGGCCCCAGCCCAAATGTCCGCGGCGGCGGTGAGTAATACCAGAGGGGATTCGGCGGAAGCGCGCCGAACCGCGCCACCAGCACGCCATTCCAGTAGATCTCGCACGCATCCTCCACTGGCGGCAGATAGAGCGCCAGATCCGGCGAGGCTCCCGGCGCGGTTGTAATGTGAATGTGCCTCCGGTACCAGGCGTACCCCGTGTAATTGGGATGTGTCTGCGCGCCCCACGTCGCGTCCGCGCCGATCTGCTCCCAACGCGAATCGTCCAGTCCTGGTGCGGCCCAGCCCAGGTCATCGCCGGTTTTGAACTGCCACGGGCCGTCGAGCTTCGCCGTGCCCTTGCCAAGCCCCTCCAGATTCAGCGTCGGAGCGGCCGGAGCGGCAGCGCCAGGCGTCGCCGCGTGCGCGAGCGTGAGCGAAATTGCAACCAGAGCAAGAATCTGCAGGAAGATCAAACGAACCATGCGGGGAAGCATGTCGCAAGCATACCCCGCCGATGAGATTGGAAGTAAAGAAGTTTCTTCGTCTGCTAAAGAACGTCGCCTTGGACGCGCTTTGTAACAG
>Ga0302146_10000372_pt1 | contig 27849 bp, 25 predicted proteins | sample I_Bog_E3_1_FD_193578 | JGI IMG/M metagenome (GOLD analysis project Ga0302146, IMG submission 193578) | Peat permafrost microbial communities from Stordalen Mire near Abisko, Sweden - I_Bog_E3_3 | ecosystem: Environmental > Terrestrial > Soil > Wetlands > Peat | place: Sweden: Abisko, Stordalen...
TTCCCTTCGACCGGATTTCATCCGGCCGACTAAGGAGTTTGCCTCACTGCGAGGTGAGTCCCCACTATATAACCGGAATGACACGTTTGTCATTCCACTACATCTAGTGTTTTCGGCGTGTCGCGATCAATGACAGGATAGGCCGGACCACCGACATTCCGAGGGACCCGGCGCCGAACGGAAGCGGCCTAAAGCGAGGCAGACTGCAGCGGGATCGGTGACGTCAGCGTACGGGCGATGGCGTCCCGCTCGGCTGAGAGGGATTGCAGCGTTTCCTCGTCGAGAGCCGGGTCGATGACATCGTCGAACGGGTTGCCGAGACCGCTGCGTGCGTGCACGGCGGCGGCATACGCGGTCGCCGCGGCGCGCACCTTCGCGGTAGCGCGCTGCGAACGCTTGAGCGACACGTGCCGCTCGCCGGCGACTTCTGCGTGCTTCTCGAGGGCCTTGATCAGGTCCTTCAGCGTGGAGTCAATCTTCTTGGACATGGTCTCATTGTGGCGCATCAAAGTGAACGCGCAAGCGGGTCGTCCAATGTCCTACCGGGTCTAGAGCCGCTGGTACATGATGTGCAAACCTACCCTGCCCTTTGTGGGGTGCTCGAACGCCTCAGGCACGGTACCGATGACCTGGAACCCGAGTTGCTTCCACAGGTGAACCGCGCCCGTGTTCGCCTCGACGACCGCGTTGAACTGCATCGACGCATACCCGTCCGATCGCGCGACCGCGAGGATGTGCTCCCCGAGCGCGCGACCCACACCCAGGCCGCGCGCACTGGCATCCACCATGAAGCTGGCCGTGGCCACATGTGAACCCCGGCCAGGTTTGTTGGGTGCGAGATGTGCGGTACCGACGACCCGGTCGTTGTCGATCGCGACGAACGTGCGCCCGGGCGCTGGTTCGACCCAGACGTCGTGAGCCTGCTGCTCGGTCCACGCTGGATCGTACGTGTACGTTTCGCCGGCAGCGACCACAACCTGGTAGATCGCCCACACGGCGGGCCAGTCGGCCTCGGTGAATTCTCGAATGTTCACTGCCGTAGGCTACCTCGCTGCGGGTTGGCAGGAATGCTCCCTATCGTGGCATTTCTGCCATAGCGAGTGTCGGGGGCTGCCACGAGACTGGCTTCAGGAACCCGATGACGGGAGATGGGAAATGATCGTTTTACTCGTTGGTCTTGGTGCTCTCAGTGTGCTCGGATGCCTGGCAACCGTTCGGTGCGCGGTGAACGATCGCCCGGCACCTCGCGTGTACCGCGACGACTACAACTCGCGACTCCCGCTGTAGGGGCAGGTCGGCGACCCGTCCGCGGGGACTAGACCGGTGCGCTGAGGGACTCGAGGGCCGCGACCAGCGGCGACGACAAGAGCACGAACGCGATGATGTTGACAATCACACTTCCCGCGAATGCGGCCTGGAAACTGCGCTTCTTCGTCTTGTGGTGCAGTAGCCGCTGGGCGAGGATCGCCCCCGGCCAACCACCGGCGAGCCCGAGCAGAAGCAGCGCGCTCTCCGAGACCCTCCAGCGCCCCAGGGCGGCGGCGGACTTGTCGAGTGAGTAGACCAGGATGCACAGCAGGCTCGTGCCGAGGTAGACGAAGAGCACCCAGTACGGCGGATGCCAGAGGATCGTGACGACGATATAGATGACGATGAAGAGCGCGATCGGCAGAAAACTCAGGATGCTCGCCCGCGTTGTTCCGTAGGTCTGGATCGGTGCCGTGCCGGCGACGCGCACGAACCGCGCCCGCGTCTTTCCGTCGGGGGTGACCTCCACCTCATAGCTGAGGTGTGTGCCAACCTCTGGCTGGGTGCCGTGGGGGAAGGCCCGAATGTGCGCGAACACCTGCGGTCCGCCGGTTGCGGGTGTGATGAATCCGAACCCGCGCTCCTGGTTCCAGGATGCGAGCGTGCCCTCGAGTCGGTCGATGCGGGCGGCCATGACGCGATCGTATCGCGCGTGCCTGATCACCGGTTGGCAGTGCGGGGAAGAGCGCGGTCGAACACGACCAGCATCACGACGACCGAGCCGATCGCGACGAGCACCCAAGCCAGCGCGTGCAGCCCGGCGTCAGTCGCCGCCCGGCCGAACGTGAGACCGATGAGGCTCGACGAGAAGATCGCGCCGATGTAGGAGAAGGTGCGGTAGAGCCCGGACGCCACCGCGATCTCCGCGGCGGGGGCGAAGACATACAGCGATGCCTGGTTGGCGAAACTGCTCAGGCCGTTCGTGATCCCGAAGAGCAGGGTCATGGCGACGAGCGCCCACACCGGGGAGTTGTGGTCGAGCGACAGTACGACGAGGGCGGTCGCGATGAGCGAGATGCCGGTGATGGTCAGCGGTCCGCGAATCCAGCCGCGCCCGGAGGAGATTCGCGCCAGGACGATGCTGACCGCGGAGAACGGAACGAGGATGAGCCCGACGTCCAGCGGGTTTAATCCTGCGCTCTGCTCCATCCACTGGCTGGTTCCGTAGAGCGCCGCGTAGGTGCCGAGGCCGATGAGCAGCTGGCGCAGGTAGGTGCGCTGGAGCGGGCGGTTGCGTGCCAGCATCCGTACATCGAGCAGCGGGCTCGGCACCCGGCGCTCCCACAGCAGCAGTGCGGCAAGGAGCACGGCGAAGACCGCCAGGAGCCACCAGGCCGGCGTGGTGAGGTTGCCCAGGAAGACCAGCAGGCTGGTCACCACCCCAGCAAAAAGCAGGATGCCTGGCACGTCGACGGCCGCCAGAACGCTCCCGCGCCCGGATGACGGGATGGGATCGTCGGGCGCAACGCCGAAGATCGTGAGCGCGAACACGATGATCGCCAGCGGAATGTTGATGAAGAACAGCGCGCGCCAGCCCCACACCCCGACGAGCACACCGCCGAGTGGCAGGCCGATGACGACCGTCACCTGGGCGGCGATCGAGAAGTTTCCCAATACGCGGCTGGGCACCCCGAGACCGACTGTGTCGGCTCGCTTTCGTACCAGTGCCATCGCGGTCGGGTAGGCGGCCGATGAACCGATGCCGATGAGAGCCCGCGATACGAGCAGGTAGCCGAACGCGGGAGCCAGAGTGCCCACCACGCCGGCCACCAGGAGGATCAGGATGCCCGCCTGGAACACCCGCCGGGGCCCGAACAGTGTTGACAGTTTGCCCATGGTCGGCTGCGCGACAGCGCTGCACAGGTACAGCACCGAGATGAGGCTTGCGGTCTGGCCGGGGCCCAGGTGGAAATCGATTCCGATGCCGAGCAGGCCGGTCGCCAGCATCGAACTGTTGATCGGGTTGAGCGTCGACCCGAGCAGGAGCGGAGCGGTGAACCGTGGGCCGAACGGATTTCGGGTGGTGGACCCAGTGGCCTCCGTCACGAGCCGACGCTGGCGAGGAGCCCGAGAATTTCGTCGGTCGTTCCGGTCTCGCCGAGTCCGGGGAAGATGCGCAGCACGCTGTTTTCATGGATCTCGGCGCTCGTGTCGGTCATGGCGTCCGTCGCGAGGGTCACATTGAAGCCCAGCTCGTGGGCGTGCCGTGCTGTCGATTCGACTCCCGAGCCCGTCGCGACACCGGTCACGACGACCTGTGTCACGCCCTGGTCGCGCAGGTACTGTTCGAGATCGGTGCCCGTGAAGGCACCGCGCGTGCGCTTGGTGACCAGGTGGTCGGTCGGCTGCTGCCCCAGTTCGGGAATCAGGATGTCCCAGCCTTCGGGGCGAGGTCCACCGGCCGCGACGCGCTCGGTGCGCCCGCCAGGGGCTCCGGTCACGTTGACGAGAACGACCGGCAGGCCCCGGGCGCGGAATGCGTCCGCGAGTCTCACGGAGTTCGCGATCACCGTCTCCATGGTGTGCGCTGCGGCCGGTAGCCCGACCACGCCGCGCTGCAGGTCGATGACGATCAGGGCGGTGCGGGAATCGAGGGTGGTAACGGGCATGGGACTTCCTCTGTTCGTTGGTTGGATCGTTCGCTGCTTCGTTGGGGTGCTTTACTGTTCGGCCAGGCGTTGGAGCAACTCGATGCTGCCCAGGAGCTGGGCCTGCTGCTCAGAGTCGAGCCGGGACTTGATGGTGCGGAACAGCCAGTCGTTCTTGATCACACGGGCTGCTTCGACAGTGGCGTGCGCGTGCGGGGTCAGTGCGAGGATCGTGCGCCGGCGGTCCGTGAGGTCGGGGGTGCCCCCAATGAACCCTCTTTCGGTGAGCACCTGGATGATCGCGCTCATCGACTGCGGGCGCATCCCCTCCGCCACCGCGAGCTCCGTGAGGGTCGCGGGACCGTCGGTGAAGAGTCGTGACAGGACCGAGTTCTGTGAGGCGGTGAACTCTCCGGCACTGGCCTGCTCGACGAGCCGGCGACGGAGCTTCGCGACAACGGCACGCAGCTTCGCAGCGCTTTCCAGCAGCTGTGCATCATCGATGAGAGTTTCGGCCCGGGTCATGCCTCGACCGTAGCAGATCTTCAGTCAAACTGTGTAGTTTGCCTGAAGAGTTGGGATGGGAGCACCGTCGCTCAGTCGACAGGACGGACGACCTCGGAGCCCAGCCCGTGACGAGCTCGAGCTTGGACGGCAGCAATTCAGCGGCGCAGAGAGGCCATGCAACCGGTCCTAGGGCTGCCTCGCGGAAGAGAACCGGGTCACCGGGTAGCCCGCCCCTGCGGGGATCGTGATCACGATCGACCCATCCGGCTGCTGTTCGAACACCGGTTGCACAGTGAAAGGTGGGCGAGCCCGCGCAGCGATCACCGCACCGGCAGAATCAGTGCTCTCGGCGAGCCTCTCAAGGTTCATGAGCGTGGGAAAGACGATCGGCAACTCTCCGCTGCGTCCGGCGGCCACGGCGCGCGTGGGCGAAATCCACTCGATTCCCACCGTCTCCCCGCCGTCGGCGACAGCGCTCTGCCCCGCAGGGGCCTGCGCCAGGTAGAAGCGAGTATCGAACCGGCGCGGCTCGGAGACGGGCGTGATCCAATGCGCGAACGGCGTGATCGCATCCAGCCTGATCGCGGCGCCCGACTGCTCGACCAATTCACGAAACGACGTCCCACGATGAGCGCTGGCGGGCGGGACCGCACCGGCGGACCCCGTCACCAGGATGGATGTCTCCTCCCACGTCTCACGAATTGCGGCGATACGACGCGCTCGTTCCTCAGGCACGAACGCGTCGAAATCCGCGACCACCGAAGCCCATTCCGCGCTCGCGTCGTCGGCATCCAGTGCGCCGCCGGGAAAGACGAGCGCCGAGGCAAACGCTCCCCGGCCACTGCGCCGAACCATCAGGACTTCGAACGGATCGTCACGAGTAAGCAGGAGAGTCGCGGATGATCGCGGGCTATCGTTCGTGGTGCTCCTCCTTCGAACCGGCTTTCGTAAACGTACGCCACCGGCACAATTGAGGGGCGGCACTATTATTGTCATCACGACCGAGAGGCCCTTGAATGAGCACGACCCAATCGACGAAGACTGAGCGCAGCCCCTGGTTCAAGCTTCTCTGGATTGTGCCGATCGTGCTCGTGGTCGTCGCACTCATCGTTCTCGGCGCGCAGGCGTTCCGCGCCAGCACCGCGGGCATCGACTTCCTGAAGTCCTACCCCGGCCGCTCTGAATTGCCGTCCTGGGCTCCCGTCGGCTTCCCGGCCTGGCTCGAGTGGCAGCACGTACTGAGCGCCTTCTTCATCCTGCTCATCGTGCGCACGGGCATCCAGGTGCGCACCACACGCCGGCCACCCGCCTACTGGACCCGGAAAAACCAGGGGCTGCTCAAGACCAAGGGCCAGCCGGTGCGAATCAGCCTCAGCCTCTGGCTTCACCTGACCGTCGACGTGCTGTGGATTCTCAACGGCGCCCTGTTTTACGTGCTGCTGTTCGCGACCGGCCAGTGGGTGCGCATCATCCCCGTGCACTGGGATGTCTTTCCCAATGCGATCTCGGCGGGCATCCAGTACGCGTCGCTGAACTGGCCGACGGAGGACGGCTGGTCAAATTACAACGCGTTGCAGCTGCTCACCTACTTCCTCACGGTCTTCGTCGCGGCGCCCCTCGCGATCCTGACCGGTGTGAGGATGGTGCCGGGACTGGCCGTACGCTTCCAGAAGCTCGACCGCGTCTACCCGGTCGCGCTCGCCCGCAAGGTGCACTACCCGGTCATGATCTATTTCGTCGCCTTCACCGTGGTGCACGTGACCCTGGTGCTGGCGACCGGCACACTGCGCAACCTCAACCACATGTATGCCGGGCGAGACGACCAGAGCTGGATCGGGTTCGGGATCTTCGCGGGCACTGTTGTGCTCATGGTCGCAGCGTGGATCGCGGTGAGACCCACGATCCTCGCGACCCTGGCGTCACTGACGGGCAACGTGCGCCGCTGAGGCACGGTGCCCGCGTGGTTACGCGCGCCTGGCCTTGACCGCCTCGATCAGCTGCGGCACAACGGTGAAGACGTCGCCCACGATGCCAAAATCGGCGATGTCGAAGATCGGCGCGCTCGAGTCCTTATTGATCGCGACGATCGTCTTGGCGCTCTGCATCCCGGCCCGGTGCTGGATGGCACCCGAAATCCCCAGCGCGATGTAGAGGTTGGGCGACACGGTCACCCCGGTCTGGCCAACCTGGGAATTGTGCTCGGTGTACCCGGCGTCGACTGCTGCGCGGCTCGCTCCGACCGCAGCGCCGAAGACGTCAGCGAGTTGCTCGACAAGCACGAACTTCTCCCTCGAACCGAGCCCGCGACCGCCGGACACGACAATGTCGGCCGCCTTGAGGTCCGGGCGCGCAGAGACCTCGGCCTGCTCGTGCCTGGCAACAATCCGGGTCGAAGGCACGGAGTCGGTCGAGATGTCGAGCTCGACCACCTGGCCGGCCGCGGCGGGCGCCGCTCCCGAAATCGAATGCGGTCGCAGCGAGATGACCGGGATTCCGCGACCCGCTACGGCGGTGACGGTGAATGAACCGCCGAAGGCCTGTTGCGTGACCACCGGTCCTGCGGCTCCCGCCGTGATACCGACGACGTCGCCCTGGTAGGCGGCATCGATGCGGATCGCGAGCCGGGCGCCGGCTTCGCGGGCGTCGATCGAACTTCCGACGAGAACGGCCGAAACGTCACCCCCCGCCGCGACCGCAGCCTCGAGTGCAGCGACCTGGGGCGTGACCAGCAGTCCTTCCGCGCCGTCGAGGGTGGCGACGAAGACGGTCTTCGCGCCGAGCCGGCCCAGCTCGGGAGCGACGTCTGCGGAGCCGACAAGGACCGCGGCCGGATCGCCGAGCAGAGCCGCGGCCGCCAGCAACTCTGCGGTGGCCGCCGACGGAGCGCCACCCACGAGTTCGACGAGAACGAGTACCTGTGACATGTGGGATGCTCCTAAATTAGTTTCGCGGTGGCGAGGAAGTCGGCGAGCTGCGTTCCCGCGGTGCCGTCGTCGGTGATGATCGTGCCGCCCTCACGGGGTGGGCGCGGGATGACGGTGTCGACGACCGACCACGAGTTAGCGGCGCCGGTGTCTCCGCTGGGGAGGGCAAGGTCAGCGAGCGACAGCGTGTCGACGGGCTTCTTTTTCGCGGCCATCAGTCCCTTGAAGTTGGGGTAGCGGGCCTCGGCGATCTGTTCTGTGACCGAGACCAGGGCGGGCAGGGATGCGACGACGTCGACGTGCCCGCCATCGGTCATCCGCTCCCCGCGCACCTCAGAGCCGGTGACATTCAGAGTGCGGAGGAACGTCAATTGCGCGAGTCCCAGGCGCTCGCTCAGCATTGCCGGAACAGCGGCGGTGCGCCCATCCGTCGACTCGTTGCCGGCCACGACCAGGTCGAACCCGCGCGGTGCGAGGGCAGCGGCCAGGGCTGCCGACGTCTGCACGGCGTCGGAGCCCGCGAGCTGGTCGTCGACCACGTGGATGGCGTTGTCCGCGCCCATCGCGAGAGCCTTACGCAATACGTCGAGTGAGCTCTTCGGGCCCATCGTGACCACAGTCAACTCAGATCCGGGACTTGCCTCCTTGACGAGAAGTGCCGCCTCAACCGCTTTCTCGTTGATCTCGTCGATGACCATGTCTTTGCCGCGCACGACACGCTTCGTACCGGGGTCGATCGCGCGATCCCCCCACGTGTCCGGGACTTCCTTCACGAGTACCGCGATCTTCATGCGTCTCCCCTGTTCTTCGGTGAATCCCGGGTGCGGATTCGTCAAGTCTAGATTCGCGTGCACGACGCCGGATCGGCAGCCAATGTTACTTTTGCTCCAACGAACGAGCTCAATACTGCGGGACGGCTGTCTGGGTCGGACAGTTCCCGCGCGAAAGGGTATGCACGTGCAGATTTCCGCAATCCCCGAGGATGCCGCCGCTCAACCGCCGGAGGGTGTGCACCTGGTTCGCGCCAACAATCCCGGCCCGCTCTCGCTCGCCGGAACGAACACGTGGATCCTCACGGGGCGGGCCCCCGGTGCCACCGTTGTGATCGACCCGGGTCCTCCGCTCGAGGAGCACCTGTCCGCCCTCCGTGCGGCCGGCCGGCCCGCCGCAATCGTGCTCACCCACCACCACCTCGACCACTCTGAAGCCGCTCCGGCGCTGGCCGACGAGTTCGGGATCCCCGTCTACGCCGCACTGCCCGAGCTGGCGCGCGACTCCCGGCCGCTGGCCGAGGGCGAGGTGCTCGAGCTTGCCGGATGGCACATCGAGGTGCTCGCGACCCCGGGACACACGAGCGATTCCGTCTGCCTGTCGATCGACGGGGGCCTCTTCACCGGAGACACACTCCTGGGAGGCAGCACGACGATCATCGCACCACCGACCGGGTCGCTCGCCGACTACTTCGACACGATGGCCCGGCTCAGCGCGCTCTCCGGCACTCCCGGTTTTCCGGGCCACGGCCCGGCGTTCTCCAGCGTCGGCGCCTGGGCGACCCACAATGCCGAGTATCGCGAAGAACGGCTGGCACAGCTTTCCGGGATCTACAAAGCAATCGATCCGAGCGGTGGCGAAGCCCAGGCGGTCAGCCGGGTCGCCAGCGCCGCCTACGGTGAGAACGGGGCGCCGGTCGCGCCCTACATCGAGGCGATGGTGGCCGCCCAGCTCACATTTCTGCGCGAGCGCGGCGACATCAGCTGACCAGCGTCACTCGCTGGCGGCGAGCTGGCCGCAGGCGCCGTCGATTTCCTTGCCGCGCGTGTCGCGCAGGGTCGCCGGGATGCCGGCCGCTTCGAGTCGTGAGATGAACACAGCGGTGGTCGCGCTGTCCGACGCGGTCCAGATCGACCCGGGCGTCGGATTAAGGGGGATCGGATTCACATGCACCCAGCCGCGACCGCGCGCGTTCAGCTTTTCCGCCAGCAGGTCCGCGCGCCAGGCATGGTCGTTCATGTCTTTGATGAGCGCGTACTCGATCGAGACGCGGCGGCCCGTGACCTCGAAGTAGTGGCGCGCGGCATCCAGGGCCTCGTCAACCTTCCATTTGGAGTTCACGGGGATGAGTTCATCCCGCAGCTCGTCATCGGGCGCATGCAGGGAGAGCGCGAACCTTACGGGCAGGTTCTCATCGGCGAACTTGAGGATGGCGGGCACGAGCCCGACAGACGACACGGTTATCCGGCGAGCGGACATCCCGAGTCCTTCCGGCGCGGGCGCGATCATCCGCTTCACCGCAACCAAGACCCGCGAATAGTTGGCGAGGGGCTCGCCCATCCCCATGAAAACGACGTTGGTCACCCGCTGGGCGTCGTGCCCGCCGTCCCGGCGGACCCCGCCGAGCTTCCCCGCCGCGATGGCCCGGTTGGCGGCCACGATCTGGTCGAGAATCTCGGCCGAAGACAGGTTGCGGGTGAGGCCTGCCTGGCCCGTGGCACAGAAGGGGCAGTTCATGCCGCAGCCCGCCTGCGATGACACGCACAGCGTGATCCGCCCCGGATAGCGCATCAGCACAGATTCGACGAGGGCGCCGTCGAACAGCTTCCAGAGAAACTTGAGGGTGTCGCCGCCGTCAGTGCCGAGCTGGCGCACCTCCGTGAGCAGCGTCGGCATCATGGCGGCGACGAGCTCCGAGCGGCCCTCGGCCGGCAGGTCGGTCATCTCGTCGGGGTCGGTCGTGTAATGGCTGAAGTAATGGGTCGACAGCTGGGTCGCACGGAAGGCCGGGAGACCGAGCTCGACGGCTCGAGCCTTCCGGGCGGCGAGGTCAAGGTCGGCAAGATGTTTCTCGGGCTGCTTACGCCGTGGTGAAGCGAACTGCAGCAGGGGGCGCCCGCCGTCGTCGAGCTGTTGCGTCCACCCCTCGGTCGCGGGACGCACCTGCGCCGGGCGGGCCACGTCGACCGATGGGATCTGGTTGCTCATATCGACCCATCCTGCCACCCGCGGCCGAACACCGTGCCGGCGGGCGTGCCCGACCGCCTCCAGCCCGATCTCTTACCTGGCCCGAACATAACTCATATGCCGCCCCAATAGAGTTGTGGTGTGGTGCAGGCATGGAGAACACACCATCGCACCCGTCAACCGAAACCATGACGAAGTCCTCACTCCCACACCTGCGTCTGGGCACCGGTGCGCCACTCGTCGTTATCCCCGGCCTCGCCGGTCGCCATGGTGTCCCGGAGCGGCTCGGACGATGGATGCAGCACCAGGAGATCGTCGAACTCTCCGGCAGCCGTTCGGTGTGGAGCATCAACCGCCGGACCGGACTCGAGCGAGGTATCACCATGGCCGAACTCGCCGCCGAGTACGCCCACACGATTCGCGGCCTGTTCTCGGAGCCGGTGGATGTCGTCGGTATTTCGACCGGCGGCGGAATCGCCCTGCAGCTGGCGCTCGACCACCCCCAACTCGTGCGGCGCCTCGTACTGGTGTCGTCCGCTTACCGGCTCAGCGATCACGGGCGGCTGGTGCAACGCCGGATCGCGGAATTCCTGCGCGACGGGCATCCCCGCACCGCCGCGGGGCTCTTCCTGTCCAATACCGGCGCCACCCGCGCGACCCGCGCGATCCTGGCACTGGCCGGACGGCTGGCACCCCGCATCGTGGTCGGCCGGGAGGATGCAGACCTCCTGGTGACGCTGGACGCGGAAGATACCTTCGACCTGTCCGACCGGGTCGAGAACGTCGAGGCTCAGACACTCGTCATCGGTGGGGGCAAGGACCGGTTCTACACGGCCGAACTCTTCGCTGACACGGCACGGCGCATCCCGGGTGCGACGCTCACGATCTACCCCGGTGCCGGCCACATCGGCACGCAGGGAAACCGCCGGCTCGTGCGGGACATCCTCGAGTTTCTCGAGGCGCCAGGCGTCAGCGACCCAGGGACCGCATGAACTGCACGGCCTGCCGTGGCGACAGGGACGGAACATAGGCTCGCGCGAGGGCGAGCCCGATCGCGGGCAGCGAGAGGGAGTCCGGGTAGGCCATGTAGACGGGCCGGAACTCGGGCTGGAACTTTCTCTTGAAGTTGAACAGCGACCGGAACCCGTAGACCGGCTCGAGCCTGGATCCGATATATCTCAGCATGCGCGCGATACCGGTGTCCTCGAGTGAACTCGAATTGGCACGAGTGAGCGGTGCCGTGGACAGGCTCAGGAACTCGATCCCGTCGGCCCGGAACTGTTCGGCCGATCGGGCAATGAGAAACTCCATGACGCCGTTCGGGCCGTCGGGCACGCGTCGCATGAAGTCGAGGGTCCAGCCGGTGACCCGTCCCGCCGTGTACGACGGCAGCCAGCTCGTCACACCGACGATGCGGTCATCAGCATCGACCGCGATCATGAGCCGCACCTCGTCGTCCCGGAGTTCGTCGATACCGCCCAGGGTGAAGCCCATCTCAGGCAGTTCCTTCTCCGACACCCAGGCTTCTGAGATCTCCTCGATCTGGCTGACGTGGCGTGGCGTCAGTTCGGAATACCGCGTCCAGATCGCCCTGACCCCGTCTCGCTCTGCGCGGTTGATCGACGACCGTACGTCCTGCCAGTGTTTGCCGCTGGTGTTCCATTCGGCCGGATACACGATCGTTTCGTCACCGACGATCGCCGCCGTCCAGCCCATCTGCTGGCATACCTCCGCAAACTCAGGATGAATGCCGTAATAAAACGGTACCCACCCGTTGTCGTCGGCGAAGCGTGCGAACTGGGCCACGGCAGCGAGCGCGGACTCCCGTTCGCCGAAAGGCTCCGAGGTGGTAATCGCGATGCCGTTGATCACCCGGTAGGCGACGGCAGCCCGCCCGTCGGGCGAGAACCAGTAGTGGTTGCCGATCCAGGTGCCCCAATAGGACAGCGACCCGCCGCCGCCGGTGCGCAGCAGGTCGGTCGCCCGGGCACGACCGGCGAAGTCACGCCGGGACGGCCGGATGGTGATGACCAGTGCTCCGAGCACCACCACCAGCCAGAAGGCGGGTCCGACCCAGTCGTACAGGAGCCCTGCGAAAACGGTCGCCGGCCGGAACGTGAGCGGCTCGCTGACCAGGAACCCCACGGGTGCAAAGCGGTCGGGCAGGTCTGAGAGCAGGTCGACGGCGTTCACCGCTGGCCTGAACTGGTCCCGAATGGCGAGGCCTGCTCCCACATAGATGCCCGAGAGCGCGATGAGCGATGTCGTGACGCCGAGCAGGTAGAGGCGAACGAGCCGCCCCGAAGTCCGGATGGTGAAGTGGCGCATATTCGCAAAGACGACGATGGCGATGACCAGCGGGAAAGCCGTGCAGATCGTGAGGTCGAGCGGCATCTCCCAGCGCAGCCCCGTGGGAACAGTCGCCGCGGAGGCCTGCGGGAACAGTGGGACGAGCCCGTAGAACAGCGCCGCCAGGGCGGCCATCGCGAGATTCACCACGATCGCCAACCACGCGCCGAAGCGTCGTCCCCGCGAGATCGCCAGGGCGGCAACGAGGAGAGCGACGAGCGGAAGCAGGGTGAGCACCACCGGCCCGACCCCGCTGATGCGCTCCAGGTCGACGCTGCGGAGGCAGTCGCGGGTGGCCTGAAGCTGCAGGCATCGGTCCAGCGCACCCCTCGGCAGCGGCCTCGCATTAGCGATGAGGAGGCCGAGCGGTGCAAGGGGCCCAAGCCGCGGCCGGCTGATCAGGGTTACGGCTGGCCCCAGTGCCGTGATTGCGATGACGGCCGCCAGGAGAACCCGGGTCTCATGGTGGGAGCTGCGCGGCCAGAGTGGGGAGCCATCCGTTGGGCGAAGGGCATACCCGAGGCCCAGACCGGCGAGCGCTCCGCACAGCCGGTACAGATCGGAAGGCTGGCCGCCGTAGAGCAGGTAGACGAGGGTCGTGGACAGCAGCAGGACGCGCACTCGACGTCGCCAGAGCCGTCCCGCGAACGCCGTCGCTGTCATGGCGACACCGATGATCGCCGTCATGGGATCAAGCGAGATGAAGGTGCTGACGCGCAGCGACCAGATCTCCCCTGCGGCATTGCCGATCGCCTGCGCGGTGATTCCGGCTGCGGCGCCGAGCACAGCGCTGGTGACGAAGGCGAGCACGGATCGGAGTGTGCCCATGGTGCGCTCGGCGATGCCCACCAGCACGATCACGCTGACCAGCACGAAGCCCAGCTCGAACCCGCCGTTCGAGACGAGAACCGATGTCAGCGGCGTCCACCACAGCTGGTGCTGCAGGAGCTGGGTGAGGCCGGTACCGAGCGCGGCCTGCTGGGCGAGCGTGGGCCCGGCAAAGCCGTGGGTCACAGCGGCCGTGGCGATGTAGCTGACGAGCAGCAGGAGGCTGAACAGGTTACGGCGAACGACCCGCACCACGACCCCTGGCCTGCGCGGCTCCCGGGGGGTCACGGAGAGCTTCTCCCGCACGGCCGTGGGTTTCGTCGCTGACTCCGTAGGCAACATCGTCACTATTATGTACGCCCTGAGTGTCACTCAGTATTCAACTGTGGCGAACCTGTGGATGAACTTGCCACACGGCAAATGATCGTAGAATTCGTTACGGTTATGAAAGCCCGTCGCGTCATGCGGCCGCGGACCCGAAAAGGATGGCTGCCCAGTGGTGGATGAGCGGACCTTGTCCTCCGATCCAGCCCTCGCGGTGTTTCCCGCGCGGCTGCGCCCCACGCCAGACGCGCTGTCGCTTCCCCTGCCGCCCGACGCACGGCGGCCGACCATCGCACAAAGGCTTCCGCTGATCGTCGGACTGGGCCTCGTCGCCCTCGCGATTGTCGGCACGATCTACCTGTCGACCCTGCGCTGGACCGGGACAGAACGATCCCCGGTCGCCCTCGGCATCCTGCGCACGCAGATCATCGGAGGGACCGCGCAGGTCCTGGTCTATGTGCTTGCGGCGGCATCCGTCGTCTTCCTGCTCGCCCGGCGACCCACCCGGCGGCGCGTTATCGTCGGTGCGATCGCCGTCGTCGCCGGGGCCGGGATTGGCGCGGGGATCCTGTTTTTCATCGCCGTCACGAACGCGCTCGGAGTAGCTCTCAGCGCGACCACGTCGGCCTGGGTGATCGCCGGATTTGCCGGCACAGCGCTAGCCGTGGCGAGTTTTTGGAGCGCGCGCCGGTGGCGCACCATCGGCGTCGCAATTTCTACGATTCTGATTCTTATTGCAGGAACACTCGGGGTAAATGCCGATTTTGGCCTAGATCCGACCGTGGGTGCCCTCGTCGGCGTCTCGACGCTGAACACGATCAGCCTGCCCGTCACCAAATCGACCCCTGACCCGATTCCCACTAAGTTGGACGGTGGTGCGCTCTGGGCGAATTGGGCCGCCCCCGCAGACATGCCAACCGTCGGCACGCAAACACAAGTGGTGTTGCCGAACACGGTCTCCGGATTCAAGGCACGCCCAGCAGGGCTCTATCTTCCGCCTGCTGCGCTTGTAAAGAACCCGCCTGAACTACCGTTCATGATCATGATGATGGGCCAACCCGGCAACCCGGACCCGGCGATCACCGCAGCGATCCTAAACGTGTTCGCGTCGCGCAACCACGGTTTGGCGCCGATCATGCTCGTGGTTGACCAAATCGGCAACCTCGGAGTCGACCCACTCTGCCTCAACACGAGTGAATACGGAAACGCCGAATCCTACGTCACGCAGGATGCCGTCAATTGGGCGCGTACGCACCTCCACATCCTGCAAGACCCAGCCCACTGGACCGTGGCGGGTTATTCAAACGGAGGCGAGTGCGCCTTGTACTTTGGCGCGAAATACCCCAGCATCTTTGGAAACGTGCTTGACATTTCAGGCGAGGCCTATCCGGGCGAGGACCGGGCGCCAGCAACGCTAGCCACCGTTTTTCATGGGAATGAAACGGCGTACCGCGCCACCTGGCCGCAAACGATTCTCGCGTCGGGAAACTACCCGAACTCGGAGGGTATTTTCACAGTCAGTTCAAACGACCTCCAATACCTTCCTGAAGCCAAGGCCGCCACCACTGCTGCGCTAGCGGCTCACTGGAAGACCACGTTTTTCGAGGTGCCCAATGGCGGCCATGTGTTACTCGCCCTCAATGCGGGATTCACCGAGGGATGCGAGGTGCTGTACCCGCGGCTCGGCCTGTCGCAACCTCCCGGCACCGCGACGCCGACGTCAACTCCGAGTCCATAGCCGCCGGCCGCACTCACCGGAACAGGCGAATGGCGGGACCGGGATCCGCGGAGCGGGTCGGCTAAGCTGGCGCTCGTCCGGCGCTCGCCGTGGCGAGCATGCGGCAACGCGGCACCGTCGATTGCCTCCACTCGAGCGCACAGCAGAAGGGGTGACGCGCATGGGCGGGTTCGCAGCCTGGTTGTTCGGGCTGGCCGCCGAGCAGCCCGGCGAGTATCGCCGCCTCCTGCGCATCCGCAAACGCGTCTACCGTGAGGTCGCCCCCCTGCGCGCCGAGATAGTGCGCTCTGACGAACCCATCCCTTTTGCCGAACTCGACCGATCCGCCTTTCGCCCGCTGCGCCCCGGCGCAGCCTGGGGCAAGAAGCTGGACTGCGCGTGGCTGCGCATCACCGGCTCCGTGCCCGCCGCGCATCCCGGCGCGGTGGTGATGCTGGGCATCCGTGGAGAGGGCCTCATCTATTCTCCTGACGGGACGCCGGTCGACTCGGTGAGTACCGTGTGGATCCAGGCCGACCTGCCCCACAGCGGGGGCAGATACCGGCCACTCGAACACGTGGACACGTCGGACGGAACCGTCGATTTCTTCGCCGATGTCGCCTACAACGGTTTCCTGCTGTATCCCTACGGCAATGCGGTGTACCACGGTGCTCATCTCGCCGTGCGCGACGATGACGCGTTCGGGCTCTATTACGACTACCTGACCCTGGTCGTGCTGGCCGGTGCAACGGACGACCGCGAGCTCGAATCACAGTTGCGGAAGGCGCTGCGCAACGCGTACTCCCGCTTTACCAGTGGCGACGCGCGAGCGGCGCGGGCCATCCTCGCCGACTCGCTCGCAGCGCCGTCCGCGAGCGAATTCGTGTACGGAGCCATCGGCCACGGGCACCTCGACATGGCCTGGCTGTGGCCGCTCCGGGAAACCCGCCGCAAGTCTGCCCGCACCTACACGCGTGCACTGAACACCGTCGAGGACCGCGCCGGCTACCTGTACGGCAGCAGCCAGCCGCAGCAGATGCAATGGATGAAAGACGAGCAGCCTGCTATTTTCGACCGGCTCGTGAAAGCGGTCGCCGCTGGTCGTATCGAACCGCAAGGGTCTTTCTGGGTCGAACCGGACACCAACCTCCCCGGCGGGGAGTCGCTGGTACGGCAGGCCATCATGGGCCGCACGTTTCACCGGGACGAGTTCGCACTCGACGACGCCGCGCTCAGGCTGTGCTGGCTACCGGACACATTCGGATACAACGGCAACCTGCCGCAGATTCTCAAGAAGAGCGGGATGGACTGGTTCCTGACCATCAAGCTCGCCTGGAACAAGATCAACGACTTTCCGCACCGTACCTTCACGTGGCAGGGGATCGACGGCTCGACCGTGCTCGTGCACATGCCTCCTGAAGGTGATTACAACAGCCGCGGGGCGGCCGACGGGCTGCTCAAGGGCATCCGGCAGTACCCCGAACGCAACCTCGATACCGCCCTGCTCGTCTACGGAGCCGGCGACGGAGGCGGCGGACCCGGTGAACTGCACCTCGAATTGCGCGAGCGTGAGAAGAATCTTCGCGGCCTGCCCAGGGTCGAATACTCGACCGCCGGCGACTTCTTCCGCGCACTCGAGAAACGTCACATCGAGCACACCCACGTCGGTGAGCTCTACCTCGAGACCCACCAGGGCACGTACACGACGCAGGCCGCGATCAAGTACCACAACCGCCTCGTCGAGCGGATGCTGCACAACGCCGAGGCTCTTGCCTCCATCGTCGGCGAGGACAGCCGGGATGCCCTGCGGCAGCATTGGCGGGATGTCCTGCTCAACCAGTTCCATGACATCCTTCCTGGGTCTTCCATCGCACGCGTCAATCGCGAGGCCATCGAAACCTACCTGCGTATCGAGGGTGCGCTGCAGGAATACACCCGCGGGCTTGAGGCGCGGTTGCCGCACGAGGGCACCCCGCGCACGGTCCTCAACCTCACGGGATTCCATCGCACCGAACACCTCAAGGTCGACGAGACCTGGTATTCGGCCATCGTCGGCCCCTACGCTGCGGCCCCGCTCGCGGATGCGCCGGAATACCCGCAGCTGGGATTCACCGGCGACACGCTGACCAATGGCCTGCTGACCCTCCGGTTCGGTCCTTCCGGCGAGATCGTCTCCTGCATTGATGCCAGCGGGGCCGAGCATTCGGCGGGCGGACTCAACCGTCTCGTCCTCCACCGCGATCCGTACCAGTTCCCATTCGACGCCTGGGACATCAAACAGGACTACACCAAGAAATCCCCCCGGACGCTGCGCCCCACAACGGTCAGCAACTCGGTCGACGGCGCAACGGTCACGCGACGCCACCACTTTCGTTCCGGCTCATTCAGCATCGACCAGCGCGTCATCCTCGAGGCCGGGAGCGACACGGTCCGCTTTGAGACAGAGGTCGACTGGCACGCCCGTCACAGGATGCTGCGGGCACAGTTCTTCCCCGTTCACTTCGGGCCAACAGCACGATCGGAAATCCAGTTCGGCAACATCGAGCGCGTGACCACCGAGAAGGACGCGGTCGAGATGGCCCAATTCGAAACCTGCGCGCACAAATGGATCGCGACCGAAGACGAGCACAGTGGTTTCGCGGTGCTCAACGACAGCAAATACGGCCATCGAGCCAAGAACGGTCTCATCAGCCTCAACCTGTTGCGCTCACCGACCTTCCCCGACAAGACCGCCGACCGTGGGAGCCACCGGTTCACTTACGCATTCACCCCCTTCGCGAAGGGCGACCTGGCAAAGGTGGTCCGGGAAGGGTACCGCCTCAACAACCCGCTGCTCGTCGGTCGCGGCGTCTCGTTCGACAGCGTCGCGACCTCGAGCAATGAAGCGGTAGTCATCGAAACCATCAAACCGGCCGAGGATGGCCACGGAATTGTGCTGCGCCTCTACGAAAGCCTCGGCCGGCCTGCGACCACGGAAGTGACCGTCAGCCTGCCGCACTCGGCTGCGACACTCGCCGACTTGATCGAGCGCCCTCTCGGCCCTGCGGACCTCGCGAGCCTCACGCTGACCCCGTTTGAGATCGTCACCATCCGATTGGAGCCCTGAATGACCACGGTCCTGAAGATCCCCTCGACGCGCACCCAGAGTGTCGCGATCGTCACGGCCGCGTTCGGACAAAACGCGGTGCTCACTGCGGTCTCGACGTTCATCACGCTCTACCTCGTTCAGTTCGCCCACATCAGCGTGCAGGGCATCTTCGTCGTGTCGGCCATCCTCGCCGGCGCGAAAGCGATCGACGCGGTCACCGATCCGGTCGTCGGCACGATCATCGATCGCACCCAGACGCGGTGGGGCAAGATGCGCCCCTTTATCCTGTTCTCTGCGCTCCCGGTCGTTGTGCTCACGACACTGCTGTTCTCGGTTCCGAGCGGTTCGGATGCGTTCAAGCTGGTCTTCTTCGGCATCTGCTACGTGCTGTGGGGAATCGCGTACTCGTTCTGCGACGTGCCGCTCTGGGGGCTCATCGGGTCGGCCTTCGGCGACCAGGCCGCGCGCAACCGGGTGGTCGCGAGTGTTCGCGCGTTCGGAGCCATCTCCCTGGGCATCGCGACCCTCGGGGTTCAGCCCCTCGCGCAGGCGCTCAGCTTTTCGAGGACCACGACGGCGGGTGGATGGTCGCTGGCGATCCTCGCCGTTTCCGTTGTCGGGTTCGGCCTTTACCTTCTTGCGTTCTTCTTCGTGCGGGAGCGTCCGATCGCCGAGGAGCATGCCCGGCTGAGCGCACGGCAGCTGTACGGGACGCTGTTTCGCAACACCCCGCTGCTCATGGTGCTGATCGGATCTATCCTCGGCTTCGGGCGCAACATCGTGCAGGTCGGCGGGGCGCTCTTCGTCGTGATCGCCTACAAGAACTCCAGCCTGTTCCCCCTGGTCGGCGGGGCGATCATCGCTGGAATCGTGCTCGCCGCATTCCTCACCCCTCTGCTCCTGCGACGGACCAGCAGCAGGGCTCTGGCCATCGCGAGTTCGCTTGTGGGCACCGTGCTCTACCTGCTGATGTACTTCGTCGATTTCCAGAACCTGCTCGCCACCGTCATCTTCATCTTCCTGACCGGCCTCACCCTGGGAATCTTCCTGGTCGTGCAGGCGACGATGATCGCGGATGCCGTCGACGATGTCGAGAAGCGTACGGGCGTGCGCAACGATGGCATCTCGTTCGCCACCCTGACTTTCGTCTCTAAACTCATGGCGGCGGCCGCCGTCGGTGTCTTCGGGCTGTTCGTGGGATTAGCCGGCTATCACGCCGGCGTGCACGTGACGTTCGCCATGCAGCAGACGGTTTGGCTGTCGCTGACCATCGTCCCCGCGATCAGTTGCCTGCTGTCGGCTATCCCGTTCTGGTTCTACCGGCTGAAGTCCACATCCTGACGGCCATCCTGTCTCCCTGAGGGGCGTGAATCTGGTCTCTGGAGGTAGCTCCAGAGACCAGATTCACGCCCCTCACGGGATCGTTACGGGCCCGAGCAGGTGGTGGATGAGCATGGTCGCCGCTCCGATCACCCCGCCGGTCTCGCCCGCCAGCGATTCCGTGATCGTCAGGTGCCGTGTCGCGAGCGGCGTTGACTGCCGGTAGACCACCTCGCGAACGCCCGCCAGCAACACGTCGCCCGCCTGCGCGAGGCTGCCGCCGATCACGATTACGGATGGATTGAGCAGGTCGACACACGTCGACAGCACCGCGCCGATGTCACGACCCGCCTGCCGGATGGACTCGATCGCTTCGACGTCGCCCGCCCGCGCGAGGTCGACGACATCCCTGCTCGATGACGGCGTCCTTCCGGGGCGAGCCAGGGAGCGAGCCAGCCCGGGCCCGCTGGCAATAGCCTCAAGGTCGCTGTCCGCATTCGCGCGCGCCAGCGACAGCGCAGACCCTGGCACGCGCACGTGACCCAGGTTTCCGGCTGCGCCCTGGGCGCCACGCTGCAGTTGTCCCCCGCTGATGATCCCCGCCCCGATCCCGGTGGCGACCTTGACGAAGAAGAGGTCGTCGACGGCGCGCCAGACGGTCGCATGTTCGCCCAGCGCCAGCAGGTTGACGTCGTTATCCACCAACACGGGAAGGTCGTACCGGGTTCGAATGTAGGCCGGCACGTCGAACCCATCCCAGCCCGGCATGATCGGCGGATTGGTCGGCAGGCCCGTGGAGTGCTCGACCGGGCCAGGGAGCCCGATGCCCACCCCGACGATGTCAGCCACGGGGCGATCCACACGCAGGCGAAGTCGCTCTGCTGTGGCCAGCGCCCAGTCGAGGTTCGGCTTCGGGCCGTCAGCGATGTTCAATCCGGCCGCCTCAGAAGCCAGAACAGTCCCTGCCAGATCGGTGAGCGCCACAATCCCATGCGTGGCCCCGAGATCGACCGCGAGCAGGATGCCGGCCGCGGGCTGGAAGGACAGAAAACCGGCGGGACGGCCGCCAGATGACACGCCGCCCGCGGCGGACTCGACCAGGCCGCCCGCGATCAGCTGGTCCAGCCGCACGGACAGCGTCGAGCGAGCGAGCCCGGACAGGTCGGCAAGCTGCGCCCTGGTTCGTGGCACGCCGTCGCGCAGGTAATTCAGCACCCGCGCGAGTTCGGGGTCGAGCGGCAGGTCCGGCGAGGCCATACCGCACATTGAATCACATCTGCCGACAGGAACCCCTGAATTTACCCAAATGCAGTTGACTTTTGTATGAGCATCGACAAAAGTTGGGAGCGCGACCATTTGCGCGATCACTTCGCGCCATCACTCGAACAGGAGAGCCGTGAACCAGCTATCGGTCCAGTTGTACACCGTGCGCGAGGCGTTGCAGGAGGACCTGCCAGGCACGCTGGCCCGCATCGCCGGAATCGGCTTCACAAGAGTGGAACCCTACAACTTCCCGGCATTCCCCGGCCTGGGCGATGCCCTCCGCGAGAACGGCCTGAGTGCCCCAACGACCCACGCGCACTTCGTCGGCGTCAGCGATTCCGAGCTCCGCGACGTGTTCGGGGCGGCCAGGGAACTGGGCATCGAGCGGGTGATCGACCCACACGTGCCCGCGGAACGCTGGCAGACCGCGGAGTCCGTAGCGGAAATCGCCGCCCAGCTGAACGCCGCAGCGATCGTGGCCGCAGCGCACGGCGTCACCATCGGCTACCACAACCACGCCCACGAAGCCGAATCGATCATCGACGGGAAAACAGCACTCGAAGTCCTGGCCGACCACCTCGATGCCGGGGTCGGACTCGAGGTGGACACGTACTGGGTCGCCGTAGGCGGACAGGACCCGGTCGCGCTCCTCGAGCGCCTCGGCAGTCGCGTAGTCGCAATCCACGTCAAGGATGGCGCCGCGACGCCGGAGCCGAAAGACCAGACCGCGGTCGGATCCGGGACCCTCCCGATCCGCCGCATCCTCGACGCCGCGCCCGGGGCCCTGCGGGTCATCGAACTCGACGACTCGCACGGGGACCGCTTCCAGGCGATCTCGGACAGCTTCGACTACCTGGTCAGGGAGAACCTCGCGTGAGCACCGCGACCGGGCGAGTCGGTGTTGGCGTCATCGGCGCCGGAGTCATCAGCAGCGAGTACCTCGACAACCTGACGACATTCGCCGACCTCGATGTGCGTTTCATTGCGGACATCGACGAAAGCCGCGCGCAGGCGCAGGCCGCGAAGTACGCGGTCGCCGGCTTCGGCTCGGTCGAGCAGCTGCTCCAGGATGAAGGCATCGAGATCGTGGTCAACCTGACCCTTCCGGCCGTGCACGCCGAGGTTGCGCTTCAGGCCGTGGCAGCGGGAAAGCATGTCTGGACCGAGAAGCCCTTCGCTCTCGACCGGGAGAGCGGAACCCGACTGCTCGAGGCCGCGCATGCCGCGGGCCTCCGCGTTGCGACCGCCCCAGACACGTTTCTTGGGGCCGGCCTTCAGTCCGCTCGCCGACTACTCGACAGCGGACGAATCGGCACGCCCCTGAGCGCCCTGACCCTGCTCCAGAGCCCAGGGCCGGAGTCCTGGCATCCGAATCCCGACTTTCTATTCCAGGAGGGCGCCGGACCGCTCTTCGATATCGGGCCTTACTACTTCACGGCGCTGGTGCAGTTCTTCGGCCCGGCGAGCCGGGTGAGCGCCGTATCGTCACAAGCGAAGTCGACGCGCGTCATTGGCTCCGGGCCGCGGGCAGGTGAGTCGTTCGCCGTCACCGTTCCGACCTATGTCGGTGCCCTCGTCGAATTCGAGAGCGGGCAAACCGCGCAGAGCGTGTTCAGCTTCGACTCGAAACTGCGCCGAACCCAGTTCGAGGTCGCGGGCATCGACGGCACACTGGTCGTCCCCGACCCCAACAAGTTCGACGGCGAACTCGTCGTCTGGACGGATGCCGCGGAGCCGACGACGCTCCCCTCCACGGGCTCGACGACGACCCGCGGCACCGGTGTCGTCGAACTCGCGCGAGCGATCCGTGCCGGACAGCCGGAACGGGCATCCGGAGAGCAGGCCTTCCACGTGCTCGACATGATGATCTCGACGATCGAGGCCGCAGAATCCGGGCAGCCGGTCGAGATCCTCAGCAGCCTGACGCTTGCACCCCCCCTGCCAGAAGATTGGGATCCTCGAGCGCGGACGCTCGAGTGAACACCAGGCAGCTCGGCGCGGGGTTCGTCGGCGGCGGATTCATGGCCGCCGTGCACAGCCGTGCCGCGCGAGCGTCGGGAACCCGGCTCGCAGGACTCGCGTCGTCGTCCCCGTCCCGCGCGCGCGAATCTGCCGAGGCGCTCGGAATTGGGCGAGGCTATGACGATCTCGCTGCCCTGCTGTCTGATGACAGCATCGACGTTGTGCATATCTGCACCCCGAACGCCCTGCATGCCGGGCAGGCACTGGCTGCGGTCGCGGCCGGGAGGCACGTGATCTGCGAGAAACCACTGGCCACGACATCGGAGGATGCAGCGGAGCTGGTGCGCGCTGCAGCCGACGCCGGAGTCGTGGCCACCGTTCCCTTCGTTTATCGGTTCCACCCGATGGTGCGCGAGGCGCGCGCCCGATTCCAGGCGGGGGAATCCGGAGAGCTGTTGAGCATCACCGGTTCGTACCTGCAGGACTGGCTCGTCGACGCGGGGGAAGACAACTGGCGGGTCGATGCCGCCGCCGGTGGGGCATCCCGTGCCTTCGCCGATATCGGCTCACACCTGGTCGACCTGATCGAATTCGTGACCGGCCAACGGATCGCCAGGGTTGCCGCGGTGAAGCGCACCTTCTTCGCCGACCGAGCCCAGCACTCCTCGATCTCGACCGAGGACGCGGTCGGGGTCGTGCTCGAAACCCTGGGTGGCGCGATCGGATCGCTGCTGGTGTCCCAGGTCGCGCCCGGGCGCAAGAACCGGTTGCAGGTCGAAATCGCGGGAACCGCGGAGAGCATCGCGTTCGACCAGGAGAACCCCGAGACCCTGTGGCTCGGCCGCAGGCGGGGCAGCCAGCTGCTCCCGCGCGACGCCGAGCAGCTCCACCCGGATGCGGCGCGACTGTCCGTCGTACCGCCGGGGCATCCGCAGGGCTACCAGGACGCCTTCAATGCTTTCGTGGCTGACAGCTATGCGGCTATCCGGGGCCAATCCCCCGAAGGCCTGCCGACATTCTCCGACGGTCTCAGGGCCGTGCGGATCACCGAGGCCGTCATGTCGGCGGCCGCCGGTGCCCGCTGGGTGGAAATCGAAGAAGACTGAGCTAAACCAGACTGAGCTAAAGCAGACTGAGCTGAAGCAGAAAGGCACGATCATGACTGACTCGACGCATCCGGTGACCCTGTTTACCGGCCAGTGGGCGGATCTCGCCTTTGAGGAGGTGGCGCGGCTGGCCTCCGAGTGGGGGTTTGACGGACTGGAGATTGCGGCGTCGGGGGATCACCTGGACCTGGAGCGGGCGGATGAGGATGACGCGTACCTGCGGTCACGGCTGGAGATCCTGAAACGTCACAACCTTGAGGTGTTCGCGATCTCGAATCACCTCACCGGGCAGGCGGTGTGCGATGACCCCATCGATTTCCGGCACCAGGCCATCGTGCGCGCCTCCACCTGGGGCGACGGCGACCCGGAAGGGGTGCGGCAGCGCGCAGCGGAGGACATGAAACGATCCGCGCGGGTCGCCCGCAAGCTCGGGGTGGACGTGGTGGTCGGGTTCACGGGGTCGAAGATCTGGCCGTATGTGGCCCAGTTCCCTCCCGTTCCGGCGTCCGTGATCGAGGCCGGGTACGAGGATTTCGCGGCACGCTGGAACCCCATCCTCGACGTGTTCGATGCGGAGGGAGTGCGATTCGCGCACGAGGTGCACCCGTCCGAGATCGCCTACGACTACTGGTCGAGTGTGCGGACCCTGGCCGCGATCGACCGGCGGGAAGCGTTCGGGTTCAACTGGGACCCCTCCCACATGATGTGGCAGAACATCGACCCTGTCGGGTTCATCGTCGACTTCCAGGACCGCATCTACCACGTCGACTGCAAAGACACGAGGATGCGTGACCACAACGGTCGCGCCGGGGTGCTGGGCTCCCACCTGCCCTGGGGTGACCCCAGGCGGGGCTGGGACTTCGTGTCCACCGGGCACGGAGACGTGCCCTGGGAGGATGCCTTCCGGGCGCTCGACGCGATCGGCTACCACGGCCCCATCTCTATCGAATGGGAAGACGCGGGCATGGACCGCCTCCACGGCGCCCCCGAAGCCCTCGCCTACATCCGATCCCTGCTCTGGGACCGGCCCACCGCATCCTTCGACGCCGCCTTCAGCAACCAGTAGCAGGCCGGAATCGGGTCTGTCGGAGCAACCACGGGCGGTCTGCCCCACCAACTGGGGGTCGGAAATGACCCGTTTGCGCCCCAAACCGGGGCTCCCCGTGCGCTCGCGGTTCGCCCAGACTGGAGAGAGCTCAGCGCGGGGAACGAGTTCCGGTCACCAGGACCGGACCGGCGCATCGGGAAGGGCAGGGGACAAGTGTCAGTCAGGGTGCTGGTGGTTGAGGATGACGAAGACCTCGCCAAGCTGCTGACCATTCGTCTGCGCAACGCCGAGTTCGAGGTCGAGCGTGCCTCGAACGGTGAGCTCGGCGTGAACCTGTGCCGCGAATTCGACCCGGATTTCGTATTGATGGACTGGATGATGCCGGTGAAGTCTGGCATCCAGGCGACCGAGGAAATCCGCGACGATCCGTACATCCGCCAGCCGTACATCACGATGCTGTCCGCCCGGAACGCTCCGGAGGATGAACAGCGGGCACAGCAGGCCGGGGTCGACGAGTACATGACCAAGCCGGTGTCGCCGCGCCAGGTCATTGAGCGCGTCTGGCAGATCCTTGAGACGCGCCAGCGGCTCACCATGCAGCTCCTCGGCTGACTACCTGTCGGGGTGACAGCGGGGCTGCTGGCGGGAGGGCCTGATGGCGAGAGGCGCTGCTGGCTAGAGGCCCTGCTGGCGGGAGGCCCTGCTGGCTAGAGAAACTGTCTCGCGGGCGGAGTTGTAACTCCCGCCGCGAGGGTGTTTCCCCGCCCGGAACCTGCAGTATCTCCCGCCACTGCAGGCTCGGTCGGTAGCGTGGTGGCATGGACCTGCAACTCACCGATCGTGTCGTGCTCATCGTCGGCGGAACCGGCCTCATCGGAACGGCGATCGCCCAGAGGGCGCGCGAGGAAGGTGCCCGCGTCGTGGTGGCCTCGCGGGGTGGCCAGGGTGGCATGACAATGGATGCCCGCGACGACGGCTCCGTCACAGACGGGATCGCCCACGTGCTCGCGGACTACGGGCGGCTCGACGCAGTCGTCATCACCGCAGCACCGAGCGCCCGCACGCTGGATGCGTCACGCAACAGCGATCCGGCGCAGGTAGCTGACGCTTTCGACGGCAAGACCCTCACCTTTCTTCGGGTCGCCAATGCGGCCATCCCGACCATGGTCGCTGCCGGCTTCGGCCGAATCGTGGGCATCAGCGGACAGAACGCCTTTGTTACGGGCAACCTGGCCGGCTCCATTCGCAATGCGGCGCTGATCATCGCGGCAAAGAACCTTGCCGACCAGGTCGCCGGCACCGGGGTCACCGTGACCACGGTCAGTCCGGGCATCGTGTCGGCGAGCCCCGCGACCGCTGTCGATGCCGGCAGATCAGGCGAGTCGTCACCCGACCAGATCGCGGACCTCGTCGCCTTTCTCATCTCGCCGCGGTCCGCTGTGTCGGGTGAGTCGATCGCGGTCGGCCACCGCGTGCGGGGTGTCGTCAGCTTCTGAGCAAGTTGGTCCCGGGGATCAGCTGCGTAGGGCGAGCTGCTCGCTCCTCCAGCGGCTGTAGAGCTGCCAGGGATCCTCCACTCCGTTTGCGACGGCACGCACGTGCTCGATGAGCGCGGGATGGGCGTGGAACCACTCACTTCCGGGAAACCGCTGGGCGGCGAACTGGGCGTGACGTTTGCTCTCGACAGAGCGGCCGCCTCGCTCGAAGGCCAGGAGTTCGTCGAAACGGAGCGCCGCGAGCCGCAATCGTGGATTGCCTGAGGTGCCGATCTTGATCCTGTCCTCGAAGCGCACGTAATAGACCACATCCACTCTCACCGGGAGCACCTCCCCATCCGGCAACTCCCCCACCCGCCACTCGCAGGTTGCACAGATCCAGCCGGACGGGTAGCGCACGCCGACCCTCGCGCCGCAGGCGAGACACGGTTCAGCCAGCAGGTCGGCAACCCCCACGTCTCTCGCCACCCAGTCATAGGCGGCAAGGAGGTGCGCCGGGCAGAGCTTCACCGGCGAATCCGCCACCGTCGTGAGGGCGCAGCGCGTTCCATCCACGCCGATCGCGCAGCAGGCATCCGGATCCATGGGGCAACCGTAACGACAGCGTCGGACACGCGCCGCAGTAACGACGGGGGTATGGCTTAGCGTGTGGTCGCGCGGCAAGACGAGGAGGAACGGCTGTGGCGGAACCGGTGGAGGCGTGGTGGAGGCGCCGACAGTGGTCCAAGAATGCTCTGGTCCCGTATCCGATCGGCTCCTATCGCGCACAGTGGGAGCGTTACCCGGTGCTCATCCGGCAGTACCATCCCGACCTCAACGCCGGCATCACTCTCACCCAGATTCCACCCGCGGCCGAGGTGTTCCTGACCTGGCAGTGCGAGGCCGGGCATGTCTTTGTCGCCACCCCGGAGGAGCAGCGCAATCGACCGGGCGGCGAGCGCCGGCGGTCGGTGTGGTGCCCGGTGTGCGCCCAGCTGGCCAATCCACCACGGATCAAACCCGCGCCTCCCTCGCCCCCGGAGCGTCGCCCATCCAGGGGTTCGAGCCGGCCGCCGAGGCCCAC
>Ga0302146_10000379_pt1 | contig 27574 bp, 26 predicted proteins | sample I_Bog_E3_1_FD_193578 | JGI IMG/M metagenome (GOLD analysis project Ga0302146, IMG submission 193578) | Peat permafrost microbial communities from Stordalen Mire near Abisko, Sweden - I_Bog_E3_3 | ecosystem: Environmental > Terrestrial > Soil > Wetlands > Peat | place: Sweden: Abisko, Stordalen...
CAGAGATCAGGGGTCAGGAGCGTTGAGGCGGTAGAGGACGTGGTGACGGAGCGGGTGGCCGGCGGGCAGGTTGGGGCGGTCGAAATCACCGTGCGGGTCGTGGACCATGCCCAGCTTTTCCATCACGCGCCGGGAGCGGTGGTTGGCCGGAACGGTGAACGAGACGAGGCTGGGGAGTTTCAGCACCTGGAAGGCGAATTCAACGACGGCGCAAGCGCCCTCGGTCGCCAGGCCGCGACCCCAGAAGTGGAATCCAATACGCCATCCGATTTCGACTGCCGGCATGAAATGTGCCTCGAAGGATGGAATGTTCAGGCCAATGTAGCCGATAAATGTTCCGCTTTCGCGGAGTTCCGCAGCGTAAAGCCCAAAGCCGAGCCGGTCAAAGTGGTTTTGAATGCGGATCATGGCGGCGTCAGATTCTTCAGGTGTGAGCGTGGTTGGGTAAAACTCCATCACGCGCGCGTCTGCATTGAGAGCCCGAAAGGGCTCACGGTCTGCTTCGCGCCAGGGGCGTAGCAGAAGTCGCTCCGTTGTCAGCGAGCCGGGCATTCTGGAAAGGCTAACGCCTCGAGAGCGGGTCAGCAAGTCAGCCGGTCAGCCGCCGTCAGCGCGGTTCGTTCTCGTTGCTTTTTTCCGACGCGAAGTAAACCGCGACGCCGCCCAGCAGGGCAAGTGTGGCGAGGATGGGAATCAGCACCAGCACGCTCACTCCGGAGTTGAGGATGGCGGCGGGGCGCAAAACATCCAGATGCAGCGCGGGGGACTGCGGCAGTTGAGACACCCAGGAAAACCCGTCGTGCGACATCCCATCGAGCCAGGAGAACCAGCGCAGCCCGTGCGTGGCCTGTGTGGCCAGAAAGCCGATCGCGAAGACGAGGCTGACGCACAGGGCAAAGATCTGCGCGCCGAGAATGGGCTTGCCGATGCGCTCGACGGCGGCGTTGCGGCGGCGGAGCTGGGCACGCCACCACAGCAGGCCCGGCGACGGGAGATTCGCAGCGGCAGCGGTGTTGGCCCTTGAGGTCTGAAAGGCAGTCGTGACGAGGACCAGCTCGGCGCAGGAGCGGCAGGCACCGATGTGTGCGCGCAACTCTGGGGTGCAGGCCTGGGGATACTGGCCGCGCGCCAGGAGATTGGCAATTTCCTTCTCATGAATGCAGGAGCGCAAGGTCATGGCTGGCTCCTTTGGCCAAGGTGCTGGGCCGGTTCCACTCCGGCCGACTGTCCCCGCGCGGCAAGCAGGATGCGCGGCTGGCTCTGATTCTGGAGCAGTTTTGCGATCTTGCGGCGGGCGCGGAAGAGCAGCAGGCGAATGCTGGCCGAGGCCAGGCCGGTGACTTCAGCGATTTCGCGATGCGAGTAGCCCTCGGCGTGGGCCAGCCAGAGAAGCTGGCGATCGAGAGGCCGCATCTGCGCAAGCGCCGGACCAAGAACTGCCTGTGAATCGGCCTGGGCGGAGCTCGCGCTTGCGGCGAAAAGCTCCTCCGGCAGTTCCTCAATGGAAGTGGAATGCGGCCTCCGCCAGTGATCGCGCAGCAGGTTGGTCGCGATGCGGAAAAGATAGCGGCGGGCAGCCACTTCGCCCTCCGATGCAACCATCGCGGGATGCGCCGCGCAGAGGAAGCGCACGTAGCTCTCCTGCATCAGGTCGTCGGCCAGCGCCGGGTCGCCGGAGACGCGCGCCAGGTAGGCCCACAAGGGACGTGCCGAACGGCTGTAGAAGCCGGCGAACGCGTCATTGTCCATGGGCAGTTCTGCCGCATGCGGCGCGTCGCCGGCCAACAGGTTCGGAAGTACGGATTCCCAGGGCATAGGCGCTTTCAGCTCGGTTGTGGGCCTCGCGGCTCACTGGTTGTCCCTTGGGTCAAAGGGCGATTTGACGACGGCCGCTGGGCTCTCGGGCATGAGGCCGAGGCGGCTGGCAAGAACCCATGTGACCGCTGCGGAGATGATAAACCCAAGTCCGGGCATCAGCACGACCGTGCCGAAGATGAGCATGGGCAGTTCCGTCTCGGGGCTGGCGTGACGAAGCATAAACAGGCCGATACCGAGCAGCACCATCACAATACCGATTTGCAGCGGCGTGAGGACGCGGGCGATGGCGTTGGGCACGCGCTGTTCGGGCTCCAGGCCGGCCGAGATGGGCGAGGCCTCGAGGAACCGCCGGCCGGCCTCGGTGCTCATGTAGGCAGCCAGCTCCTGGCTGGAGCTGAACTTGTCGATGAGGCGCCCATGAACATCGCTTTGCAACTTGAAGATGCGGCCCCAACGGCGGTTCTCAAGGAAGGCGCGAATCATCCACACCACGGCAGCGAGGAAGCAGGCGAAGGCCACTCCGGCGGCGATGGGGCCAATGATGTCCAGGGGGTCGGAATGGCGGGGTTGCGAGAACTCTGGCCATACGGCGCGGGAGAGGGCCTCGTCCGGGCTGCCGTCGTCGTGGTTCACACGCGTGAAGAGGTAGAAGTCAGGGTTGCGTGCAATCTCGGGGTGCGAGGTCAGGAACTGCGCGAGCTGGGGATTGTTGCGGCTTACATAGTCCTGATCGGCCAGCAGCGACGGATCATGCGCGACGACGGTAGTGAGCGTGGGGCTGAGCCGCAACAGCTTGATGAGTTCGCTCTGAGTGGAAGAGAAGTCACGATCGCTCACCGGAGCGGCAGCCCGCTGGGTCGGGCCGGCAGGCTGCGCCGGAGCGGGATGGGGTTGCGCACTAGCGATACCGGCAAACAGAACAGCGGAGAGCGCGATGGAAGAAATCAGCCTGGGCTTGATGCGTCGAGCGATATACATTGTTTGGGTTCCTCACTGGAAGAAGACTCTCTTCTGCTCATACAACGAATGAGGGGGACGGTTGGTTAACAACCGCAGAGATTGAGAATTGGAAATAGACTATTCATGGGATGAATCCACGCGTTTTTTGCGGGGGGCCGGAACAAAACAGATGAAGACACATTTTTCTTTTGGGAAGAGTGGGATTGAGGTTTCGGTTCCGGAGGGGTTCGCCTACCAGGTGATCAGGAGCCGGTCGGCTGCCGCGCTGGAGGATGAGGCTGCGGCACTCGACGCCGCGCTCGATCATCCGATCGGCTGCGAACCGCTCGTCGCCCTCGCGGCGGGGAAAAAAACCGCGGCAATTTCAGTCTGCGATATCACCCGCCCTGCGCCGAACCGGAAGACGCTGCCTCCCCTGCTGAAGCGGCTGCATGCGGCGGGAATCCCGGCGGAAGGCATCACCATTCCGATTGCGACCGGGCTGCATCGCGGAGCGACGGAAGAGGAAGTCCGCACCATCGTGGGGCCTGAGATTGCGGCGGCCTATCGCGTGGTCAGTCACGATGCGCGCGCGCTCTCGGAGCACAGGCACCTGGGAACGACGAGCCGCGGAACGCCGGTTTATATCGACGAACGGTTCATGGCGGCGGATCTGCACATCACGCTGGGATTTATTGAACAGCACCTGATGCTGGGGTTCAGCGGCGGACGCAAGCTGGTGGCGCCGGGCCTTGCCGCTCAGGAGACGATCAAGGTGATTCACTCGCCGCGCTTCATGCGCGAGCCGCTTGCCACGGAAGGATCGATTGCCGGCAATCCGCTGCACGCGGAGCTGCTTGAGGTTGCGCGGATGGCGCGGCACGACTTCATGCTGGATGTAACGCTGACCCAGGAGCGGGGGATTTCCGGGGTGTTCGCGGGCGACCCGGTAAGGGCGCATGCGGCGGGCGTGGCGTTTTTGGAGTCGACAGGCCTTGAGCGGCTGACGGAACCGGTGGATGCGGTGATTACCAGCGCGGCGGGGTATCCCCTGGATTTGACCTTCTACCAGACGGTGAAAGGGGTGACGGCGGCACAGCATATCGTCAAGCCGGGAGGGCGGATTCTGATTGTCTCGCAGTGCGCGGAGGGTGTGGGATCGCCGGAGTTTGCGCGCAAGCTGGCGGGGATGAGGGATTTCAAGAGCTTTCTCGACGAGATTCGGGAGTCGGCGGTGGAGGTGGACCAATGGCAACTGGAGAAGCTGGCGCTGGTGGGCGAGAAGTTTGAGCTGTTCTTCTTTACGCCCGGAGTGACGCGGGGACAAATGGGCTTCCTGGGGGATTGGGCCTACAAGACCCTGGATGAGGCCGTAGCGGCAGTGCTGGAAGGGCTTCCAGCGCAGGCGCGCGTGGCGCTGGTGCCGGAAGGACCTTATACGTTTGCGCGGGCTGAAGAGGCTCTGGTCACTGCGTAGTCAGCCGAACAAATCGCAATTCCGCGCTCAGCAGCGGATGGTCTTGCGCTTTTTGCCGGCTTTGCCGGTGGCTTCCGCCTTCTCAATGCAAGCCGTAGCCAGAGGCACTTTACAGGCTGTCTCGCCCATATCGACGTAGACTTCGCCAATCTTCTTTGCCGCCGTCCTGGCCTGTTTCATCAGGGGCGCCACGTAGCTTCCCACGGCGATCACGAACCCGTTCATGGTTTGGCGAACGCGGTTGGGCGCTGTGTGAATCCTGGCGACCACGGTATCGAGCAGCGATTCGATCTCGTTCAGATGGAGCGCCGCGTCAGGCTTGATGGCCAGCAGGCCGGAGTAGGTGCACCAGCCGGCTGCCGCGACCCGTTCCTTCTTCGACTTCATCCACTCGAGGGCCAGCTCGCGACCGAGCTCGTTCTCCACCGTGACCCAGGGAACGGTGTATTCAGCAATCATCTGCATTTCTGCAGCGCCCTCGGCCCATTCGTTGAGCTGCTTGCGGGTCATCTGCGCGCCGCTGGCCACCATGCCGGCCAGGTACATCGCGTCCATGATGCCGGTGGCGTAGAGCTCAAGAGCCAGCGCCTGTTGACCCTTGAGGTTTTTGGCAATGAGCTTCAGGTCGGCCACGCTGACGCCGTAAATGCGGTCGGCGGCCATGCCGTGGCGGGCGTAGATTTTTTTCGTATTCTCCTTGCCCTTGGATTTGAGGCTTGCCAGGATAGACGAGGCGATTGGCATGACGTTTACCTCCATGGGGATGCCGGAAAGGTTGTGCGAAATACGATGGACGCAGTTTATCCGAGAAAACGTGTATTTGTGCAGGTGAGTGCTGAAGTTTTCACTGCTCGCGCAGAGCCTTGGTGGGGTCAAGGATTGAGGCGCGCCGCGCAGGAATCCATGACGCAAGTGTGGAGATGGCCAGAAACACGAACGTCACGCCGGCAAAGGTTGCCGGGTCAGTCGGCTTCACACCCACCAGCATGGCGGTGATTACGCGGCCCAGAACAACTGCCGCAACCAGGCCGACGGCGATGCCGGCGGTGCTCAGCCGCAGGCCTTGCAGGACGACGAGTTGAAGGATGTCTCCGCGATCGGCGCCCAGCGCCATGCGCACGCCGATTTCTGCCGTGCGCTGCCGAACCACCGTGGAGAGCACGCCGTATAGACCGATGCCCGCCAGCACGACCGCGATGACCGCGAAGACCGAGATCAGCAGCAGCGAGAACCGCGTGCCGGCCTGCGCGCGATGCACGATCGAATCCGCCGTTTCCACCTCGGTGATGAGGAAGTGGGAATCGATTCCCTTGATCGCTGCGCGCACCTCCTGGGCATAGCCGGCCGGGTCGCTGCCGGTACGAAGCGCCCACGATTGCACATCTCCCGATCCCATGAACGCGTCAGTGAAGTAGACCTGCTCACGCCCCGGCTCCGCCAGCGATGTGGTCCTCTGATGCTGAACGACGCCGATGACCTCAACCCACTCCGGCTCAGGCGTACGAATGCGGATAAGGATGCGCTTGCCCACTGCCGATTCGCCTGGAAATGCCTTCTTCGCGAGCGACTCGTCAATCAACACGCGATTGCGGCCGGGCAGGTTGTCCTCGTCGGTGAAGGTGCGACCCTCAAGCAGCGGCGTGCGCATGGTCTCAAAGTATCCTGGCAGGACGATCTGGAATTCCGTCGCCTGAAAGCGGCTTGCGTCCTTCAATGCCTCTTCCGTTCCCCAGCGAATGGGGCTGAACTGGCCGGTGAGCGGGAATGGACGGGATGCGGTCACGCTTTGCACGCCGGGAATGGAACGCAGCCTCTGCTCAATCTGGCCGACCATCGCCGCGCGCGCCTCCGGGGTGGGAGCGTTCAGCGGGTCGCCCAGCAGTTGCAGCGTGAGCAGGTTGTGTGGATCGAAGCCGGGATCGACACGCTGCAAATCGAGAAAGCTGCGGAACATCAACCCCGAGCCGATGAGCAGCACAAACGAAAGCGCCACCTCGACCATCACCACCAGGTTGCGCAATCCCGCGCCGCTGGCCAGGCCGGCGGTGCGGCTGGTGCCGCGCAGCACATTCATCAGCGTTGGTTGTGAAGCGCGCCACGCAGGCACGATCCCAAAGATCGCCGCGGCCACCAGGCCGGCCAGCGCGGTATAGGCCAGCACTGTGCCGTCAATGCGCACCTCGTCCAGAAGGGGCAGGTTTGGCGGAGCCAGCGCGCGCAGTTCGTGAATGCCGGCCCATCCGAGGCCAAGACCAATCACCGTGCCCATGAACGCCAGCAGGCATGCCTCCGTGAGCAGGGGTAGAATCAGCCGCCAGCGATTCGCGCCCATGGCCGCGCGGATGGCAAACTCATGTTCCCGGAACGATGCGCGCACCAGCAGCAGATTGGCCACGTTGGCGCATGCGATCAGCAGTAGAAAGACCACCGAGCCCATAAGCGTGAGAATCGCCGGGCGCACCTCGGCCACCAGGTGCTGCCTGATTGGCTCGAGGGCGATGGCGTACCCGGCCGTACCGGAGGTGGGAAAGTCCCTGCGAGCCTGGTCAGCCACCGCATCGGCCGCGCTCTGCGCGCTCACCAGCGTGGCGCCGTCCCTGAGTCTGCCGATAGGCCAGATGCTGAAGCTTTTGCGATTGGGTGCGTCATAGGCGAGCCGGTTGGCGACCCAGATGTCCGGTGCGGCTTCCTGATCGGCAGAGGGCGGAAAGTAAAGCCGGAACCCCGGCGCGAGCACGCCGACTACGATCGGTCCAGGGCCGCCGGCAAACGGCATGGGATGACCGATTATCGCCTGGTTGCCGCCATAGCGCCGCTGGAAGTACTCATCGCTGAGAATGGCGAAGCGCGGCTGGCGAGGGGGCGGCGCGTTCTGCGTATCTCCCGGCGCGGGCGCCGGCTGCGGCAAGCCGTCCTGGTCATTGAAGTCTCTGCCATAAAGGATTTTGCCGCCTGTCACCTGAAACAGGTTGGTAGTGACAATGGCATAGCGAATCTGTTCCGGCGTCCCATCTTCGCGCGGAGCGACCATGCGGCCTGTAAAGACACCGGCCATTTCGGAGAACAGGGACTTGGTGCCGTCGCGCAGGTCGATATAGTCGGCGTTCGAGAAAGGCAGACCGTGGACATTGCGCTTGCGCAGTTCCATGCCCGCAATCACCAGCTTGCCGGGATCCTTGTAGGGAAGCGGCCGCAACAGCACCGCATTGGTCACGCTGAAGATCGCTGTGCTCGCGCCCACGCCCAGGGCGATGGTCAGCACCGCGGTCACGGTGAATGCCGGGTGCTTGAGAAGGATCCGGCTGGCGATGGCGAGATTCTTGATGGCCAAGGTGACCTCACGGGGAAGGATGAGTCGTTGGACGCTTCAGAACGGCATTTGCACCGCACGCAGTGAAAATCGGGCGGGGGATGCGCCGCGATCCTCGGTCACTCATTATCCGCAGGCCGGAGCTTTTGGACAAGCATTTAAGACCTGTCCATATCACCCGGGCTATTTTGCCGCGACCGGCGCCAGCGGAATCAGCTCCAGATCGCGGACGCGGGCCGGCCCTGACCCTGGCGGAGTCGCAGTGGAATAAAACGCGAGGCCCTGGCTGGAAGCGGCGGGGTAGATGAGATTGGTGAGGACGGTTTCACCATCTTCCGCGAACACTTCAACGGAGTTGTTGTCGACCACAATCTCGAAGGTAATGGAGCCTGCCTGCGAGTGCTTGAGCGGCGCGGACACGCGAGTAGGAAAGTCGGGGGACCAGTCGGTTTTGCCGGAGCGGGTTCGATCGACAAAGACGCGGCCGGTGGCCTGGTCGACGCCCACCACGGTCTCTTCGGTCGCGGGGTCGTCCGGATTGGCGGCACTGCGGCGCAGACGCACGCCGGCCTCGGATGCGTCGCCGGAGTCGAGGGTAAAGCGCAGCCGGTAGACGTTGCCGACGGCCTTGTGAGCGGCCAACTGGGCGTTGGCCTGGAGGATGGGCTCGAAGCGCGGACCGCCAAACATGGCCGTATAGCGCTTGTCGGCAGGGAGAGGCAGGATGGGCGTCTGCACCAGCGTCAGAGGCTCCTGCGTGGGAGTGGGAGCGGGATGGGCGGGAGGCTGGCGAAGGAAAATGCGGCGAGCGATGGTCATTTCCCCACGGCCGGGCAGGGAGGGCAGTTTGGAGGCATACTGCCAGTTGCCCATCCAGGCAATCCAGACGCGTTCCTGGTTCGCATCATTCCCGGCGGGGATGTTGGAGAACGAGGTGGATGCGTAGAAGTCCTTGCCCCAGTCGGCCCAGTGGGGTCCGGAGCCGGGATGGTCTTCCGTGAAGCGGAAGCCGTCAAACTGGCCGATGAAATACTGGTCGGCTGAACCTTTGGAAGGACCGCCAGGGTTGATATTGACGCTCAGCATCCAGCGGGTGGCGAACCGCCTGGTGACTGTGTCGTAGACGCGCTTGCCTGCGTCGTCGATGATGGGAAGCTCGATCAGGTCTGGGCACTCCCACACGCCCGAGACTGCGCCGGCAGGGCCGAACTCGCTGGCCAGTTCCCATTGGCGAAGGTTTTTGGAGCGGTAGATGCGGAGCTTGTGCCGATCGGCAAGCGACACCACCATGACCCAGGTTTGCGAGGGAGCGTGCCAGAAAACCTTGGGATCGCGGAAGTCCTTGAGACCCAGGTCAATCACCGGATTCGACGCGTATTTCGTCCAGGTAGCGCCGGCATCGCGGCTGACGGCGATGTTCTGGTCCTGCTTGTTCTCGGAATTTCCTGCGTAGACGGCGACCAGGCAGCCGGGAGTTTTCTGTCCGGGGTCGCCGCAGAGGCCGCTGGTGTTGTCCCGATCTTCCACCGTCGAGCCGCTGAAGATGGCCACGCCGTTCTCTTCCGGGATGGCGACGGGGAGCTGTTTCCAGTGGGCCAGGTCGGACGAAACCGCATGGCCCCAGCTCATGTGTCCCCACTGATCGCCGAAGGGGTTGAGCTGGAAGAAGAGATGGTACTGGCCGTTGAGCAGGATGGGGCCGTTGGGATCGTTGATCCAGTTCGGCGGGGCGTAAAAGTGGATCTGCGGCTGCCACGCGGAGGCTGGAGCGGGCGCATTGGCCGTCGGCTGCTGGCCAAAGACCGGGACTGCGAAGAGGAGTACGGCTGTAAGAAACAGACCGAGCGAGACCTGCGCCGGCTTGCAAGGGGGGATTTTCGTAGGCATGCGTTGATTCTCCTCGGTGAGTACAAGGTTACAAGGTCGACGCGAGGCGGGGCCAGAGGGGGCGGTGGGCTCGAAGTTCCTTGCGCGGGGAAAACGGACAGGGTTGTGCAGCCCGGGAAGCACACGTTCCACTGGGAGGATGGACCCAGTGCTGTTGATTCCATTGCTGGCCAACCAATTTGGAATTCCAGGCCTCAAAACTGAGACTCTGGGGCGCCTGTCGCCCAAGAGAAAATGCGCGCAGGGTTTATCATCGAAAATGGTGTGGAGCGGGGCCGGCGGCCGCGGGCAAACGCGAAAAAGCAGAAGCAGGTCTGCTTCGGCTTTGCTCAGCACAAGCTTCCGCGGCGGTTCGCTCAGGATGACAGCTTTTTGAGCTGGGATAACAGATTTTAGTGCTCGATCAATTTTAGGAACTCACCAGAGACGGGACGACATGCGAGCAAAAACAGCGGTAGTGCTGGGCGCCCAGTGGGGCGATGAGGGCAAGGGCAAGATTGTGGACGTGCTGAGCGAGCGGTTCAGCGCCGTGGCGCGCTACGCGGGCGGGCACAACGCCGGACACACGGTCATCATCGGCGGCCAGAAGTTTGTGCTGCAGCTCATTCCCTGCGGCGTGCTGAGGCCCACCTGCAAGGGCATCATCGGCAACGGCGTGGTGCTTGACCCGATCGCCTTCCTCAAGGAAGTGGCCAAGCTGCGCTCACTGGGCGTGGACGTGGACAACCAGCTTTTTGTCTCGAACCGCGCGCAGGTCATCCTGCCCTACCACCGCATGATTGAGCTGGCAGCGGAAAGCGCGCCGGGACGCAAGAAGATTGGCACCACCAGCCGCGGCATTGGGCCGGCCTATGAAGACAAGATGGCGCGCAGCGGCCTGCGGGTCGTCGACCTGTTGCGGCCCGAGCTCTTGAAGACGCACATTGAGGCAGCCTGTGCGGAGAAGAATGCGATTGTGCTTGCGCTCTTCGGCACCGGAACCGCGCCTCTTGACCCGGCAAAGATGTTTGACGAGTACGCGGCAGCGGCGGAAGAGGTAAGGCCGTTTGTGGCGGATACCGGACGGCTGCTGAACAAGATTCTGGCCGCGGGCGGCAGCGTGATGTTCGAGGGCGCGCAGGGAACCATGCTGGACATCGACCACGGCACCTATCCCTTTGTGACTTCGTCGTCGGCCACGGCGGGCGGCGCGGCCACCGGAACCGGCGTGGGCCCCACGGCGATCGGCACCGTGATCTCAGTGACCAAGGCCTATGTGACGCGGGTAGGCGGCGGGCCGTTTCCCACCGAAGACAAAGGCGAGTTGGGCGATCTGCTGGGGGTGCGCGGCAACGAGTTTGGCGCGGTGACCGGCCGCAAGCGGCGCTGCGGATGGCTGGATATTCCCCTGCTGCGCTACTCCAACCAGGTGAACGGCGCGGAGTGGCTGGTGGTGACCAAGCTGGACGTGCTGGACACGCTGCACGAGATTCCCGTCTGCGTAGCTTATGAGATCGACGGAAAAGTGACGGACGAGATTCCCGCGGACGTGGACGGTCTGGAACGGATCAAGCCCATCTATACAACGCTCAAGGGCTGGCAGGAGCCGACCGAGGGAATCACCGAGTTTGACAAGCTGCCTGCGGCGGCAAAGGAGTATCTGCGCTTTCAGGAACGGGAGAGCGGAGCCAAAATCGGAATGGTGTCCATCGGACCGGATCGGGACCAGACCATGGCGCTGCCGGATTTTGCGGCGGCGATGAACGCGATGAACGCGTAAACTTCAGGAATACACAGACCATTCCCGGAAGCCGGCAGCGGCAGGACTGGGAAGAGAGAATCGGAATTCATGGTTAGCTTTCTTGTGCGTATGACATTTGCCCCGGAAGATCGCGCCGAACTGGCGGAGATTCTGCGGGAGCTGGCGACGGCCTCGCGCCAGGAGCCGGGTTGCGTGACGTACGTTCCGCACCTGGTGGAGGGCGATCCGGATACGGTGCTGATCTATGAGCAGTACCGCGACGCCGGCGCTCTTGAGGCGCACGGCCAGTCGGCGCACTTCAAGAAGTACGCAGTCGGGGGCCTCTACCAGAAGATGCGGGAACGCAGCCGCGAAGACCTGGTTGCTCTCGTCTAAAATGGCGGCTCTCGTTTGAGGCGCGCGGTACGTCCAATGGCCGGTGGTCCGGCAAGCAGGAGCTTGTCCGGCGGCGTGAAAGAGGCGCAGAATGCAAGCCTGCGTAAAGCCGATTGACCTGGAGGCGCTTTCAGGGCTACCATCCGATACGCCCATGCTGGCATCCGCGCACAACTCTTGCCCCCACCTGAGCCGCCGCAGGGCGGTCGCCCTCATGCTGACTTCGGCGCTGCTTGCGGCCCTTTGCGGGCTGCCTGCCCTCGCCAGGACCATGGGTCAGGCGCAGAGCAAGCCAAGCGGCCCGGGCAAAGAAAAGAAACACGAGATCCGCCACGAGATCGATCAGCTCGAAGAGAAATGGCGCAACGCCATCCTGAAGGGCGACACCACTGCGATGGAGGGCCTGCTGGCAGAGGATTACATGGCCATCACCGCTTCAGGAACGCTGCAGACCAAGGCGCAGACCCTGGATAACCTGCGCAACGGCAAGACGCACTTTACTCAGCTCGACATCTCAGACCGCAAGGTGCGCTTCTACGGGACCACCGCGCTGGTCACCTCGTATGCCGATGTGCAGGGCACAACCGGCGAGGGGCCGCTCCAGGGCAGCTTTCGCTATACCCGCGTGTATGTGAAGGACCCGGCCGGCGCATGGAAGATCGTGAACTTCGAGGCCAGCCCGGTGCGCGAACCTGTGGAGCACAAGTAGCCTTCCCGGCAACCTGGCCGCCTTCCACAATCGGCTCTTCTACAATGAGGGAATGCCTGAGCTGCCTGAGGTGGAGACGATTGCCCGTGGAGTGAACGAGCGCGTGCGCGGCGATCGCATCGTCGAGGCCTGGTTCGGATCGCACAAGGAACCCTTCAAGACATCGCAGGCGCGGCAGGTCAAAGGGATTGAGGGCCGCGCGATTCTGGGCGTGCGGCGCATTGGAAAACACATTGTCTGCGAGCTGGGGCCCGCGGACACCAAACCTTCAGACCAGACGACAGTCGAGGCGCAGTGGATTGTGCACCTGGGCATGACCGGGCGGCTGCTGGTGACTACGCCGGAGGGTCCCGTGGCTCCGCATACTCACGCGCGGCTGGGCCTGGACAGCGGGCGTGAAATTCGTTTTGTCGATCCGCGCCGCTTTGGCCGGCTGGAATTCCGCGAACTGGCTCGCACCGCCGGTTTCGCCGGACCGGGCGCGGAGCCGCTGACCATTGAGGCGGAGGATTTTGCGGCGCTCTTCCATGGCCGGAAGCTGGCCATCAAGGCGGCCCTGCTCAACCAGACGCTGCTGGCCGGGGTGGGCAACATCTACGCCGACGAAAGCCTGTTTCGCGCCGGCATTCGCCCGCGGCGCAGGGCGGGCCGGCTGACCAGGGCGGAGGTGGAGCGGCTGCGGCTGGCGCTCAAGGAAGTTCTGGAGCATGCCATCCGTCTGGGCGGGTCGTCGGTCTCCGACTATGTGGACGCGGACGGAGTGCGCGGCTTCTTTCAACTGGAGCATTGCGTCTACCTGCGAACCGGGCTGGCCTGCCGGAAGTGCAAGACGCCGATCCAGCGCATTCTGCTGGCCGGCAGAGGCACGCACTATTGTCCAAAATGCCAGCAGTAGCTCGGAATTCTATGGTTTTCTGCATTCTTTTTTAGGCCGGACTACCAGAATCGAGACAATCGCTGTGTTGGCGAATTGGTACATTGTTGAAAGCAAACAGTATCCCAAACGGCACGACAATTGCATATGTAGAGGGTGCCAGTGATATGCAGGCTGCTGGGTAGAATTCCGGCCAGCCCAAAGAACAGCAGAGCCCAGCAAGAGACACCGCCAACGAGCGGCCCTCAAAAGGGAAAGCCAGCCGGGGAAAATCTGCAATAGGTACGGTGGAACGAACCGCCGTCCGGACGACATTTGGGAGGCCAGTGACCAGTGCAGGACAGCGAAACGCCACCCCGGTTGGGGTGGCGTTTCTGCTTTACGAGGCATCGGCGGCGGACCGAGGGCGAGGATTTCTCCTGCAAGGTGTCCAAAGCGGCACTTGCCAGCCGTGATCCTTCACTGTAGTATCAGATTTGCCTATCAAGCGGCTGACGCAGGCCACCCGAAAGGGGCAGAGCAAGCTCGCCGCCGAGCAAGGAAACTTAGCCGGTCCGATCCATCCTTACCAGGCTGTTCGCGGCGAAAGCTCCCATAGGAAGGGCATCACCCCGAGAGGAAGGCGCAGGCCGCCCCCGTTTCAATCCCGAAGAAGGCCCGGCAAGCGGGCTTGGCAGAGGGTGAAAATGGGTAGATGGAGCAAAAGCAAGGCTCCGTGATCGAGAGCGGCAGAGCGCCAAATCATCTGGGAATTATCGCTGGTTGAGTGCGGAGCACCGCGGCAGCCTGCAAGATGTTCTCAATCAACGAAGGTACCGCCGGCCGTTGCGTTCCCCGTCCAAACCTGGACAGGCGGCAGGCAAATGAGGAAGCTCAGGGCCAATCTCGGTGCTGAGCCGGTATGGCGGAAGCAAAGCGGAACGCACAGGACGCGCAATGCACCAGATTGCAAAGTGCCAGGAAGTACAAGCATGACGACAGAATCGACCCAGCCCCAGCCAGAAGTGGGGCCGGCCCCGGCCAACGGTCAGGGGCAGTCTCAGGGGCATCGGCGCCGCCGGCGCCGGCGGAAGAACAAAACCAACCCGGCAGGCGCGCCCCTGGCGCAGCAGGCTCAACAGGGTCAGCAGGCTCAACCTCAGGCCCAGGCGCCCGCGCCACCACCGGCGCAGCCCAAGCCTCCGCAACAGCACCAGGCGCACTCCAACCACCAGCCCCAGCCACGAAAGAAGAAGAAGTTCTTCCAGAAGAGTTCGGCTCCGCAGGCTGGCCCCGGCAACAGCGTGTCTCAGCCGGGGAACGGCGGCGGTCAGGGCAAGCGCAAGGGCAAGCAAAAGGGTCCGCGCGAGTTTGTGGGGCCCATGGACCATAGCTACCGCGTGATCAACGGCAACGTCTCCGACGGCCCGCCATCCACGATCCAAATCTCATCGAGCAACGGGCACAGCGGCCACAGCAGCCACTACCAGGAGAACTACGCCGCGCCGGCGGCCGCGCCAATCCGTGAAGACGCGGTCACCCGCATCTTCTGCTTCATTGAGGACCTGTTCTTCCAGGCCAAGATCAATGAGACATCGCGCAAGCTGGGCGTGAAGGTGGAGTTCCTCAAGGGCGACAAGGAAACCATAGCCCGCCTCACCGAGGCCCCCGAAGCAGAGCGGCCCACCCTGCTGGTCTTTGACCTGAACAACGTCGGCGCCAAGCCCATGACGCTTATTCCCAAATTCAAAGCCAAGCTGAAGAAGGCGACCTCCATCGTCGGCTTCCTCAATCACCTGCAGGGCGACCTGAAGCTGAAGGCCATTGAGGCCGGATGCGACACGGTGATGCCGCGGTCGGCCTTCTCGCAGAGCCTGCCGAACCTGCTGCGCCGCTATGGCCTGGAAGAGGAAGAAGACTCCTACCCGCAGCCGGTGTAAACGAAAAGCAGGGGTCAGAGATCAGGGGTCAGGGGTCAGTTTTTGAAGTACCGGAACCGAAGCATCGAAGGGCGCCCCACAAAATGGGGCGCCCTTTTGACTTGCTTGAATCTTCAGTCTTGACGTAGATGTGCGAAAGGGCACGACTTCAGTCGTGCCGCAAGCCGCTCAAAATGAGAGAGATGGGGCTTTATAGCGGTTTCAGGATTGCCGTACCCAAAGGGAATACACTCAAGTCGACGCGACCCCAAGGAGCGGCGACCTCGCAGTAGTGCAGATAGGGTATACCTATCCTGAAACCGCTCTAGCCCCATGCCGTCGCTTCATGGGTTGTTGCCCAGTCGGGTCTTTGTCAACAATCGATGGGCGCTCCTCGATGGGGTGCCCTTTTCATTTGTTGCGGAAGATGACCCGGCCTTATCCCGGAGGCCACGTCATTGGCCGGCCCCCGAGCAGATGCACGTGAAGGTGATCGACGGTCTGGCCGCCGTCTTCGCCGGTATTCACCACCAGGCGGTAACCCCTGGGCAGGCCTTTGGCGCGCGCAATCTCCGCCGCGGCCAGCAGCAGGTGGCCGAGCAGCGCCTTATCTTCCTCCTCGGCATCGGCCACCGAGTCAAGATGCTTGCGCGGCACAATCAGCACGTGGAACGGGGCCTGCGGATGAATGTCGGCAAAGGCGTAGCACTGGTCGTCCTGGTAGACAGGTGTGGAGGGAATGCTTCCGTCAAGGATCTTGCAAAAGAGGCAGCTCATGGCGAGACCAGTGTACAGCAGCGTCAGCTGGTGTGATCGAGCAGGATCTTCCAGCCCTGCGCGCCCTTGCGCCAGACCAGGGAGAAGGTGCCGTCGTCCTTGGTAGCCGCGCCTTTGGCGGTGCGTTCGAGATGGAAGTTGCCGGTGACGACGGCGAACTCAACCTTGCCGCAGGTGCTGGGCAGCAGGCGCACATCGAGATTGGTGAAAGTGAGCGCGCCCATTTGCTCGGCGGTGGAGTAGTTCGCCTTGTAGCGCTCAAGAATGGGGGTGAACCCCTTGGCGACGTGCGCACCGATGAAAGTGGTGTCGGCCGAGTTCTCATAGACCTGCATGAACCCTGGAATGTCGGCGTGGTTCCACGCGGCCACCTGGGTGGCCATGGCGGCTTCAATCGCCTTGCGGTCCGGGTTGTCGGGCGAGGCCGGGGCTTGGGTGGCGATGGGTAGTGCGACACAAAGGACGGCGAGAGCGAGCAAGAGCCTGCGCATGGGAATCCTCCGCGTTCAGCTTACAATGGCGCTATGCCCGCGGCTACCGAATCCGGCTCGTTTCGCGTTGTGCATACCGTTTGCTCGCACGATTGCCCTGACTCCTGCGGGGTTCTGGTCACCGTGAACGAGCAGGGGCGCGCAGTGAAGGTCGCCGGCGACCCGGCGCATCCCGTGACCCAGGGATTTCTGTGCGGCAAAGTGGCCAAGTATCTCGACCGCGTGTATGCGCCGGAGCGGATTCTCTATCCGCTGAAGCGAAAGGCGGGCATTGCCAAGGGCCCACTCAAGAGAGGCTACGAGCACGAAGCCTTTGAGCGCGTGAGCTGGGACGAGGCGCTCGATGCGATTGCTGCACGGCTCAAGAGTACTTCGGAAACATTCGGGCCGGAGTCGATTCTGCCTTACAGCTACGCGGGCACCATCGGCGTGCTGGGCTATGGCTCAATGGACCGCCGTTTCTTTCACCGCCTGGGCGCATGCCAGTTGGACCGCACCATCTGCGCAGAGGCCGGCGGCGTGGCCTGGAACCTGGTGTACGGCAAGAAGCTGGGCACGCCGACCGAGGACTTCCGTCTGGCCAAGCTGGTGCTTGCGTGGGGCGCGAACATTCATGGCAACAACGTGCACATGTGGCCCTTCATTGAGCAGGCGCGGCGCAACGGCGCGCGACTGATTGTGATTGACCCGTACAGGACGCGTACGGCAGCGCTGGCTGACTGGCACATCGCCATACGGCCAGGCACCGACGGCGCACTTGCCCTGGGCATGATGCACGTGATTCTGAACGAGGGCCTGGAAGACCGCGCCTACATTGACTCCATGACGCACGGCTTCGATCGGTTGGCCGAGCGTGCGCGCGAGTACACGCCGGAGCGCGTGGCGGCATGGACGGGAATGACCGCCGTTGAAGTGGAGCAGTTGGCGCGCGAGTATGCCACCACGCGGCCCGCCATGCTGCGCGCGAGCTATGGCGTGCAGCGCAGTGAGAACGGAGGCACCGCGGTGCGCGCCATCTCCATGCTGCCGGCGCTGACCGGTGCGTGGAAGTTTCGCGGCGGCGGCGGGCAGCTTTCCGCCTCGGGCGCATTCAAGTGGGACAAGGAAGCCCTCGAGCGTCCCGACCTTGCGCTGGCTTCGCCGCTGAAGCGGCTGGCGCGGGCGGTGAATATGTCGGCGCTGGGAGAAGCGCTGGAAAAGCAGGGAACAGGGAATAGGGAACAGGGAACAGAAGAGGCCGCCGACCTTGCGATCAAGGCGCTGTTTGTTTATAACTCAAATCCGGCAGCGGTGGCGCCGAATCACAACGCAGTGCGCCGCGGCATGGAGCGTAATGATCTGTTCACCGTGGTGCATGATCTCTTCTTCACCGACACGACGGATTACGCGGACTACATTCTGCCGGCAACCACATTTCTTGAACACACGGATGTGCAGGGCGCGTATGGCCACTACTTTGTGCAGCTCTCGCAACAGGCCATTGAGCCGCCCGGCGAGGCGCGCAACAACGTCTGGATGTTTGGGCAATTGGCGCAGCGCATGGGCTTTGAAGAAGAGTGCTTCCGCGACACCGACATGGATTTGATTCGTCAGGCGTTGGCGATTGGCGCGGATGGACACTCTGCTCGGCCGGAGATGGAACACATCGCGCTGGAGGATTTGAAGACAGAAGGGCATATTCCGCTGGCCTTCCATCGCGATCCGGAAGGCGATCCGTTCATGCCGTTTCTCGAAGGCCCGTTGCCTACACCGTCCGGAAAAATCGAGTTCTACTCGGAGGTTCTTGCCGCCCAGGGCCTCGACCCTCTTCCGGGATTTGTTCCGCCGACCGAGTCACGATGGGGAGTAGACGCGAAGCGCTTTCCGCTGGAGTTCCTGAGCCGCAAGGCGGACAACTACATGAACACGACCTTCGCGCATCTCGACGGCCACAGGAAGATGGAAGCGCGCAAGAGTCAGCGCCTGGAGATGCATCCCAAAGACGCCGAGGCGCGCGGGATTGCCGAAGGCGACTCGATCCGCATCTGGAACGACCGCGGCGCACTTACCCTGACTGCGACGATGAACAGCAGTCTTCCAACCGGCGTGGTGACGGGCCAGTTGGATTGGGCCAAGCTCTCCGGCAGCGGCGGCAACGTGAACGCGCTCACCAGCGAGCGGCTTACCGACATCGGCGGCGGCGCAACGTTTTATTCAACGCTGGTGGAAGTGGGAAAAAACGGGAAATAGGGATCAGGGATCAGGGATTGGAAGACACTCTGCTGCGAATTGCGGGATCGGCTGAAAACCAATGGGAACTCCTGAAACATTCGCGTTGCGCCTCGCGACGGAGGAAGATATCCCCGCGCTGCACGCGCTGATTGAAGCATCGGTCCGCGGGTTGCAGGCGGACGATTACACTCCGGCGCAGATTGAAGGCGCGCTGGGAACGGTGCTCGGCCTGGATACGCAGCTGATTCGCGATAGAACTTATTTTGTGGCGGAGCCCGCCGACACCAGCGATACATTCTTCCAAAATGCTAAAAAGCTGAGCTCGCCCTTCGCCGGGTGCGGCGGTTGGTCGAAGCGCAAAACTCTGTTCGGCGCGGATCGAGGCCCGGGGCGCGAACCTGATCTTCTAGACCCTGCAACAGACGCGGCCAAGGTGCGTGCGATCTTTGTGCATCCCGACTACGCGCGGCGCGGCCTGGGTTCACTGATCCTTGCACGCGTTGAAGCGGAAGCAGCCGCAGCTGGGTTCAACCGCTACGAGATGGGATCGACGCTGACCGGCGTGCCGCTGTATCGGCTCAAAGGCTATGTCGAAGTGGAGCGCATCGATGTGCCGCTACCCAACGGCGAAGCGCTGCCTGTGGTGAAGATGGTGAAAGATGCAGCGGAGGTAGCCGCGCTGCACGGGTGTTGGCGGAGTTAGCAGAACGCTCCAAGTTTCCGAATCGAAATCGCAGTGCACCCGCCTAGGCTTCCATCCCCGCGAACGGATCTTCAAGCGATGGGCTCTGCGGCGTCAGCAGTTCCGATCCCGATTCGGTGATAAGCAGATCGTCTTCAAGCCGGATGCCGAACTCGCCCTTGATATAAATCCCCGGCTCGTCGCTGAACAGCATATTGGCTTTGAGGTGCGGGTCGAGTTCGTAGCCGTACATGTTGTTCTTCACGAAGTAGGGCCACTCATGTCCGTCCATGCCGATGCCGTGGCCCAGGCGGTGTGAAAAGTATGTGAAGCCGGGCCCATAGCCGGCGTCGACGATTACCTTCCTCGCCGCTGCGTCCACTTCATACGTGTGCACGCCGGGTCGCGCCGTCTCAATCGCCACTGCCTGCGCGCGATGCACGATATCGAACACCTTCTTCATCTTGTCGGTGGCTTTGCCCAGAACAAATGTGCGCGTGATGTCGGATGCATAGCCCTCCACCAGGCAGCCGTCGTCGAGCATGAGGATGGAGCCCTCGCGCAGGGTTTGCGGCTGCGCCGAGCCGTGCGGCTGCGCGGTAAACTCGTCCACGTTGAGGCTGGCGTCCCCTCGAAAACCGACGCGGCGATAAGCGACATCCACAAGAGATTCCACGTCGCTCGTGGTCATCCCCGGCTTGAGCGATTGGAAGACGGCGCGATAAACCAGCAGCGTGGCCCGGCTGGCGAGACGCATGCACTCAATCTCATGGGCGTCCTTGATCATCCGGCAGCCAGAGGTCACAGGCGAAGCCGACACGAGGTGCAAATGCGGGTTCGCCGCGCGAATGCTGTCTGCAAAAACGAATTTCATGTTCTCGTCGAGGCCAATCACGCCGGAGGTGAGTCCGCGCTCGGCGAGGCCTTTTCCGACGGCCACGAATGGGCTTTCGTCTTCCTGCCAGGTGAGCACATCGGCGTCTTTGCCGAAGGGACCGGCCTCAAGCAGTTCGCGGGCGCGGCCTTCTTCAAAGTGGGGACAGACCAGGAACGGCTTGCTCTTTGCCGGCATGACCAGGGCCCACAGGCGCTCTCCGCCGTCGAGACGCAGGCCGGCAAAGTAGACCGACGAGCTGGTGGAGTTGGCGAGCACGATGGCGTCGATCTTGCTTGCCGCCATCAGCGCCTTGGCACGTTCGATGCGCGCCAGCCGCTCTGTGTTGGTGAAGGGCCGCGGCAGCCCGGAGAGAACCGGCAATGCGGCAATGGGTGCGGGCACGGCTGACGCAGCTTGTGCCTGGCCAGTCTGCGCCGCCGCTGTCTGCGTGCTGCCGATGGCTGCGCTGGCGGCAACAGCCGCGGATGCGCCGAGAAAACCTCGGCGGGAAATTGCGCTGGTTGAAGTCATGATCCTCCGAGGAAGCGTGTGTCTCTCAGCTTAATCCATGGGGCGGAGTCAACCGGAAGCTCACGCTTGCGAGAGAGGCAACGGCGGCCGGTTCCACCGCAACGCAGAGGATAGCTGTGAGGGAGCCCGGCGGAGCGGGTGCAACCAGGCTCACTGGAGTCCGTGCCTCGGCGCTGTTAGAATTCCGCGCATGGAAAGCATTCAATATAACCTTCCGCAGAACCGCATTCCCCGCGCCTGGTACAACATTGCTGCCGATCTGCCCAAACCGCTGGCGCCGCCTCTGCATCCCGGCACGCTGCAGCCCATAGGCCCTGACGACCTGGCGCCGCTGTTTCCCATGGCGCTCATCCTGCAGGAGGTGAGCCAGGAACGGGAGATTGAGATTCCCGATCCGGTGCGGCAGGTGTATGCGCAGTGGCGGCCATCGCCGCTTTACCGCGCCCGCCGCCTTGAAAAAGCGCTGGATACGCCGGCCAAGATCTACTACAAGTACGAGGGCGTGAGCCCGGCGGGAAGCCACAAGCCGAATACCGCGGTGCCCCAGGCTTTCTATAACAAACAGGAGGGGACCAAGCGGCTTTCCACCGAGACCGGCGCGGGCCAGTGGGGGTCGTCGCTGGCCATGGCCTGCGCCTTCTTCGGCCTGGAGTGCAAGGTCTACATGGTGCGCGTGAGCTACGACCAGAAGCCCTACCGGCGCGCGCTGATGGAGGCCTTTGGGGCCAGCGTCACCGCCAGCCCGAGCATGGAGACGGAGAGCGGCCGGGCGATTCTCGCCGAGCATCCCAACACCAACGGGTCGTTGGGAATCGCGATCAGTGAAGCGGTGGAAGTGGCGGCAAAGGACCCGAACACGAAGTATGCGCTGGGAAGCGTGCTGAACCACGTGCTGCTGCACCAGACGGTGATCGGCCTGGAGACGATGGAACAGTTGGCGATGGCTGAGGCCGAGCCGGATGTGATTGTAGGCTGCACGGGCGGCGGATCGAACTTTGCGGGGCTGGTGTTTCCCTTCCTCGGCGAGAAGATCAAGGGGAAGCGCAACGTGCGCGTGCTGGCGGTGGAACCGGCGGCTTGTCCGAGCCTGACCAAAGGGCATTTTGCTTACGACTTCGGCGATACGGGGCACCTGACTCCATTGGTCAAGATGCATACGCTGGGGTCCACGTTCATTCCGCCGGGGATTCATGCGGGCGGGCTGCGCTACCACGGGATGGCGCCGCTGGTTTCACACGTGAAAGACCTTGGTCTGATTGAGGCCGGCAGCGTGCAGCAACTGGACGCGTTTGCGGCCGGCATCCAGTTTGCGCGGGCGGAGGGAATCATTCCTGCGCCGGAGGCGAACCATGCGGTGGCAGGCGCCATTCAGGAGGCGCTGAAGTGCAAGGAGGAGGGCACGGAGCGGACGATTCTGTTCAACCTGTGCGGTCACGGGCACTTCGATATGCAGAGCTACATCAACTACCAGGCGGGGCTGCTGGAGAATTACGACTACCCGGCAGAGGAGATTGCCATGGCGCTGGCGGGCCTGCCGGCGGTGGGGTAAAGGCGGCGACCGGGGTTTCAGATGGGCGCGTGACCTATGGCGCGCCGACGCATTCTGCCCAGCAGGTTTTGCCGGCGGGCAGCGGTTGATAGACTAGGGTGTTTGCTGATTCACGGAGGCTTTCCCCTATGCCCGCCACCATGCAAGCAGTAGTGAAGGCGCACGCCGCCCCCGGCATCGAGTTGCGCGAGGTCCCTGTGCCCACGCCCGGCCCCGGCGAGGTGCTGGTGCGCGTGCAGGCGGCCAGCGTGTGCGGCACTGACCTGCACATCTTCAACTGGGACCCCTGGGCGCAGGGACGCATTCACCCCCCGCTGATTCCCGGCCATGAGTTTGCCGGTGCGGTGGCCGGCGTGGGGCGCGGCGTAACCACCGTCAAAGAGGGCGACCTGGTTTCAGCCGAGATGCACGTGGCCTGCGGCAAGTGCATGCAGTGCCGCACCGGCCAGGCGCACATCTGCCAGCACGTGCGCATCCTGGGCGTGGATGCCGACGGCGCCTTCGCCAGCTACGCCATCATTCCCGAGACCAACATCTGGAAGCTCTCGCCGGAAATTCCGCCGGAGTACGCGTCCCTGCTGGATCCGCTCGGCAACGCGGTCCACACCGTCCTGGCCGGGCCTATTGCGGCGCAGACGGTCGCAGTAACCGGTTGCGGCGCCATCGGGCTGTTTTCAATTGCCGTGGCCAAGGCCTGCGGAGCAGCCAAAGTGTTTGCCATTGAGGTAAACGCGCGCCGCCGGGCCGTGGCCGCGCAAATGGGCGCTGACATGGTGCTGGACCCTGCCACCGACAATGTTGAGGAGATGGTTCTGGAGGCTACGGGCGGAACCGGCGTGGATGTGCTTCTCGAAATGTCGGGCCATCCCACCGCCATCCGCATGGGCTTTGCGCTGCTCAGGACCGGCGGGCGCGCCTCGCTGCTGGGGATTCCCTCCCGGCCCTTTGAGCTCGACTTTGCCAAAGACATCATCTTCAAGGGCGCAATCGTGCAGGGCATCAATGGGCGCAAGATGTTCGAGACATGGTTCCAGATGGAAGCGCTGTTGTCCGCCGGAAAGCTCGACCTGGGGCCGGCGATTACCCACCGGCTCAAGCTGAGCGAGTTTCCCCAGGCAATGGAACTGCTGCGCACGGGCGAGGCAATCAAGGTGGTCATGCGGCCGGAGTGAGAAGAGACAGTTGTCGGTTCTCGGCTTCTGTCACGCGGCGAATGGTTGCCGGGAGCAGGCCGCGATTGACCTTCGATCGCGATCCAGCCTACTGAACAGTCAGCGCGATGGTTACCGGCGGACTGGTGACGGCTGTGACGCCATTGCTGGACTGTCCGGTGATGGTGACCGTGTAGGTGCCGGCGGGCGTTGCGGGCGGGATGGGCGGCCCGTGATTGTAGTAGTCGTAACGCGGATTGCAGGCGGTGGTTCCCAGCAGCGTGACCAGCGCGACCAGGCAAACCAGCGCGAGCCGGTTCAGCCACGGCCGGCGGCGTGCCGACCACGCCAGTCCGCCCAGCGCGAAGGCGCCTGGAAGCAGAAACGCCCAGGCTACAGAGCTCGAAACAGGACGCATGGATGAAGCTGTGCCCACCCCGGCTGCCTGCGTGCCGATCAACATGGGCACGGTGATGGCCGCGACCTGGTTGGGCTGGATCTCAACGTTCTCCGGAGTAAATGTGCAGGAAGACTGGTCAGGAAGTCCGGAGCAGGAGAGCGTAACAAACAGGGGCGAAGCGAGCGCGGTGCTGTTGACCGGCGTGACGGAAACCTGGATGGTTCCCGATGCGCCCGGAATGAGCGTCAGCGTGGCGGGAGCGACAGAAACATTGAACCCTGGAACCGCGCTGGACTGACCCGACGCTTCCGCCCTTGCGGAGAGAGAACTCTGGTGGGTCGCATCGCCGTTGTAGATCGCGCGCAGCGAATGATCGCCTGCGGGCAACGAGACGGTCAGGCTGGCCTGGCCTTGCGCGTTGAGCGCGGCGCCGGCCAACTGGGTTCCGCGATCGCTGAGGACCACGGCTCCGGTGGCGGGCAGCCCGTCTTCACCGGTCACGGACACCGCAACAACGGCCTGCGTGCGACCGTGCTGATCGTGGGTTTCCACGGTCATTGCGGTCTGCGTGGCCTGCTGCGGCGCGTCTGCCGCCAGGGCCAGCGCGGGCATCGCCAACGCGATACTCAATGCTGCAACCAACTCAAGCCGCAGACCGCGGCAGACAATGCCTCTCACTTGCACCTGCTCCATCATTCAAAATTGCGTATCGCCGGGATTTCGAAGCGTAAACACCATTGTATCCGGCGGGGCCGCAGCCGGGCTATTGCTCGGCCAAGCCGGACCTGTTCTTGGACGTTTTCAAGCCGGGAAGGTCGCTGCCGCCGGCTGCGAAAGCCGGAAATCCGCGCCGCCGGCCGCCAAGGTGGTTCCCTGCCCGCGAGCCGCGCTATGCTCTTCCTTTGAGGGAATCGCGATGACTGATGCCGCCACACGGCCCCAACTTGCCCACCTGACCGCCGCGCTCGACGAATTGCGCGCCAAGGGGACGCACTTCAACCTGCGCATTCTGGACGACCAGCAGGCGCCCGTGTGCCACTACGACGGCAAGAAGGTCATCAACCTGGCCAGCAACAACTACCTCGGCCTGGCCAACCACCCCAAGCTGATTGAAGCGGCGCTGGCGGCCACCAGGGCCTTTGGCGTGGGCTCGGGCGCGGTGCGCACCATCGCCGGCACCATGCGCATCCACATGGATCTGGAAGAGAAGATTGCCCGCTTCAAGAATGTCGAAGCCTGCGTCGTCTTCCAGAGCGGCTTCGCGGCCAACGCGGGCACGGTGAGCTCGATTCTGGGCAAGGAGGACTTCATCCTCTCCGACGAGCTGAACCACGCCAGCATCATTGACGGCGCCCGGCTTTCGCGAGCCAAAATCAAGGTCTTCCGCCACAAGGATGTGGCTCATTGCGAGGAATTGCTGCAGGAGTTGGCCAACGAGCCGGGCAGGAAGCTGGTCATTACCGACGGCGTCTTCAGTATGGACGGCGATATTGGTCCGGTGGGCAAGCTGGCCGCGCTGGCTGAAAAATACGGCGCCATCATGATGGTGGACGACGCCCACGCCAGCGGAGTACTGGGCCGCAACGGCCGCGGCAGTGTGGACCACTTCAACGCGCACGGCAAGGTGGATGTGCAGGTGGGCACGCTCTCAAAAGCCATCGGCGCGCTGGGCGGCTACGTGTGCGGCAGCCGCGATTTGATCGATTATCTCTACCACCGCGCGCGGCCGTTTCTATTTTCGACGTCGCATCCGCCCAGCGTGGCCGCCACCTGCATTGCGGCGTTCGACATTCTGGAGACGGAGCCGGAGCGGATTGAGCGGCTGTGGGCCAATACGCGCTACTTCCAGGGCGAACTGCGTGGCGCGGGCTTCAACGTGGGCGGAGTGACCACGCCGGCCACTGAAACGCCGATCACGCCCATCATCATCGGCGACGGACGCGCGACGATGGACTTCTCGAAAGCATTGTTTAAGGAGGGCGTGCTGGGGACGGGGATTGCGTTCCCGACGGTGCCTGAAGGGAAAGCGCGCATCCGGCTGATGCTGACCAGCGAACATACGAAGGCGCAGTTAGACCAGGCCTTGGAGACGCTCACCCGTGTAGCCAAGCGGATGGGTATCCTGGGGTAGAGTGTCAAATTTTAGGAATAATGCATCCTGCTTCCCGCAGAGGTCGAAGCAGGGGTAGAATTCGATCATTGGCACCGCGCGAAAGAAGCTGGAATGACGGCAAGTGCTTGGAACTGGCTGTTGGGAATCGTTGGTACGGTGGCAAGCATAGCTGGAGTCGTCTTTAGCTGGATGGCGTGGGTGCAGGCTAAAGGGGCGAAAAAGGCGGCCGAAGAAGCAGCCAAAACAGTGCGAATACGAGAAACGGCAGACGAATTCTTGAGGCTGGCGGCAGACGCGAAGAGCCTTGTAGCATCGGTTCAACTGCGCGATCGCGAAAGAGCGATCGAGGCGGCAAACAATTTGGCGCATTTGCTCATGATCGCGGGCTCGCACAGAGCGTCCTACTTGCCGGAAGGCTTTTCGCTCGATCTTGCTGTTGACAACTTGAAGAGGGTTAGCACAATGCTTGCTTCGGAGGGCTTCCCTGAAGTACCTCAGAAAATGGCGAGACTGCTCTACCGTTGTCATCAGATTCACGAATCGCTTTGCGGTATTTCAGGGTCAGTGCAGAATCGAACAGAGGGAGCCGAAGGATGAACTCTTCAATTGAGATCATTGATTCTTTGAACCTGGCCTACAAGCTAATTGACAGGACCCGCGATGGAAAGGTGTCCTGGGAAGCCAGCGGGATCCTCATGAAGGCTTTTGATCCGACAGACTTGTCAGGAGCAACAGCCTTCTCCACGACGCTTGAAGGAAACCTAAGGGCAGACGTTTCATTGACGAAGCGAGGCGACGAAGAGTTCTTGCAATTTTCGCTTGTTGAGTTTGTCCCGCACGGCACCGATTTGATTTCAGTTATTGCTCTCGGGTCTTCTAAGCCCGATCAGGAAATACTGAGCGTTTCCGTGGAAAAGGACCCTTCATTCGGCTTTGATTCGCCAAGCGAGAGAGAGCTTAGCAGGGCGCTCGTAGACCTTTATAGTCTTGCTCGTCGGTCAGCTTTGAAAATTGAGGGGAGCATCCAAAAAGCTTTGACTTACCTCGACAAACTGGCAGTTTGAAGTGCGCCAATGATCGCTCACCTGCGCGGCAAACTTATCTTCAAGCAACCCGGCCAGGCCATTGTTGAGGCTGCGGGCGTGGGCTACGACGTGGTGATCTCCGTGCCTACGTTTACGGCGCTGCCTTCGCTTGGCGCTGAAGCTTCGCTGCACATCCATACCCAGGTCAGTGAGGACCAGATCGCGCTGTTTGGCTTTCTGGAGCGCGAGGAGAAGCGGCTGTTTGAGCGGCTGATTACGGTGAGCGGCGTGGGGCCGAAGCTGGCTATCAAGATGCTCAGTGGCTTGTCGCCTGAAAGAACCGTTCAGGCCATTCGCGGGCAGGATCATGCGCAGTTGACGCGGATTCCCGGCGTGGGCAAGAAACTGGCGGAGCGACTGGTGGTGGAGCTGAAAGACAAGCTGGACGACTTTGCCGTTGCTCCGGTGCAGACAAGCGTGCGGGGCGCGGCGGTGGACGATGTGCTGTCGGCGCTGACGAATCTTGGATACCAGCGGCCGGCGGCGGAGAAGGCAATCGAGCAGGCAGTTGCCAAGGACGCGGCCCTGGCGGGGGATTTCGATGGGCTGTTCCGCGGGGCGCTCAAGCTGATCCGCTAGCGTCGATTCCGGACGTGCGGCATCTCATAGTACGAGGTGTCTCGTATGGCCATCGTCCGAAATTGTCCGTCCTGCGGCAAACCGAATCGCGTTCCGGGAA
>Ga0302146_10000404_pt1 | contig 26620 bp, 22 predicted proteins | sample I_Bog_E3_1_FD_193578 | JGI IMG/M metagenome (GOLD analysis project Ga0302146, IMG submission 193578) | Peat permafrost microbial communities from Stordalen Mire near Abisko, Sweden - I_Bog_E3_3 | ecosystem: Environmental > Terrestrial > Soil > Wetlands > Peat | place: Sweden: Abisko, Stordalen...
TCATTCGATGAAGCTTATCTTGGTGCCGGGAGGGGGAATCGAACCCCCATGGAGTTGCCTCCGGCGGATTTTGAGTCCGCTGCGTCTGCCAGTTCCGCCATCCCGGCCAATAAAGCCAACTCTCTATAGAGAGCGGTTTAGTTGGGTCTCGCACCCCTCGTCTCCAACGATCCGAATGAGCTAGTGTCAGTTCTGGTGTCAGTTGGTTCGCTCAGTGCGAGTCCAGTATCGCATAGGCCCCGCATGGCCACCATGCCGGGGTGGATGGATGCCGCGCTGGGTCGCGGTGGTGACGGTCAAGGTGCAATAGCCCGCCCCAACGCGTCTAGACGACTGACTCGTATAATTCGCCGGAACGTAGTTCGAGACAAATTAGATTCGCGGAAGAGAGTCGGCGTGCGTATTGGACGATGGACATATATTGGCGTAGTTGCGAGTGGACTTGTGGCCGCACAAGTGTCGGCTGTGGGTTCTTCGAGTATGGCGCCGGGTTACCCTGCGAGGCACAAAGCGCTGGCTGCTTCAGGGAGCCGGGCTACGCCGCTGATGGCGCAGATGGGACGGTTTACCTCTGCAGGCGTCCCCGCGCTGGGACCGGCCGAAACTGCGGTCGCGCCACCCACATGGGAACCTGCGGTCCCGGCGGGGTTGCCGGGTAATGGGATCGCGCAGCACCCGATGCTCTATGTCGGCGAGGGTTACAACAAGATACTGCTCGTCAACGATGGCAAGGTTACCTGGACCTATTCCACCGGGTCCGGCTGGGAGTATGACGATGTTTGGATGCTCTCGAACGGCAACATCTTGTTTACGAGGATGCAGTATGTCGCGGAGGTGACGCCGGAGAAGCAAGTGGTGTGGCGCTACGACGCGCCGGCGGGGACGGAGATTCACACATGCCAGCCCGTTGGATTGGATAAGGTACTGTTTGTGCTGAATGGAACGCCGCCGAAGCTCATGGTGGTGAACATCAAGACCGGAAAGGTTGATGTTCAACACGAACTGCCGGCGATGAGTACCGATCCTAAGATGATCCATGCCCAGTTCCGGCGGGCGCGCTATACGGCGCAGGGGACATACCTGCTGTCATTCCTGCAGATGGACCAGGTCGTGGAGTACGACAAGAACTTCAGGGAGATTTGGCGGTACGCGATCAAGAGTCCATGGGCAGCAGTGCGGCTGAAAAATGGGAACACGCTGATCACTGATGAGAAAGACATTCTGACTCGCGAGGTGAGCCCAAAAGGCGAGACGGTTTGGGAGCTCAAGCCGGACGACCTGCCCGAGCCCTACCGGTACGTCAACACGCAGAGCGCGACACGGCTGGCGAATGGGAACACCATCATCTGCTCGCGTGGAACGAATGGGAAGGGCCCGCAGCTGGTGGAGGTGACTCCGGAGAAGAAGGTGGTGTGGGTATTGTGGGACTGGGCGAACGTTGGGCCGGCGACGGCCGTGCAGGTGCTGGACGATCCTGGAATACCAGAGAAGCCGGGGGATTTGCAGCGTTGATAGGCTAGCCGCTGGACGCACGGGCTAGACGCGCATGCCAACGCATCCTGCGAGCAATTCTGTGTCCTCTGTGTCTGCCGTCCCATCACGGCACGTCATCGATTTAAGGGCACGCTCACGCTGCGGCGAATCGCCGTTGCCACGCATACCCCACGCGCGCCAGAACTCCGCTCATCAAATATCCCAGCGCCAGCACCAGCAGCGCAATCTTATGCCACTCGAACAGCACGCCCATCACCACCACCAGAAGCACCAGAAACCGGCCCGGTCTGCGTGCTCCCACGTCGATCTCCTTGCCGCTCCAGAACCGCCAGCTGCTCACCATCAGGAAGCCGGTAAACGCCACCAGCGCAAGCCACACCACGGACATCCATAGATTGTCGATCGGCGCTCCTGATTCAAAGTGGATCACTGCGCCGATCACGCCTGCTCCGGCGGGAATCGGCATCCCGACAAAGTACTTGCGGCCAGGCCGTCCCGGATTGCGCGGCTGCGGATTCACGCTGATGTTGAAACGCGCCAGCCGGCAGGCTCCACAGATCAAAAAGAGAAAACACACCACCACGCCGAAGTGGATCAGCCTCGCGTGAATGATCGGATACCCCGACTCCGGGACCAGGTGTACGCCCCACAGATAAGCAAGCAGGCTCGGAGCCACGCCAAACGTAATCACGTCTGCCAGCGAGTCCAGCTCACGGCCGAATGCGCTGGACGTGTTGGTCATCCGCGCGATGCGACCATCCAGGCCGTCGAACAGAATGGCCGCTGCAATCCCTATCGCCGCGCGGTCGAACGATCCGCTATCGGACATTATCGAGCCATGTATGCTCTGCATGATGATGTAGTAGCCAATCGCGATATTTCCCACGGTGAACAGCGAAGGCAAAATGTACATCCCGCGCTGAGCGGGAGGCCGCGTCAACTGGATCCCATCCTGCGCCATCAGCTAGGTCCACCGTGCAAGTTCGACCCCGCCTTCATCGCGACATATCCAAGGATCGAACTTCCGCCAAGCACCCTGTCGCCCACCTTAACGCGCAACTCAGCCTCAGCCGGCATCAGCACATCCACGCGAGATCCAAACTTGATCAGGCCCATACGTTGGCCCCGCTCCACCCTGTCGCCGGGCTTCAGGTTGCACACGATCCTCCGCGCCAGCAGCCCGGCGATCTGCTTGAAGCTCACGCTATACTCTCCGCTGTCGATCGTAATCATAGTCTGCTCATTCAGCACCGCGGACTCGGCCTTCATCGCATTCAGAAACTGGCCCTCGCGCAGAGTCACTTGCGTGACCTTTCCACCGATCGGCACGCGGTTTACATGCACATTGAAGACGCTGAGGAAGATCGTAATCCGCAGCCTGCTGCCGCCGGTTGTCTCAATCCACTCCGCCTCGGTCACCTTGCCGTCACCTGGAGAGACGACCAGACCGGGGCCGTCCGGAATCCTGCGTGACGGGTCGCGAAAGAACCACAGAAAAAACGCCGCCAGCAGCACCGGTATCGCCGTTATGCTCACCAACTGCGTCCCGAACCAGACGATCGCCGCCACCACCAGCAGCGCGAGTCCGTACAGATATCCGTCACGCACCATAGTGCCGATTATACCTTTCTGCTACGCATACTTTGGTGTTAACAGCATATCCATCAACACGGCATCGTCCTTTGGCTCGGTGTAATACCCCTTCCGTCTTCCTTGCTCTGCAAAGCCCAGCGAACGATACAGATCCAGGGCGGCCACACTCGCCGACCGCACCTCAAGCTGCATCGACACCGCGCCCATCGTCCGCGCCCACAGCACTGCCTGAAGACACAGACTTCGCCCCACGCCACGCCTCCTCGCATCCTCGCGCACAGCTAGGCTCTCCATCTCCGCCACGGCGTTTCCCAGTCCATGAGCACTCAGGATGCTTATCACAACAAATCCCACCACCACTTCCGCATACTCGGCTACAAAGCAAATCCGTTGCGGTTCATGGAGTGAAGGCAGCACGCCATACAGAGTGTGCCGCGAAATCACCTGCGCCCACACACCCTCGCTCCAGTGCGGCGCCTCCGCGCAGGCCCGCTCGATCTCCAGCACATCCGCAGCGTCCTCCACCATCGCCAGCCGGATGGATATCTCCCCGCTCATGGCAATCTCGAATTCGAGGAAGCTGGCGCCGGCTTGGCGTAGATGTTCTGCTCGCCGCGCACATAGTTCGCCTCAGCCAGCACATCGCTGTCCCCTGCGGGCAGACGCCGCAACACCACCTGCAGCGCGTCGCCCACATGCAGCGGATACAGAACCGGCTCCCGTGCAACCAGATGCTCCGCTATGCGCGGCTCTGCAACAACTACCCTTCTGCCCGCTGGCAACTCATCGCCTACGCATAGCCACTCCGCGCCTGAGACCACGTCACGAACATAGAACTCGCCACGCCCTGCATCGAGCACTGCCAAACCATCCTTCATCGCAGCCGCTTCAGCCAGCACCGCCAGCCGCGACACTACCGCAAGCCGCAGCGACGACGCCTCACAAAATCCCTTGGCAGCAGCCATCCCGGTTCGCACGCCGGTAAACGATCCCGGCCCGCCCACCACACCCACAGCGTCCAGCTCAGCCAGCATCCAGCCAGCCTGTTGTAGCAGCCGACTCACCGCAGCGACGATCTGTGCCGACGCCTCACCCGATGCCAGGTCTTCCACGGCACGCACCTGCTGCCCCAGACACAGCGCGACACCTGCGGTCTCGCCGCAGGTGTCGATCAGCAACAGACGCTGCATTTCCACGCTCACACTCTGAGCATATCGCCTTGCAAGGACCGCTGCTTACTCCACTGCCGCCAGAACCTCCTCGCGCAGCTCCTCGTCATGTCCAACTTCGACCAGCGACGACGGCAGCGCCAGGTGCAGCACATCCTCAATATGCGACGCGTAGTGGATCGTCACGCCGTCGATCTGCTCCGGCGTCAGGTCCTCTTCCACATTGCTCTTCACATCGATCGGCAGAATCACATCGCGGACGCCCGCGCGCTTCGCCGCCAGGAACTTCTCCTTGATGCCGCCGACCGGCAGTACATTTCCGCTCAGCGTAATCTCGCCGGTCATCGCCAGCAGCGGATGCACCGGCTTGTTGGTCAGCAGGCTTACCAGCGCTGTCGCCATCGTCACACCCGCGCTCGGCCCGTCCTTGGGTATCCCGCCTGCCGGCACGTGAATGTGCAGGTCAATGTCCTTCAGCAGGTCCTCATCCAGCCCCAGCGACTTCGCATTCGACCGCACCCACGTCAGCGCCGCCTGCATGGACTCCTTCATCACATCGCCGATCTGCCCTGTGATGCTGAATGTGCCTTTGCCCTTCATCTTGTTTGCCTCGATGAACAGTACATCGCCGCCAGCCGGCGTCCATGCCAGCCCGACTGCCACGCCCGGCCGCTTGGTGCGCTCGGCGATCTCCGTATCCACGCGCACCTTGATGCCGCCCAGAAACTCATGCACAACCTCGGGCGTCACAATCAACTTCTCCAATCCGCCCTCCGCGACACGTCGCGCCGTCTTGCGGCACACCGTTCCGATAAGCTGCTCCAACCGCCGCACGCCGGCCTCGCGCGTGTAGTGTCGCGCGATCAGCGCCACGCTCTCCGTCGGAAACTCGATCATCGCCGGCCCGTCCTTCACAGGTTCGATTCCGTTCTCCTTAATCTGCCGCGGAATCAGGTACCGTTCTGCGATCGCGACCTTCTCCTCCTCGGTGTAGCCCGTCAGTTCAATGATCTCCATACGATCCAGCAGAGGCGCAGGAATCGTATCCAGCTGGTTCGCCGTGCAGATGAACAGAACCTTGCTCAGGTCAAACGGCTGATCCAGATAGTTGTCGCGGAACGTGTTGTTCTGCTCCGGGTCCAGCGTCTCCAGCAGCGCGCTCGCCGGGTCGCCGCGAAAGTCACGGCCGAGCTTGTCGATCTCATCCAGCATAAAGACCGGGTCGTTCACCTCCACACGCTTCAGGTGCTGGATAATCTGCCCCGGCAGCGCGCCGATGTACGTGCGCCGGTGCCCACGAATCTCCGCCTCATCATGCATGCCGCCCAGCGAGATGCGGCTGAACTTCCGCCCCAGCGCCCGCGCAATCGAACGTCCCAGCGAAGTCTTGCCCACGCCCGGAGGCCCCACAAAGCACAGGATCGGCCCCTTCATGTCCGGCTTCAGCCGGCGCACGCTCAGATAGTCCAGTATTCGGTCCTTAACCTTGCGCAATCCGAAGTGGTCCTCATCCAGCACACTTTGTGCCTTCTTGATGTCGACCTCACCCGCTGAACCCTTGGCCCACGGCAGCACCGCCAGCCACTCCACGTAGTTCCGCGTCAGGCTGTAGTCCGCTGCCGCCGGATTCATCCGCGCCAACCGCGCCAACTCCTTCAGCGCGTCCTTCTTCACCTCTTCGGTCATGCCCGCCGCTTCAATCTTCTCCTTCAGCTCGGCCACGTCCTTCTGCGTCTCGTCCAGGTCGCCCAGCTCTTTCTGGATAGCCTTCATCTGCTCGCGCAGGTAGAAGTCCCGCTGCGACTGCTGCACCGAGTCCTGCACCTCGCTCTGAATCTTGTTGCGCAGTTGCTGGACCTCGATCTCCTTCGCCAGGTGGCTGTTCAGCTTCTCCAGCCGCACCCGCACATCAGGGGTCTCCAGCAGGTCCTGCTTCTCCGCCGTGGTCAGGAATGGCAGGCTCGCTGCGATAAAGTCCGCCAGCCGCGCCGGCTCGTCGATGTTGAGTGCAATCGTCTGCAGGTCGTCCGACAGCGTCGAGCTCGACGTCACAATCTCCTGGAACTGCGCCAGCACATTACGCTGTAGCGCCTCGTTCTCCGGCGACTTCTCCGGCTGAATCTCCTCCAGCGTCTCGAACTCCGCCGTCAAAAACGGCTGCGTCTGCGTAAAGTTGCCCAACCGTACCCGCTCGGTCCCCTCGGTAAACACAAACAGGCTCTGGTTCGGCATCTTTACAACCTTGTGGACGGTCGCCCGCGTGCCAATCGCATACAGATCCGCGCCATCAGGGGAGTCCTGCCGCGCATCCCGCTGTGCCACCACCAGGATCGTCTTCTCCTCCCCCAGCGACTGAATCAGCTGGATCGAGCTCTCCCGGCCCACCGTCAGTGGCAGAACCGCATGCGGAAACAACACCGTATCCCTAACTGGCAGAATCGGATACGAGCTCCCCTGCCCTTTATCACCGGACCCATTGGCCGTCGTCGGCTTGATTACACTTACAAATTCATTCGCCATCTTGAGTGTTCCTCTATCAACTTTCTTGTATAGGATGCACTAGCATCGGCCCCGGACGCAACTTCTCCTGATTCTCATCGGCACCTCCGGTCCTGCCAACAGCCCATCCCTCCTCAATACGCCTCCTACCATGAGATGTTCAATCCCGCTGCCGAACCCTCCCAAGTGACCCTGTTTTTCCTGATCCCTATTCCCTAATCCCTATTCCCTGCTTTTGTTACCCTGAACTCTCACCGCGGGAGTGGTGGAATGGCAGACACGCAGGTCTTAGAAGCCTGTGCCCGAAAGGCGTAGGGGTTCAAGTCCCCTCTCCCGCACCATCCGCTCCGTCAGGAAGACCCCATGCCCGATCCAAAATCCAATCAGCCCCAACCCGACAGCACCCGCATCACCCTCACCAAAACCGCCGACTACCGCGACGCCTACGCCAACAGCGTCCAGGTCCGGCTCTCCATCTGGGACTTCTTCCTGGTCTTCGGCACCCTCGAGCAGCACACGCCCGAGGAGATGAAGGTCGAAAACTTCCAGGGCATCTACCTCAGCCCGCAGCAGGCCAAGGCGCTGCTCAACGTGCTCACTCACAACATCGCCCAGTACGAGCAGACCTTCGGCCCCATCTCGCTGGACGGCAACGCGGCCCACCACTTCACCGTCCCCACCAACGGCCCCGTCCATTGATCTGTCTCAGCCGCCCCTCCCTCTTGTCTCCAACACTCTTGGCTCTATGCTGAACAAGACCCCGCTCTCCCGCGCCGCCGCGCTGCCCGTGCCCATCCTCTTCTGCCTCTTCTTCGCCGCCGTCGCGCTCGGCCACCTCACCCTGCTCCACCTTCCCTACTTCTGGGACGAGGGCGGCTACTACATACCCGCCGCGCTGGACTTCTACCACACCGGCACGCTCATCCCGCACTTCACTAACGCCCACACCCCGCTGCCCAGCATCGTCCTGGGGACGCTCTGGCACATCTTCGGATTCCACATCCTCGTCACCCGCCTCGCCGTCTGCACCTTCGCCGCTGCTGGCCTGCTGGCCGTCTTCCGCCTCACCCAGCGACTGCTCGGCGACGCCCCGGCCTTCGCTGTCGCCCTGCTCACCGCCGTCTACCCCATCTGGTACGCCCAGAGCACCCTCGCTCACGCCGACATCTTCGCCGCCGCCTTCACCCTCTGGGCCTTCGCCAACTATCTCCCCACAACAATACTGGCAACTGGTAACTGGCAACTCAAAACTCAAAACTCAAAACTCGAAACTCATCAAGACCCCCCCAAACCTCCATACCTCGCCGTCGCCCTGCTCTTCTCCCTCGCCGCGCTCTCGAAAGAGACCTCCATCGTCCAGCCCGCCGCCCTCGCCGCGCTGAAGCTCGGCCTCCTCCTTCGCGACCGCCGCGACCCCACGCTCCGCCGTCTTCACCTGCGCTGGCTCGCCGCGCTCAGCCTCCCCGTGCTGCCGCTCATCGCCTGGTTCGCGTACCACCACCACGTCACCGGATTCACCTTCGGCAATCCCACCTACCTGCGCTACAACGCCACCGCCAACCTCACCGTAAGCCACATCCTCCTCTCGCTCTACTACCGTGGCATCCACCTCTTCTGGCAGCGCGACATCTGGCTGCCCATCGTCCTCGCCCTCGCCTGCCTCCTGCTCCCAGTCAGGGAAACTGCCAGCCCCAGCGAAGCTCAGCATGTTGGCTCAAAGAGCACTCTGGACCCTGGGCCCTGGACCCTGGGCCCTACATCTCGGCCCCTGGCCCCTGCGGTCACTCGCGCCATCGCCCTCCTCATCCTCGCCAACTGGCTCGCCTTCTCCATCCTCGGCGGAGCCCTGCTCACCCGCTATCTGCTGCCCATCTACTCGCTTATCCTGCTGGTCTGCGTCGCCACCTGGCGGGCGCGCACCCGCCTGTGGCCGGTCTTTGCGACGGTCGCCGCCGCGGCCTTCATCAGCGCCTGGTGGCTCAACCCGCCCACCTCCTTCGCGCCGGAAGACAACCTCACGTACCGCGACATGATCGTCGTCCACCAGCAGGCTATCGACTACGTCGCCGCCCACTACCCGGACGCCACCGTGCTCACAGCGTGGCCGGTCGCCGCCGACCTCTACCGCCCCGAGCTCGGTTACGTCACCCAACTCATCAAGGCCTTCTCCATCGACGACTTCACCCGCCCCGAGGTCCTCAAGGCCGCCGCGCAGCGCGACCGCTACGACACGGCTATCGTCTTCACCACCCACTTCACGGCGCCTGCCTTCCGTCGCTACCTGCTCGCCCACCCGGACACCCGCCGTGGCCGCGAGTTCGCCGCCACCCGCGACCTCACCCCCGACGAGATCGCCGCCCTGCTCGGCGGCACCGTCGTCGTGGAATACGACCGCAATGGCGAGTGGGCCGCCGTCCTCCGCTTCAATCGCAGCTATGAGGCGTATCTCGACCCTGCCCAAAGGCCCGTCATCCTGAGCGGAGACCTCGCAGCTTCATCGCGAGGTCGGAGTCGAAGGACCCCGAAGCAGCTGGCATGGCCTCTATCCCTTGTCCCTTTTCAACCGGCTCCGCCACTCGCCTTTTGAGCACGAAACCCTTGACACGCCCGTTATAATAGAACCTGTACACGAGGCCCAGCCCATCCGCTGGTGCGTCGCAGGGGACAGAAGACAGCAGACACCATCGCAAGGCTAAACCCTTAGGATTCAATCGCTTGCGAGGCCATCTGCTAAGTCATTTGTTTTGCGGTTCTTAGCTTGGAGAACCAAGCCTAAGTCTAATGTTATGCGGTTCTTACGGGAAAAGGGGGGAGTGGGCTACACCCGCTGGCCGATCGAGATCGGCGGAAGTTCTTTGTGGTAAACCAGTGCATCGGTGCCGCGACCGTAGAACGACGCCGCCCGGTGGGAGAAGATATAGCCGCGGCGCTCATAGAAGCGGATGGCCGTCGCGTTGCCGGTAAAGACGTGCAGCGCCACCGCAGCGCAGCCGGCCTCCTGTGCCTGGGCCTCGGCCCGGTCCATCAGCTCCCCGGCGAGGCCCCGGCGGCGGTACTCAGCGGCAACATCGAGCGTGACGATATAGCCGACCGCATCAGGCTTGGCGTGCTGGGTGTGGAGGACGCAGAACCCCGCGAGCGAGCCATCGGCCGCTGTGGCAACTGTGACGCGGGAGTTTTTCGCAGTGACGAAGCTCCGCATCGCCGAACGCGAGAAGCGGAAGGGAGGCTCGAAACAAATATTATCGAGCGCCACCAGCGCATCGAGATCGGAGGGAAGATAGCCGCGCAGCTCCATCCCGCCGCCTAAACCGCGACGGTGAAGGTGTCTTCGCTGCGGGTGACGGCGCGGTAGAGCGTGTCGCGCTCGAACGGAACGCGGCCGGCCTCGGTAATCAGCCGCACCAGGTCCTGCCGCCGAAGCCCCTGCGGCGTCTGCGCTCCGGCATCGTGGTAGATCTTCTCCTCGATGACAGTTCCGTCGATGTCGTCGGCGCCGAAGCGCAACGAGATCTGCGCCATCTTCGGCGTGACCATCTGCCAGTAGCTCTTGATGTGCGGAAAGTTGTCGAGCAGCAGACGGCCGACGGCAATCTGGCGAATGTCCGTCATGCCGGTGGACTTGGGCAGGTGGCTCAGTGCCGTATGGTCAGGATGGAAGCTGAGCGGGATAAAGGTCTGGAATCCGCCGGTCTCATCCTGCAACTCGCGCAGCTTGAGAAGGTGATCGACGCGGTCTTCGTCGTTCTCAATGTGGCCATACAGCATCGTGGCATTGGAGCGCAGACCGGCCTTGTGTGCCAGTCGCGCGGTGTCGAGCCACTCTGAGCCGTCGATCTTGTGGTCGCAAATGATGTGGCGCACGCGGTCGGCAAAGATCTCCGCGCCGCCGCCGGGACAGGAGTCAACACCAGCGAGCTTCATCCGCTCGATGGCCTCGGCGACCGAGAGCTTGCCGCGCTTGGCGAGGAAGGCGATCTCGACCATCGTAAACGCCTTGATGTGGACCTGCGGATAGCGCTGCTTCAACCCGCTGACCAGGTCCATGAAGTACTCGAACGGCAGGTCCGGATGCAGGCCACCGACGATGTGGAACTCGGTCACCGCCTCGGTCAGGCCCTTGCCTGCTGTCTCCCAGGCCTCTTCGAGGGCCATGGTGTAGGTGTCCGCCTCGCCCTTCTTGCGGCCGAAGGCGCACAAGCGGCAGCTGGCGACGCAGACGTTGGTGGGATTAATGTGGCGGTTCACGTTGAAGTAGGCGATATCGCCGTGCATCCGCTCCCGCACCAGGTTGGCCATCCAGCCGACCGCGAGGATATCGCCGGAGCGATACAGCGCCAGCCCGTCTTCGAAGCTGAGGCGCTCGCCGTTCTCCACCTTGCGCGCGATGGGAATCAGCGCGGGATCGTCGGTCTGAAAGGAGTGACGAGGCTTCGGCTTCGCGGTGGCTGCGTCCATACGGCTATTTTACGCCGATGCCGGTTTTAGTGGCGTTCTGCGTTGGCCTGCTGCGAGCCCCTGCCTGCGTTATAACCACCCACGCTGGAGTCCACCATGATGGGCTGAATGACAACGCCATCGTAGAGCGTAGCGCCGACAAGGTGATCGCCAACTGGACGTGCGAACCGCAGCTTCCATCCGGCGGCCCAGTAGTTAACCTTGTAGTCAGGCAGGTGAACAGCAAAGACGAAGGTCGAGTTGGCGGCTGTAATCAGAACGCGCTGATTGGCGTCATCGTAGAAGATGCTGTCCACATCCGTAACCGAAAGATCGGGAACTGGCTGCCAGGTGCTGCCGTCGTCCGAGGAGAGAAACGCTCCCTCGGCGCCGCCAACCCACAGATTGTTCAGATTATCGACCGCTATGGCTCCAATCTGGCTGAGATCCCCCGGAAGCTTGAGAGGCTTCCAGGTGAGTGCATTATCTTCCGAGAGGGAAAGTTGTTTGAAATCCGCCGCGAGCAGAACAGCCCCATGCGCAGCAAGAAAGCGTGGCTGGTCCAAATGCATCTCCCGGACTGGAACCCAGGCTTCGCCAGTGGCATTCCCGCGTAACAACCCCAGGGATGTGGCCGCAAAGATCGCGTCATTGGCGTTGGCGAAGGCAAAGATCTGGGCGTCGAATCCTGGCGGAGCAGGATGTGCCGGCGGAGGTGCAACAGGGGCACGCGGCACCGGACGGCGCCCGCGAACCGGTGCTTTCTTGACCACGACCGCAGGTACAGGGCGCGCGATTGGCGAAGATTCTCCTTGCACGGCGGCCTGGGCCCAGCCTCCGGCGGTGAGACGATAGATGCCGTGTGTGGTGCCGGCCAGCAGACCACCCCCCGGAAGGGCTAGGAGGCTGAAGACGTCGCGTCCGTTCAGTCCGTCGCTCTTCTGCTCCCATCGGAGTCCGCCATCGGTACTCTGAAAGACGCCGCCGGTCTCTTTGTCATTGACCACGCCGACGTACAGCGTGGCCGGGCGATCCGGATCTGCGGAGTAGGCGGAGACCTGGCGCGCAGAAAATCCTCCATTGGAGGCGTGAAAACTGACGCCCGCGTCGTCGCTCGCCAGGACGCCTCCGTGGTCGGTGGCGATGAGGACGTGGTCGGTATTGGAGGGATCCACCCAAACGTCGTTAACGATGATATCGGCGTCGGTCATGCGCGACCATTGCACACCGCCATCAAGCGTGCGATAGAGCCCTTCCGTCGTGCCGCCATAGACGGTGTCGGGATTCTTGGGATCCTCGACGAGCTTCCTCGTCCTCCGCGCAGTGGAGGGTATCCCCTGAGCTTGATTCAGGCCGACCCCGCCCTTGAACTGGGCTCCGGCGTTCAGGCTCTTGTAGATTCCGGAACACGCGCTGGCAAAGACAATGTTGGGACGCGTCGGGTCAATGATGATCGAGAATACATCCGAGTCTTCAATGATCCCTTCCTTGATGTTCTGCCATGTGCTGCCACCATCGGTCGTCTTCCAGGGCAGGTGCCAGGTGCCGGCATAGATGATGTTCGGGTCGCCGGGATCGATGGCAATGGACTGAACCTCGTGGATCTCCATGCTGTCAGCCGGGCTGATCTGGCTCCAGTGGGCTCCGTCATCCGTGCTGCGAAAGACGCCGCGCAGGGTTCCCGCAACCAGTTCCGCGGGGTTGGAAGGAGCCCGAGCCAGGGAGCGCACGGATTGACCGCGCATCTCTGCCTGCGCAATCCATGTCTTGCCCGCATCGTCGCTGATGTACAGACCACCGTCCTCGCGGTCGACAATCCAGGCACCGACGACCAGGCGCTTCGGGTGCAGTGGATCGGTGAGAATGTGGTCGACTACCAGGTCATTGCGGTCTGCGATCTGCGCGACACGCGTCCACGAGCTGCCCCCATTGTGCGATTCGTAGATCCAGCCTGTTGCGGTTCCCAGATACAGGTGCTGCGGGTCTTGCGAATCCGCGGCGAAGGCACGGGCGTCGCCACCGAAGGGGCCCAGTGGATACCACGTAGCCGCCCGCGAGGGAGCAACCAGACAAAACAAAGGAAGCAATCCAACAAACCCAATTCGCGACAACCGGGACATCATTCTCTTCAACTGGCACTCCTTCCTATAAGGCTAACCCAAACTCAGGCTGCGCACATTCCTGAAGGAACCATGAGTGCTCCAGCAGATACAAAACATGGACCACGCATAAGATGTCAGGCTCGCAGGAAATACAAAGGCCGGCTGGGAGAACCTCCCAGTCGGCCCTTGCCTCCAGCAATAGAGTGTTTACTTCTTGTGGTGGTGCACAGGAGCAGTGCGCGGAATCGCCTTGACCGCGGACTCATCCACAGGGGTAAGGCCCGTCGTATCGAGGGTTGCACCGGCAGGGATGAGGGTCGTCGCCGCGGTGTTGGTTCCAGCAGTTCCGGTGTAGACCGAGATACGCGAAGCATCCAGGCCCTTTTCACCAACCAGGTAGGCCTTCTCATTGACCGCGCGCTCAGCAGCCACCTTATCAGCCTTCTTCACGCTGGGGTCGGAGTTGCCGGTGATCGCCAGCTTGGCATCTGCCTGGCGCTGTGCTGTGAGGGCGATGTCGTCAAGGCAGGCCTTGGCTTCATTGTCCACACGCGTCGGACGCGCTTTGTCACGGTCGAAGTTGATCGTGCAGAGGCTGGTGGTCGTGACAGCAGCGGGCGCTGCAGGCGCTGCGACAGTAACTGTCGTCTGCTGCGACGCCGACTGACCCTTGTCATCGACCACGTTGCAGGTCACCGTAATGGTGCCCGGAGCAACGCCGGCCGTCGAAAGAGTTGCCGTCGAGGTGTTACCGCTGATCGAACCTGCCGAAGCGCTATAGCTGTAGGTCAGCGGACGGTTCTGGGGGCTGACGCCGCTCGCCATAATCGTGGACGGATCGCCAGGATTGACGGTAGAGGGGTTCGCCGAGCAGCCAACGGTGGGAGGCAGAATTGCTCCAACTGTGAACGGAGCGGAGCAATCAGCCATCTCGCCGGGCTTGCCGCCTTCCGACACATGCCCCTTCGCAGTGTAGGTTCCAGGAGCGACGCCCGCGGTATCAATGCTGGCTACATTCGAGGTTCCCGACACCTTGCCGCCATCAGAAGCCCACGTATAAGTCGCGGTCTTCTTGGGGTCGAGGTTGGTTGCCGTTCCAGTAACGGTCACAACATCACCAGGATAGATTGCGCCGGTCGGGGCAGTAATCGCGCAGGAGTAAGCAACGGGTGGCGGCGGAACAATGCTGCCGAAGTGGAAGAGGATACCGCTGCTAAGCTCAACCGCACTGAGGTTAGCACGGCCACCGGTAAACACGTTGGGAGTGGCAACTGGGAATGCGGGACCGTAGTCGAAGTGCATGTAGCGGTAATCCGCTTCAAACAGGCGCAGACCAAAATGATGGTGAAACCACGGAAGATCGTAGTCCATACCACCACCGGCGAGCAGGCTGGCGCCCCACTGGTAAGGCTCAGCATAATACTGGGCAGGACCACTTTCAGTGTTATTCGGTCCCGAACTCTGGGCTCCGCCAGCAAGGCCATGAGCGAACAGCGTGAAGTCCTGCATCGGAGCACGGAAGATTGGTCCCGCGTAGTACGCGTATAACCCATCATTGACGCCGTCAGGGTTGGAAATGCCAACCACTTCGCCGCCCACATACTTATTGAACCAATAGGCCCCGCTGCCGATGGCGCCCTCATCGATGGAGGTGTAGGCGATTCCCTGGGGCTGAAGTTTACCGTGCGCGCCAAAGTAGGAATATCCCAGGAACACATCAATTCGCGAAGGATTGATCGTGCTCGGAGCCGCTGTCGTCTGGGCGCTCATGCTACCAATCCCAAAACTGACAGCGCATGCAGCCACCAGACACCGGCCTAAATTGCGAAACGGGCGATAAGACATTTGTCAATCCTCCACTAAAATTCAATCTCGTTCTTTAACTACTGTGCGGGCTTCAGCCAAAGGTACCCCGCTATCCCTTTTTGAATTCCTCAAAAGTGTACCGCAGATGCCACTAATGTCTACAAAAAAGTGGCAGTTGCGTCAACTTATGCACCCCTCAGGGGCAGAATATCTTCCGGAAGACCGGAAACAACCCCTGCGAGGGCACTTGCTGCCAATCCTCGCAAACCCTGCACAAAACGAAACAACCCTTACGTGACGCGCCCCGGCAACCAAAACATGTTCGTACTATGCAAGGTTCAAGGTCTCACGAACAGTCCCGCGGCTGCTCTGAATCTTCTCCTGCAGTAGCGTAATCGCATAGAGTAACTGCTCCGGGCGCGGCGGGCACCCAGGAACATACACATCCACGGGTATGACCTGATTGACTCCCTGGAGTAGAGCGTAGTTGTTGAAAACACCCCCAGAGGTGGCGCAAGCCCCCATCGAGATCACCCACTTGGGCTCCGGCATCTGCTCATAAAGCCTGCGGATAACCGGCGCCATCTTCTGCGAGACCCGCCCCGCAATAATCATCAGATCACTCTGTCGCGGAGAGGGGCGAAAGACCTCGGCGCCAAAGCGGGCTATGTCGTACCGCGACCCGCCCATAGACATCATCTCAATGGCGCAGCAGGCAAGACCAAACGTCATGGGCCATACCGAATTCTTGCGGACCCAGTTGATGGCCGCATCCAGCGAAGCCAGAACAATGCCCTCGGGCTGTTCCGTTCCCCAGTTCACCTCGGCAAGCTTCTCCTGGTTCTTCGCGAAGCTGTCGAGGGTACCAAAGATATAACGGTCGTTGCGCTGAGGAGTCGCTGTTGGCCGGCCATTCGTCGATGTGTGATTCTGATCGGTGCTCATGAGGTTAAGTATACGGTTCGACTTGTACAAGGAACACGGTGCTGCGAATTTCCTGAGGGCGCATTGGCTCGAAATTGACTCGATTATGGGCCTTCAGTTTGCTCTTGAAATCGGATGCCCAGCGAATTCCGATGGTTGGCCAAGAACCTGGAATTCGCGGCGCGCTCCAGGCCAAGTCCGGACCATCATCCAGCATTGGCGGCGATTGCGGCGAGAAGAGCCTTGCGCAGCCCCTGCTCTTGTGAAGCGTTTAGCTGGGCCCCATTACTGGTCAAGTAGAAGACGTCAATGGCCATCTCCCCTTCTGTGTCGACCAGGGCAACCTCCACGTTATGACCGAGGCTGCTGAGAGTGATGCTGATGGCACGCAACAGACCTGGAATGTCCTGAGCGACGACCTGCAAAAGGGTACTGTGCGCCGCCGCGGTGTTATCGAACTCAATCCGCGTCTCCACCTTGGTGTGAAGCGGCTTGCGGCGGCCGCGACGACGGCCACTCAGCATCTTTTCCACAGATTCGCGTCCCGCGATCAGGTCCCGCACGCTGGCGACGAAGCGCTCGCGCTCCGACTCGTTCAGTTCCAGCGTGCGAAAGCTATCCGTAAAGCGAAACGTATCCACGACCACGCCCGCTGAGTTCGCAAATGCGTCGGCGGTGACGACGTTCATTCCCCATGCAGCGAGCGCTGAAGCTACGCCTGCAAAGAGTCGCGGGCGGTCCTGAGTGACCAATGTGATCTCGTGTACTGCATTGCCGTATTGGAAGGCAATCTGAAACGGCTCCTCGGCGAAACGCCGTATCATGGCAAAGTGCTGGAGAATGGCTTCTGTCGTACGAGTCTTGACATAGCGCTCGGGGAAGCCATCCAGGAATTGCTCGACGGCAGCCTCATTGCCCGGAGCAAGAGCCAGGACGCGGGCGATCTTCTCATCACGCGCTCTCGAGGCAGCCGTTCGGTCCAGCGAACCGCGCGTATGAACTCGCTCGTCGTCAACATTACGATCGAGTTGATTGTTGGTCGCCATGGAGAGACGCCAGAGGTTCTCCGCCTTCCACGGGGTCAGCGCGTCGGGATGCACGGCGGCGATGTCGGCATAGGTAAAGAGCGTCAGCATGCGCAACGCCTCATGGGTCTGCACCTTGCCGGCGAAGGCGCGCACGGTATCCGCATCGAAGATGTCGCGGCGCAGCGCGGCGGACATCTCCAGGTGGTTCTCGATCAGGCGCATCACCATCGCTGAGTCATAGGCGTCCATCTCCAGGCGGGCGAGGACGTTGCGTGCCATGCGCGCGCTCTCTAAGGCGTGACTTGCACCAGCCCGTCCCTTGCCAGTGTCATGGAGCACCGCGGCAAGATAGAGCAGACCTGGGTTCATCAATTCCCGGATCATGATGCGGAACTTGATCCTCCACTCCGGGGCATTCGGTCCGGGGTCGGCTTCGAGGCCATGCAGGGTCTCGATCAGCACGAAGGTGTGCTCGTCCACGGTGTACCGGTGGTACGCATCGCGAATGACCAGCGCATCGATACCGTGGAACTCGGGCAGGATCAGTTCGAGCACACCCAGGGCATGCATGGAGCGAAGCGCTGTGGCGGCGCGCTCCCCGGTAAGAATCGCGCTGAGCTGGAGCCATAGGCCCGGGCCCTCCTCCAGGTTGGCCGAGAGCAGCGGAATGGCATCCGCGATGCGCTCCTCGCTGGCAGGAGTCAGCGCGGCGCCGGTGTTCGCCATCGCGGCGAATACGCCCAGAACGATCTCTGGTTCATGCGCGACGTCCATACCACCCGGCTCACGGGGAGCCAGTTCGATGCGTCCGGACTTCAATCCGAAGCCGGCATTGCGCGGCAGCTTGAGCTTGCGCACTGGAGTCTCGGCCTCAATGCGCAGGCCAAACGCCTCGGCCTCGCGGCTAAGGCATCGCTCCAGAATGCGGGCGTAGCGGAAGTAGGCACGCATCCAATACGCGGCATCGACGCTCGTCTGGTAACGGCCGCCGAGACCGATTCCCTTCTCCGCCGCGGCATCCTGAGCCTGCCAGTCCAGGGTGTTGTCATCGCGCTCATGCCGATAGTGGAGGAAGCAGCGTACCGCGGCGAGAAAGGCCAGCGCCTCATTGAACTCCGGCGCAGGCGCGGAAGTAACACCGCGCAGGCTCCTGAGCCATTGGCAGACATGCGCGTCGCGCAGACCACCTGGGCAGTCCTTGATGTTCGGCTCCAGGTGGAAGAGCGTATCGCCGTACCGTGCGTGACGAACGCGCGTGAGCTTCACCAACTCCGCGGCGATGGCCTTGGCATCGCGCTGGCGCATCTTCCCAACAGCCTTGTCGCGAAGCCGGTTGAATATTTCCAGATCGCCGCCGAGATAGCGCAGGTCCAGCAAAGAGAGGCTGAACTCGGCGTTGCCGGGCTGGAAGTGATCGCACTCGCCGGGCGGACGGATGGAGAGCGAGAGCTGGACCCCACAGTCCCAAAGCGATTGCGAGAGGCGGCGAATGGAGGGCTTTGCGTTCGCGGCAGCCGATTCTTCAACGCAACACATCAGGTCGATGTCAGAGTACGGAAAGAGCAGACCGCGCCCGTAACCGCCAATGGCAACCAGGGCGAAGCCGGAACGCAGCCGGGGATCGGCCGCAGCCTCAACCGCCCAGGTGCGGAGAATCATGCTGTCAACCAGGGCGGAGCGTGCAGCTGCGGCCTGCAGACCATCGCCGTTTAGCTCGAAGGCGACGCGAATCTCGACGAGGCGGCGCTCATACTCATCGCGCAACATCGCTCCGCTGGAGAACCGGGCGGATGTGCCGAGTTTGCCGGCCGGCGCGATGCTCGTCTCGTCGTCCGTCGCTCTACCCCCTTACAGCGCAATCTCCCCGCGCTCGTCGTTGCGAATCCGTATCGACTCGTCGATCTTTGAAACAAAGATCTTGCCATCGCCGATGCGCCCGGTGCGCGCCGCGCCGATGATGGCCTGGATGGCCTTTTCTACCATGTCGTCGGTGACGACAAGCTCCAACTTGATCTTGGGGAGCAGATCGACGGCATACTCGCGTCCCCGGTAAAACTCCGTGTGGCCCTTTTGCCGCCCATGGCCGCGGGCCTCAAAGATCGTAATGCCGGAGATGCCCGCCTCCACCAACGCATCCTTTACCGCATCCAGCTTTGAAGGCTGGATTACTGCTTCAATCTTCTGCATCTCTGGTTTGCCTTTCCTGACTCCGCCCGGATATTCCCTGGCGCAGGCCTATCAGGTTATCAACAACGAACCTATGTTACCCAGGCTTCGTTAATTCAACGGAACCGGAGAATAGACCTACCGGTTACCTCGTCCCAAACGCTCTGTACACGGCCTGACCGATCCTGAAGATCGATCCCTCCCCCCTCCCCCCATATTCCTGCAAAAAACGCATAAATAAGGACTTAGGGGTGGTTCTCAACTCTTGCCACACCGTAAATCCCTGAAAAGAAAGGATGGGTCTTGACGACGGGAGGCAAATACCGCATAACAAAGCAGTTACCCTGCCCTCCGATGGCAAACGGTAGTGTCTGGACGTCAGGGAGCCGACCTCTGTTCTTGTTTGGATTATATAAGGCGTGTCAAGAGGCTTGGAATGGGTATGGACGGGTTGGGGCCGATTCCCATCGCTTCCCTAGCAACTGCCGTCCTGCACCCAGAGCCCGCCCTTGGCCGAGCACCATGCCTGGGTCACCGGCGACGCGCACTGTGGCGCATTGTTTACGTCGAAGTAGCGGCACGATCCCGTCGGCGCCGGCCCCGCCGCGCTCAACAACTCCTTCGGCGCAACCGGCATGGCCGCTTCTTTCTTCGCCGGCGCCTTCTTTGCGGGCGAGTTCTTCGGGATTGTCTTCTTCACCGTTCTCTTTGCCGTATTCTTTCCGGCTTTCTTTGCCACGATCCTCTTCGCAGACTTCTTCTTCGCCATCGTCGTCCTCCTCTTGTTGGCCAGTGTTGTTGGATTACTTCGGCCCGCCGCCGGAACCCATCACCGTCAGCGACAACACGCTGGCGAGGTAGTTCCTCCGGTTCGGCTTCGGAGCGTTGTCCACATAATGCTCCTCTTCGCTCAGGCCCAGCTTCAGCCAGGAGTTGAGCGTCAGCGATGGCCCCAGCAGCGCATAGGCCTGGAATGCGTGGCGGTCATTCAGCATCGGCATCACCCATATCTGCTCATCCCAGCTGAACCTTGTACCGGGCAGGTGCGCCTGCTGCTTGAGCCGCAGCCCCACCAGGTTCAGCGCCGGCGACGTGTGATCCAGGTGCTCGCCCACATACCGCATATCGCCGGAGAAGTTGTAGCCCACGCCCTTCGCAAAGAACTGCGGTGACCCCAGCCCAATGCCGCCGCTCGGCTCCTGCGCGATCCCCAGCGAGTTGTTCACAAACAATTCGCCAATACCGTACACATAGGCTCCGCCAGGCTTATGAAAAAAGTGCTGCTGTTCGAGCGTCGCACCCACCGTATCAGTAATCACCGCCGAGGACTTCTCCTTGTAGCTGCGCAGGTGGCTGCCGCCGGCAAACAGGTCGGTCCGGTCCCTTGCGCTGCCCTCGCAGAAGTCCAGCCCGAGGTTGCCGCCCACCTGAACCTGGCTCTGCGTCCCCAGCACGACCTTGTCCGGCGTTCCCTGGAACTGGAGCATCCACGAATCCAGCACCGGCCGCGCTCCATTCCTGCACGGATCCTTCGGCAACGCTGCCGGCGTCGGCGGCTGCACCACGGCCCGCATCAGCGGCTCCGGAACGGCAAGAGCGGGAGATGTAGACACAGCCAAGAGCTCCACCTGCTTCACGGCGCGGCGCTGAATCTCCAATGTCCCCGCTGCCTCGGTGCGCAGAATGATCACATCGTCTGTCTGGTTGAGAACATCGCCGGATATCTGGTCGCCGTTCGACAGAAACACCCTGGCGGGACTCGACGCATAGGATGCCGCCGCAATGCACAACACCCACACCAAAGCCGCACAACGCACGGCATGCCCTTGAATATGATAGGAACGCATGGACGCCTCCGAGGGAAATTTCTACCTACTGCGGAAACCGGGTTCGACCGGGGGAACGAATTCACCATACACGCATGCAGAGAGGCAACCAACAGGAATCTCTCCACGAAAAGCGCACTCTTTGGCTGACGACTGAGCCCTCTCCGGCACTGCTGGTTCGCTCTGTGAGCGCGCCAGCATAGACTCCCTCCGCGCGCGCTTGTACCATGACGGCAGATGGCGCGAAGCAGCGCAAGGCCAGACCTGTTGCTTTCGCAGCCAGATCTCCCGGAGATTGAATGGACACCGTAAGAGTTGGGAAAAAGCAACTAGGCCCCGGAGAGCGTTGTTACGTCATCGCCGAGATCGGCATCAACCACAACGGTGACATCGACCTGGCCAAGCGGCTGATCTCCGTCGCTGTCGCCGCGGGATGCGATGCGGTGAAGTTCCAGAAGCGCACAATAGACATCGTCTACACGGCGCAGGAGCTGGCCACGCCGCGGCCCAATCCCTTTGGCGAGACCAACGGAGACCTGAAGCACGGGCTGGAGTTCGGCCAAGAGGACTATGAAGAGATTGACAGCTTCTGCAAGCAGGTAAAGATTCCCTGGCTGGCTTCGCCGTGGGACGAGCGCTCCGTGGAGTTTTTGGAGCAGTTCGACCTGCCGGTATACAAGATCGCGTCGGCGTCGCTGACCGACGACCACCTGCTGCGCACCATACGCCAGACCGGCAAGCCGATCCTCGCGTCCACCGGCATGAGCACCTACGCGGAGATTGACCACGCGGTGGAGGTGCTGGGCAAGGAGGACCTGGTGCTGATGCACGCCACCTCGACCTATCCGGCGAAGTATGAGCACCTGAATCTGCGCGCGATTCCGACGATGATCGAGCGCTACGGTGTTCCGGTGGGCTACTCGGGGCACGAGACGGGGATTCCGACGAGCGTGGCGGCGGCGGTGCTGGGCGCGTGCTGCGTGGAGCGGCACATCACCATGGACCGCGCCATGTGGGGCTCGGACCAGGCGGCGTCGCTGGAGCCGAACGGCATCTCGCGGCTGGTGCGCGACATCCGGTTGGTCGAGCAGTCACTGGGCGACGGCGTGAAGCGCGTGTACGAGGAAGAGCTGCCGGTGATGAAGAAGCTGCGCCGCGTGGGCGCGGCGGCATAGGGCCTCAGGGGCTAAAGCCCCCATCGATATCAGATCGCATACGGCACGGCTGAAGCCGTGCCCTTAGCGAAACCCGAAGAGGATGGCACGATTTGGTTTCAGAGCAAAATCTTGAAGCACTAAAAGCCATTGCGTTTGACGTGGACGGCGTGCTGACCGACGGCACGCTCACCTGGTCGCCGAGCGGCGAGGAGAGCAAGAGCTTTTCGTTTGCCGACATCATGGGCGTGAGCCTGCTGCGGCGTCTGGGACTGAAGATGGCGCTGATCTCGGGTGAAGACTCGCCGCTGGTAGACCTTTATGCGAAGAAGTTATACATCTCGTTCGTCGCCAAGGGCACGCGCGATAAGCCCGGCGCGCTGCGGGAGTTTGCTGCGAAGTTCGGGCTCGACCTGAAACAGATGTGCTTCTTCGGCGACGACGTGAACGATCTCGCGGCGATGGAGTTGACCGGGTTGTGCGCCTGTCCGGCCAACGCCGCTGCCGAGGTGCTGGCCTATGTGGCAGAGCGGGCGGCTGTGGGGACCGGATTCGTCGCCGGACAGCTTGGAGGTCGCGGAGCCGTGCGCGAGTTCGCCGACACCCTGCTAGCGGCGCAGAAGCTGCGCGGACGGGACGTGCTACAGTTGCGTCCGCCGGATTAACCAGGAGGGAACACCTTCCCTGTGATTTTGGGCGGCAGCGCGGCCCGGCATGGCGTAGAATCCGGTGCACAGCCCGGTACATCGTAGAGCAGACTGCGGACAGATATAGCACTCTCCCTCCCCAGGTATTTCGCAGGCCGGAAACGGCCCCCGAGGTTCCCATGTCCCATGATCTGCTGTATGACCCCAAGTTGTATCCGCTGAACGCCCGTGTGGTGGAAGCTGTTCTGGACTCTACCGCTCCTTTTGTGCATGACCCGAAGGCCGCGATCCGCATCTCGGCTGCTCTGCTGGCCGCTATCTGCGAGGTGGCGCGGAGACATGTGCCGCAGGAGTAGCACCAGCGCGACGCAGACGATGCTCCAGCGGTTACCATGAGAGCGAGATGAAGCTCTCCGATTATGTGCTGAAGTTCGTTGCCGATCTGGGTGTGAAGCATGTCTTCCTCGTGACCGGCGGCGGAGCGATGCACCTGAACGCGTCGCTGGCGGGCGAGACGCGCATCACCCCCATCTGCAACTCGCATGAGCAGGCTGCGGCGATCTGCGCCGAGGGCTATGCGAAGGCCAGCCACGGCCTGGGCGTGTGCATGGTGACGACCGGGCCGGGCGGCACGAACGCCGTGACCGGCGTCGCGGGCGCGTGGCTGGATTCGACGCCGACGCTGTTTCTCTCCGGGCAGGTGAAGCGGCCGGACCGGATGTTCGACGCCGTGACCGGAAAGCCGCTGGGGATGCGGCAACTGGGCGTGCAGGAGGTGGACATCTGCGCGATCGTCAGCCCGATTACGAAGTACGCGCAGACGATCCTGGAGCCCAACGACATTCGCTATCACCTGGAGAAGGCCGTGTTCCTGGCGATGAACGGACGGCCCGGGCCGGTGTGGATCGATATTCCTCTGGATGTGCAGGCGGCGCCGATCGACGAGACCCAACTGCGTGGCTTCGACCCCGAGGAGTATGCCCATGCGGACTTTCTCCACGGGACTTCCAACGTTCCGGCGGAGGTAGCGCGGGTGATTGAGGCCTTCAACGCCTGCGAACGGCCGCTGCTGTTTGCCGGCAATGGGATTCGCCTGGCACGGGCGGAGAAGGAGTTTGAAGAGCTGCGCAAGCTGCTCGGTGTGCCGACCGTGGCCACGTGGTGCGCGGCCGACCTGGTGCCCTCGGATGATGCGACCTATGTGGGCAGGCCGGGGTCGGTGGCCGCGCGTGGGGCGAACTTCGCGCTGCAGAACTGTGACTTTCTGCTGGCCGTGGGCGTGCGGCTGGACTTCGCGATTACGGGTTATGCTCCGCAGAACCTGGCACGCGAGGCGCACAAGATCGCGGTGGACATCGACGGGGCAGAGTTGGGCAAATTGCATCCTTACCTGCAACAGCCGGTGTGCGCAGACGCCAGGGACTTCCTGACCGAACTGTTGAAGCAAAAGAGCAAGATCAAGCCGCGCAGTATTCAGGCATGGCTGGACCGCTGCGCCGATTGGAAGACGCGCTATCCGGTGGTGACCGACGAGCATCGCAAGGCCGAGGGCCTGGTCTCGATCTTCAACCTGGCAGAGGTGCTGGGGACGGAGGTCAGCGCGGAAGACCGCCTGGTGGTGGGCAACTCGGGCTCGGGGATTGAGATTTACCTGCTGGCGTGCCCGACGCTGCACTCGCAGCGGCTGTATCACACGGCCGGCCTGGGCTCCATGGGCTATGCGATCCCGATGGCGATTGCCGTGGCGATTGCCAACCCCGGACGCGAGGTGATTGCCGTAGATGGCGACGGCGGCTTCATGTTCAACATCCAGGAGCTCGAGACCATCCACCGGCTGCAACTGCCGATCAAGTTCTTCGTGCTGAACAATGACGGCTACAGCTCGATCCGCGCGTCGCAGGCGGCGTACTTCGGCAAGGCCAGCATCGGCGCGGACAAGAGCACAGGGCTGACGATTCCCAATCTCTCCAAGGTGGGCGCGAGTTATGGGCTGGGGACGTATGTGATCCATGACCAGACCCATCTGCGCGAGGATGTGCGCAAGGTGCTGGAAATGAAAGGGCCCGTGGTGTGCGATGTGAACGTGCTGCCGGACGAGGTGCGCGCGCCGCGGCTACAGAGCTACCAGAAGCCGGATGGCTCGTTCGTCTCCAAGCCGCTGGAAGACCTGTTCCCTTTCCTTCCGCGCGAGGAGTTCCTGGCCAACATGATCGTGAAGCCGCTGCCGGAGTAGCCGATGCCACACACCTATGGCGTGATGCAGGGCCGGCTCTCGCCGCCGGAGGATGGGCGGTTCCAGTCCTTTCCGCGAAAGAGCTGGCGTGAAGAGTTCGCGCGGGCCAGAGAGGCCGGATTCGGATATATCGAGTGGATTCACGACGACTATGGACGCACGGCGAACCCCATCTTCAGCGAGGCGGGGCTCAAGGAGTTCGACGCGCTCAAGAAGGAACACGGAGTTGCAACGTCTGCTCTTTGCGGCGACTGGTTCATGGACTTCCCGCTGATTCGCTGCACGGAGGTGGAGCGAGCTGCGCGCGAGCAGTATCTGCAGGAGCTCATCCCGCTGGCCAAGCGCATCGGCGCACAGAGGGTCGTGCTGCCGTTCGTTGACCAATCAAAGATGGTGACCGAGGACGAGAAGCAGGCGGTGATTGGAGTGCTGGAGCGAGCGCTGCCGTTGGCCGCCCAGCATGGCGTGGAGTTGCATCTGGAGGCCGACTTTGGGCCGGCGGAGTTTGCGGCGTTCCTGGATCGTGTGCCGGACCGCAGTCTGAAGGTCAACTGGGACTCGGGCAACAGCTCCGGCCTGGGCTATGTGGCGAGCGAGGAGTTCGCGGCGTATGGTGAGCGCATCGGGTCCATACACATCAAGGACCGCTATCGCCGGCCCGAAGGCGGAGTGGAGACGCGGCCGCTCGGCACCGGCTCGGCGGACTTTGCCGATGTGTTTCGCGCGCTGCGGAGCATCGACTATCAAGGTGGCGTAACGCTGCAAGTCGCGCGAGGCAAGGATGGCGATGAGGTCGAGTTTCTGCGTGGGCAACTGGAGTTCGTGAAACGATACTGGTAACGCTGGAGAACGAATGCCGATTCCCTCTGCTGATCTGAAGACGAGCTCGCTGTTCCGCCTGGAAGGCAAGACCGCGGTGCTGACCGGGGCTTCGGGTTTTCTCGGCCGGACGTTCGCGCAGGCGTTGTTGGCCAATGGAGCTCGCGTGGTGGCGCTGGGCCGCAGCGACCGCCTGCGGAGTGAGGCGGCGAAGTGGGCCAATGAGTTCGGCGCAGACACGATCGCCGTCGAGCAGATCGACATGTACGACGTGGCCGCGCTGAATGCTCTGTGCGACAAGATTGCGGACGAGGAGAAGTCCATCGACATCCTGATCAATAACGCGCATGAACTGGGCGCTGCGACCGGCTTCAATGTGCCGGAGGGCTCGCTGGAGAACGCGACCTTCGATCAGTGGCAGCGCAACCTGCAGGGCGGCGTCTACTGGGCGGTGCAGACCACGCAGCGCCTGGGCGCGAAGATGAAACAACAGCAGCGCGGATCTATCATCAACATCGCAACGATGTATGCGACGGTGGCGCCGCGACCGCAGCTCTATGAGGGCACGACGTCGCTGAACCCGCCGGGTTATAGTGCGTCCAAGGCGGCGCTGCTGGCGTTTACGCGCTACACGGCGAGCTTCTGGGGACGCGAGGGTGTGCGCGCCAACTGCATCTCGCCGGGGCCGTTCTCCAACACCGAGGACGCCGAGGGCGAGAACTC
>Ga0302146_10000417_pt1 | contig 26369 bp, 20 predicted proteins | sample I_Bog_E3_1_FD_193578 | JGI IMG/M metagenome (GOLD analysis project Ga0302146, IMG submission 193578) | Peat permafrost microbial communities from Stordalen Mire near Abisko, Sweden - I_Bog_E3_3 | ecosystem: Environmental > Terrestrial > Soil > Wetlands > Peat | place: Sweden: Abisko, Stordalen...
CGAACAGCGCGCCGATGTTGCGGCCGACATCCTGGTGAATCAGCGTCTCGATCCGATCGATCAGTGTCTGTTCAGCGCCCGTCATGTGGCGGCCTAAAAGCTTGCGAGGCGGGCGTTGCGCAGGTCGGTTATCAGCATGCATCCCGGCGCGTGGGTGATGCAGAACGCCGGTTTGGCATGCTCGATCACCGCCTGGGGCGTCACGCCACAGGCCCAGAACACCGGCAACTCGTCAGCCTGCACCGGCACCGGATCGCCGTAATCCGGCCTGGCGAGATCCCCGATGCCGATCGCTTGCGGCATGCCGATATGCACCGGTGCGCCATGGACCGACGGAAAGCGTGAGGTAATCTGAATCGCGCGGATTGCGTCCGCCGGCCGGAGCGGCCGCATCGACACGACGAGCGGCCCGTGGAACACGCCCGCCGGCACGCAGGGAATGTTCGTCCGGTACATCGGCACATTGCAGTCAAGGACGATGTGGCGGACCTCGATGCCGTCCCCGACCAGCGCCTCCTCGAAAGAGAAGGAGCAGCCGATCGCGAACGACACCAGGTCATCACGCCAAGCGTGGACAATGTCTTTCGGCTCCTCGACCAGCGCGCCATCGCGCCACACGCGGTAGCGTGGCAGGTCGGTGCGGATGTCGATCGTCTTGCCCAGCATGGGCAAGTGCGGATCGCCTGGCTCCGACACGCCGAGTATTGGGCACGGCTTCGGATTGGCGTGGGCAAATCGCAGGAAATCGTGGGCGAGAGCCGCAGGCAGGACCACCAGGTTCGCCTGCACATTGCCCGGCGCCAGCCCCACGGTCGGCCCGGCAAACCCGCCGCTGCGGGCGCGCAGCCGCACGCGCTCGCCGCTTTCCGCCGCATTATCAGCGATCGCGTCCATCAGCCCCTCCGCCCACCTCGACGTAGACGCTAACAGGGTTCGATGCCCGAGGCAGCCCGGCTGTGCCCTTGGGGCGCCGTTGATGCGCCATTTGGGCGACCTGGGGTTTTTTGCCGGGGTCTCCTTTCGCATGCTAAGGGCAGCCAATGATACTGACGTCAGTTGACGCTGACTCCGCCGCGACTTTCCGGGCGCCAGGGCAGCCGCCGGCGAGCCCGGCGGTGTTGGCGTGGTGGCCGCGCACCAACAGGTCAATCGCATGAGTTATTGGGGCAAGATACTCGGTGGCGTGGCCGGGTTCGCCATGGGCGGGCCGTTCGGCGCTGTCGTCGGTGCTGCTCTCGGCCACGCCGCGGACAAAGGTGCCGTGACCCCTTCGCGGCTTGGCACCAACATGGGCATCAACCCGGCGCGGATCGCGGCCCTGCTCGGCCGGCGCGATCAGCTCTTCGCCATCGCCGTGGTGGTGCTCGCCGCCAAGCTCGCCAAGTGCGACGGACCGGTGAAGCGGTCGGAAATCGAGGCCTTCCGCCGCCAGTTCCGCATCCCTCCCGAGTCCGTGCGCGACATCGGCCGGCTGTTCGACATGGCTCGCGACAGCGCCGATGGGTTCGAGAGCTACGCAGAGCAACTGGGGGAGACCTTCGCCGACAACCGGGGCATGCTGGAGGATGTGCTGGCCGCACTGTTCGTAATCGCGCGCGCCGATGGCGCGGTGAACCAGCGGGAGCAGGATTTTCTGGCGCACACCCACCGCGCGTTCGGTCTGAATGAAGCGGCCTGGGACCGGGCGCAGGGCGGTACGCGACGGCCGTCGCTGGACAGCGAACCTGACGCCTATGCCCTGCTTGGCGTCACGCGGAAGACCGCGAACGACGAAATCCGTGCCACCTGGAAACGGCTGATGCGGGAAAACCATCCCGACAGCCTGGCCTCGCGCGGGGTGCCTGCGGAATTTATCGCGCGCGCCAACGACAAGGTGGCGCGGATCAACGCCGCGTGGGACCGAATCAAGCGCGAACGGGGATTGTGAGCCCGTCAGGTCCTACAGGCCGATTTCGCGATGTTTCTGAACGACTGGATGGGCCGTATCCCTCTCGGCCCCATGTTCTCTCGGCTGCCGGAGGCGGAAATGCGTAACGAGCTGCGTGAGCTGGCGTCCAAGTTCCTCCGGCCGGTCTTGCTCCGTCGGGCGGTCGGATCGTATCTCTGCATCTCTAAAGTACGTTCCACGCGTCCGTTGCGTATGACCTGCGGAGACTCTGGTCGCCTTGGACTTTTTGGCAGCATAGGTCGTCCATCTTACGGCCGCGGAAGCGACCATATTGACCTGACCGCTCCGCACCCGCATCTACCCCTTGCCAGACGGCCGGACGGCCGCTGATCCCCGGCTTTTAACGCACGGTGGTTGGAGGAAAGTCCGGGCTCCACGGGAATGCGGTGCCGGCTAACGGCCGGCGGGGGCGACCCCAGGGACAGTGCCACAGAAAACAAACCGCCCGCGCAAGGTGCCTGACGGCGCCCCGCGGGCAAGGGCGAAACGGTGCGGCAAGAGCGCACCGCGCCCTCGGTAACGAGGGCGGCAGGGCAAACCCCACCGGGAGCAAGACCGAATAGGGGCGGCCGTGCCTCGTCCATGCCGGGCGGGGCGCAGGGGCATTTCCGCTCCGCCGCCCGGGTTGGTCGCGTGAGGCGCGCCGCAAGGCGCGTCCCAGAGGAATGGCCGTCTCGCGCGCAAGCGCGGACAGAACCCGGCTTACAGGCCGTCTGGCACCCTTCCCTCGCCCCCCGGACCATTCCCCCGCATCAATGCCCCGGGCGCTGAGCTCCACCCCACACCAATGGGCTCCGGGCACTTGGCACCGGCCGCCCTCGCACGTCTTCCACAGACTTATCCCCAAGAACGAAACGCGAATACGTAACGTCGGAACAACAATCTCCGGCCCCCCCGACCACGGCTGTTAACCCTTTGACTCACAGATAATTTTCCTGGCTGCCCCGGGCGAAACGAGACGAATGGCTTTGACGGCCCATGTTTGCCCATGCTATCCCACATTATCCCAAGGACGGACGATCCCATCCCGCCGTGGGCCGATGGAGCGGCTGATTTGGCAGGCAGCCGCACTCCATCGCCGCAGCGACTTCCCTGCCGCGTGACAGCGAGGCCGCGAACGGGAAAGGCGAGCCGGGCCGGATGACCCCATTCCTGGGCAGCCACCAGAACAGGCTGGACGCCAAGGGCCGCGTTTCCGTACCCGCGCCGTTTCGCGCCGTGCTGAAGTCACGCCAGGACGGCGGCCAGGCGCCCGCCAACGGTAACGGCACCAACGGCAACGGCACCCACCTCGTGCTGCGCCCCTCGCACCAGCACGCCTGCGTCGAAGCCTGGCCCGCGGCCGATTTCGAGGCGCTGGCAGCGCCGCTCAACCAACTCGCCCTGTTCAGCGAGGCGCAGGACGACCTGGCCCTCGCGCTCTATGCCGAGGCGTTCGCGCTGGAAACCGACCGGGAGGGCCGGATCGTGCTCCCCGACGAGTTGGTCGCTTTTGCCGGGCTGAGTGATCAGGTCACCTTTCTCGGCGCCGGCCGCATCTTTCAGATCTGGGAGCCAGAGGCCGCCAAGCGCCGCCGCGCCGAGGCGCGCGAGCGTTCCCGCGCCAACGGCTTCACCCTGCCCGGCGCGCCGCCGCACCAGCAGGTGCCGGGATGACCGGCCAACATATCCCCGTGATGCCGGCTGAGATGCTGCGGACGCTCGCTCCACACGTCGGCGGCGTCTATCTCGATGCCACTTTTGGCGGAGGCGGCTACGCCGAAGCGATCCTGAACGCCGCGCCGTGCACCGTCTGGGCGATCGACCGCGACCCCGAGGCGATCGCCCGAGGCGCCAGCCTCGCCGCCCGCTTCCCGGGCCGCCTGCACCTCATTCAGGGCCGGTTCGGCGACATGCTGGCGCTGCTCGCCGAGGTCGGCGTCACAGCGCTCGACGGCGCCGTATTCGACCTGGGCGTCTCGTCATTTCAAATAGACGATCCGGCGCGCGGATTCTCGTTCCGCGGCGACGGGCCGCTCGACATGCGCATGGGCGATCATGGGCCAACCGCCGCCGATCTGGTGAACACGCTGCCAGAGCGGGAACTGGCCGACATCCTGTTCGAATTCGGTGAGGAACGCGCCTCCCGCCGGATTTCCCGCGCCATCGTGGCAGCCCGCACGGAGGCGCCGGTCACCACCACCGGGCGCCTCGCCGCGATCATCAGGGCCGTGCTGCCGCCCGATCGCTCCGGGATCGACCCGGCGACCCGCAGCTTTCAGGCGCTTCGCATTCACGTGAACGACGAACTGGGTGAGATCGAACGCGCGCTCGTGCAGGCGGCGGAACTGCTCTCGCCCGGCGGCCGTCTCGTCGTGGTCTCGTTCCATTCGCTTGAAGACCGCATCGTAAAGTGTTTCATGAGCGACGTAGCAGGCCGCGCTCCTTCGCCGTCACGCCACGATCCGCGGGGCCTCGCTGCCAGGCCGGCGCCGCGTTTTCGCCTGCTTACTTTGCGACCAATGCGTCCAACCGAATCGGAAATCCAGGTTAATACCCGTTCCCGTAGTGCCAGACTGCGTGCACTGGAACGCCTTCCTCCTTCCGTCACCGAGACAAAGTCATGATCCGCCCCGCCACCTGCGTCTGCTTCCTGCTCGCCTGCGGGTCGGGCCTTTATCTTTATCAGGCCAAGCACGGCGCACAGATGCTCGACAAGCAAATCGAGCGTACCATCCACGCCAGCGAAGCGCTGCGCGACCAGACGCGTCTGCTGCACGCCGAGTGGACGCTGCTGAACGATCCATCGCGACTGCAGACCCTGGCCGACCAGTTCCTGAAGCTCAAGTCGGTCGCTCCCGGCCAGTTCACGAACCTGGCGGAACTGGACAACCGGCTGCCCGCAGTGCCCCCGCCAGCGCCGCCCCCCGCGCCCGAGCCGGAGTCCATTGAACCGCCGGCCGTTCCGCTGGCCCAGGCCGGACCGCCCGCTCCAGCCCCGTCTTTGGCAACAGCGTCAACGCCGGCTCCGGCTCCGCTCGCGCAACTCGTGCCTCGCGCTCAAGCGGCGCCGGCAAAAACGGCGTCCGAAGAACCAAGGCATCAGCCCGTGCCGGTTCCGGCGAAGCTCGCACTCGCAACGCCGCCCGTTCCCGCCAAGCCGAGCGAGCACAGGCTAATTCCACCGCGACCGCCGTCGCCGCTGGTCGCACAAGCCTCGGCTCCCCGTCTGATGCAGACCGAGTCGCGCCCCGTCGCCGCGACGCCGGAGCTGCGCCCGGTCCCGGTCTCGCTGGCATCGGCTGCACCTCCTCGCCCGGCCCCGCGCAGCGCCGTTCAACCCGCCGCCGCCCCGGCGCCCGTGCCGCTGGCGGCGCCGACCCCGTATGGCGGTTCGCTGCTCGGCATGGCGCGCAGCGCGGCTCCCCCCGCGCCGCAGCCGATCAGCGTCAACCAGTGGATCCCCACCGGCAACAATCATTGATCTGATGAGCGACTCCAGCGCCCCGCCACCCGATTCCCCGCCGCGCAATGCCGGCCCGGCCGGCCGCCCCACCCAGCGCCGCGGCGCCGCGCGGGCGGATGCCGTGCCTTTGATAGAGACGGTGCGGATCACCGCCCCCGACCTGAAGCGCCGTGCCGCGATGGAGAAGACGCACGGCAGGCTGGTGATCGCCGCCTGGGGCTTCGCCTTGCTGTTCCTGGCGGTGGTAGGCAAGCTCGCCGATGCGACGATCCTGCAGCCGCTGCCTCCGCACCGTCCGGACCGGCCGTTCACCGCGCTGCTCGAAGAACAGTCCCGACCGGCCGCGGAGTCCGGTCAGGCAATGCGCGCCATGATCACCGACCGGAACGGGCAGATCCTGGCGATCTCGCTGCCGACGGTGGCGGTGTTCGCCGACCCGCGCCAGATCATCGACCCGGCGGACGCCGCCCACCGGCTGAAGCAAGTTCTGCCCAGGCTCGACGAAGCGCTCGCCCGCACGCGGCTGTCCGAGCCGAACAAGCAGTTCGTCTATCTCGAACGGCAGATTACGCCGCGGGAAGAACTCGCGATCAACACCATCGGCATCCCGGGCATCGACTTCCAGCCGACCGAGCGGCGGCACTACCCGATGGGTCGCACTGCCGCGCAGGTCCTGGGCGGGGTCGATGTGGACGAGCAGGGCGTCGCCGGCGTGGAGAGATTCTTCGAGGAACGGCTGAAAAAGGACCAGTCTCCGCTGCGGCTGTCGCTGGACGTGCGCGTGCAGGCGGTGGTGCGCGACGAACTGACCAAGGCCATGGAGGAGTTCCAGGCCATCGGCGGTTGCGGCATCGTGATGGACGTAAACACGGGCGAGATGCTGGCCATGGTCAGCCTGCCCGACTACGACGCCAACAATTTCCGCACCACTCCGGCCGACGACCGCTTCAACCGCGCCGTCACCGGCATGTACGAGCCGGGCAGCACGTTCAAGCTGCAGACTGCCTCGATGGCGCTGGACAGCGGAATCGTCCATATCTGGGACGAGTTCGACGCGTCGCGCCCGATTACCATCGGCCGTTTCACCATCACGGATTTCGAGGGCAAGCACCGCTGGCTCTATTTGCCGGAGGTGCTGGCCTATTCGTCGAATCTCGGGGCGGCGCATATCGGCCAGACCGTGGGTGGCGAGCGCCAGCGCGCCTGGCTCAAGTCGATGGGGATGTTCTCGCGCATCGGGATCGAGCTGCCCGAGGCCGGGCTGCCGATCATCCAGCCGGCCGCCAACTGGAAGGAAATCGTTACCCTGACCGTCTCGTTCGGCCACGGCATTTCGGTTTCGCCGCTGCATGTGGTGCGCGGCACGGCGGCGATCGCCAATGGCGGCGTCGTGCTGCGGCCGACCTTGCTGGCGCTGCCGCCCGGAGAGAACGCCGCCACTGGCACGCAGGTGATGCAAAAATCCACCTCCGACATCATGCGAAAGCTGATGCGGCTGGTGGTCACCGACGGGTATGGCAAGACCGCGGAGGTACCCGGCTACTTCCCCGGCGGCAAGACCGGCACGGCGGAGAAAGTCGGCGCACACGGCTACAAGAAGCATGCGAATGTTGCGGCGTTCACCAGTGTTTTCCCGATGAACGCGCCGCGCTACGCGGTTTACATGATGCTCGACGAACCGCACGGCAACAAAAGCACCTATGGGTATTCGACCGCCGGCTGGGTGGCGGCGCCGGCCGCGGGGCGGGTGATTGCGCGGATCGCCCCGATGCTGGGCATGCTGCCCGATCTGCAGAACGCCGCGGCAATCCAGGCCTCGCTGTCGATTCCGCTGCAACCGGGCCGGCCGTCCGGCGCGATGGCGCGCGGTCCCGGCACCGCCAAGACTCAAGGAGCGAACCCTCAGACCGTTTCTAATCCCGCGGAGCCGAAAACCGCCGTGCCGAAGCCCGGCCTGGCAGTACCGGCGACGGCGCTGCCTCCTGCCGGACTGCCGGCCAGACCGCTGTCACGGGACTCGCACCACCAGGCTGCGCTGCCCGCCGTTCCGCGCGGCGCCAGTGTCATGGCCGCTTCCGCGCCGTTTGCCAACGGGGCGGCCAGTGGGGCGGCGAATGGGGCCTCCGGTGCGGCTCGCTGAGATCATGCGCGCAATCTCCCCCCACCCGGCCGGCGAATTGAGCCAGCAAGACGGCTGGGGCAGCGCCGCGTCGCTCGACCTGGCCGGCGTCACCGCCGACAGCCGGCAGGTCGCGCCGGGATGGCTGTTCGCCGCCCTGCCCGGCAGCCGCGCCGACGGCCGCGCCTTCATCGCCGAGGCGGTGGCGCGCGGTGCCGCCGCGGTGCTTGCGCCCGAAGGCACCGCTTGGCCGGCCGGCGTGCCGCCTCGCCCGTTTCTGCAGGACCCGGAACCACGCCGCCGCCTCGCCCAGATGGCTGCTGCGCTGGCGGGGCCGCAGCCCGCGACGGTGGTCGCGGTCACCGGCACCAACGGCAAGACCAGCACGGTCGAGTTTCTCCGCCAGATCTGGGACGGCGCCGGACAGCCGGCCGCCAGCCTCGGCACGCTGGGTTCGGTCGCGCCGGGCTTCGACCCCGGCCCCGGGCTGACCACGCCCGATCCGGTCAGCCTCGCGCAGACGCTGGCCCGGCTGAAGCGCGCCGGTATCGAGCGCGCGGCGATGGAGGCGTCCTCGCACGGGCTGGACCAGTTCCGGCTCGATGGCGTGCGGCTTGCGGCCGGTGCCATGACCAACCTGACTCGCGATCATCTGGACTATCACGGCACGATGGCAGCCTACCGGGCGGCCAAACTGCGGCTGTTCGCCGAGCTGTTGCCTTCAGGTGCGCCCGCGGTAGCGAACGCCGATATGGACCTGGACACGCTGGATGCGCTGCGTGAGATCGCCAGCCGGCGGCATCTGGTGTTGGGCACCGTCGGCGCCGCCGGCACCGCCATCCGGTTGCTGCGCGCCGAGCCCCGGCCCGACGGCCAGGTGCTGACGGTCGAGCATGGCACGGCGCGGCACGAGATCGCGCTGCCGCTGCCCGGCCGGTTCCAGGCCGACAACGCATTGATGGCTGCCGCGCTTGCGATGGCGCTTGGGACCCGCGACGCGCTCGATCGGCTGTCCACGCTGGTTGGCGTGCGCGGACGGATGGAATTGGCGGCGAGGCTGGCCAGTCGCGCGGCGGTCTACGTCGATTACGCACACACGCCGGATGCGCTGGAGCGGCTGCTGACGGCGCTGCGCCCGCACACCGAGGGGCGGCTGCACGTGGTGTTCGGCGCCGGCGGCGACCGCGATCCGGGTAAACGGCCGCTGATGGGCGAGTCGGTGGGGCGGCTGGCCGACGCGGCGATCGTGACCGACGACAACCCGCGCAGCGAAGATCCGGCGGCGATCCGCGCGCCCATACTGGCAGCCTGCCGCGCGGTCCTGCCAGGTGTGCGCGAGGTCGGCGACCGCACGCAGGCGATAGCCGAGGCGCTTGCCGCGCTCGGGCCGGGCGACGTTCTGGCGGTGGCCGGCAAGGGCCACGAGCAGGGCCAGACGGTCGGCGGCACTGTTATCCCATTCGATGATGTTTCGGTGATTCGCCGGCTGGCAGGTCTGGCATGACCGCTCTCTGGTCTGCGGCGGCGCTGGTTCGCGCTACGGGTGGACGCATGCACACGCAATTTGCCGCCTCTGGCGTTTCGATCGATTCGCGGACCATTCATCCGGGAGACTTATTCATTGCGCTGCGCGGCGAAGACGGCGCTGAACCCCGCGACGGCCATGCCCATGTTGCCGAGGCGCTCGCCAAGGGCGCGGCCGGCGCCATGGTGCACCGGGCGCTGCCCGGGGTCGATGCTGCCACGCCGTTGCTGGAGGTTGACGACACCCTGACGGCGCTGGCGCGGCTGGGCGGCGCCGGGCGCGACCGGTTCGGCGGCAAGGTCGTCGCAATCACCGGCAGCGTCGGCAAGACCACGACCAAGGAGATGCTGCGCCGCATTCTCTCGGCGTTCGGCGAAACGCACGCCGCCGTCGCCTCTTACAACAATCACTGGGGCCTGCCGCTGACGCTGGCCCGCCTGCCCGAGGAGGCCGCGTTCTGCGTGGCCGAGATCGGCATGAACCATCCGGGAGAGATCGCCCCGCTGGCGCGCCTTGCACGGCCGCATGTCGCGCTGATCACCACGATCGAGAAGGCGCATGTCGGCCACATGGGCGGCGTTGAGGCGATCGCCGCGGAAAAGGCGGAAATCCTGAGCGGTCTGGAGGCCGGCGGGACCGCCCTATTGCCCGCCGATTCGCCGCTGCTGCCCCGCCTGCTCGCCGCCGCGCGCTCCAATCGCGCCGGCATCCGTCTGTTCGGCCGTTCGGCCGACGCCCATGCCAGGCTGCTCGCCGCCGAGCAGGATGCTGACGGCACCACTATTACGGCACGAATCGGCGGCCAGGACGTCGTGTTCCGGATCGCCGCGCCCGGCGCGCACATGGCGATGAATGCGCTCGCGGCACTCGCCGCGGCCGACGCGCTTGGACTCGCCCCCGCGGCGGCGGCCGAGGCGCTGGCGGGGTTCGCCCCCGTCGCGGGCCGCGGCGCACGGCGCACGGTGGCGCTGCCCGGCGGGACGGCGCTGCTGCTCGACGAGAGCTACAACGCGAACGATGCCTCGATGCGGGCCGCGCTCGCGGTGCTCCGGCTGCAGCCGGGGGAACGGCGCATAGCCGTGCTCGGCGACATGCTGGAGCTGGGCGAATTTGGTCCCGATGAGCATCGCGGGCTTGCGCCGGACGTTGCCGCTGCCGCCGATCGCCTGTTCGCCTGCGGACCGCTGATGCGCCATCTGTTCGACGCGACGCCCGAGGGCCTGCGCGCCGCGCATGTGCCGGATTCCGCGACGCTGGCCCCGATCGTCGCCGCAGCGCTGAGGCCGGGCGACGCGATCCTGGTGAAGGGCAGCCTCGGCAGCCGCATGAAGCAGGTGGTCGCCGCGATCGACGAATTGGGCGCCCCCTCGGGCGACGAATTGGGCGCCCCCTCGGGCGACGAATTGGGCGCCCCCTCGGGCGACGAATTGGGCGCCCCCTCGGGCGACGAATTGGGCGCCCCCTTGGGCGACGCGCCCGGCGGGGAGCAGGGCTGATGCTTTACAACCTGCTCACGCCTTATGCGGGCGAGTTCATCCTGTTCAACCTGTTCCGTTACATCACCTTCCGGTCCGGCGCGGCGTGTCTGACAGCGCTGGTGGTCAGCTTCTGGCTCGGCCCGCGCGTGATCCGCCGGCTCCGGTCGTTGCAGAAGAACGGGCAGCCGATCCGCACCGACGGTCCAGAGCGCCACCTGATCGAAAAGAAGGGCACGCCGACCATGGGCGGCGTGCTGATCCTGTTCGCGCTGATCATTTCCACACTGCTCTGGGTCGATCTCACCAATCCATATATCTGGCCTGTGCTGTTCGTCACCACGGGCTATGGCGCCCTGGGCTTCGTGGACGACTACCGCAAGCTCGCCCGAAACAACCACAACGGCGTCTCCGCGCGGGTGAAGATCGCCGTGCAGACGGTGATCGGACTGATCGCCGCGGTGTGGATCATGATGGTCACCCGCGAACCGCTCGCGACCTCGCTGACCGTGCCGATTTTCAAGGAGCTGCTGATCCCGCTCGGGTTTGGCTTCCCGGTGATTGGCATGCTGGTTATGGTCGGCGGCTCTAATGCAGTGAACCTGACCGACGGGCTTGATGGTCTTGCAATCGTGCCAACCATCATTGCGGCCGGCGTGTTGGCGCTGATCGCCTATCTCGTCGGCAACCGCATTTTCGCCGATTACCTGCAGCTCAACCACATACCGGGCGCCGGCGAGCTTGCCGTGTTCTGCGCCGCGCTGATCGGTGCGGGTCTCGGGTTCCTGTGGTTCAATGCCCCACCGGCGGCGGTGTTCATGGGCGATATCGGCAGCCTGGCGCTGGGCGGCGCGCTGGGTGCCGTCGCGGTTGCGGTGAAGCACGAAATCGTCCTGATGATCGTCGGCGGTCTGTTCGTGGTGGAGACCGTCTCCGTCATCATCCAGGTGCTGTGGTACAAGCGCACAGGAAACCGCGTGTTCCTGATGGCCCCACTGCACCACCATTTCGAGAAGAAGGGCTGGGCCGAGGCAACTATCGTCATCCGCTTCTGGATCATTTCGATGATCCTGGCCCTGGTCGGCCTCGCCACGTTGAAGCTGCGATGAGCAGCGCATTCGCACCCGACCTGTTCGCGGGCCATCGCTTCGCCGTGGTGGGGCTGGGCAAGAATGGCCTGGCTGCCGCACGCGGGCTCGCGGCGATGGGCGCCGATGTGGTCGCCTGGGACGACAAGCCGGAGGCGCGCGCCGCGGCTGCTGACGTGGCGCTGCGCGATCCATGTGCGGACCGCTTCGATGCCGAGGCGCTGGTGCTTTCGCCGGGCATCCCGCACACGCTGCCGTCGCCACATCCCGCGGCGGCGCGCGCCCGCGCGGCCGGCGTGCCGATCCTGTCGGACACCGACCTGCTGTTTCAGGCGGTGCGCCGATCCGGCTCACGCGCCCGCTTCGTCGGGATCACCGGCACCAACGGCAAGTCAACCACCACGGCGCTGCTCGCGCACATGCTGTCGGCGGTCGGACGGACCGCGCTTGCCGGCGCGAATCTTGGTCCACCCGCGCTGTCCATGCCTCTGCTGCCGAAGGACGGGATCTACGTGCTGGAGATGTCGTCGTACATGTTGGAGCGACTCGCCGCGCTCCGCTTCGATGTGGCGGCAATGCTAAATCTCAGTAAAGACCACCTGGATCGCCACGGCGACATGGTGGGCTATGCCGCAGCCAAGCGGCACGTGTTCGATCGCCAGTCCCGCGAGGATCTGGCGGTGATCGGCGTTGACGATGCGGGGTCGCGCGACATGGCCGGTCAGTTGTGCGACGGGCCGGCGCCGCTTGTCACCGTGTCCGGCCAGAGTCCGGCCGATATCTGGTGCGAATCGGGCATGCTGCGCGACGCGGCCGGGCGGATCGTGGCGATGGCCGAGGCACCCGCCCTGCCCGGCGCGCACAACGCGCAGAACGCAGCGGCAGCGGCAGCGATGGCGCTGCAGCTTGGCCTGTCGCGCACCGAGATTGCCGCCGGTATCGTCAGCTATCCCGGCCTGCCGCATCGTCAGCAGCACGTTGGCAGCGTGGATGGCGTGGTGTTCGTCAACGACAGCAAGGCGACCAACGCGGATGCGGCCGAGCGGGCGTTGCAGTGCTACGACCGGCTGGTCTGGATCGCAGGCGGCATGGCCAAAGCGGGCGGCATAGAGCCGCTGGTTCCGCTGTTCCCACGCGTTGCACGCGCCCTGCTGATTGGCCGCGACGCACCGCTGCTGGCCGCGACGCTCGCAGCACACGGTGTCGCGCACGAGATCGTCGGCACGCTGGAGGCCGCGGTGCCGGCGGCGTTCGCAGCAGCTCGCGGGTTAGACGCCCCGGTCGTGCTCCTGTCGCCCGCCTGCGCGAGCTGGGACCAGTTCACCGGCTACGACCAGCGCGGCGACCGTTTCGCCGCCCTGGTCTCGGCCCTGGCCGGAGGCACCGCCTGATGCCCGCGCTGTCGCGCGCCGACAATTCGACGCTGGGCCGCTGGTGGTGGACGGTCGATCGCTGGACGCTCGGCGCGATCGGCATCCTGATCGGTTTCGGCTACATCATGATGTTGGCCGCGAGTCCCGCCGTCGCCGAGCGCATCGGACAGTCGCGGGACTTGTTCATCCTCAAGCAAGTTGTGTTTCTCGCGCTCGCCGGCCTGACGGTGATCGGCGTCTCGCTGCTGTCGCCGCGCACCATCCGGCGCGTGGCGATCGTGGGTTGCTTCGCCGCGCTGGCACTGACCGCCGCAACGCTGGTGATGGGCGTCGAGATCAAGGGCGCGCGGCGCTGGATCGCCATCCCCGGCCTTGCCATGCAGCCGTCGGAGTTCCTGAAGCCGTGCTTCGCCGTGGTCGCCGCCTGGCTGATCAGTGAGGGCCGCCGCACGCCGCGTTTTCCGGGAATGCTGCTCGCCTTCGCGATCTTCGGCGTAATCCTGATGCTGCTGAAATCGCAGCCCGACATCGGCATGTTGCTGGTGATCACCGCAGTGTTCCTCAGCCAGCTCTATATCGGCGGCCTTAATCTGTTCTTCGTCGGCGCGGCGCTGGCTGCGCTGAGCGGCGGCGCTTTCATGGCCTACACGCTGTTCCCGCATGTGCAGAGCCGGGTTCAGCGCTTCATTCATCCGCAGTCGGGCGACACCTACCAGGTGACCACCGCGCTGGAGGCGTTCGGCAATGGCGGGCTGATGGGACGCGGCCCCGGCGAGGGCCGGGTCAAGGACGTGCTGCCCGACGCGCATGCCGACTTCGTATTTGCCGTCGCCGGCGAGGAATTCGGCATGCTGCTGTGCCTGTTCCTGCTGTCGGTGTTCGCCTTCATCGTGCTGCGCGGCCTGCTCAAGCTGCTCAAGGAGCAGGACCTGTTCATCGTGCTCGCCTGCACCGGGCTGGTCACCGGCTTCGGTCTGCAAGCCTTCGTCAACATGGCCTCGACGCTGGAGCTGATCCCAACCAAGGGCATGACGCTGCCGTTCATTTCCTATGGCGGGTCCTCGGTAATGGCGGTCGCGCTCAGCATGGGCATGTTGCTGGCGCTGACCCGCCGGCGGCACCGCGAGGACATGCCATGAGAGGACCGGCGGTGCGGCCCATCGTCATCGCGGCCGGCGGCACGGGCGGCCACTTCTTCCCGGCCGAGGCGCTGGCTACGGAGCTGCTGACGCGTGGCCGGCGTGTTGCGCTATTGACCGATGCGCGTTCGGCCGGGCTCGTATCGGCGACGTTCGCGGGCCAGGAGCAGTTCGTGCTAAAGGGCGCCGGCATCGCGGGGCGCGGGGTCGCACGCGGCGCGGCGGCGGTGCTGTCGCTGGCGGCCGGTGTTGTGCAGGCACGCGCGATCCTGGCGCGCATCGGCGCCGCGGCGGTGGTCGGCTTCGGCGGCTATCCATCGGTCGCGCCGATGCTTGCTTCGCGCCTGCTGCGGCGTCGGCCGGCGGTGATCCTGCATGAGCAGAACGCGGTGCTCGGCCGTGCCAACCGGTTCCTGTCGCGCCATGCCGACACGCTGGCACTCAGCTTCCCGGCGACCGCGCGCGTGCCGTCGAACGCAACAACCGTGATCACCGGCAATCCGGTGCGTCCGGCGATCGCCGCGCTGGCCGGGCAGGGCTACGAGCCGCCCGACGATCGGCTGCGGCTGCTGGTGCTCGGCGGCTCGCTCGGCGCCCGGGTGTTCAGCGACATCGTGCCCGCGGCGTTGGCCGGGTTACCAAATTCGCTGCGTGCGCGCTTGGACGTTGTGCAGCAATGCCGCCCCGAGGACCTGGAACGCGTGCGCGCCGCCTACGCCAACGCAGGTCTTATCCCCGACTTGTCCGCCTTCTTTCCAGATGTTGCCGACCGGATGGCTGCCGCGCATTTGGTTATCGCCCGCGCCGGCGCCTCCACTGTTGCTGAACTTGCCGTCGCCGGCCGGCCCTCGATCCTGGTGCCGCTGCCGGGCGCAATCGACGACCACCAGTCGGCGAATGCGCGCGCGCTCGTCGCCGCGCGCGGTGCCTCGATGATCGCGCAGCGCGACCTGACGCCCGAGACGCTGCGCGAGCAGATCGCCGCGCTGCTCACCAAGCCCGACATGCTCGCCCACGCCGCGCGCGCGGCGCTCAGCCTCGCGCGGCCGGACGCCACGGCACGGCTGGCGGACCTCGTCGAACACCTTGCGGTGCAGTCGTCCATTTCAGCCCGCTCAGGCCAGCAGGAGGCCCGGGCATGAGGGCTTTGCCACTCACCATCGGCACCATACACTTCATCGGCATCGGCGGCATCGGCATGTCCGGCATCGCCGAGGTGCTGCACACGCTCGGTTATTCCGTGCAAGGCAGCGACGTCGCCGAATCTGCCAATGTGCGGCGTCTGCGCGAAGCTGGCATCCCGATCTCCATCGGCCACGAGCCAGGCAATCTCGGCGTGGCGCGCGTGGTCGTGGTGTCGTCCGCGGTGAAGCGTGACAACCCGGAGGTCGTCGCAGCCCGCGCCAAGCTGATCCCGGTGGTCCGGCGCGCCGAAATGTTGGCCGAATTGATGCGGCTGCGCTGGTCGATCGCGGTAGCCGGCACGCACGGCAAGACGACCACAACCAGCCTGATCGCCGCGATCATGGAAGCGGCGCGGCTCGATCCGACCGTGATCAATGGCGGCATCATCAACGCCTACGGCACCAACACCAGGCTCGGCGCCGGCGAGTGGATGGTGGTGGAGGCGGACGAAAGCGACGGCAGCTTCCTGCGCCTCCCTGCGGTGATCGCCGTGGTCACCAACATGGACCCCGAGCACCTGGACCATTGGGGCACGGCCGAGGCGATGGTCGCCGGCTATGACCAGTTCGTCTCCAACGTGCCGTTCTACGGCTTCGCCATCCTGTGCATCGACCACCCGGCGGTGCAGCAGATGATCCCGCGCCTGTCCGACCGCCGCATCCTGACCTACGGGTTCTCGCCACAGGCCGATGTGCGCGCGGAGCGGATGGTCCCAGACAAGCTCGGCTGCACGTTCGAGGTCGTCTACACCGACCGCGCGCGCGGCAACCGTCAGCGCCGGATGGGGCCGTTCCGCCTGCCGATGCTGGGCAGCCACAATGTGCAGAACGCACTGGCGGCGGTCGCTATCGGCATCGAAATGGAAATCGACGACGCCACGCTGCGCAGCGCCTTCGCACAGTTCCGCGGCGTGAAGCGGCGTTTTTCCAAGATCGGCGAGACCGGCGGCATCACGATCATCGACGATTACGGCCACCATCCGGTCGAGATCGCGGCGGTGCTGAAGGCGGCGCGCCAGGCAGGCGCACGCGACGTGGTCGCGGTGGTGCAGCCCCACCGCTACTCGCGGCTGCAAACGCTGTTCGACGCGTTCTGCGCTTGCATGAACGACGCCGGCACGGTGATCGTAGCGGATGTGTACGCCGCGGGTGAAGCGCCGATCCCCGGCATCGACCGCGACGCCCTGGTGGAAGGGCTGCGCGCACGCGGCCATCGCAGCGTGGTGCCGCTGCCGAGTCCCGCACGGCTCGCCGAAATGGTGCACGCGATCGCCAAGCCCGGCGACTATGTGATCTGCCTTGGCGCCGGAAACATCACCCAATGGGCCGCAGCCTTGCCAACGGAACTGGCAGCTATGCAGGCCGGCAGCCGACGGGCGTCATGACGGACGACAGAAAACAGAAGTCGGAAGACCGGGGACGGAAGGAGTCGCACGGAGTCCGTCTTCCGTCTTCCGACTTCAGTTTTCCGGCGATACGCGGCCGGGTTGAGAAGAATGCGCCGCTTGCGCCGTTCACCTGGTTTCGTGTGGGCGGCCCGGCCGAGGTGCTGGTCCGACCGGCCGACGCGAAGGATCTGGCCGCATTGCTGCATTCTTTGCCGCCTGGCGTGCCGGTGCATGTGCTTGGTGCCTGTTCCAACCTGATCATTCGGGATGGGGGGCTGCCGGGTGTGGTCATCCGTCTGGCGCGGGGCTTTGCGGCGGTGAAGATCGAACCCGATGGTTTGGTCGCGGGAGCGGGTGCACTGGACGCAACGGTGGCGGAGCACGCCGCTGCCGCCGGCTTGACGGGGCTTGAGTTCCTGTCGGGCGTCCCGGGGACGATCGGCGGCGCGGTGGTGATGAACGCCGGTGCGTATGGCGGCGACATCGCATCCTGCCTCGACTGGGCCGAGGTGGTAAGCCGCTCGGGCGCAATCCTGCGACTGACCGCACGGAATCTGGCGTTCGCGTATCGGCACGCGCATCTGCCCGAAGGCGCCGTGGTGTTGCGCGTTCGGCTGCGTGCCCTGCCCGCTGTGCCTGCGGTGATTGCAGCGCGCATGGCGGAGATTCGCACGGCCCGCGAAACGTCGCAGCCGGTGCGCGCACGGACGGGCGGTTCCACCTTCCGCAATCCGCCGAACATGAAAGCGTGGGAATTGATCGACGCTGCCGGCTGCCGCGGACTGACCCGCGGCGGCGCCCAGGTCAGCGAGAAGCACTGCAACTTCCTGATCAATAACGGCGGCGCCACCGCGGCGGACCTGGAAGGTCTGGGCGAGGAGGTTCGCCGCCGCGTGCACGACGCCACCGGCGTCACGCTCGAATGGGAGATCCATCGCATCGGCGTTCCTTCGCTGGCGCCGGCAATGAAGGACGAGGCGCCGGGCAACGCTGATCCTGCGCGGGCCGCGAAGCGCACGTCGTCGTTGGGCACGGCGCCGGAACGAGCAGCCGTGGCGTGCGTCGCGCCGAACACGTTCGCTTCCGGGCGGATAGCGAAACGCGACGCCGCGAACCCAGCCCCGGCAGCATCCGATGCCCCCGCCGAATCGGCCGCGATGCGCAGGACACCAGCTTCGTTCAACACACTCATGCCGGAGTCGGTCCAATGACGCGGGTCGCAGTGCTCTACGGCGGCATCTCGGTCGAACGCGAGGTCAGCCTCAATTCCGGCCGGCAGGTGATCGCCGCCTTGCGCCAGGCGGGGTTCGACGTGTTGCCGATCGACGTGGGCGAAGACCTCGGTGCCGTCATCGCCGCGCTGGACCCAAAGCCGGACGCTGTGTTCAACGCCCTGCATGGCCGTTTCGGGGAGGACGGCACGATCCAGGGGGTGCTCGATTGGCTCGGCATTCCGTACACGCATTCCGGCGTGCGCGCCTCGTCTCTGGCGATGGACAAGGTTGCCGCCAAGGCAGCGTTCCACGCCGCTGGCCTGCCGGTCGCACGCGGTCGCGTCATTGCCGTGGACGAGTTGGCAGCCAACGACCCGCTACCCCTGCCCTATGTCGTCAAACCGGTTAACGAAGGCTCTTCGGTCGGCGTGTCGATCATTCGTGACGGCGACAACCGCCGCTCCGAAGTGGCTGAGAACTGGCGCTATGGTCCTGTATTGGTCGAGGAATTTGTGCCCGGCCGCGAGTTGACAGTCGGCGTGATGGGCGACCGCGCATTGGCGGTGACCGAAATCATCGCCGAAGCCGGCACGTTCTACGACTACGAGTCGAAATATGCCGATGGCGGCTCGCGCCATGTCGTGCCCGCTTCGGTTCATCCCGACACCTACGCCCAGGCGCTGGAATTCGCGGTTTTGGCGCATCGCGCGCTCGGCTGCGCAGGCGCGACGCGCACCGACTTCCGTTACGACGATACCGCAGGCGAGCCAGGACGCCTCGTGCTGCTGGAAGTGAATACGCAGCCTGGCATGACGCCCACCTCGCTGCTGCCGGAACAGGCCGCGCATCGCGGCGTCAGCTTTCCCGCTCTCTGCACCTGGATGGTGGAGCACGCCGCATGCCGCGCGTAACCCGATCGGTACGCAACTCGGTCAACGACCGGCCTGGCCGGATGAAGCTGCTGCTGCGCCGGCAGCGGCGGCTGGTGCGGCCCGCAGCCTGGACACTGTTCGCCGGCGTGGTGGCGCTGCTCGGCGTCGCCGTACTGCACACCGCCAAACCCACCTCCACGCTGGCGACGTTGCACGATCGGCTCGGCGCGCTGAGCGGGTTCGCCGGCCTGCGGGTCACCGACGTCGTCCTGGAGGGCCGCGCCAACACGCCGGAGCCGCTGTTGCGCGCCGCTCTGGGCGTGTCGAAAGGCGACCCGATCCTCGGCTTCTCGCTCGAACAAGCGCGCGCGCGGATCGAGACCCTGTCCTGGGTTGAGCACGCAACCGTGGAGCGCCGTCTGCCCGGCACGATCGTTGTCAACCTGCAGGAGCGGCGGCCGTTCGCGGTCTGGCAGAACCAACGCAAATACGTGCTGATCGATCGCGCCGGCCAGGTCGTCGCGGACCAGGACCCGGCGCAGTTTCGCGACCTGCCGCTCGTGGTCGGACCGGGCGCACCGGGGGGCGCCGCCACGCTGCTGGACGCGCTGACCGCGCGCCCGGCGTTGCAAAAGCGGATCGTCGCCGCTGTGCGCGTCGGCGAGCGGCGCTGGAACCTGCGGCTCGACAACGGCGCCGACGTCATGCTGCCCGAAGGACATGAGTCGCTGGCGCTGGACCGGCTGCTGCAGCTTGAACAGCAGCACGCCGTGCTGGATCGCCCATTGGTCGCGATCGATCTTCGCTTGCCCGACCGGCTCGTGCTGCGGCCGAAGCCCGATTCGCACGACGCCGCCGCCGCTATGCCGGCCCCTGCCCCAGCCAATGCGCCTGCCCTTGCCCCGAAGAAGACGTGACGGAGGCCACGATGAACCCGAGCGGAGCACGACCGTGAACGACATGACGCAACGCGTGCTGCCGCCGCCCATGGAGCCGGAAGATAACGCGCGGCCACGCGGCGGCCGGACCGGACCGTTCGGCGTGCTCGACATCGGCACCACCAAGATCGCCTGTCTGATCGGCCGCACCGAGAGCGATGGCACACTGCGCGTGCTGGGCTTCGGCTGGCACAAAGGGCGCGGCGTACGCGGCGGCGGCATCGTCGATCTGGACGAGGCGGAGCGCGCCGTCCGCGCCTGTGTCGGCCAGGCGGAGGACATGGCCGACACCAGGCTGCGCGCCGTCACCGTCAACCTGACCTGCGGCTTGCCCGAGTCCCGGCTGTTCAACGTGCAATGGCCAGTCGATGGCCGGCAGGTCGATGACCACGACATCCGCCGCGTGGTGAACGAAGGACGCGCACGCGCCGCCGCCGAGGGTCGCGTGCCGATCCACGCCCTGCCGCTCGCCTTCACTGTTGACGAAATGGAGCGCGTGTCCGATCCGCGCGGCCTGTACTGCAGCACGCTGACCGCGCGGCTGCACGTCATCGATGCCGCGGCCACCGCGCTGCGCTCGCTCGGCGCCTGCATTGCCCGGTGCGATTTGGAGATCGGTGAACTTGTCTCCGCGCCAATGGCGGCCGCGTTGGCGACGCTGGTTGCGGACGAGCGCGAGCTTGGCGCCACGGTGATCGACATGGGCGGCGGCACCACCGGCATGGCGGTGTTCGCCGAGGGTCAGTTGCTGCACACCGCGCAGCTTCCGATCGGCGGCGTGCATGTCACCAACGACCTGGCGCGCGGCCTGTCTACCACGGTCGCTCACGCCGAGCGGCTGAAGACGCTGTACGGCAACGTCGAATCGAGCCCAGACGACGAACGCGAAATGCTGCCCGTGCCGCTGGTCGGCGAGGAAGAGCACCAGATCGCCAAGGTACCGCGCAGCATGGTGGTCACCATCATCCGTCCGCGACTCGAAGAAACGTTCGAGATGGTGAAGGACCGGCTCGACAGCTCGGGGCTGAACCGCGCCGCGGGCCAGCGGGTCGTGCTGACCGGCGGTGCCTGCCAGCTCGCCGGCGTGCGCGAGATGGCCGGCCGAATCCTCGGCCGCCAGGTGCGGCTCGGCCGCCCGCTTGCCCTGCGCGGCCTGCCTGACTCGGCGTCGGGACCCGCGTTCGCGACCGCGGCGGGACTGCTCGGCTGGGCCGCCGGCCAGGGACGCATCATCCAGGACGTCGATCTGGACCCCGAGCGGCCGGCCGGCCTGTTTCATCGCATCGTAAACTTTTTGAAGGAGCGCGTCTGATGGCGCGCGAATCGAAGCCCCTAGCGTAACAACTCCGTTTCAGTCCATCCGTCCCGGGAGAACTGTCCGCCATGACCCTGAACCTCACGATCCCACAGACTCAGCACACCGACTTCACACCCCGCATCACCGTTGTTGGCGTGGGCGGCGGCGGCACCAATGCCGTCGACAACATGATCGCCGCAAACCTGCAGGGCGTCGAGTTCGTCGTCGCCAACACGGATGCGCAGCAGTTGATGCACAGCCGCGCCGACCGGCGCGTCCAGCTCGGCCCGCACATTACGCAGGGCCTTGGCGCCGGCGCCAAACCGGAGATCGGGCGCGCTGCTGCCGAGGAAGCGTCGGACGAGCTGTACCGCCACCTCGATGGCACGCACATGGTGTTCATCACCGCCGGCATGGGCGGCGGCACCGGCACCGGCGCCGCCCCGGTGATCGCGCGCATGGCCCGCGAGCGGAACATCCTGACCGTCGGCGTGGTAACCAAGCCGTTCGGCTTCGAGGGACTCCGTCGCGCGCAGGTTGCCGACCAGGGCATCGAGGAGCTGCAGCAATACGTCGATACGCTGATCGTCATCCCGAACCAGAACCTGTTCCGTATGGCCAATGAGCGCACCACCTGGAAGGATGCGTTCAAGATGGCCGACCAAGTACTCTATATGGGTGTACGAGGCGTTACCGACCTGATGATGGCGCCCGGCCTCGTGAACCTCGACTTCGCCGATATCCGCACCGTGATGGCGGAGATGGGCAAGGCGATGATGGGCACCGGTGAGGCCGACGGCGACAATCGCGCCATCCGCGCCGCCGAGGCTGCGATCAACAACCCGCTGCTGGAAGATGTCTCGATGCAGGGCGCACGCGGCCTGCTGATCAACATCACCGGCGGCGACGACCTGACGCTGTTCGAGGTGGACCAGGCGGCCAACCGCATCCGCGAGGAAGTGGATGACGACGCCAACATCATCTTCGGCTCCGCGATCGACGAGGCGCTGCAGGGCCGCATCCGCGTCTCGGTCGTCGCCACCGGCATCGACAAGCCGGCGGAGTCGAAGCTGGCGAAGCCCCGGCTGGTTGCGGTTGGCGGCGGGCCGTTGCCGCAGCCCATCCCGATTCCGGGGCACGCCACCACGGCGCAGCCAGTGCCCGTCCCGGTGGCACAGCCGCTACGCCAGGTGGCAAACGGCGGGCTGGTGCCGGCGGACCAGGGCTACGCCACGACCGCCGTGCCGATGCCGCCGGAGCCGAGCGCCGGCTACGCTGGCCACCACCCGTCCAGCCACCCCGGCATGGCCGCCGCGCCACAGCCGGTTGCCAGTTCGGCGGGCCTGTTCGCCGCCGAGCCCCGCCAAAATGCTGCCGTCCCATCCACTCCCGTACCGGGCGGTGAGACACGGCCTAGCCTGTTCAGCACGGTCACCGGTGCCTTCCGCCGCAAGGCCTCGTCCGCCGAGCCGACTGCGCCGCGGATCGAGCCGGTGGTTCATGAGGCCGTCCCCGAACCACCGCGGGCGCAGGTCCGGCCGGCCGGCGGTGAGGAGATGGGCCTCGACATCCCAGCCTTCCTGCGCCGTCAGTCATCCTAAGCCGGCGCGGGGATAGGTTTTACTTCAAACTCAATGGGTTGTGCGGTAACATCCGGCAACAATCATTGACTCGCTGAAGCCGCGGACCGTCGCTAGCGTATAGCTGACGGTCCGCTGGCGCTTTCGCTGCCATCGCGTGCCCCAAACGGGTGAGAAGACGAACGCAATGGACGGCCTTCCGCAGAATTTCATCCTCGACTACGCCGAACTCGATGAGCGGCAGCGGACTCTGAAAACGTCGATCGATTGCGTCGGTATCGCTCTCCACACCGGACAGCGGGTGACTCTAACATTTCGCCCTGCATCACCGGGCCATGGGATCGTGTTTCGCCGCACGGATCTGGGCCTTGATATCCCGGCCCGGTTTGATCGCGTGACCGATACCCGCCTTGCCACCGTCCTGTCGCACGAGAACGACCCGACCCTCCGGGTGAGCACGGTCGAACACGTGATGGCCGCGCTCTCTGGCTGTGGAATCGACAACGCTATCGTCGAATTGGACGGTCCAGAGCCGCCTATACTGGACGGCTCGGCCGCTCCCTTCGTATTTTTGATCGACTGCGCCGGTGTCGTCGAGCAGCCGGCGCCGCGGCGCATGATTGATGTGCGGCGCGCGATACGTGTCACCGATGGCGACGCGTTTGCGGAGCTGCGCCCAGCCCATCCCGGTGTCCGCGGGCTCGACCTGGCAATCTCCATCGATTTCCCCGACAGGGCGATCGGCCGGCAGGCGCTCTCGCTCCGGCTGACCCCAGCGTCGTTCCGCCAGGATCTGTCGAGGGCGCGCACGTTCGTGCTGGCCAAGGAGGTCGAACAGGTGCGTGCGGCGGGCCTCGGCCGCGGCGGGAGCCTGGATAATGCGGTCGTGGTGGACCAGAACGAGGTACTGAACCCCAGCGGATTGCGCATGGCGGACGAATTTGTCCGCCATAAGATGCTGGACGCGGTGGGCGATCTTGGCCTCGCCGGTGCAACGTTGCGGGGCCGCTTCATCGCCCATCGCGCCGGGCACGCCCTGAACAATCGGCTGCTGCATGCCCTGTTCGACGATGCAGCGTCCTGGGACGCAATCGCAGCGGAGCCGCTTGCGGCCTGACGAACTCATGCCGCGGGCTCTTCGCTCCGTCTCGCTGCATGCTATAAGCACCGCAATGGAACGGAATCGCGCGATATCCTGGCGCCGGTTGGTGCTGTGCTCAGCCGCTGCGCTGCCGATGCTGGCCGGCTGTGCCTCCTCGAAGGATGAGGACGCGGCGTCCAAGCCCGTCGCCCCGGTCGAGGAGCTGTACAACAATGGCATCGACGCGCTGAACCAGCAGCGCTACCAATCCGCCAATGATCAGTTCAATCTGGTCGAGCAGAACTATCCCTACTCGTCCTGGGCGGTGAACGCGCAGCTTATGCAGGGCTACACGCAATACCTGCAGAACAAGTACACCGATGCCATCGGTACGCTTGATCGGTTCATCCAGCTCCATCCGGCGCATCGGGAGACGGCTTACGCGTATTACCTCCGCGCGCTCTGCTATTACGAGCAGATTGCCGACATCCAGCGCGACCAGAAGGATACCCAGATCGCCATGAGCGCACTGCAGGAGGTGGTCAACCGCTTCCCGGACAGCAGCTACGCCCGCGACGCGCGCTTGAAAATCGACCTGTGCCGCGACCATCTGGCGGGCAAGGAGATGGAGATCGGCCGCTTCTACGAGCGCCAGCACCTCTATGCCGCGGCGATCGGCCGATTCCAGCATGTCGTGGACGACTACCAGACCACGAACCATGTACCGGAGGCACTGCACCGGCTTACCGAGGTCTATCTCAAGCTCGGATTGAAGGACGAGGCGCGCAAGACGGCCTCGGTGCTCGGCTACAACTACCCCGGCAGCGAGTGGTATGAGGCAAGCTACGGCGACCTGCTGAGTGACGGGTTGGCGAAGCCACCGGCGGGCGGCAAATCCTCTGCGCCGGGCTTCTTCACCCGCACCTGGAACTCGATTTTCTGAGCCGCGGGGGAGCCCGGGACGCCGGATGCTCACCGCCCTTTCAATTCGCGACGTGGTGCTGATCGAACGGCTCGATTTGTCGTTCGGCCCCGGCTTGACGGTGCTGACCGGCGAGACAGGGGCCGGAAAGTCGATTTTGTTGGACAGCCTGGGACTAGCACTCGGCGTGCGGGCCGAAGCCGGTTTGGTGCGCGCCGGCGCCGACCAGGCCAGCGTTGCGGCCAGTTTCGTGCCGCCGCCTGGCCATCCGGTGACCGCGCTGCTGGCCGAGCAAGGACTGAATCCCGAGAATGAGGTGGTGCTGCGGCGCGTTCTGGGGAAGGACGGCCGCTCGCGGGCCTTCGTCAACGATCAACCTGTCGGCGTGGCGCTGCTCCGCCAGGCCGGAACATTGCTGGTGGAGGTACAGGGTCAACACGAGCAGCAGGGCCTGGCCGCCCAGGCGACCCATGCCGGCCTGCTGGATGCGTTCGGCGTCGACCCAGGGACGATACGCGACGTCGCAACCGCCTGGCGGGATTGGCGCGAGGCGCTAAGCAAGCTCGATGCGGCGCGGGAGGCGATTGCCGCCGCCGAGCGCGACGAGGACTGGCTGCGTCACGCCGTGACCGAGTTGGCGACCCTGGCGCCACAGGAGAACGAGGAGAATCAGCTCGCTGCCGAGCGCCTGCGGCTGCAGCAGGGCGAACGCCGCGCCGAGGCAATCGCCGCCGCACTGGCCGAGCTGACGCCGCGCGACCGCCGCAGCCCCGGGCCGGCCGCCGCCTTGCGCGCGGCCGCTCGAACGTTGCAGCGACTGGTGGTGCCCGGTCAGACGGAGGCAACCAATCCCGCAGCGCCAGCACTGGCCGCGTTGGATCGGGCGGAAGAGGCTTTGGCCGAAGCGGAGACGCTGCTGTCGCGACTCGGGGCGGAGGCGGACGCTGATCCGCGCTTGCTGGAACAGGCGGAGGAGCGGTTGTTCGCGCTGCGCGCCGCTGCCCGCAAGCATGCGGTGCCGGTCGTGGAGTTGCCGCGGCTGCTGGACACGCTGTCCGCGCGTCTGGCCGCGCTGGAGACCGGAGCCGCCGAACTTGCCACCCTGGAGGAGGCGGCACGGGCGACCCGGGCGCGGTATGCCGCCGCGGCCAACGGGTTGTCGGCGGCTCGGCAGTCGGCCGCCTCCCGGCTGGAGCGTGCGGTTTCTCAGGAGCTGCCGCCGCTCAGGCTCGACAAAGCCCGCTTTCAGGTCGCGGTGGCGGCGCAGCCGGAAGCGGCGTGGGGGGCGAATGGCGCGGATGCGGTTCGGTTCCTGATCGCGACCAATCCGGGTCAGGAGCCGGGGCCGCTTGCCCGCATCGCGTCCGGGGGGGAGTTGTCACGGCTGATGCTGGCGTTGAAGGTGGTGCTGTCGGCCGGGTCGGCCGTGCCGACGCTTGTGTTCGACGAGGTGGATTCCGGCGTGGGCGGGGCTACGGCCGCCGCCGTCGGGGAACGGTTGGCGCGGGTTGCCGAGCGGGTTCAGGTGTTGGTTGTGACCCACAGCCCGCAGGTGGCCGCGCGTGGTCGGGCGCATTTGCGCGTCGCGAAGTTGGCGGCGCGCGGTCGGACGGCGACGCTGGTGGACCAACTCGACGCCGGGGCGCGGCGGGAGGAGATTGCGCGGATGCTGGCAGGCGAGACAGTGACCGAGGCGGCAAGGGCGGCGGCCGATGATTTGCTCGGGGCTCTGCCCTCGTTCTCCGCAGGGGGCTCTGCCCCCTGCACCCAAGCCAAGGGCC
>Ga0302146_10000420_pt1 | contig 26254 bp, 25 predicted proteins | sample I_Bog_E3_1_FD_193578 | JGI IMG/M metagenome (GOLD analysis project Ga0302146, IMG submission 193578) | Peat permafrost microbial communities from Stordalen Mire near Abisko, Sweden - I_Bog_E3_3 | ecosystem: Environmental > Terrestrial > Soil > Wetlands > Peat | place: Sweden: Abisko, Stordalen...
GGCGGTGTTTGCTGCCGTGAAACTGCTGCTGCAGTTCGCGCTGACGCTGTGGACCCTGCACCTGGGCTACGGCTACTTTCGCGATGAGTTCTACTACCTGGCCTGTGGGCACCACCTGGCATGGGGGTTTGTGGACCACGGGCCAATTGTGGCCGTGCAGGCGCGGGTGGGCGAGCTGCTGTTTGGGGAGTCGGTGTTTGGGATACGGGTGCTGTCGGCGGTGGCCGGTGCGGCGACGGTGTTCCTGACGGGGATGCTGGCGTGGGCGATGGGAGGGCGCAGTCCGGCGCAGGCGCTGGCGATGTTCGCGGTGCTGCTGACGCCGCAGTACATAGGGGTGGACGGATTTCTCTCGATGAACTCGTACGAGGCCGTGTTCTGGATGCTGTGCGCACTGGCGGTGTTGATGCTGCTGCGCGGGGCCTCGGAGCGGCTGTGGTGGACGGTGTTTGGGGTGTCGGCGGGAGTGGGGCTGCTGAACAAGCCGTCGATGGCGTTCTTTCTGGTCGCGGTGGTTCTGGGGCTGCTGTGCACGCGCTCGCGGCGCATCTTGTGGTCGCGCTGGGCGGCGGTGGGCATCGCGCTGTTGGTCCTGATCGCGCTGCCGAACGTGCTGTGGCAGATCCACAACCACTGGCCGACGCTGGAGTTCCTGCGCAACGGGCGCGATGCGGGAAAGAATACGGTGCTGAGTCCGCTGCACTTCTTTCTGGCCCAGTTTGCCATGCTGGGGCCGTTCAACGCGCTGGTCTGGATCGCGGGGCTGGTTGCGCTGCTGCGGGCGAAATCCATCCGAGATGGCCGATGGCTGGGAGTCACCTATCTCGCCTTCTACGTTCTGATGAATGCGATGCACGCAAAGGACTACTACCTGGAAGGCGTGTATCCGGCATTGTTTGCCGCAGGTGGCATTGCGTGGGAGCGGCGGTTTGCGCTTTCGCGGCGGGTGATCGACGAACGCGTGGTGGCGTTCCCAGTGCTGGAGGGCGTTCTACTGGCGATGAACTTGCTGATTCTGCCGATGGCCTCGCCGGTGCTGCGGCCCGCGACATGGGTGCGGTATACAACAGCGATGCATTTGCGGACCACGCAATCCGAGACCTCCGAGAGCGGCCCATTGCCGCAGTTCTTCGCCGACCGTTTCGGATGGGACGAGGAGGTGGACGCCGTGGTGAAGGCCTACCGCTCGCTGACACCGCAGGAGCAACAGAGGGTCTGCATCTTCGGCAAAGACTATGGGCTGGCAGGAGCGATCGACTTCCTCGGGCCGCGCAAGCAGCCGGGGCTGCCCCCTGCGATCAGCGGCCAGAACAGCTACTGGATGTGGGGCACGCACGGCTGCGATGCGAATGTAGTCATCGCCGTCGTCGGCGACTCACGCGCACAACTGGAGACGAAGTACAGGGAAGTTGAATGGATCGGTGGCATCACCGACCCCTATGCCATGCCCTTCGAGCGGCACCGGGGAGTCTGGTTGCTGCGCGGCAGGCTTGCGAGCGCTCCGTTCGATTGGGCCGACGAGCGGTTTTACTTCTAGCGCCTCTGATAGTCTCCGGGGAATGAGCGGTGCGAAGAAGCCGAAGCTCGGGCAGAACTTCCTGGTGGATGAGAACGCCTGCATTCGCATCGCCGAGGCGCTGGGCGATGCGCGCGAGCGCACAGTGGTGGAGATCGGGCCTGGGCATGGGGCCATCACGGCGCTGCTGGCGGCGCGCGTGGCGCGGCTGCACTGCATTGAGTTTGATCCGGCGCTGGCGCGGGAGCTGGAGTTTCGCTTTCGCAACGACTCCCACGTGACCGTTCACCACGCGGATGTGTTGGCCACTGATTTTGCCACGATGCTGGACCGAGCGGCGTCGCTGGATGTGGTGGGGAATCTGCCCTACTACATCACGTCAGAGATCCTGCTGCGGCTGTTTGCGGCGGCGCGAGCCGGCGTGGTGGCGCGGGCAGTCCTGATGATGCAGCGCGAAGTGGCCGAGCGCATCGCCGCGGCGCCGGGGGCGAGCGAGTACGGCGCGCTCTCCGCGGCGACGCAGATGCACGCGCGCGTGACGAACCTGTTCACGCTGCCGCCGAGTGCGTTTTCGCCGCCGCCGGAGGTGTACTCGACGGTGCTGCGGATGGAGTTCGCGCCGCGCTTTGGGGAGCTCGGCGTGGACTTTGAAGGCTTCAACCGGCTTCTGCGCGCCAGCTTTGCGCAGAAGCGCAAGACGCTGGCCAACAACCTGCGCGCAGCGGGTTACAGCGCGGAGCAGGTCGCGGCGGCGTGGCCGCAGGGGCTGGCAGCGCAGGTGCGATCGGAGGGTGTGCCGCTGGAGACGATGGCCGCGCTCTATAGAGGATTGGGCGCGGGTTTGGGCGCTGCGTCCTGAAGCAGGCGGGCGGCCTTGCGGCGTACGCGCTCCATAACTCGGTCGTCGTCCACGATGGATTGCAGCACCGGCGCGATGTTCTGGAGTTCGATGGCGCGGGCGTCTTTGTTTTCAGCGATGAGGGAGTCGATCTCAGCATCGAGACCGAGGCGGTCGAAGCGCAGCTCATGTTGGAGGCGCGAGCCGCACTGCAGGGTCTCGGCGATAGCCTCGAAGGCAGCGACCGCAGCGGTCAACGATTCATCGTCCGAGTACTCAAAGACGCACTGCACAGTCTGGCCTTCTGCGTAGACAGTCAGCGTCATCCTGCCGATGCTGGCGATGCCCTTGCGGTGCGACTGGCAACGGTCCGGAGAGACGGCGCGCGCTTTCAGCAGGGTGTGGAGCGTAGCAGCGCCCACGGTGATAGGCTCTCCCGGGCGCTCAGCCGGACCGTTGCCCGCAGCGAACTCGATGTAGCGGCCCACTCCCTGGTCGCCCAGCGAGACGATGTAGGTGGGCAGGTTCGAGTCGGAGCGCGGCTCAAGCTGGAAGGAGATTCCATTGCGCGGTGCTCCCGTCCCACCCATGGTCGGCAGAGCCACCGCCAGCGCGATTGCAGGAAGCATCTTCATCGCCGGAGTTGCGCCTCCGTCTGGGCGTGGTGGATGTGGCAGATGGCGATGGCGAGAGCATCGGCGGCGTCTGCCGGCTGGGGCGGCTCGTCGAGCTCCAGCAGGCGCGCGACCATGAACCCGACCTGCTCCTTGGCGGCGAGGCCGTAGCCGACGACCGAGCTCTTGATGGTGAGCGGAGCGTACTCCGCGACAGGCAGGCCGCAGTTGGCCGCGGCGAGCATGGCCACGCCGCGCACCTGGCCGAGCTTGAGCGCGCTCTTGGCGTTGGCGGAGAAGAAGACCTCCTCGATGGCGACGACCTCCGGTTGCCAGAGCTGCAGCAGCGTGGTGAGCTCGGTGTAAACCTGCGCGAGCCGGACGGGGGTGTGGTCCTTCTTGCTGAGGCGGATGGCGCCGGAACACAGCGGCGACAGCTTCTGCGCGCGCGCGGAGTCGACGGTCTCCACCACGCCGTAGCCGGTGAACTCGGTTCCGCAGTCGATGCCAAAGACACGCATGGCAAGAGTCTAGAGCATGTTCCCTGTTGATGGGTTTCCCGAGAGAGGCGTGCAGCGGCGTTTTCATCGGGGGAAAACGCCCATTGAAGTCGAAGCCCGCGTCTACACCCACAGGGAACATGCTCAACCGCCGCGGAGCTCGGACCGTTGCAGCGGCCTCCAAATCCATGGAAGCGAAGCCAATACCCGCTGAAAATTCCTGCTGAAAGATACAATCGGGAGCGGTAACAAGAAACCGTCCGAGATACGCGAACTGCCTTGAAACACCTGCTGCCATCTGTAGCCACCCTGATGATCGCCCTGGCGACGGGGGCGAGCCTTGCGCAAAGTCCCGCGCAGACTCCAGCGCCGGCCCCACCAGCGACCGCGCCGCTGAACCGCAACATTATCGTGCTGGACGCGGCGCACGGCGGCGTGGACAGCGGCTCGCGGATTGGTGACTCCACGCTGGAGAAAGACGTGACGCTGGCGCTGGCGTTCCGCCTGCGCTCGCTGCTGGCGGCGCGCGGCTTTACCGTGGTCATGACCCGCGAGAACGATGCCGCGCAAAAGCCCGGGGCGCCGGCTGCGGGGAACTCCGCGCTAACACTGGACGACCGCGCCGGGATCGCCAACCACGCACACGCCGCAGCCTGCCTGCTGTTGCACGCCACCGGAGCGGGCGACGGCGTGCACCTCTACAGCTCGGAGTTGGACCCCGCACCTGCGGAGACCTCTGTGCCTCCCTGGCTGACCGCGCAGGCCGCGTGGGTGTCGCAGAGCACCCAGTTGGAGGCACGCATCGGGGCTGCGCTGCAACGCGCCAAACTGCCGCTGGTGAGCAGCCGGGCTTCGGTGAGGCCGGTGGATTCGCTGACTTGCCCAGCGGTCGTGGTGGAGTTGGCTCCGGAGAGCGAGGATCGCAACAGCATCACCGACGGCGACTACCAGCAGCGCGTCTCCGAGGCCATTGCCGGGGCGCTGGTCTTCTGGGCGCAACAGGTAAAGCCGCCGCTGCTGCTGGCAGGCGACCACGCTGCCGGAACGGAGGTGCAGCCGTGATCTACAAGCACCAGCGGATCGTGTTCTGGGTGATGGTGGGCTGCATTGTGCTGATGGCAACGCTGCTGTTCCTGGAGCGGCAGCGCGGGCGCGAGCGAATTCTGTCACTCGCCAACCAGATGCCGCTGGACGCTCCCGCCGCGAGTACAGAGCCGGTGACGCTCGACCTGGCCAACGATGACAATGGAAGCATTCACGCCGAGCAGCGGCAGATGGCCTTGCCCGTGGAGGTGAACGCGCGAGTGCGCGCGCTGCTGGACCAACTGATCGCCGAGTATGCGCTGCCCGGCTCAGCCCATCCGCTGCAGCAGGGCTCGGCGGTCTCGGAGGTGTTTCTGCTGCCGCTGCCAGTGGTGGGCTACAGCGTGAACTCCGCGGCGCCTTTGCGCGCCGACGGCACTCCGGCGACTTCGCCGGTGGCCGCGGACACCCCCGGCCCGGCGCCGGCGAACCCCGGCGGCGAGCTGGCGGTGATCGACCTGCGCAGCACCTTCGTGAACCAGCATCCTTCGGGAGTGGAGGTGGAGTCGCTGACGCTACTCTCCATCGTCGGAACGCTGCACGCCAATATCCCGCAGATTGAGCAGGTGCGCTTCCTGGTCGACGGCCAGCCGCGCGAGACCCTCGCCGGGCACGCGGACCTGCTGCGCACCTATCCCTCGCGCGACACGGCGACGCCGAACACAGGCGGAGGACAGTGAGCGCGCGCAAGGGACCGACGATCGGCGTCTTCGACTCGGGCTTCGGCGGGCTGACGGTGCTCCGCGCGTTGCTGCCGCGCATCGCCGGGGCGCACTATCTGTATCTCGGCGACACCGCACGCCTGCCCTACGGAGCGAAGTCCAAGGAGACCATCGCGCGCTACGCGGTGGAGAGCGCGCGGTTCCTGGAGCAGAGTGGAGCGGAGTTCCTGGTCATCGCGTGCAATACCGCGAGCGCGCTGGCGCTGGATGAGATTCGCAGCGCAGTGAAGGTGCCAGTGGTCGGCGTAATCGAGCCGGGAGCGCGCGCGGCGTTTCATGCGTTGGCCTCGCGCTTCTCCACGGCGCCGCCCGAGCCCGACGTGCTGGTGCTCGCCACCGCCGCCACCGTGCAGTCGCACGCCTACCGCAACGAATGTGACGCTGTCGCCTTTCGTGCCACCGAGTTCGCCTGCCCGCTGCTGGTGCCGCTGGTGGAGGAGGGCTGGGTGGATCATCCGGTCACGCGCGAGGTGCTGCGCATCTACCTGACGGAAGCCCTTGCGCACTGCTCGCCGCATGCGGTGCTGCTGGGCTGCACACACTATCCCTTGATCGCCGCACAGGTCGAACGCGGCCTGCGCGAGCTTGGCTCCGACGCGGTGGTCATCGACTCCGCAGAGGCGACTGCCTCTGCCGTGGCCGGGGTACTGCACTCCACCGCACCTGCCTCCACTCCCGCTACCTTCACCTGCTATGCGACAGACTCGGTGGAAAAGTTCCAGCGGCTGGGCAGCCACTTCCTGGGCCAGCCCATCGCAGAGGTGCACCACCTCGACCTCGGCGGCTAACCAGTAGACTGGAGGCCTATGCCCTATCTGCTGAAGACCGAACCCGACAAGTACTCCTATGACGACCTGCTGCGCGACGGCGAGACCTTGTGGGACGGCATCAAAAACCCGCAGGCGCTGATTACGCTGCGCAATATGAAGCGCGGCGAAGAGTGCGTAATCTACCACTCCAACGTCGGCAAGGCGGCGATTGGGACGGCGAAGGTGGTCTCCGTGACCTACGATCCCACCGAGCCGAAGATGCCGCTGGTGCGGCTAAAGGCGGGCAAGCGGCTGAACCGCGAGAAGCCGCTGGCGGAGATGCGCGAGGCCGGAGTCTTCAAGAGCTCGCTGCTGTTTCGCCAGTTCCGGCTCTCGGTGGTGCCGCTCAGCGAGGCGCAGTTTGACTGGCTGATACACGGCTAACCTCAGCGAGGCCGTGCTTACCTCCGCGCACCTTGGCGTCCTCCGCGACCTCCGCGTTTGCCTTTCCTGTCCATAGCCCCAAACTGCTATCCTTACCCTCGGTTCTCTGAAGGAGTCACCCGTCACCATGATTGATATGAAGGGCAAGGTCGCCGTCGTGCTCGGCGTCGCCAACAAGCGCAGCATCGCCTACGCCATTGCGGAGAAGCTCGCCGGAGCCGGCGCCACGCTGGTGCTCTGCTACCAGAGCGAACGGCTGCGGCAGGAGTCCGAAGATCTGCTGGAGTCGCTGGGACAGACCGGTCGCGGACGCGCCATCCAGATGGACGTAAGTTCAGATGAGCAGATCGATGCGGCGTTTGCGCAGATCGCGGCGGCGTTTCCCGTGGTGCACGCGCTGGCGCACGCCGTAGCCTTTGCTCCGGCGGACACCATCAAGAATGACTTTCTGCTCACCAAGCGCGCCGACTTTGCGCTGGCGCACGATGTGAGCGTGTACTCGTTCATCGCCGTGGCGCGCGCCGTGGCTCCGTTGATGTCCGAGGGCGGCTCGCTGCTGACGCTGACCTACTACGGCAGCGAGAAGGTCTTTCCGAACTACAACGTGATGGGCGTAGCCAAGGCAGCGCTGGAGGCCACCGTGCGCTACCTGGCGGCGTCGCTGGGGCCGAAGAACATCCGCGTGAACGCGATCTCCGCGGGGCCGATCAAGACGCTCGCCGCGCGCGGCATCGGCGACTTCAACGTCATCCTCGACAAGGTGACCGAGCGCGCGCCGCTGCATCGCAACATCGAGCAGAATGAGGTCGGCAATGCGGCGCTATTTCTCGCAAGCGACCTCGCCAGCGGGATCACGGGCGAAGTGACGTTTGTGGATTGCGGGTTTAACGTCACCGGCATCTAGCATCTTCGGAGGACACGTGTGTTTGAGAAGCGCCCCCATCGGCTTCGTGATTTCGGACTGTACGTCGTCATCAGCGTGCTTGTTGTCAGCGTCATCCTCGTCTTTGCCGCCAAGGGTTGGGGTGCTGGCTGGTCCCGTTGGGTTGCATTAGGTTTAGGCACGGGCCTGATCTTCTATTACTGGCTCAGGATGTGTCGCACGGTCTGGCGGCTATATAGCTTTTGGTACACTTCGGGCATATTGCTCACGCTTCACACAGCATTTTGGATAATACTTCTACGACACTCTCCCGAATTTCGTCCGACTTGGTTCGCAGGACAGTTATTCGTAGTAGAACTCGCGGCATTTCCACTCCTTGCGGATTGGATCAACGCGCTTTTCGAGCGCCACCATTGTCGTAAAGGGGCGAAATCACAATGACCATCGCTGAAGTCCTGTTGCTGGATTACGACACCGAGATCTCCAACACTCGCCGCACGCTGGAGCGCGTGCCCGAAGGCAAGAACAACTGGGCGCCGCATGAGAAGTCCATGAAGCTGGGCAAGCTGGCGATGCACTGCGCCACGCTGCCGATGTTTGGCGTCTACGTTATGGAGGACGAAGGCATGGACATGGCCAACTCCACGCGCCCGCACGTCGACCTCACCTTCACCACCCGCGAGGCCTGCCTGGCGGCGGCCGATGAAGCTGCCGTGAAGTGCCGCGCCGCCCTCGCTGCTGCCAGCGACGAGCACATGGCCGCGCTATGGAAGTTCAGCTTTGGCCCGCAGGTGCTCTCCAACAAGCCGCGCTCGCTGACCTTCCGCCAGATGTGCTTTGACCATTTGATCCACCACACCGCGCAGCTCGGTGTGTACCTGCGGCTCCTCGATCTGCCGGTACCGGCGCTCTACGGCCCCAGCGCCGACGAACAGTGGGGTGGCTGAGCCGCAGCGTGTATCCTGCTTGCACCATGAAAACTTCGGCCGTCTTTCTGCTGCTCTGCGGGCTCTTCGCCGTCCCGTCCTTGGCGCAGGATCCCGCGACTGTCGCCAAGCCCACTGTTCTTCATGCCGCGCGTGTGCTGGATGTCGCCGCGGGCAAGGTCGTCTCGCCAGGCGAGGTGCTGATTGTGGGCGAGCGCATCCGCGAGGTGGGCGCGACGGTCACGCATCCGGCGGGAGCGACCGTGATCGATCTGGGCGACACCACGCTGATGCCCGGCCTGATTGATGCGCACGTCCACCTATTCCTGCATCCCGGCGCGGAGGACCTGCAGACGGTTGAGGAGTCCGTCCCCCAGCGCGTGCTGATGGCTGCGGCGCAGGCCAAAGCCGACGTGATGGCCGGCTTTACCGCCGAGCGCGACATGGGCACCGAGGGCGCCAAGTGCGCCGACGTCGCCGTGCGCGAGGCGATCAACAGTGGGCTGATTCCCGGACCGCGGCTGCGCGTAAGCTGCAATGCGGTGGACATCGTTGGCGGGCATGAGGATGCCATCGGCTACAACCCGGAGCAGCGCGTGCTCTCGAACGCCGACTACGCGAACACCGCCGATGAGATCGTCGCCGTGATGCGCGAGCAGCGCAAGGGCGGCGCGGACTTTACCAAGATCTACGAGACCGGCCCCGATCACCTCGAAGGCGACACGTTCACCGTGCCCTACCAGTACACCGAGGCGCAGCTTGCCGCCGCCGTCGTCGAGGCGCACCGCACGGGCTCGCGCGTGGGCGTGCACTGCACCGGCGAGCCAGGAGCGACGTACGCCGTCGAAGCGGGCGTGGCCAGCATCGACCACGCGTACTTTCTGCTGCCCGCGACGATGAAGGCGATGCGCGAGAAGCAGATCTACGCGGTGCCAACCTTCACTATCACGGAGTACTTCGCGCAGCATCCGGAGCACGGCGACGGCGCGGAGTATAAGGCACTCCTCGACTATCACGCGGCGCAGTTCAAACAGCAGATCGCCGCAGGTGTACCGTTCGCCGTGGGCAGCGATGTGGGGCCGTTTCCGCACGGCACGCAAGCGCGCGAGTACGAACTGATGGTGCAGTTCGGCATGAGCCCCGCCGACACGTTGCGCTCCGGCCTGATCAACGGCGCCAAGCTGCTGGACTGGGCAGACGCCATCGGTCAGCTAAAGCCGGGCTTCTACGCCGATGTGATTGCGGTGCCGGGGAATCCGCTGGAGGACATCAAGGTGTTGAAGTCGCCGAGCTTTGTGATGAAGAACGGCGAGGTCATCCGCAAGTAGGCTCCTAGCCTTTAGCTAGACGCTAGAAGCTGTCTCACCCGGCCTTCTCCGTCAGCTCCGCCCAGCGGGCATAGACGGCGTCATGCTCGGTCTGTGCCAACTCCATCTCGGCGAGAGCAGCCGTCAGCGCGGCGGCATCCGTGGCGACGGAAGGGTCTTCTAGACGGTCGTGCGCAGCAGACATTCGGGCGTCGGCCTTGTCAACTAGCGCCTCGATAGAGTCGAACTCGCGCTGTTCCAGATAGCTGAGCTTCTTCTTCCCGCCAACCTCACCGCCGCGGGCCGCCGCAGGTGCCGTCTTTCCTACTCCCTGATCCCTACTTCCTACTCCCTGCTCTTTCCACTCCTCCCACTGCGAGTAGTCCGCGAAGCTGCGCGCGTGGCCGCGGCCGTCGAGGCCGAGCACAACGTTCGAGACGCGGTCGAGCATGTAACGGTCGTGCGTGACCAGCACCAGCGCGCCCTTGAACTCCAGCAGCGACTCTTCGAGTATCTCCAGCGTGGGGATGTCGAGGTCATTGGTGGGCTCGTCGAGCATCAGCACGTCGGCGGGTTGCAGCATCAGCCGCGCGATGAGCACGCGGGCGCGCTCGCCGCCGCTGAGCCGGTCTACAGGCTGATTGAGTTGGTCTCCCGTGAAGAGAAACTTCGCCGCATAGCTGGCCACATGCACAATGCGATCCTGATAGACCGCCGAATCCGAATCGGGCGCCAGCGCGCGGCGCAGCGTGAGCGAGGCGTCCAGCTCGCGCATCTGCGAGAAGTAGACGATGCGCAAATGTTTGGCGCGCTTGATGTGGCCAGCAGCCGGCGTCAGGTCGCCCGACATCGCGCGCAGAATCGTCGTCTTGCCGCTGCCATTGGGGCCGACCAGGCCGAGCTTCATGCCGTTGATGATGCCGAAGCTGACGCTGCTGACAATCGTGCGCCCGCCCAGTGCCAGCGAGACCTTGTCGAACTCGATCAGCCGCTTGGTCTTGCGGTCGGTTGCGTCGAACTCGATAGCCGCGCTGAAGACTCGCGTGCGGGCGTCAACTTCCGCGAGCTTGCCGATGAGGCCGTGTGCGTTGTCAATGCGCGCCTTGGCCTTGGTGGCGCGAGCCTTGGGGCCGCGGCGCAGCCACTCGATCTCCGTCTTCACGCGGTTGCGCAGGCCCTCCTGCATCTTGCTCTGCGCCTCCATGTAGAGCTCGCGGCCCTCGAGGAACTTGCTGTAGCTGCCGCGCACGCGCAGAACACCCTCGGCATAGACGCGGCTCAACTCGACGACCTCACTGGCGACGTTTTCGAGAAAGTAGCGGTCGTGGGTGACAACGACGCAGGCGAAGCGCGAGGCACGCAGCACGGCCTCCAGCCACTCAATGCCTTCGAGGTCGAGATGGTTGGTCGGCTCGTCGAGCAGCAGCACGTCCGGCTGCACAACCATGGCCTCGGCGATGGCCAACCGCTTGCGCCAGCCGCCGCTCAGCGCAGCGGCCTCGGCGTCCATGTGGATGGTCGTATCCGCATCGCCATCGGCGAAGCCTGCCTTGCCGAGCGTCTCGCGCAGACGCTGCTCGTGCTCGTTCTCCGGGACGCCGCCGCGGTCGAGCGCGGCTTCCAGTACGCCACGCACAGTCGCGCCGGGGGCGTACTCGGAGATCTGTTTCACATACCCGATGCGCGCGCGCTTGCGCATGGAAAGCTCACCGGCGTCAGGCTCCATCTCGCCCGCGAGGATGGCCAGCAGCGTGGACTTGCCCGCGCCGTTCGGCCCGATGAGGCCGATGCGGTCACCCTCATTCACGGCAAACGAGATGTTTTCAAAGAGCGGCGTCGCGCCAAAGCGCTTGCTCACGCCTTGTGCGTTCAGGATTGGAGGCATACATCTCTTAGTCTACGGGTTTGTTCGCTCCCTATGCGAAGGGCAAGAACAAGCAACGGCAAAAGCCTTGACGCAGAGGACGCAGAGGAAAGTCGCAAAGGGCGCGGAGTAAGGCGTTAGTCGAGGTCGAAGTCGCGGATGGGCTTGCCGCTGAGCGGCGACTCCTTGGCCTTCTTGACGGCCTCGGCGAACTTCTTGGCCATCAGGTCGTCCTTGTTCTTCTCCGCCTGCACGGACTGGGCAAAGATGGACTCGCGGCGGGCGTCGGAGTCCTTGAGCGCCTTGGCAGCCTGGCCGAAGTCCTCAAAGGTCTTCTTGCGCGGCGCGGGGGTGTGCGCGATGATGCCGCGCGAGACCGGGTCAAGGGTCAACGTTCCGCCGCAGTCGGGGCAGATCACATTAAAGGGCTGGTCGCTCAATCCCATGGGGTACAACCTCGCTGGTCATTCTAGCTGGTCTGCTCTAGTAGCGGCGAGGAGGCGCGTAGCAATAGGCGTAGGTGTACTTCGGCTCGCTGGTGACCGCCCAGATGAGAGCGACGACCCAGCCCACCACCGTCCAGCCCAGGAAGAGGTTCACCAGGAAGATGCCGGCCACGTGGCGCGAGTGGCGCAGGGCGGCGATGATCGTCGGAAGGAAGTGAATGGCGCCAAACGGGAGCAGCAGCAGAGCGAACAGGAGATGCATCGGTCGAACCTCCAGCAGCAGATACGCAGCAATATCTTACCTTGTTCCCCATGTTGCCTTAGAGAAAGATAACGCGATGGCCGGGGCATTCCTGGCCAGCGTGGTCGACCAGCAGCGCGGGCAGCGTATCGCCGTGGCAGGCGAGGAACCAGATGCCGCCCAGCACGCGCTCCTGCAGGTGGCCCTCCGGCAGCAGGTTCAGCATGATCGCGGTGGCCTGTTTGGTCAGCGAGGCCTGCTTCTGCAGCTCGAAGTCGGCGGACATGCGGCGCAGGCGGTCCATCTGATAGCGCATCTTGTTGGCGGAGACAACGGCGGCGCGGCCCAGGTCGGCGGACATCCCGGCCATGTACTCGGTGAGCGCGGTCAGTTCGGTGTCCATAGCGTTGCCGGCGGCGGCGATCTTTCGCTTGCCCTCGATGGGCATGGCGCGCGCGCCCAGCCGAAGGGCCAGGGCTTCGATGGTCTTGGCTTCGAGGATCTGCGGGAAGCTGACCTCCTGTGCGGCGAGCGTGGCGGCGACTGCTGGCTCGACCAGCGTCGCGGAGAGACGCGGCAGCAACGGTGTTATGCGGCCGAGAATCTGCTGATAAGCCACCGCGGACTGCGCGAAGTAGGCGACCTCGGCGGGCCCGCCGATATAGGCGGCGGTGGGCAGGATAGTGTCCTGAAAGACGGGACGCAGCAGCGCGTTGGGGCTCAGGCGCTCGGGTTCGGCGTCGAGGATCGCGAGCAGATCGGCCGTGGTGTAGAGCTTCGCGCCGGCCTTCCATCCGTCCGATGTGCGCCGCAGTGGCTGGCGCGCGCCCGTCTCGGCGTCGATGAGGAAGAGCAGTGAGTGGCCGGCGGTGATGAGCACCTGCGCGTGGTACCCGGCGGCCTCCAACTCCTGTGTTCGCGCGAGCAGCCCAGCTTCAAGCTCGTCTGCGTGCTCAATGGCCGCGCGCAGCGTCGGCGCGCCGAGGGAGTGAAAGTCGGCGGTCGCCGCATCCATCACGATGAGGCCATAGGCGGCGAAGACCTTGGTCAGCAGACGTCCGAAGGCTCCGGCGAAGGTGGCGCCGGGGGCGTAACACTCACGCAGCAGGTCACAGATGGGTGCCCAGTGCAGCAGGTCGCAGGCGCGTTCGAGTTCGGCCTCCAGGCGGTGGCGGCCCTCGTCGGTGCGGTCGCCCAGAATCAGGCTGCCCACTGGCAGCGGCTTGCTGCCGTCGAGGCCAAGCGTCAGTTTTTCCACAGCGGACTTCGAGAGCAGCGAGACCTGGTCCACCTCTTCGAGGTCGTGGTCCTCGCTGGCCAGCCAGAAGATGGGGACGTGCTCACGGCCACTCAGCTTCGTCGCGTCCTGCGCCTTACGGATAGCCGTGGCGGCCTTGAGCAGCGTGAACAGCGGCCCCCCGAAGAGCCCTACCTGCTGTCCAGTGACCACCGCAGCTGCGCCGTTCTTCAGGCGCTCGATGTTGGCCAGAACCGCGCCGCTGGAGTCATAGCGGTCGGTCTGGCGCAGCAGAGCGTCCGTGAGGCGAGCGAGATGGGCGGCGTCGAGAGTGGGGGCGGTATTGGCCCACTGCATGGAGAAGGGGTCTGCCGGGTACCAGCGGCGCAGGTCGGCAGCACGTGCGGACGCCGCCGGCTCCGTATAGTCACAGAACAGAGCGGACGTGCCCGGTACGGTCGAGATGGGATGACACTCCAGTTCCATGCAGACTCAGTCTCTCATCCTGTGCGGGGATGCGCTTGTTTGGATGCCGGGGAGCACCCAATGATGCAGGGATGTGAGGCAGAGAGGGGCGTGGGTCGGGATTTCAGCTTTCCAGTTCCCAGTTTTCCAGTTGCTGGCTGGTAGCTTAATGACATGGCTACGAAAAAGAAGTCGCTGAAGCTGACGGGGCGGGGCAAGACCCTGTCGTCGAAGAAGGTCTTCCAGGGCAAGGTCTTCTGGGTGACGCGGGATGCGGTGAAGGAGCCCGGCGGCGTCACCGCGACGCGCGACGTGATTCGGCACAATGGCTCGGTGGTGATCCTGGGAGTGGATGCGGCAAAGAGCCTCAAGGACCCCGGCATCCTGCTCATCCGGCAGTACCGCCATGCCGCGGACAAGATCCTGCTCGAACTGCCCGCGGGCCGCATTGAGCCCGGAGAGACCCTGCTGGCCGGGGGAAAGCGCGAGCTGATCGAGGAGACCGGCTATCGCGCGAAGAAGTGGTCGAAGCTGGCCTCGTATTACGCAAGCCCCGGCTTCTTGACCGAGACCATGAGCATCCTGCTGGCGGAAGATCTGACGCTTGGGGAGGCGCATCCCGAGGCTGACGAGAAGATTGAACTGCACATGACTCCGCTGTCCGAGGTGCTGAAGCTCATCCATGCGGGCAAGATCGAGGACGGCAAGACGCTCATCGGCGTCCTGCTGTACGCGGCGCGGCGTGCAGCGAGGTAGCCCCCGGTTCATCCTGTTTTTGGCACCCCTTTTCGTGTCGCGAGACGATACTTTTATCCTGCAAACACAAACTGCCCTTTATGAAGCTGGGTGAAGCCATCGCGCCAGGCGACTGGTTTACAACCGAAATTAGGAAGTTTCGCAGGGCATCTTTTCGCGCGTTTTCAGCGTTTAAGAAAATATTCACTCCCCGCGCAGGCGGAGAGCCCATCACGAAGGTACGAGGGGACCCCGATGGCACAGTACAAAGGCACGGTTAAGTGGTTCAACAATGCGAAGGGCTATGGATTTCTGGGACGCGATGACGGCCCGGATGTCTTTGTCCACTACAGCTCGATCCAGCTCGAGGGCTACAAGAGCCTGAAAGAGGGTGACGAGGTGGAGTTCGACGTAATCCAGGGAACAAAGGGACCGCAAGCAGATCAGGTCATGCGATTGTCTGCGGCATAGGTGAGACGGGAGCAGCGCCACCGGCTAAATTCTGCTCCGCCAACTTTCTTATCGTCGCCCAAGGGGCGAGCCTCTAAAATCGGAGGCAGCCCTTGGGCTTTTTCTGTCTATGGACAACATTACAATGGCCCGGCTGCTGGATGAGACAGCGGCACTGCTCGAGATCGACGGCGGAGACTCATTCCGCATCCGCAGCTACCGGCGCGCGGCAGAGGCCGTCGAGCAGCAGACCACGCAACTGGCCACGCTGGCCACCCCTGAGGCCGATCCCAAGGCGCTGCTGGCGATTCCGGGCATCGGCAAGGGGATGGCCGCGAACATCCAGGAGATGGCGTCCACCGGCACCCTGCCGCTACGCGAAGAGCTGCTGAAGAAGTACAAGCCCACCATGCTGGAGCTGCTGCGCCTGCCCGGGATGGGGCCGAAGACCATTGCGATGCTGTACTCGGCGCTGGAGATTGGGGACATCGACGCCCTGGAGGCCGCAGCCAAACGCGGCGACCTGCTTACCCTGCCGCGCATGGGGCAGAAGTTTACCGACAAGCTGCTGAAGGGCATTGAGGACTATCGCAAGAACTCGTCGCGGTTCCGCATTGACGTGGCGCGTGAACACGCCGAGCGCATCATCGAGCTCATCCGGCCCTTTCCTGGGATCACCACCATCACCCCTGCGGGCAGCCTGCGACGCGGCCGCGACAACGTCGGCGATCTGGATCTGCTGGTGACCGGACCGGCGTGCGAACCGGAAGTTGTATCCGCGGCGGTGGAGCACGTCGCCACGCTGCCGCTCATCGACAAGCTGCTGGCGCGCGGACAGAACAAGGTCAGCTTCACACTCCGCAACAACCTGCAGGTGGACGTCCGGCTGCTGCCCCGCGCGAGTTACGGGGCGGCGTTGCAGTACTTTACAGGCTCGAAGATGCACAGCATCGCGCTGCGCCAGCGCGCCCTGAAGCGCGGCATGACGCTGAGCGAGTATGCCCTGCTGCGGCTGGAGGACAATGCCATCGTCGCCGCGGCGAGCGAGGAGGAAATCTACAACGCTCTGGGGCTGGACTACATTCCGCCCGAGCTGCGCGAGAACTCCGGCGAGATCGACGCGGCCGCCAAAAAAATGCTGCCGCAACTGATCGTGCGCAACGACCTGCGCGGCGACCTGCACATGCACACCACCGAGAGCGACGGCACCAACTCCATCCGCGAGATGGCTGAAGCGGCGATCGCGCGTGGGCTGGAGTACATCGCCATCACTGACCACTCCAAGGCACTGGCCATGACCAACGGCATGGACGACAAGCGCACGCTGGCCCATGCCAAGCGCATCCGGCAGGTGAGCGACGAGTTGGCCGAGGAGTTCGCAGCGAAACGCGGGCCGCAGTGGGAACGCTACAAACAACAACAGCGCGACAAAGAACCGGCGGCGAAGAAGCCCACGGTTCCCTTCCGCATCCTCGCGGGCGTGGAGGTGGACATCCTGCTGGAGGGCACGCTGGACCTGGCCGATGAGACGCTGGCGCAACTGGACATCGTGGTGGCCAGCGTCCACTCCGGCTTCAACCAGACGGCCGAGGAGGTCACGGCTCGGGTGATGCGAGCGACCGAGAACCGTTATGTCCATATCCTTGGGCACCCAACCGGGCGCAAGGTATTGCAGCGGGACGCCTACAAGGTGGACCTGGTGCAGTTGCTGCCCTTGGCCGCGCGGCTGGGAGTTGCCGTGGAGCACAATGCAGCGCCCTCGCGAGCGGACCTGAGCGACCTGAACCTGCGCCTGGCAAAGGAGTTAGGGTGCCGGATCGTCGTGAATACCGACTCTCATTCCACGGGTGAACTCGACCGGATGGATGATGGCGTTTTGCAACTGCGGCGGGCGTGGCTGGGTCCCACAGACCTGCTGAACAGTTTGCCAGTGGATGACCTGCTGGGGGGCCTGCGGCGCGTTTAGAAATCTGAGTCCAAAGAGCGGATTCAGCTACCGGGCTGCGGTGGACTCGGCTATTCTGTTACGACAATGGCCGATCTGGAATTCGTAACCGAACACGACCGCAATTTCTTGCCCGCCATTGCGGTGGCGGTAGCTGTTTTGATCGTGATCGCAGTCATCGTCTTCCTGGCGAACCCGAAGAAGACGGCGGAGCTCGCGGTGGAGGGTGTGCAGACCTACGCTCCGCATACCGACCTGAACCCGACGCCGGGTAAAGAGAGTCTGCTGGGTCCTGAGGCGGTGGCCGAAGACGATCTCTACGTCGTGGCCAAGCTGCGCATCACGGACAAGTTGCGGCTGCCAATTTACGTCACCAGCACCACGGTCACCCTGACCGGTCCGGACGGCAATGCGGAGCAGGCAACATCGGTCGCGCCGGTGCTGTATCCGCGCCTGGAGGAGATCTTCCCCACGCTGACGCCGATGCTTGCCAATCCCCTGCATGACGGCGATGAGTTCGACCCGGGCGACACGCACGTGGTAACGGTGCTGCTGCTCTTCCCCAACACCACCGCGGAGATGTGGCACACCAAGAAGTCGGCTGTGCTGACCCTCGCCCTGCGCAATCAGGAACCCCAGACCGTTTCTCTCCCCTAGTCTTTTCGGTAGACAGCAAAAGGCCGCGCAGAGATTCTCTCTGCGCGGCCTTTGTGCTGCTTGCAACTAAGGAACGGCTATGGGCGCTGGTGCACTCTTGGGTGTGCTGAGGTAGCCGGTCACCTGGTTTTTGCCCATGTTGTTCACGACGATCTCAAACAGTGCCGGGCTCTTGCCGGAGTAGAACTGAATCGGCTCATCGAGGTTCTTGTCCTTCTTGTCGATGTTCTTATCATCCGAGCTGACATCGAGCGTGAACTTGGAGCGCTTCATGTCCACCTTTTTGAGCTGGATCTTGATGGTGCCTACATTCTGCGCGGCCGCACCCTTCTGCAGGGTGAACTCGTAGTAGTTGCGGTCGCCCTTGTGCTTCAGCTCTTCCAACTCGTCATGGTTGGTGGCAATCAGGCCACTCATCACGCCGGCGTCGCCCATCACGCGAGTCAACTGGGTCTTGGTGGCCGCCAGGTCGGCCTGCGTGCTGGCCACATCGGTCTTGACGCCGCCCACATCGGTCTTCACGGTGGAGACGTCCATCTGCACTGCTCCCACCTGCTGCTCGGTGGCGGACTGCTGGCGGGCCAGGCGCGCCGTGGCGGCCTGCTGGGCGACCAGCTCATCGGACTTGTCCTCCAACTGCTTCTGGGTCAGCCCGACGCTCTGTCCCAGCGCCTCGCCCTGCGCCTTCATGCGCTCATTGGTGTCTTCGATCTTCTGGGACAGCACAGCGTTCTGCTGATTGGCCGCAGCCAGCTTCTGCTCGGCATCGGTCAGGTGATTTTGCAGGCCGAGGCTCCAGCCCAGGCCTCCCAGCGCAACCACCAGTGCTGCAATGGCCACACCCGAGAGCCAGGTGGGCGGTTTGGTCTCTTCCGGTTCCGGATTCGAAATGCTCATAGTTATACTTTCCTCCCGCAGATTCGGAGCCTGACCGCCAAGACGCAGCACGCCGGCTACAGCCGCATTCCTATTTGGACGCAACGACCACCTTTTCGGTGGCACGCGCACACGTTCTAAACATACTTGAAAGAATATCTCTGGACCGCGCGAATTCCCCGCCTCCACCGACTCGTTAACAGGGGTGGCTCGGCTCGCTCAAGCCACCCTGTACCGCCGATATTCGGCCAGACCGCATGACAAGCGCGGAACGGCTCGCCCATAATCAAAGTTGACCACCAAAATCCTGTCGGGGGAGCACCTGATGTCTGCCACAGCACCCAAGGGCCTGCAAGACGTCGTTGCCAATGAGTCCTCCATCTGTTTCATCGACGGAGGCAAGGGCATCCTGTCGTATCGCGGCATCGATATTCACGAGCTCGCGCAGAAGTCCACCTTTGAAGAGACGACCTACCTGCTGTGGAAGGGTGCGTTGCCCACCGCGCCGGAGCTGGAGGAGTTCTCGCAGCACCTGGCGGCGGCCCGCGAGCTTCCTCCTGATGTGCTGGACTTCCTCGGCCGGGTGCCGAAGACAGCGTTGCCGATGGAGGTGCTGCGCACCGCGGTCTCCCTGCTTTCGATCTATGACGAGGACGAGCTCTCCGTGCAGCACGCAGCGAACCTGCGCAAGAGCTTCCGGCTGACCGCGCAGATTGCCACGATCGTGGCAGTCTTCGATCGCATTCGCAAGGGCAAGCCGGTGGTGAAGCCGGATACCTCGCTGACCCACGCGGCAAACTTTCTTTGGATGCTGAACGGCGAGAAGCCCTCCGAGACCGCGACCCGGGCGCTGGACGTCGCGCTGATCCTCCATGCCGACCATGAGTTGAACGCCAGCACCTTTGCCGCGCGAGTCATCGCCGCGACGCTCTCCGACATGCACTCGGCGATTACCGGGGCCATCGGGGCGCTGAAGGGTCCGCTGCACGGCGGCGCGAATGAGGCCGTGATGCACCTGCTCTACGCCATCGACAAGGCCGGCGAAGACCCGGTGGAGCACGTTCGCAATATGCTGGCGAACAAGGAGAAGATCTCCGGCTTCGGGCATCGCGTCTACACTACCGAAGACCCACGTGCGACCCACCTGCGCAAGATGAGCGAGGAACTGGGCAAGGACGCTGAGCCGAAGTGGTATGCGATGTCGCGCAAGATTGAACTCTTCGTCAAGGACGAGAAGAAGCTGAACGCCAACGTCGACTTCTACTCCGCGAGCACCTACACTACCCTGGGCATCGACATCGACCTTTTCACTCCAATCTTCGCCATCAGCCGCATCGCCGGCTGGTGCGCGCATGTGATGGAGCAGCACGACGACAACCGGCTGATCCGGCCCCGCGCGGACTACACCGGGCCGCCCTACCCCGCGCCCTATGTTCCCCTGGCGCAGCGCACCCCAGCCGCGTAAAAGATAAAATTCATCCGCGAAACAACTTCGTTGTACCTGCCGGGTTCCATCAGCGTAACCTCAAGGCATCAACCGCCTCACCGCGGGCAGGATGGTTTCGTTCCAGTGGAGTACCTTTGCGTCTACTGATATCTACCGCCGCTCCAGTACGGCTCCCCTTAGCTTTGGCGCTCTCAGTCTTTAGCTTGCTTTCGGCGCCGGCGCACTCCCAGCGGGGCGCGTTGGCTGCGGCATCGTCCCCTGGGAGCGCCGCCGTTGCCACTCACGACGAGGGGCCTGCGGGTGTCGTCCCGCTTACCAGAGGTTTCAATACTTCGCTCAACACCACCTCGCAACACGACTCCTCGGAGGGCTGGGCCTCGCTGCTGACGCCGAATGTCGCTTACCGGTTCAACAACCACTTCAGCGCTGACGTGGAAGTTCCCGCCTACATGTACATCAACGTCGTGACAACGACGGTAAAGAAGAATGCACAGGGCGTCGTTACCAAAACCATCTCTGGACTGGCAACACGCCACCTGCTGCTGGGGGACACTACCGGTGATTTCATGATCGACTTGCACCCCAGGCTATTCGACTACACCCTCACGTCAACACTCGGCATACCCACCGGCGACGACGCCAACGGGCTGGGTGCAGGGCAGTTCACCTATGCGTTCATCAACCACTTCGAGCGGCAGTTGGGGGACACCTTCACGCCCAACATCGAGCTGGGTATCGACGACAGTCCCAACCTCACCAACTCCCGGGTGCTCAAGAGCTATGAAGTGGTAGGAACCAGCGCGCACTTCCAGGCGGGCCTGGATGCTTCGCTGCCCTGGTGGAACATCGATTTTGAATCGGATGCCTATGAAGAGTTGCCGCTGGGCACGCAGACTGTCACCTCCACCACGATCAAAGGCAAGAAGGGCAAGCAGGTCACCACCACCACGCAGAAGAGCGTCGGCGAAGACAACGGCTTCAATAACACTCTGAATATTCCCATTAACGGGCATATCACGCTCTCGGGGTTTTACAACCGCTCGCTGCGCAACAAGATCGATACCGCAGGCCTGTCTTTTACGTTCCTGCTGCGAGCGGCGCCCAGGCCAGCGGATCGCTAACCTACTGGGCGAGTCTCCATTGCTCCAAAGCTGTATTGCTCATCAATGGAAAACGGAAGACGTCGCCAGCCAGATAGCTCATCGAGAGGACCACCATCCGGGAGGCGCGTTCGCGCGGATGCGTCCAACCCAATCGGCGCAGGCGGAGATTCGCCAGGATGCCTCGCAATATCGAGTCTCCCTGCACATCGCGCCTGCCGGGCCAAGCCGCATAGGCTTCCAGATCGTGGAAGAGGACTCCCAGGCGAACGGATTCAATCCACAGAACGACGCGCTGCCAGTCCTGGGCCATCTCCTGGAGGCAATTTCTGGAGATGACGTACTCGCTCTGCAGGCTGTTCCTGAACTCGCACGCTCTTCGCAGGTGGAGCAACGCCCCGGATTGGTCGACGATGGGCTCAAACCGCGCCATCTCCGCCAAGTGAGCCTGCTTGCGAACGGGGTCCGTGCAGAAGCGCTGGCAGCCGATGAGCAGGGCGTCAGCGATGGAAAGTGCACAGTTGAAGTAGAGGCGTGCAACCGTCTCAGCATCCGGTGCGGCCTCCAGGCCATTCACCATGCGGGCCGCCCATATCAAGCCAGCGCCGCTGTTCAAGAGCAGTTGTGTAGCTTCACTCGTGGGCAGTGGCTCCAGAACGTGCCGGGGTACGCGTGAGGTCAGGATGTCCGGGGGGCCGTAGAGAACGCAGTGGCCGAGTGCCAGTTCCTGCCACATCAGCCGGGGAGGCCACTTATCGATCATCGCCGTCGTCAGCGGACGGTTGAAGTCGATTGAAAGCCGCAGGCGGTGCTCGTAGCGCCGCACCAGGTGCGGGAGCTTGTCCATGCCCTGCGGGCGGGCCGAGGCAGTAACCAGAAAGAGATGAACGTCGTTACAAGCTGCCCCAGCCGCTTCGCGAAGCATGACGCAGTCTTCGGAGCGTCCATAGCTGCCGCGGTGCAGCACGGCGATCAGGTCGTCACCGAGAGCCTCAGCGACCTCGCCGGCGAGTTCCCTGAGTTCATCCCAATACTCGGTATTCGAATCCGATGCTGCGCCCGTTATGAGCGTCTCGGGAGCAGTGGTTGTGGTGATCATTCGTACTCCTTGAAGTCCATTTCTGTGCTCGTCAGCCATGCTTATGCCGACCTTGCTGCGAGGCGGTAGACGCCCACGCTCGCTGTGAGCAGATCGCGCAGGTTCGCGAGCCCAGCGGGCCGTCCAATACGCGGGTCGTTCGAAGCAAAGAAGGCAACCGAGTCCTTGTGCCAGGGATCGTAGCCGTGCATTCCGGCCACCGGGGTCCTGCCCATGAAGCTGGGATTCATCAGGACGCCGGGGCGCAGCAGGAAGAAGCGGTGTCCGTACCGGCGGTCGGCGAAGTCGCATCCCCACTGGCGCAAGGTATGGTCGCTGAGCCACTGGCCGTCCATGCTGCCGCTCAAAGCGTGGCCAATGACTCGCTCGGCGTTGTCGTTCAGAAACCAGAATCGCGCCATAGTGGTGTCATAGAACGCGAAGTAATCCTTGCCGAACTCCAGCGGCAGAGCTTCGATCTGGCGCATCAGGTCGCACTGTCCGGTGACGTCGGCCATGCCGTTGCCGGAGAACAGGGCGATCTTCACATCGTCATAGTGCTCGCGCGCGGTGTGCAACAGGTCCCGTATCTGGTTCTCATAGCAGGAGAGCTTGCGGCTCACCGCGGAGGATGCCGTTCCGTGGGCGTGGAGGCAGTTGTCGAGCCCGCCGAGGGTGACATAGGCAAACTGCAGATCTCCGGCCGCCAGATCCAGTTCTGCCGCTTCCAGGTTGTCCTCACCTGGTTGCCAGTCATAGCGGCGATAGCGGATACCAGCCTCGTGGAGATCATCAAAGAGCGTGCGCTGGCCGCCGAGGATGCCGCCGGGCTCGCACAGATCGTTCCGCTCCGGATAGTCCACCTGCGGTAGCAGCGCCAGGGGCGTGTTGTGGAGCTGGAACTCCGGATGCAAGCCAAGTTCTTTCTGCAGCTTGCGGCCAAGCCAGCTCCGAACGCGTCCGGTATCCACAAGAAAGCGGGGTAAGAACCTCATCCAGCCCAGCTTGCGGAAGGGTGAGCCGGCGGGATCGTAGGTGAAGGTCGCAAAGTGACCGTGCTCCCGCGGGGGAACACCAGTGAGGATGGTCGGAACCAGGCTGGACTGAGGTCCGAAGGTAGTGGCCAACGGCCCTCGAAACGGCAGCTCATTGCGCAGAAAGTCATTCTCGCTGGCCAGCCGCCAGCCCAGCGAATCGATGAAGATGGCAATCGTGATGGATGTCTTTCTCATTGCAGTTCTGGGGCCCGGTCGAGTGCTCTATCGACTGAATGCTCTGGAGGTATCCTCTACAACGACATTAGCGGGGCGGACGGTCTACAGGTACCCCCGCCAAGGGGCAAACCCATGCCTCGTTGGGGGCATAAGACGGCTGGCCCGTGGCGGCGGAAAATGCGGTCGGCTATGATACGAAGTGTCCAGACCGGACCAGTCCACGCTGTCAACTCCTTGCAGAGCAATACGGAACGAGGCACCGCGATGAAGCAGGATGGCCGCAGAACTCGAGAAACAAGCGCGCAGCCGGTGACATCGGAGGGCTCTCATTCCAGCCCCCATGCGACCTCCCTTGCAACTCTGGATGCGATCTTCCCGTTTCACCTGGTCCTGGACCAGGACTTGCAGGTCATCCAACTCGGAAAGGCTCTGCATCGCCTGCTTCCACAGATAGAGGCAGGCTGCCCCCTGCTGGATTTCTTTACGGTCAAAGCCCCAGTATTGGAGCTGAAGTTCGAGCAGATTGCAGCCCATGTGGACCTGCCGTTCGTCCTGGACAGCCACGTTAGCGGGCTGGTTCTGCAGGGACAGATGGTCTTATCCAGTCAACGCGACACCTTGTTTTACTTCGGCTCCCCATGGCTGGAAGGTCCGGCCGCCGCCACCGAGCTGGGACTCAGCGCCGAGGACTTCGCGCTGGACCTCGCGAGTCTCCCTCCGCGGAAGGTAGAGGACGGCGCGGAACGGCTGGCGGAGTTGCGCGACCTGGGCGGAGCGGAGTTGGTGGAGGAGCTATTGGCCGAGTTCCAGATCCAGGTCGAATCAGATCTGCGGGACATCAAGCAGGCAGCGCAGGACTCTGACTTCCAGGAGTTGTTGCGGCTGGCCCACCGCCTCAAGGGCGCCAGCATCACCGTCGGGATGGCCGCCGTCACCTCGCTCTGTAACGACCTGGAGATCGCAGCGCGCGGGCAGAACCGCAAACGCATCCTGGGCCTCATGGATCGGCTGCGGAGCGAAGTCGAGACCGCTCGCCCCCAACCAGGCTCCGATACCGATCCGGCGAAGCACATTCGCATCCTGATTGCCGACGACCACCCGGTAGTGCGCTTCGGCGTGCGCCGCATGCTGCAGAGCCACCCCGAATACATGGTCGTGGGCGAGGCCTCCGACGGCAAAGAGGCCATCCGCGAGATGCGCGAGATGCACCCCGACATCCTGCTGCTGGACCTGAATATGCCGTTGCTTCCGGGGCTGGAGACGCTGCGCGAACTGACCACCATCCAGGTCCCCACCAAGACCATTCTGCTGACCTCGGCGATCACCCAGCGCCAGGTGCTGGAGGCACTGCAACTGGGCGCCCGCGGAGTGGTGCTGAAGGATGCCCTGGCGGCCGACCTCTCCACCTGCATCTCCACTGTCATGCAGGGCCACTACTGGCTCGGCAGCAAGCCGGTCAGCAACCTGGTGCAGGTGCTCCATGACCTGATGGAGGAGATCAAACAACCGCCGCAGAATACCTTCGGTCTCACCACGCGTGAGCTGGAGGTTGTCCGGCTGATCGCCCAGGGCATGACCAACAAGGATATCGCCCGCGAGTGCAAGATCGCCGAGGAGACGGTCAAACGCCATCTGAAGAACATCTTTGACAAGGTGGGGGTATGGAACCGTCTGGAGCTGGCGCTCTTCGCCATCAACAACCACCTGATCGGCGAATCGCAGGCCCCTGCGTAGACAAGCCTCCAGCCAGGCAGGGCTGTTGGAGCTTAGTAGGCTCCGCGGCCGCTGAATACAGCGGGAACGGTCTTGGCGAGCAGGCTCAGGTCCACCCAGAAATTGCGGGTCTCGATGTACTCTGCGTCGAGCTTGACCTGCTGCTCAAAGCACAGCTCGGAGCGTCCGCTCACCTGCCAGATGCAGGTCAGGCCGGGCAGCGTGTGCAGACGGTTGCGGTGGTGCGCTGCGTAGCGCTCCACCTCTTCGGGCACCGCGGGCCGCGGGCCAACCAGCGACATATCGCCCTTCAGTACGCACCACAACTGCGGCAGCTCATCCAGGCTGTAGCGGCGCAGGAGCCGTCCCACACGCGTCACGCGGGGGTCGTCCTGCATCTTGAAGGTGACGCTCTCGCCGTGCTGGTTCTGCGCGAGCAGGTCGCGCTTCATCGCCTCGGCGTTGCTGATCATGGAGCGGAACTTGGGAAACAGGAAGGTCTCGCCGTACAGCCCGACCCGCTCCTGCCAGAAGAGGATCTGGCCGCCGTCCGTGAGCTTCACGGCCAGGGCGACTACCAGAAAGATGGGCGAGAGCAGCACCAACGCGATAGCCGAGACCACAACATCGAGGCTGCGCTTGGCGGTAGAAACGACCGAATAGCTCCGGCGGGGCACCACGGAGTAGCGGATACGGCGGGCCAGCAACTGGAGAGCGTCGATCGGCGACGCTGGGGCCTGGGGGCGCTGCTGAAAGCCGGAAGGAGCGGATACTCGGCTGGGGACCAGCGTTGCCGTTGAATCCATCGAGAATAGGTTGAACCGTGATGCCTGCTTCAAGGGATGCTCTCCTGCCTTTGAACTGTCGCTAGTTGAACGAAAGCATCGGAGACAGGCATCCCCCTGCAAGTGGGCAGAGTGGTGCTTTAGGGGTAGATGGCTCTTTCTAAAGGCCTTTGGAGTGTTTCAGCCCGGCACAATGCGGTCTGGTTGCACCACCAACAGTTCAAAACCGCAACATTGCGCTCCTACGTAGGCCGAATATGCCTTCCAACAGACCTGGAGCGACTGGTGCCCGGAGGGAGACTTGAACTCCCACGACCCTTTCGGGTCTGCGGATTTTAAGTCCGCTGTGTCTGCCGATTCCACCATCCGGGCCCGCAGAATGTATCGTATCGTGTCCGGCCCACTGCCCGCCCACGGGG
>Ga0302146_10000423_pt1 | contig 26215 bp, 29 predicted proteins | sample I_Bog_E3_1_FD_193578 | JGI IMG/M metagenome (GOLD analysis project Ga0302146, IMG submission 193578) | Peat permafrost microbial communities from Stordalen Mire near Abisko, Sweden - I_Bog_E3_3 | ecosystem: Environmental > Terrestrial > Soil > Wetlands > Peat | place: Sweden: Abisko, Stordalen...
CAACTCGGTTGAAGCCACCCCGATCACCGTCGACGCGCACCTCAGCCTGCTGACCCACCCGTATTCCCACAACTCCACTGCGTGCAGCAGCGGAAGTGCGGGGTCGCTCACCAGCACCACGGCGCCACTGCTGGGAGGCCTGCTCGGCGGACTCAACACCACGGTCAACAACCTGCTCGGTGGGTCGATCGATAGTACGGTAGCCGGACCCGTGCACCGGGTGCTGTGTTCGTTGCCGACCGGCCTGCTGCCATCGCTGCCGACCACCCTGTCGCTGAACGTCGGCGGAACCGTCGGCCAGATCATCGAGGGCACCGCACCGCCGGCATCGGGGACCATTTCGGTGCTCGGACAGCCGACCGCGGTAAACACGAGCAGCATCTCCACGGGAGTCGGGGAAGCTCTGGTCAATAACTTCGCCGGAACCGCAAATGACGGCGGGACTACCGGAGGGGCGACCCCATCGAATGGGACAGGATCGGCCACGGGCCCCGGAACGAGCGCGTGTGCGACGGGATCGGCGACCCTCGCTCTCTGTCTCGCGCTGGGTGTGAACCCTGGCAATGATGCGACCGGGACCGGCATCACTGCGGGAATCCTTGCATCGCTCCTCAGCAACGGGGCCAGCGGAGACAGCGCCCTTGCCGCTCCCGGATCGTCGGCACCAGGCAGCCTGCTGAATCTCAGGGTCGGCACAGGCAACGGCGGGCTGGGCGCCATCGTGCGGGTGGGCGCGCCTTCGGTCGGAACAGGCTCGGCCACGCCGTCGGGTAGCGACCTTGGCAACCTCCTCCGTGTCCGTGTCGGTTCGCCGACAGTGCCAAGCAGCGACAACGACGGCGACACTGACCTTCTCGGCCTGGGGAATGTCCTCGGGAACTAGCCAGCAATCGCGGAGCTGGGAGGCGTTTTGCGTGTGCTCGTCCAGGATGAGGCCATAAACGACTGAAGCGCCATCGACGTCGATGGTGTGAGTTTTCAAATCCTCCTGCCCCACGCGTGCGATTGAGTATTTGTTCAGGTTCAGGGGCTCCTAAATCGGGAGCTTAACGATTGCGGTCGATATCGTCGACCCGTGACGGATGACCTGCTGACCAGTTCAGCGCCACCCGGTGACCTGCAGACTGCGCCTGCCGGGTCCCCTCTTCGAGCCATCCACGCGGGTCCAGAGGCCTCCCGAAATGCCCTCATCCGGGTGCGGGCGCTGCCCAGCTGGATAGTCGTGGTAGCGATCTGGGTCGCCTCCCGTGTCATCACAACGGCTTTCCTGCTCGTGTTCGCGGCATCCGAGGGTCGCACCTTTTGGGCCGGCCCCAAGCCCAACTACCTGCAGGTGGCGGAGTTCTGGGATAGCGGGTGGTACCAGCAGATCGCGACGCAGGGCTACCCGAGTGTGCTCCCGGTGTCCGCCTCCGGCACAGTGCTCGACAACGCGTGGGCGTTCTATCCCGCCTATCCTGAGCTCGTTCGCGCCCTGATCACGGTCACGGGAGTTCCGTGGGAAGTGCTTGCGGTCATCGTTTCGCTGGGCTTCTCACTGGCTGGTGCGCTCCTGTTCCACAAGCTCATGCGACTGTCGCTGCCGACCGGCGCGTCCCTGTTCGCTGTCGTGCTGCTGTGCATTGCTCCCCTCTCCGCGATCCAGCAGGTTGCGTACGCCGAGTCCATGGGTGCCTTCCTGCTCACCCTCGCTCTCTACCTCGTTGTGCGGCGGAAGTACCTCTGGCTGCTTCCGGTCATCGCGGTGATGGATCTGACCCGGCCGATCGGTGCCGCCTTCGCGTTGTTCCTGATCGCCCACCTCATCTACCGGTTGCTGCGGCAGCCGTTCGCGGGCCGAAGCCGCTACGCCGCGATCAGCTCCACGGTATTCGCGATCGCCATGGTCGGCGCCTGGCCCCTGATCGCATGGGTCAGTACAGGGTCTCCCGGCGCATACCTCGCTTCAGAGCTCGCCTGGCGCACTCACAGCGGTGTGGGAACCAGCGGTATTCCGTTCGAGGCGTGGTTGTCGACTCTCGTGGCCTGGCAATCGCCGGTCGTCGATACGCTGGTAACGGCAGGGTTGGCCGGGGTCGCAGTGCTGCTCGTGTTCAGCCGAAGCGTGCGTCGGCTCGCGGTCGAGCTCCGTCTGTGGCTCGGAGCGTACGCGCTGTATCTCGCTGCGGTATTTCTCCCGCAGTCGAGCACCTTCCGGTTGTTCGTCCCGATGTCTCCGCTCCTCGGGGCCGCGGCCGTGCCCCGTTCCCGGCTGTGGCGAGTCGGGCTGGTGATCGCCTCCCTGGTGTTGCAGGGGCTCTGGATCTGGTTCGGCTGGTTCAACCATGGCGGGGGGACGTGGTCGCCACCATGATCGAGCAATCAACTCAAACGGTTCCGCCCGCTGTCGTCAACGAGCCGCGGCGATACCTGCCCCCCGCCAGGCTTCGCCGAATAGCAGGATGGGCGCGCGCCCGGCTGCTTGCGCTGGTTACCGTCGGCGCACTGGTGATCTTCTATTGCACGGTGGCCATCCAACGGCAGGTCATGTTTCGGACCGGGGGCTGGGACCTCGGAATTTTCGTGCAGGCGATCCGCAACTACGCGCAGCTGCAGGCGCCCATCGTGGTTCTCAAAGGGCCGGGCTTCAATCTGCTGGGCGACCACTTTCATCCGATCCTCGTGCTGCTCGCGCCGTTCTACGCGGTGTTCCCGAGTGCAATCACCCTTCTCGTCGCCCAGGCGGTGTTGTTTGCGCTCGGCTCCTGGCCGCTCGTGCGGTGGGCGCAGCGCGCGGTATCCACTCGGGTGGCCGTCGCAGTCGCCGTGGTTTACGGCCTCTCGTTCGGTCTCGGGGCCGCGCTCGCGTTCGACTTTCACGAGATCGCTTTCGCCGTCCCGCTGATCAGTTTTTCTATTTGCGCGCTCGGGCAGCGACGGTCGATTGCCGCGGTCGCCTGGGCGATGCCGCTCATCTTCGTCAAGGAGGATCTCGGCCTGACCTTCGTGGCCGTCGTCGGTGCCATTATCTTCCTGCGTGGCGAACGCAAACTCGGCCTGGTGACGGCGATCGTTGGCGCGACGGCCTCCATTATCGAGGTCACGGTGCTGCTTCCGTTGTTCAACACCGGCGGCACGTACGCCTACTGGTCGCGAATCTCACAGCAGTCGTTCATCACCGTTTTCGCGACCGATCCGGGCACCAAACTGGGGACCCTGCTGCTCACCGCGACAGTTGCCGGTTTCGCCTGCTTCGTTTCTCCACTCGCGCTGGCAGCAGTACCCACGCTGTTGTGGCGATTCGGCAGCAGTGACAGCGCGTACTGGGGCGTCGGATACCACTACAGTGCCGTGCTCATGCCCATCATGGTGGCCTCCCTGATCGACGGCGTTCTGAGGCTGCGTCGGCGAGGAGGCAGGCGATCGCGGCTCATCTCACACGGCTTCATCCTCGTCGCAGTGGTGACGACGGTGGGGATGCTGCCCTCGACGGGATTCGCACAGGTCGTTGATCCGGCCGAGTGGGCCTGGACCAGCCGCGACGCCACGATCAGTTCGGCTCTCGCGATGATTCCGTCGAATGTGACGGTCGCTGCATCCGACGACCTGATACCGCAGCTGACCTCTCGAGATACGGTCATCCAATTCGATAATCCGGTGACCGCCACGATCTCGCCGGACTGGATCATCGTGGATGCCGGGAGCACGCGCCACTTCCAGCTGACGAGCTACCGGGAGCACCGAGCTCTCGTGCGAGTTGAGGCGAAGGGGTTCCGCGTCGTGCTGAACCACGACGGGGTCACCCTGCTGGAACGCTCACCCTAGCTGCGCGAACACAGCGGGATGCCGGTGCAACACTTCAATCTCGGTGTTACACTTTGGAAATGCCGACTTCGCGAGCTCGCCACATGGTGACGGAAACCGATGACATTGCCGAGGCCCTGGATGATGCCGCCCTGGCCTGGCCGGAGCTGCGCGGCAACCGCGGAGCGCTCCTTCGAAAACTGGTTGAAGCGGGCCATGCCACGGTTCACGTAGCGGGCGGTGTTCGGGCGGTGGTCACAGGCGCGGCCGGTGCGGCCACTGGCGCCTACCCACGAGGCGCGCGCTCCGAGCTGCTCGCGGAATGGCCGGAGTGATTGTCCTCGACGCGAATGTGCTGATTGCGTTCCTGGACGCGACAGATTCCCACCACTCCGCGACCGTTCAACTCCTGGAACGCCGGTACGCCGACGGCTTCGGGGCGAGCGTTCTCACAGTGGCGGAGGCGTTGGTGCACCCCACTCGGGTCGATCGCCAGGCTGCAGCCATCGCGTCGCTGGAGCGCATCGGAGTCCAGACCATCCCCCTGCTCGCAGCAGACGCCCTCGCGCTGGCTCGCGTGAGAAACAGCTACCGGGTGCGGATGCCGGATGCGGTTGCCCTGCATACGGCGTTGGTCACCGGCTCCGAACTGGCCACATTCGACGACGCGCTTGCAGCCGCAGCCGAAAGCGCAGGGGTTGGCATCGCGCGGTAGCCGCGTTACTGCGCTGTTTCGACCGCCGCCTGCACAAAGCGGTCCAGCACGACGGGCCAGCCTTCTGCATAGTCCGTCGCCGCCTGATCGCCGTCCTCGAGTCTCTCCCACCCGGTGTGGGTGAGGCGCACGAGGGTTTCCTCGCCGTCCTGGGTGAACGTCACCAGGATGTCGGTGGTGCGCGAGGCATCGTGACCCGCGTGCCAGGTGAGCCCGAGGACCGACGGTGGTTCCCATCGTGTGACCTCAGCCCAGACCGCTGATTGCTCACCGCGCCGCTCGACCAGTTCATTGCCTTCGAACGCCACGGTTCCCGCGTGCACGCTGTGGCTGTGGACCGGCCACCACTCGCCGATATGGTCGGTGAACAAGGCGAACGCATGGCCGGCGGTGGCCTTTACTCGAACTTCAGACACAACGGGTGCGGGGTTCATGATCGATCCTGTCCTTCCGGATGACTGGCCACGTAGGCGGCGTAAGAACCCAGGGTGGAATCCCAGAGAGCCGACAGCCAACGGTGCAACTCGAGGCGCCCCTGCGGCGCCAGCTCGTAAAAGTTTCGAGTGCCCTGGGTGTTGTGGTGCACGAGGCCCGCATCACCCAGCACGCGCAGGTGCCGGCTAACTGCCGGGCGCCCGATCGGAAGCGAGTGGGAGAGTTCCCCGACCGGTTGCGGGCCCTGTGCGAGCTGTTCCACGATGCGTCGGCGCATCGGGTCGCCCAGCGCGTCGAGCACACGATCAAGCAGCAATTGGTCACTCATGAGTAACCGTTACTCTACAGTAACCAACTGCGGCGCACCAGTTGTCGCGATGGCACGCCTACTCGGTCGTGCGCCGGAAGATGACCTCGGACAAGAGGCTCACCTGCTCCGCGGACGCGCCAACCCCCGATTCCGCGGCCAGTGACACCGCGACTTCGGCCAGCTGCTCGACCGGTTGGCGCACCGAGGTCAGGTGCAGCGCCGTGGCAATGAGGGTGTCGTCGAATCCCGAGATCGCCACCGTTCGTCGACCGGGTTCGTCTCCCAGCTCCTGCAGCACGCCGAACGCGATCAGGTCATTGGCGCACACGATCGCGTCTGTCCCGGGCCAGCGTTCGAAAACCTCGCGGGCCGCCTCGCGACCGGATTCCGCCGACATCCGGCCAGGGAGGATACGCGGAGCATCCCCGGGGAAAGCCGCGGTGACGATTTGAGCGAAGGCTCGTTCGCGCTCGAGCGAGGTGGCGATGCTGGACTGCTGTCCGATGAACGCAATCTGCCGGCGGCCCGTCGAACGCAGGTGCATGACGATGGATTCGAGCGGAGTGGCCTGGTCGATGCGCACAAAGGGGAGGCGTTCGTCGATCACCCGGTCGATCTGGATGGTCGGTACTCGCTCGGCCGCCTCGGAGAGGCCTTCGAGGCTCGAGGTCAGGTCGGCGGGGGAAATCAGCACCGCGTCCACTCGCCGGTCGATGAGGGTGCGGAGCACCGCGCGCTCGACGACGGGGTCATTGTCGGCATCGGCGATCAGGATGCCGAGCCCGCGTGCGCGAGCGGCGTGCTCGATGGCCTTCACTAGCGCGGGGAAGAACGGATTGGTGATGTCGGGGATCACGAGGCCGAGAGTGTTGGTGCGCTGGGTGCGCAGCGACCGGCCGATGGAGTCGACGCGATAGCCGAGCCGGTCGGCCGTCTCGCGCACCCTGTCTGCGAGCTCCGGGGTCACCGCGCGCGCGCCACTGAGTGCTCGCGACACCGTTGAGATCGACAGGCCGGCGTCAATCGCAACCTCGCGGATCGTGACGCGCCTGGGTTGTGGGTTCATGGTCCTTTTCTCGCGCTCATGCGGCACCGGGCTGCAGGTGCTACATTACCTGTTGGCAAACGTTTGCCGACATTTTACGCACAGACCTAAGGAGCCCCCGTGCCCGCAGAAACACGATCGCTGTCAGGAACCGTCATCGCCATCACCGGCGCCACCTCGGGAATCGGCCGGGCCGCAGCCCGACAGCTCGTCGACGCGGGCGCCCGCGTTGCGCTCACCGGACGTCGCGCTGACCGACTGGCAGAACTCGAGGCCGAACTCGGAAGCGAATCGGTGGTAACCGTCGCCGGAGATATCTCGGATGCCGCAACGAATGTGGCGCTCGTCGACGCTGCCCTCGCCAAGTTCGGCAGGCTCGACTCCTTCATCGCCTCCGCCGGGATCGGCATGTATGGAGGGATCATCGACGGTTCCGACGAGGAGATGCGGGAAATGATCGACACGAATTTCACCGGCACGGTCTGGGGGGTTCGCGCAGCCGTACCGGCCCTGCTGGCGGGCGGGGGCGGCGACATCGTCATCGTCAGTTCCGTTGCCGGCCTTCGCGGCGGGGCCGACGAGGCTGTTTATGCCGGGACGAAGGGCGCCCAGGTGATCTTCGCTGGTGCCATCGACCGTGAGCTTCGCGAGTCCGGCATCCGGGTTACCACCATCTGCCCCGCGGCCGTCAGCACCGAATTCGCATTCGGGCATGGCCGCACCGAAGGGGACGACTGGCTCGACGAGGTGCTCACCCCCGAGGATGTCGCCGGCTCGATCGTGCAGACGTTGCAGCAGCCTCGGCGGGTGCGCACCACGCAGGTCACCATGTGGAGTGCCGCGCAGGCGAGCTAGAGCGACTCGGCCTCGGCGACGTGCTGGGCCCAGCCGTATCTGGTGTGCCCGGAGGACGAGAACTCGCAGCTGTCGTTGCTGCAGTACGACGGGAACGCCTCGGTTTCGTCACCGGAGTCGTCGCCCGCATGTGCCGGCCGGAGCCCGTCAACGGTCGGGGCGCCACAGCGTCGACATCTCCATGCCATCGAGTCGCCTCCCTGCGCCAGGTGCCTCGCACCGTGCAGTGCGCCAGCATCGATTTTCGGCGACGGGGACCTGGGTGAACTAGGGACTAAAGTCCCGCGAGTCGGTGCAACAACCGACCGCGCGGCCGCCCCGGCCAGCGGCGGGCTGCCCGATGCTCTGGCTCCCCACTGCCTCCTGGCAGTACCGTGGCGTGATGAGCGGCGAGGCGGTGCAGGACAACTGGGAGAATGGCGACGCCTACGAGCGATTCATCGGCCGCTGGAGCAGCCTGGTCGCCGTCGAATTCCTTGACTGGCTGGAGGTACCCGGCGGGCTGCGCTGGGTCGACGTCGGCTGCGGGACGGGCGCGCTCTCCGAGGCGATCCTCGACTCCATGGATCCCGCATCCGTCGACGGAGTCGAGCCGTCAGCGGGTTTTGTGCAGGCTGCGAAGCTGAGGCTCGGGGCGCGTGCGACTGTGCACCAGTCGCCAGCCGAGCACCTGCCCCTTCCGAATGGTTCGGCCGATATCGTCGTTTCGGGGCTTGTGCTGAACTTCATCCCCGACCTACCTGCAGCGCTCGCCGAAATGAAACGGGTCGCACGCGGCGGTACGGTCGCCGCCTACGTCTGGGACTACGGCGGCGGAATGGAAATGCTTCGCCTGTTCTGGGACGCCGCCGACGAGGTGGACCCTGACGGCATTATGGATGAGGGCAGGCGGTTTCCGCTTTGCCGCCCCGATGCCCTTGCAGAGGCGTTCACCGCTGCAGGGCTGGTCGAGGCGGAAGTGGTGGCGCTCGACATCCCGACACCGTTCTCAGATTTCGACGACCTGTGGATTCCCTTCACCGGTGGCCAGGGCGCCGGACCAAGCTATCTGGTGTCGCTCGACCGGCCGAAACAGGAGCAACTGAGGGAGAGCCTGCGCGCCCGGGTTCCGTCCAACGCCGACGGGTCCATTTCGCTGGTGGCACGCGCCTGGGCCGTCCGGGCCTCGGCGTGACTCAGCGGTGGACGATCGCCGCGGGAGCGCGGCCGGGGAGGCTATCGTGATCGACGACGATCACATCCGCATCCGTCGCCACCGCCGCGCGGGCCAGGGCCTCGGCCGCGGAACCGCTGCCAAGGACCGCCGCTCCGTACGACTCCTCTTCGACGGACGCCACCCACGGCTCCCCATCCAGCGACAGCAGGGTGTGCGATTCCAGCCCATCGAGATCAAGCAGCAGTACCTCGACGTCGGCCTGTTGCAGGGCGTGGACGACCGATTGGACGCTTCGATCTACGGTGGAATGCTCCGTGCCCTGCTGGGCGGCGGCGCGACCGATCGCATCGAGGCGATGCTCGCGGATGGTTCGCTCAACTCTCTGCGCGATGAGGGCATCCAGCCCCGCGGATGATGCGCCCGCGGCAAGCGTGTCCGACTCGAGAGTGACCAGGAGGGCGCGTGCGCGAATCGACAACGCAGTGCTGACCAGATCGACGACGTGAGGGTCCCCCGTCACGAAGACCAGCCGAACGTCGTTTCGCTCGACGAGCCGGTTGACAACGTCGGCCAGTTCCGTCTCATTGCGCTTCCAGACCTCTTCGGTGTGGTGGGCGTGGCGGAAGTGCGACAACCCGCCGCTTTTCGCCTCGTGAACATACTCCGTCTCCCCCTCGACGCGGACGTCCCCCTGTTCGCGGCCGGTCAGGTAGGTGCGAATGCGCCCGCCTTCGGCGCTCGCCTCGAGCACCACATAGGGCACCTGCAGCTGCCTCTCCTCCAGCAGGGGAATCAGCGCAGGAAGTTCAGTGAACGACGTCCCCTGTGGGGCGAGAAGCGGGTAGTCGGCAAACACTTCGGCGACGGAGCCACCCTCGCGAACCGCGTGAGCAAGAGCGGCGTTCGGCTTTTCGGACATTGTTTGATCCTGACCTGTTTCGTATGGACGCGGTGCAACGCTCTCAGACTCGCCCCGCAGGGCGGCAGCAGGTAGAGGCTTAGGTCCCTAACCGGGACCGTCGGCAGCCACCTGTCTGCGTTTGTCAGTCAGTGGAAACGAGCTGGGTGACCTCCGGTGGGCCCTCCGCCAGCTGTGCTGCGGTAACCATCAACTGCTGGTCATAGCCGGTCAGTCGACCCCGGTCCTGCTGGAGGTGCTCGCGCCAGGAGCCGACATCGAAGATCTCGACAAAGCTGTCGCTGCGCGCGTTGTCGACATACATTTCCCAGTGGCGCGCGCCAGTGCGCCGTCGACTGGCCTCAACCGACTGCATATGCCGGAGGAACGCCTCGTGCCGCTCTTTTGGCACCGTCCAGCGGGAGATCACCAGTGTCGACGCGTCGTCGGTGAACTCGAGACCGTGAACAGACGGCAAGCTGACTGCCGTCATCACGGCAGTGGACCTGTCGATCGTTTCGAACCGTGGCAGAGGCCAGGCGAACTGTGCACCGGCGAGCAGGATGAGCAGGACCCCGGCAGCAACATCCACAACGATTGTTCCGACACCCTGCGCAATGCCGCCCGCCAGCGCGGAACCGAGCGCTGCGCCACCGAAGAACACGATCTGGTAGACGGACAGGCCACGGGAGCGCACCCAGGTGGGCAGGAAAACCTGCACGGCTGCGCTGAAGGAGGCGACGACACCGATCCACGCGACGCCGCTGACGAACAGGATCCCCAGCGTGAGGGAAAGGAACGGCGACAGGGTCGCGCCGACAGTCCCGGCCCCGAAGACCACGGCGCCGACGGCCGTCGTAGCATTCAGGCCGAAACGTGCCCTGGTGCGCGGCAGCAGAAACGCGCCCAGGATCGAGCCGAGCCCCAGCGCGGCCAGGAGAAAACCGTATCCGTTTGAACCGAGGTGCAGGCGCGAGTGCGCGATGAGGGGCAGGAGTGCCCACAGCGCGTTGGCCGGGATGATGAACAGCGCAAGGCGTACAAAGAGGTTTCGCACGACCCCGGAGTAGAACACGTAGCGGAGGCCCGCGCGGGTCGCGTCGAGGAAGGGCTCTCCCTGATGGTCTGGGGCGACATACCCGCGCCAGCGAAGAAGCATGACGAGGAAGAAGGCGTTGGTCACAACATTCAGCCCGAACACGAAGCTGATCCCGAAGGTGCTGATGGCAAGGCCCGCAAGCGCCGGACCGACCGCACGCGCGATGTTGACGCCGATCGAACTCAAGGAGGCCGAATTTGCGATCAGCGACCGGGGCACGATCTCGGGAACCAGCGACTGGTAAGCCGGCAACTGAAGAACATCTCCAGCCCCGATCAGGAAGGTGAGGGTCAGCAGCAGGGCTGGCGTCATGTCGCCCACGGCGGTGAGCACCACCAGGGCAGACCCCACGACGACCTGGAACACCTGCACCGCAATCAGGACCCTGCGGCGGTTGAGGAACTCCCCGATCACACCCGCGGGCAGCCCCAGCACGAGGAACGGGATCGCTGCCGCGGTGGAGACCAGCGCGACGAGCACCGTCGCATTCGGTTGGTCAACGAGCAGCCATTGCGCGCCGACCGTCTGCATCCAGCCGCCGATGTCGGCGACGACAACGGCCACCCACAGCGCACGGAAGAGGGGGATGCGCAGAGGAGCCAGCGGTGACGAGGCGCCACCGAGCGACGATCGGACGGCGAGCCACAGAGCAGTCATCGTCCCCGACCCGTCCCGTGTACCGGGTGGCTGGGCGAGGTGCTCAATGCATGATCAGCACCGGACACGTTGCCCGTTCGGCGCAGAGTGCGCTCACCGAGCCGAGCAGCACTCCGGCGAGACCCCCGTGTCCCCGGCTACCGACGACGAGCATCTCGGCACCTTTGCTCTGCTCGATGAGCACCTGGTCCGCATTGCCCTGGTAAACACCGGCGGCGAACCACTCGGGAACCTCGGCACCGAAGACCGCGGTCGCGGCATCGTTCAGGATCGCGCGGGCATCGCTCTCGGCAGTCTCGATGTAGTGGCCGCTCACATCCGCGTATTCGCCGTAGGGCGCAGCCCGCCAGGTCGTGATCGCTTCGATCGAGCACCCCAGGGCATGGGCGATCCGGATACCCCGGCGCAGCGCCTCGAGGGACGCATCCGACCCATCGATCCCCACGACAATGCGACCGACCCCGCGGTCAGCACCGGGGTCTGGCGACGGCACCGTGACAGGTGCGGGAGGACCGGAATGGATGAGAGGTCGTTCTTCATAGCGGACCCCGTGCGGGTCTTCGACCAAATGCGTCGGCGCGGGCCCGACCTGATCTGTTCTGTGATTCATGAAACCCAGTCCACACCGGGCGGCGGCGCGCCACTAGGGTCTAAAGTCATTTCCGGCGTGCAGCACAGCAGCCTGGGTGCGCCTCTGCAGCCCCAGCTTGCTCAGCAGGCCGGACACGTAGTTCTTGACCGTCTTCTCCGCCAACGAAAGGCGAAGTCCGATCTCGCGGTTGGTGAGTCCGTCTGCGATCAGCGCGAGGATCTGTCGCTCACGGGCACTCAGGGACTCGAGGCGCGCATCCCCCTTGTCCCGACCGCTCATCCTGTCCAGGACACGCCTGATCAGCGCCGGGTCGAGCAGTGACCGGCCGGCCGCCACCTTTCGTACGGAATCGACCAGGCCGCTGCCGGCCGCACCCTTCAGCACATACCCGGCCGCACCGGCAATGACCGCCGCATAGATCGCCTCGTCGTCGTCGTATCCGGTGAGCATCAGGCACGCGATGGAGGGATGGTTCGCGCGAACATCGCGGCAGACATCGACTCCGCTCCCGTCGGGTAGCCGCACGTCGAGAAGGGCCACGTCGGGCTGTGTTGCGACGATGCGGGCGAGACCCTGCGCGGCCGATGCCGCCTCCCCCACGATCTCGATGTCGTCTTCAGCAGCAAGGAGGGCAGCCAAACCGCGTCGAACGAGCTCATGGTCGTCAACAAGAAACACTCGGATCATCGGAGGGCCGGCTTTCTACGAAACACGTTCGGCATAGGGAACACTCCAGAGCACGCGGGTGCCCGCGCTGCTCGAGTCCACCAGCATCGTGCCGCCGCGCTGCTGCGCGCGAGCCTCGAGGTTTGCGACTCCACTGCGTCGGGTCGAAGATCCGAAGCCGATGCCGTCATCCGAGATCTCCAGCGCGATCGACCCGTCGATCGCCGTCAACGACAGCGAGGTGTGCCGGGCCTCGGCATGTTTGATGACATTCATGAGCGCTTCCCGTGCGACTGCGACGACATCGGAAGCCAACTCGTCGGTGATGAGAAGGTCCACGGGCCCGGCAAAGGTCACCTTGGGTGCCTCGCCAAGGCCGGGGGCGAGCTCTTTCGCAAGGTCGATGATCCAGTGACGCACCGTGTTGCGGGATTCGTCCGTGCGCGCGGAGAGCGCGAAGATGACGGTGCGGATCTGCGAAATGCTGGAATCCAGGTTGCCGATGGCCGCGATGATCCGCTCTGCGGCCACCGGGGCGGGAAGGGAGCCGACCGAGCCTGCGATGCTGTGCAGCTCGAGCCCGGTGCCGAACAACTGCTGGATGACGTGGTCGTGAAGATCCCGGGCGATCCGTCCGCGCTCCTCCAGCAATTCCATCTGCTCCCTGATGCCGCGAGCCGCAGCAAGCTCGATCGCAATGCTCGCCTGGCCGGCGAAATGTGCCGCCATCTCAAGGTCCGTCCGGGAAAATCTCCCGCTGCCCCTGAGCCGGCCGACAAGGAGAGCCCCCTGGGCCAGCCCGGAGCTGATCAGCGGTACCGCCATCACGGGGCCGAGGAGCCTCCCCTCGCTCAACGGCAACTCGGTCTTCGATCCATCATCGATCTGGCGCGGCTGCCGAGCCTCCAGAACGCTCGAGAGGATCGATCCCGCCAGCGAGACCTGGCTTCCCTCAATGACAGCCGCGTCTGTACCCCGGGCGATGATCGCAAGCAGATGGTCATCGTGCTCCGAGGGCGCCAGCACCCAGACCACGTCCGCCTCGCACAGGCCGAGGATCCGGGTGGCAAGCGTCCCGACAGCATCGCTCTGTTCGGAGGAGAGAAGTGTGGCGGTGAACTCTTCGGAGGCCGCCGACCAGGCTTGCCGCCGGGTCGTCTCGGCGAAGAGCCGCGCGTTCTCAATGGCGACTCCCGCCGTGGCCGCGAGCGCGGTGACCAGCTGCTGGTCGTCCTGGGTGAACCGGCCGCTCGCCTGGTTGCTGAGGTACAGGTTGCCGTAGACCTCGTTGCGAACCCGGATCGGTACCCCGAGGAAGCTGTCCATCGCAGGATGGCCAACAGGGAATCCTGTGGACCGCTCGTCGTCTGCCAGCCGATCAAGCCGGATCGGGCGTGGATCCTCGATGAGGGCGCCGAGCAGGCCGTGTCCCTGAGGCGGGTGCCCCAGCACCGCGATCTCCTCCGGGCTCAGCCCCACGGTGATGAATTGCTCGAGGCTTCCGTCGGGAGCGATGACACCGAGCGCACCATATTGGGCGCCGACCAGGTCCACGGCTGCCTTCACTATCCGTTCGAGGACGACGTCGATCTGCAGGTATTCGATGATCGACTGGTTCGCGCGCAGCAGGCTTCGAAGGCGACCCTGCACTTTCAGGACGTCCTGGGCGCGCGCCACAAGGTTGTCCAGCGCGGAGTCGAGCTCGCCGCGCTGGGCATCTGGGAAACTCAGGTCAGCGGGATCGGTCATCACACCAGGGAGCGCCGAGGTGAACCGGGAACGTAATCCGACCCGGTTCGGGACAGTTGGACATGTGTGATCCCCGTTCACAGGCGAATGCCGCTGCCGAGGATTAGAGCAACTGGTTGGACACTAAGACTATCGCCGTTTGGCGAGGAGAGAGGGATGGGACCAAAGCCTCTAACCCGCCCCGCCGTCGTCCGACACCATGGGGGCTACGCGAACAGGATTACGAGGGGTGCAGGATGATCGGCACAATTGTCGTCGGCGTTGACGAATCGGGTCCGAGTCGAGCCGCGCTCCGGTGGAGCGCCGAGCGTGCCAGTGCGACCGGCTTGAGCCTCGTCGTCGCCCATGTGCTCGAAATCTCCGACGACATCGAAGGAATTCTGGGTGCGAACACCGCACACGATGCCGCGCTCGCGTTCGTGCACGCCCAGGCAACGTGGGCTACGGAGTCGGAGCCGTCGGTCGAAGTCTCGGCCAGGGTGCTCGAGGGGGATCCCCTGTCGGAGCTGGCGAAAGCCTCCGAGGGTGCGCAGTTACTCGTCGTCGGAACTCACAAGACCGGCTTCATCAACGGCAAAATGTTCGGGTCCCGGTTTCTGGGCCTCGCGGCGATATCGCACTGCCCGGTCGCATTCATCCCTGACCTGACGGGCAGTTCTCGCCGGGGGGTCGTCGCCGCTGTGGATGGCTCGGTGTCCGGGCAGACCGTCATCCGGTTTGCCGCCGCTGAAGCGCAGCGCACCGCCCAGACGCTGACCCTGATCAGTTCGGGCGTCCCCGGACAGGTCGACGGTGAGCAGGCCCTCGCCGAGAACACCGCCCTGGCCAGGGTGGGGAACAGTTCCATCACGGTGCGGTCGCGTTACTCCTCGAAATCCACAGCCGAGGGATTGGTCGACGCCTCCTCGGGAGCAGCCATGCTGGTGGTCGATCACACTCGCCACCAGACGGACGGGGTTGCCATGCTCGGTTCCATCGCCCACGACGTGCTGCTCAACATCACGAGTCCCACCGTCATCGTTGTGGGCGACCCTCCACTGAAGGCCGCCTGAGCCCATGAAAGCCTGGATATCGGACGCGGTCCACCACACGCTCTCCTTGTCGGAAAAGCCGGTTCCCGTGCCCGCACGGGGCGAGGTCCTGGTGCGCGTTCTCGCCTGCGGCGTGTGCCGCACCGACCTGCATGTCATCGATGGCGAACTCGAGTCCCACCATCCTGGGGTGACGCCCGGACACCAGGTCGTCGGCGAGGTCACGGAACTTGGCGATGCGGTCACCGGGCTCGCGGTCGGCGACCTCGTCGGGGCCGCCTGGCTGCGCAGCACGTGCGGAGTGTGCGAATGGTGCCGGTCGGGCCGGGAGAACCTCTGCCCCTTCTCCACCTACACCGGATGGGATGCTGACGGTGGGTACGCCGAATACCTGACGGTTCCTGAGGCGTTCGCCTACCTGCTTCCCGCCGGGACGGACCCGGTGTCGACAGCGCCCCTGCTCTGTGCCGGAATCATCGGCTACCGTTCGCTTCTGAGGGCCGCGCTGCCGCCCGGCGGTTCGCTGGGGCTCTACGGGTTCGGGTCCAGTGCGCACCTGACAGCGCAGATCGCGAAAGCGGCGGGCGCACGCATCTTTGCGATCACTCGGGGAAAGGCCAACCAGGAACTCGCGCGCAGCCTTGGGGCGGAGTTCGTCGGAGACGAGCACGCGGTTCCCCCTGAGCCGCTCGATTCCGCGATCATCTTCGCGCCCGTCGGGGACATCGTGCCGCAGGCTTTACGGGCGACAAAGCGGGGCGGCACAGTCGTCACCGCGGGCATCCACATGACGGACATCCCGGCCATGAACTACGAGAGCGAGTTGTTCTACGAGCGTGACCTGCGCACGGTGACGGCGAACACCCGGGCCGACGGAGCCGCCTTCCTGCGCATCGCGCACAACCTGGGGCTGGTGCCCGACGTCACCCTGTACCCGTTCTCCCGGGTCGATGAGGCGCTGAATGACCTCCGCGCCGGCAACGCCTCGGGTTCCCTGGTCATCTCCTCGGGGTCCCTGGTCATCTCCTCGGGGTCTGCGCCCGAATCGAAGGAGAAATGAGCAGTTGGGCCCGAAAAAGTCCTACGAATCAGCGGCCCAGTGAATTGCTCCTAATAAACTCCGAGTGCCCCCACACACGATAAAGGACCCCAATGCACTTTGCTCTTGCGACCAGTTTCTACGGCGCCAGCCAGTCCACCTACAGCTCGGCAACGACCGGCACATTCCTCGCGTACCTGCTGGTCGCGATCGGGATGTGGCCGATGCTGAAGAAGGCGGGACGGCCCGCGTGGGGCGGCTTCATCCCCATCTACAACATCTACCTGCAGATCAAGCTCGCGGGGCGCACCGGATTCCTGCTCATCCTCTACATAATTCCCCTGGTCAACATCATTACGGCGATCGTTGTCGCCCTGGGCGTCGCCCGCGCGTTCGGTAAGGGGCCCGTTTACGGGTTCTTCCTGCTCTTTCTCCTCCAGCCCATCGGGTACCTCATCCTTGGGTTCGGGAGCGCTCGATACACCGAAATTCGTCGCTGATCGGCGGAGCAGGATGGATGCGTCGTGACTGAACAGCAGCCGTATACCCTCGTGCGGAGACTCGGGGGGTTTGAACTGCGACGCTACCCGCAGTCCGTGCTCGTGCAAGTACGGGTAGACGGCGATTTCGACCGGGCGGGCAACCGGGGCTTTCGGCCGCTCTTCAACTACATCACCGGCGACAATGGCACGGCGACGAAGTTTTCGATGACTGCCCCGGTCATCCAGGATGAGCGTGCCGACCGCAGCAACGTGGTCAGTTTTGTGTTGCCCGAGGGAACCGACCCAGACACGCTCCCCGCTCCGCGTGACACGAAGGTCACCACCACAATTGTCCCGCCTCACTCCGCAGCTGCTGCACGCTTTCGGGGTCGCTGGAGCGAGAGCCTGTTCCGCAGGAAAGGCGTGGAACTCCTGGGCCAGGTGTCTGCCGCCGGACTCGAGACGGTCGGCGATGTCTATTACGCGAGATTCGATCCACCCTGGATGCCGGGGCCGCTGCGCCACAACGAAGTCCTGGTCACCGTTCTGGAGTAGCCGGTACTTCGCTACGTCACCGGTGCGCTGGTGGCGCGATTTCCGGCCCGCCGCACCAGCCTGATCAGAGGAACAAACACCAGCAGCGACGCCCAAGAGTACTGCGCCGCCTGCACCCCCCAGAAAAAGGCGACGGGGATCGACAGCAGGAAAACGGCCGGCACCACCACCCGCGCGACGGTCCTGAGCCACCAGCCCGACCGCGGTACCGCCGCTGGTATTGATAGCCCACGCCGTTGGGCGAGCGCGAACATCACGATCTGGGCGATGGAGGCCAGCGCGATATTCAGTGCGTAGAGGTCGACGGGCAGGGGCAGTCCGGAAGTGCTGGGCGCGTGAAGCGCCTGCGTCGAAAAGGTGATCAGCACGATGAAGAACGCACACACGATGTTGGCGACGAGGATGACGGAGTCCATGGCTTTCAGGCTGCTGACGAGGAGGTAGTTCTCCCTCCAGAAGACCGCGATCACGACGAAGGAGAGCACAAAGCCGAAGAGCTCTGATGGGAGGGCAGAGCCGAACAGCGATCCCAGGCTTCTCCACGCCGCGGTGGGTGGCAGATGCACGGTAGTGATGAGGAGGGTGATCGCGAACCCGTAGATCGCATCGAAGAACTGCACCCCCCGATCGAATTCGGTGGAGTTCCTGCGGTAGATGCGTGCGGCCATCAGCGGCGCGCCAGCAGGATGTCCCTGACCTGTCGTCGCTCGACCTTGCCGACGATGGAACGCGGCAGCTGGTCAAGCTGCACGATGGTTCTCGGCACCTTGTAGGCCGCGAGGCTGGCGCGCGCGGTGGTGCGAAGCGCCTGCACGTCGAGTCGCGCGCCCGGCCGCAGCACCACGGCTGCGGCGACGGTTTCGCTGCCCGTCGCTGTCGGCAACCCGACGACGGCGGCATCGATGACGTCGACGGCCAAGAGGAGCGTCGCTTCGACTTCCGAGGGTGAGACCTTGAACCCGTTGGTGTCGATCAACTCCTTGATGCGATCCACGATGGTGATGAACCCGTCAGCGGAGACACGCACGATGTCTCCCGTGCGCATCCATCCACCGGGAAGCAGCGTTGCAACGGTTTCTTCGTCGTTGTTCCAGTAGCCCTGAAAAACCTGCGGTCCCCGGATCAGCAGTTCACCGTCCTCGTTCATCGCCCGATCGACCGCCGCATTCTCTGGATCGACCACGCGGATCTCGGTGCTCGGAAATGGAACGCCGACGGTGCCGGGTCTCCTGGACGGGCCGATCGGGTTGCAGGCAGCGATCGGCGAGCACTCGGTCATCCCGTAGCCCTCGACGAGCAGGCCCCCCGTGGCCGTCTCCCAGGCGGCGACGGTCGGGGCGGGCAGCGTCATGGCACCAGAGATGGCGAACCGGATGCCATTCAGGCTCGTCCCACGGCGAGTCGCCGCCTCGACGAGCCGCTGGTAGATGGGCGGCACCGCCGGCAGGAACGTGGCCGGATTGCGCTTCATGGCGGCGAACAGCAGGTCCTCATCGAACTTCGGGAAGAGCACAAGTCGTGCGCCGACGCTCATCGCGAAGGTGAGGCACAGGGTGAGTCCGTAGGCATGGAACAGCGGGAGCACACCGTAGAAGACCTCTTCTCCCTTCACGAGCCCGCGCACCCACGCCTCGCCCTGGCTGGCGTTGATGCGCAGGTTGCGATGCGTCAACATGGCGCCCTTGGGCGCGCCTGTGGTACCGCTCGTGTACTGCAGCACCGCCACGTCATCCAGGCTGGCAGCAGGGAACGGTCCTCCACTCGTTCGCATGGCCAGCAGGCTCTCCCAACTCACCGTTCCCGGAGCGTTGCGGTGCGAGGTGAGCGCGGTACGGGATGCGACCGCCTTCGGAAGGGGCAGTCGGAGCAGCGCGCGCTGCCCCAGCGGCATCGCCTTCGTGATGTTCACTGAAACAACGCGAGTCACGCCCAGGCCCGCAGGGAAGGAGCGCACAGTGTCGGCCACGTTGTCCCACACGATCGCGGCCGTTGCACCGTGATCCTGGAACTGGCGCAGCAGTTCGGTGCGGGTGTACAGCGGGTTGTGTTCGACGACGATCGCGCCGAGACGTAAAACGGCATGGAATGCGATGACATGCTGGGGGCAGTTCGGGAGTACAAGCGCGACGCGATCACCCGCCGTGACACCCAGGGACCGGAGTCCCTGGGCGGCGGCCTCGATGAGCGCGTCGAGCCTGTGGTAGGTCGTCGTCGCCCCGAAAAAATCCAGGGCGACGTGTTGTGAGCCGTAGAGCCGCGTCGAGGCCGCCATCATGTCCACCAGCGTTTCTGTCGCCGGAGGCACGTCAGCTGGTACGCCCGGGGCATACGAGGCTACCCACGGCCGGGACGCGAAATCGCTCATCGTGATCAGAACGCGGCGTTGATATCCACCACGTCGATGACCTTCTTGTTGATGAATTCCTGGATGCCGAGGTTGGTGAGCTCGTGGCCGTAGCCGGAATGCTTCACCCCGCCGAACGGGATATCCGCCTTGACCATCGTCGGGTGATTCACGTAAACCATCCCGGTGTCGATCTGTCGGGCAACCTTCTCGCCGCGAACGGTGTCCTTCGTGAACACCGATCCGCCGAGCCCGAACGGCGAATCGTTCGCGATGGAGATCGCATCGGCCTCATCCTTCGCCCGGATCACGATCGACACGGGTCCAAAGAACTCTTCGTAGTACGACGGGTTCGTGCTGTCCATCCCGGTCAGGATCGTCGGCTGGAAGAAGGCACCCTTCGCAGGCACCTTGTCCCCGAGCGTTTCCGCACTGGCTCCCCCGGCGACGGCTTCCTTGACCTGGTCGGCCAGCTTGTCTGCGGCACCCTGCGATGAGAGGGGCGCTAGCGTCGTCGTCGCATCCAGCGGGTCGCCCATCTTCAGGGCTTTGACGCCGTCGCGATACTTCTCGAGAAACTCGTCGAAGACCTCGTCGACGACAATCATCCGCTTGGCCGAGACGCACACCTGGCCGGCATTCCAGTGGCGACCGAAAACAGCCCACTCCACGGTCTTATCCATATCGGCATCCTTCAGGACGACGAAGGCATCGGATCCGCCCAGTTCGAGCGTGCTCTTCTTGACCGCTTTCGCTGCGTAAGCCGCGATGATCGCACCCGCTTCTTCGCTTCCGGTCAGGGCAACTCCGCGCACCCGCGGGTCATCGATCACGTGTTCGGTCAGGTCGTGGGGCAGGTAGAGATTCTTGAACGCCCCGGCGGGGAGTCCCGCACGCAGGAACAGGTCATCGAATGCCGCCGCAGCCTGGGGCACATTGCTCGCATGCTTGAGCAGGATGGTGTTGCCGGCGAGCAGCTGTGGGGCCGCGACGCGTGCAACCTGGTAGTAGGGGAAGTTCCACGGCTCAACGGAGAGCAGCACGCCGAGGGGCTGGCTCACGATCTCCACTTTGCCTTCAGCGGCGAGCGCGACGGGTACCTGCTCGGTCTCGATCAGCGATTCCCCGTGGTCGGCATAGTACTGCAGGATGTCGGCCGAGAGATCGACTTCCGCTTCGGCTTCGCCGATGACCTTTCCCATCTCAAGGGTCAACAGTTCTGCATAGCGGCGCCGGTCGGCGCGCAGCAGGTCGGCTGCCTTGGAAAGCACCGCTGTCCGGGTCGAGAACGGGGTATCCCTCCACGACAGGAAGGCGGCGTGCGCTGCGGTGATGGCGGCATCCACTTCGTCTTTTGTCGCATCGGGGAACGTCGCAATCACTTCGTTCGTGTACGGGTTGATTGTCTGGTACGTCATTTCACGAAACCTTCTTCTGCAGCCGTGCTGCCTCATTTCTGAGCGTGTCACCGTCGCAGGGACGAACGTAGGGTCTTTCGGCCCGAATGCTGGGCGAGGCTGCACTGGACGGCACCGGGCTGCGGGGCGGCGCGATCCGTTCACTTGTCGAAGTAGGGACCAAAGGCCCTCGTCCGGCGGTCCTGTCGCTGCTGGACTGGGCGTATTCGCCGCACAGCTCGTAGCCCAGCCCACACCCGGTTGCGCTTCAGCAGGGCGGCGGACACGCCCGCTTTGAGCAGAGGATTCCATGACAACGACAGCACCGGCGACGCCACGCAAGACGACGGCACCCGCTTCCGGCAAATCGACGGAATCGACTGATCACGCCCCCGCCCTGGTGGTGGGTGTGCTCGCGGAGACCGCCCCCGGCGAACGTCGCGTCGCCGTCGATCCCTCCGCGGTCGAGCGACTCACCAAGGCGGGCCGGGTCGTTCTCGTGCAGTCCGGTGCCGGTTCAGCCGCCACGTTCGAGGATGCCGCATACGCCGGTGCCGGGGCGAGCATCCAGACGCGCAAGCAGGTCATCGCGAAGAGCACCGTGATCCCGGTGCTCAGGTATCCCGACGCCGAGCTCTCCAAGGCCCTCCGATCAGGCCAGCTTCTGGTCGGCCTGCTCGACCCGCTGAACAACCTTGAGGGGATTGCCGACCTCGCTCACCGTTCGGTCACGACTGTGGCCCTCGAGTTGCTCCCCCGTACCCTCAGTCGCGCGCAGTCGATGGATGCGTTGAGTTCCCAGTCAAGCGCGGCCGGTTACCGGGCCGGCATTGTCGCGGCGGACGCGTACGCACGGTACCTGCCGATGATGATCACCGCGTCCGGAACGGCGACCCCGGCCACAGCGATCGTCATCGGCACCGGGGTGGCCGGCCTCCAGGCGATCGCCACGCTCAAGCGCCTCGGCGCCGTCGTCACCGGTTACGACGTTCGTGTGGCATCGCGAGGCGAGGTGGAGTCGCTCGGCGCCAAGTTCCTCACCTCCTCCGTTGCCGAGGGCGCCGGTGCGGGTGGGTATGCCCGCGCGATGACTGCGGACGAGCAGAAAGCCCAGCAGTCGGAACTCGCCACGGCCCTCGTGGACTTCGACATCATCATCACCACGGCGAAGGTCCCAGGGCGCAAGCCACCGGAGTTGGTGTCTGCGGACACCGTGAAGAGCCTTCGGGCTGGCTCGGTCTGCGTCGACCTTGGCTCAAGCGACAAGGGCGGCAACGTTGCGGGTTCCGTGCCTGGTGCGACCATTGTCAGCGAAAACGGCGTGACGATTATCGGCGCCGGCGACCTCGCATCCGACCTGCCCGCATCCTCATCGCAGATGTATGCGCGCAACATCCTGGCCGTGCTCGCTGCGATCGCCCCTGCGGATGAGATCGTGATCGATCCCGACGACGAGGTGCAGAAGAACATCGTCGTCAGTTTCGACGGGACCATCACCAACGCTGCGGTGCGGGCGGCCTCGAAGCTTGAGCCACTCCCGTCCACCCCCGTAGCAGCAAAGGCATAGGCATCATGATCGAGACTCTGTACAGCAACCTGGCGATCTTCATTCTCAGTCTCCTCGTCGGGGTCGAAGTGATCAGCAAGATCCCCTCCACGCTGCACACCCCGATGATGTCGGGGGCGAACGCCATCCATGGTGTGGTCGTGGCCGGAGCCATCGTCACCGCTTCTCTCGCAAACAGTCCGACCGGGTACGTACTCACCTTCCTTGCCGGGGTTTTCGCGGCGGCAAACGTCTTCGGCGGGTATGTCGTGACAGATCGGATGCTGCAGATGTTCACCAGGCCCACCGCCACCGCAAAGCCGACCCCAAGCAAGGACGCATCATGAGCATCTTCGAGTTCGTCGTCGGCGTCATCTACCTCGCATCCGCGGCCCTGTTCGTCGTGGGCCTGCACATGATGCGAGCCCCGTCGACCGCCAGGCGCGGCAACCTGATCTCCGCGGGCGGGATGATCGTGGCCGTCCTCACCACCATCGTGTTCGTGCTCATCAGCACCGGAGGCAACTGGATCGGATGGTCAGTGCTTGTCGTCGGAGCGGCGGTCGGAGCGGCCTTCGGAATCGTCCAGGCCCGCCGGGTCAAGATGACCGCGATCCCCCAGCTCGTCAGCATCTTCAACGCCGTCGGTGGCGGCGCGGCTGCCGCGGTGGCGTTCGCCGATTTCGTCGCCCACAGCCCGCGCACCCCGGTCGAGCTCACCGTGTCGATTCCGATCGTGCTCGACGTGCTGATCGGCTCGGTCACCTTCGCCGGCTCGGTGATCGCTGCGGGCAAACTGCAGGGCATCATTCCGGGCAAGCCACTCACGTTCCCTGGCGCCCGTGCCCTCAACGTGCTGGCTGCCGTGGTCGCCGTCGGTGCGGGTGTGCTCGCCCTGTTCGGGCCGCCGAACCTGCTCCTGCTTCTTGTGGTGCTCGTCGCGTCTCTCGTGTTCGGTGTGCTCATGGTGCTCCCGATCGGCGGCGCTGATGCCCCCGTGATCGTGTCCCTTCTCAATGCGTTCACCGGTCTCGCGGTAGCGATGGCCGGCTTCGCGATCAACAACCAGGCCCTGATAATTGCTGGCGCGCTGGTCGGCGCGGCCGGCACCATCCTGACCCTGCAGATGGCGAAAGCCATGAACCGGTCGGTGGGAGCGATCGTTCTCGGCGGGTTTGGTACCGGAGACACGCAAACGGCCGCGGGCTCGGACACGGAAGACCTGACGAATATCCGGGAACTCACCGCCGACGATGTTGCGATCCAGTTGGCCTACGCGCAACACGTGCTCATCGTGCCCGGCTACGGGCTGGCTGCTGCACAGGCGCAGCACGAGGTCGCTGAGCTCGCCAAGCTCCTCATCGCTCACGGGGTGGATGTGAAGTACGCCATCCATCCCGTGGCCGGTCGCATGCCCGGCCACATGAACGTGCTGCTTGCCGAAGCGAATGTTCCCTACGACCAGATGCTGCAGATCGACGAAGCCAATGCCGCCTTCGACAACTGTGATGTGGCGCTCGTGGTCGGCGCCAACGATGTCTGCAACCCGGATGCGAGAAAGCCCGGCAACGCGGTATCCGGGATGCCGATCCTGAACGCGGACCACGCGAAATCCGTCGTCGTGATCAAGCGATCGATGCGGCCCGGCTATGCCGGAATCAGCAACCCGCTGTTCACCGACCCGAAGACCGGGATGTTTTTCGCCGACGCGAAACAGGGCCTGGCCGACATTACGACAGCCGTCAAGGAATACGTCACAGCCTGATCAGCCACACCACAAGTGAAGAGGAAGAACACATCATGAAAGCACTCGTCTACAAGGGCCCGGGTCAAAAATCCTGGGAGGACGTCCCAAACCCGACAATCAAGAACCCCACCGACGTCATCGTCAAAATGGTGGCGACCACGATCTGCGGTACCGACCTGCACATCCTGAAGGGCGACGTGCCGGAGGTGAAGGCCGGACGCATCCTCGGCCATGAGGGAATCGGTGTCATCACCGAGATCGGCTCAGGGGTGACCCAGTTGGCCGTCGGTGACCGCGTCATCCTGTCGTGTGTGAGTTCGTGCGGAAAGTGTTCGAACTGCCGCAAGGGCCTGTACAGCCACTGCCTTGATCCTGAGGGCATCGCCGGTATCGGCTGGATCTTCGGTTACATGATCGACGGAACGCAGGCGGAGTACGTGCGTGTGCCGTTCGCTGAGAACTCGGTCTACAAGGTTCCCGCGGGCATCACGGATGCGGAGGGCATCCTGCTTTCGGACATTCTGCCCACCGGGTTTGAGATCGGGGTGCAGTACGGTCATGTGCAACCGGGCGACGTCGTCGCGGTTGTCGGCTCAGGGCCGGTGGGACTCTCCGCCGTCATGACAGCTCGGCTGTATGGCCCGTCCAAGGTAATAGCGGTCGACCTCGACCCGGCCCGTCTCGCCCGGGCGAAAGACTTCGGTGCAACGGATACGGTCAACTCGGGTGACGCGGACTGGAAAAGCCAGGTCCTCGCACTGACCGACGGCCTGGGAGTGGATGTCGCGATCGAGGCCGTCGGGATTCCGCAGACCTTCACCATGACAACCCAGATCGTGCGCCCCGGTGGTCACGTCGCCAATATCGGCGTGCACGGAAAGCCGGTGGAGTTGCCGCTCAACGAGCTGTGGATCCAGAACATTGACATCTCGATGGGCCTGGTCAACACCAACACGCTCGGGATGCTCCTCAAGCTCGTGACCGAGCACAAGCTTCCCGCGAACAAGTTCGTCACCCACGAATTCACCTTCGACCAGGTGATCGAGGCCTATGAGGTGTTCGGTCACGCCGCCGACCACGATGCACTCAAGGTGCTCATCCACTAGTCGATCTTCACCTGAATACTCACCTTGGCGCAGGTCGCCGGAATGGAACGAAGAAATGCCTGAACCGAAGGACGCAAAAGTCACAGGACCCAGCGCCGACAAGCCTCGTAAGGACAGGAATCGACTCGAAAAGGTCGCCGCAGCCGTGGCCGAGGAAATCGAGCCACCGGCCTGGCACGGTGATGGCACCTACCCGACCTACCCGGGGCGCGATCCGATCGATCGCGACTGATCAGCCCTGAACGCTGGCGCGCATCCCCGGTTTATTGGACCAAATCGGCGATAGCGGCCTCGAGGGTTTCGCAGTAGTCCCATCGCACCGGATCGGAGAGGCGCAGCGCTTCATACCGGTGACGACCGAGGCGCTCGACATAGCCGAGCAGCCGCGCGGGGTCGGCATCATCTATTCGCGAATCGGAGACGCACCAGTACGAGCCGTCCAGCCGCTCGAGTTGCACCCAGCCTTGCTCGACGAATCCCTCGCCAGAGCTGGCGTGCCGGGGTTCGCTCGCACCCGGTTGTGTATTCGATCGACTCATCGGCAGCCTCGATCCCGTGGATAGATGAGGCACCGGAGTCTGGGGTGCTGCTTCACAGCATCCTCCCACTAAGCCCCGGCGTCAATGAGTGAGTGGTGCGGCAGTGTGCCACCACGATTGCGACGGGACCAAAGTCACTATCAGCCCCGGGGCGAGGCTGGGAGAGTTGACGTGGAAGGGGCGATAAGAATGCAACGCCAGATCGAGATCCGCGGTCCAGCCCGGATGCCTGTTCTGGAGCGTTCGGCACTCAGCCAGGCGATGCTCCGGCCGGTCTGCATCCGTTACGGTGGCCGCGACTTCATCGCTGCGCCTGAGATGGCGGGCATTTTCCTGCGACATGCCCAGCAGTTGATTGATGACGGGGATGCCCAACTCGTCCCGCTACTCCATCGGGACGGGATCGAGCTGTTGCTGGTGGCGGACGGGATTCCGCTGACCGTGCACGAGATACCCGACCCGTAGTGGG
>Ga0302146_10000427_pt1 | contig 26110 bp, 28 predicted proteins | sample I_Bog_E3_1_FD_193578 | JGI IMG/M metagenome (GOLD analysis project Ga0302146, IMG submission 193578) | Peat permafrost microbial communities from Stordalen Mire near Abisko, Sweden - I_Bog_E3_3 | ecosystem: Environmental > Terrestrial > Soil > Wetlands > Peat | place: Sweden: Abisko, Stordalen...
CCGAGATCAGCGCGTTGGTGAAAGGCAGACTCTGGTGCTGCAAGTGGCTGCGCACGACCGTCGAGAAGAGCCAGGTGCGGATGATCTCGTGCGCCTGGAGGCGAAGGTCCATCGGAAAGACGTGCTCGAAGAGTTCGCTGCCCCAGCGTCCGGCGATCTGTGGCGAGAGCGAACTCGTGGCCCAGGTGTCCATCACGTCGGGGTCGGCGCTGAAGCCGCCCGGTCGGTCGCGCTGGGATTCGTCGTAGCCGCGGGGTAGGTCGCTGGAGGGGTCGACCGGGAGGCGGTCGAGCTCGGCGAGGATCGGGGTGTCGAAGTCGACCTCACCGTGTTCGTCGATGGGATACCAGGCGGGGAAGGGCACACCGAAGAATCGCTGCCGGGAGATGTTCCAATCGACGTTGAGTCCCTCCACCCAAGAGCGGTAGCGATGGCGCATGAACTCGGGATGCCACGCCAACTCCTCGCCTCGCGCGAGTAGATCGGCGCGGTGCTCCAGGGTCTTGACGAACCACTGTCGCGAGGTGACGATCTCCAGTGGACGTTCGCCCTTTTCGTAGAACTTGACCGGGTGCGTGATCTCGCGAAGTTCACCGATCAACGCGCCCGCGTCGCGCAGGGCGTCGACGATTGTGGTGCGCGCCTGATTGATGGTGGACCCTTCGATCGTGGAGTAGAGCGCCGTGGCCACCTCGGGTTCGAGGGAGGGGAACTCCGTCGAGGTGAAGTCCGCCGGAAGAAATCGTCCGTCACGACCGATCAACGCCCGAGTCGGCAGGTGCAGCTCTCGCCACCAGGTCACGTCGGTCGTGTCGCCGAAGGTGCAGATCATCGCGATGCCCGAACCCTTTTCGGGATCGGCCAGTTCGTGGGCGAGCACCGGCACCTCGACGCGAAAGAGTGGCGTGATGACGCTCGAGCCGAAGAGTGAGGCAAAGCGCGCGTCCTCGGGGTGGGCGACCAGTGCGACGCAGCTCGCGAGCAATTCGGGACGCGTGGTGTCGATCTCGACGGCGCCCTCGCCGTCGCGCCGCTCGAAAGCGATGCGGTGGTAGGTACCGGGTCGCTCACGGTCCTCGAGCTCGGCCTGGGAGACGGCGGTGCGAAAGTCGACGTCCCAGAGCGTGGGCGCGACGCTCGAGTAGATCTCCTCGCGCGCGAGCATCTCGATGAAGGCCCGCTGGGAGACGGCCTGAGCTAAGGGCGAGATCGTCGTGTACTCAAGGCTCCAGTCGACGCTCACCCCAAGCGTTCGCCAGAGCGTCTTGAAGGCCTCTTCGTCAATGGCCGTCAGACGCAGGCAGAGTTTGACGAAATTGCGGCGAGAAACCAGGACCTTTTGTTTGTCGGGCTTCTCGGGCGGCTCGAAGTTGGGGTCGTAGGGGAGCGAGGGGTCACCGCGCACCCCGTAGTAGTTCTCCACTCGTCGCTCGGTCGGGAGGCCGTTGTCGTCCCAACCCATTGGGTAGAAGACGTCCCTGCCCCGCATGCGCCAAAATCGGGCCACGACGTCGCCCTGGGTGTAGCTAAAGACGTGACCGATGTGAAGCTCGCCCGACACCGTCGGCGGAGGGGTGTCGATGCTGTAGACGCTTCCTCGTGTGGCGTCGCGCGAGAAGAGGTACGTGCCCTCCTCGTCCCAGCGCGTCATCCAGGTCGCTTCCAGGCCGTCGACCGTCGGCTTCTCGGGCACCGTGAACGGTCGCGGCGCGGGGGAGTCGGGCATGGTTGGCGTAGTTTAGAACAGTGATTCGCCTCTACGACACGGCTCGCGGCGAGGTGCGCGACTTCACGTTGCGCACCCCCGGGCGCGTGTCGATGTACGTCTGCGGACCGACGGTGGACAACCTGCCCCACCTCGGCCACGGCCGTTTCACGCTGGTGTGGGACATCGCGCGACGCTGGTTCACCTTCCAGGGCCTCGTGGTGCACTACGTCTCGAACATCACCGACGTCGACGACAAGATCATCGCGCGCGCCAAGGACGAGGGGCGTAGTGAGATTGACGTCGTCAAGGAGTACGAGAGCGAGTGGTGGGACGCGATGGCTCGTCTCGGCGTCAAAGACCCCGACGACGCGCCCCACGCGACCGACTACGTGGCCGACATGGTCGAGTTGATTGCGTCGTTCTTAGAGCGCGACGTGGCCTATCAGACGAGCGACGGCGTCTACTTCGACGTGAGCGCCGTCGCGGACTACGGGCTCTTAGCCGGTCAGCCCCTCGAGAGTCTGCGCGCCGGAGCGCGAGTGGAGGCGAACGACGAGAAGCGCTCACCGCTCGATTTCGCGCTGTGGAAGAACGCCAAGCCCGGCGAGCCGCGCTGGCCGTCGCCCTTCGGCGAAGGACGGCCCGGCTGGCACACCGAGTGCGTGGTGATGTCCCTCGACTTGCTCGGCGAGGGTTTCGACCTGCACTGTGGGGGTCTGGACCTTAAGTTCCCCCACCACGAGAACGAGCGGGCCCAGGCTGAAGCCGCGATGAAGCCCTTCGCTCGCCACTGGGGCCACAACGGCTGGGTGATGGTGAACGGCGTCAAGATGAGCACCTCGCTGAATAACTTCACCTCCCTGACGGATCTGCTGGCCCGTACCGATCCGCGCGCCTACCGGCTGCTGGTTCTGCGCTCGCACTACCGCTCGCCCATCGAGGTCACCGTTGACACCATCGCCGACGCCGAGCGCGCCCTCGCACGCCTCGACACCCTGGCGCGTCGCTTCGATCTCCCGGTGTTGGCGGGCAACGACTTTGAGGTGGCGTCCGCGCACGTCTGGGCGGAGGAGTCGCTCGAACTCTATGAGCGCGTCGTCGCCCTGATGAACGACGACCTCAATACGCCCCTGGCGGTCGCCGAGCTCTTTGAGGCGGTGTCTGCGGCCAACACCGCCGCGGACGAGGGTCACGAGGGAAGCGCCCGACGCCTGGCTAAGTCCGTGAACGTCCTCTTCGGGGCGTTGGGTCTCGCCTTACTGGCCGGTAGCCACCAGGTCGATGAGACCAGTGAGGCGTTGGTCGCCGAGCGAGACGCCGCCCGGGCGCAGCGGAACTGGGCCGAAGCGGACCGATTACGCGACGAACTGGTCGCACGAGGCTGGATCGTGGAGGACGGTCCCGCCGGAACGGTCATCCGCCACCCGTAATTACGCTTGTTATCCAAAGCCCCGACCAAGTAGCGTTAATGCTGAGGTTGCCGTTGTGGTTCCCTCCCAAAACCGGAGTTCCGGAAGTAAAAGTAATCAAGGAGGCCCACAGTGGCTGCAGGAACCGTCAAGTGGTTCAACGACGAGAAGGGCTGGGGATTCATCGCTGTTGATGGCCAGCCCGACGTCTTTGTTCACTACTCGGAGATTCAAGGTGACGGGCGAAAGACGCTCGTCGAAGGTCAGGCCGTCGAGTTCGACATCGAACCCGGCGATCGCGGCCCGTTGGCCAAGCGCGTCGTTCTTAACTAACGACCACTCTTCGAAGTACAGAACCGCCGCCCCGAGGGCGGCGGTTCTGCTTTTGTCACGTCGATATCCACTACGGTACGTTGGTTACTAGCAAGTAACTTCAACGTCAAGGTGTGACTATGTCCGACTTTTCAATGGACCTCAACGAGGACCAGGTAACGCTGCGTGAGTGGGTCCACGGGTTCGCCGTGGACTACATGCGGCCCATCGCCTCGGAGTGGGACGAGCGCGAAGAGACCCCGTGGCCCTTCATCCAAGAGGCCGCCAAGCTCGGCGTCTACGGCGTCGACTTCCTCTTAAACGTCATCAAGGACCCGACGGGCTTATCGATGATGATCGCGCTCGAGGAACTCGCCTGGGGGGACGCCGGGCTCTGTATGTCGATCATGGGCACGAGTCTGGGCGTGGCGGCGATCGTCGCCAACGGCACCCCGGCCCAACAGATGGAGTGGGTGCCCCAGTGTTATGGGACCCCCGACGACATCAAGATCGCCGCCTTTGGCGTCACCGAGCCCGACGCCGGCAGCGACGTCTCCTCGTTGCGCACCCGAGCGATCTACGACGAAGCGAAAGACGAGTGGGTGCTCAATGGCACCAAGACCTGGATCACTAACGGCGGCATCGCCAACGTGCACGTCATCGTCGCTTCAGTTGACCCCAAACTCGGCAGTCGGGGCCAAGCGTCCTTCATCGTGCCCGAGGGCACCGCGGGACTTTCGATGGGACAGAAGTTCAAGAAGATGGGCATCCGCGCGAGCCACACCGCCGAAGTCGTGCTCGAGAACTGCCGCGTGCCCGGCAGTTGCCTCCTCGGCGGTAAGGAGAAACTGGATGAGAAGTTGGCCGCCGTGCGTGAAGGCAAGCGCGCCTCGAGCCAGGCGGCGATGGCGACGTTCGAAGCGACGCGCCCGGCCGTCGGCGCCCAGGCGCTCGGCATCGCGCGCGCGGCGTACGAGTACTCACTGGAGTACGCAAAAGAGCGCAAACAGTTCGGCCGCGCGATCATCGAGAACCAGGCCATCGCGTTCAAGCTCGCGAACATGAAGATGAGCGTGGACGCGGCGCGCCTCCTGATCTGGCGAGCGAGCTGGATGGCGGCGACGCGTAAACCCTTCACGAGCGGCGAGGGGTCGATGTCCAAACTCTTCGCCAGCGAAGCGGCAGTCAAGGTCACCGAGGAAGCCATACAGATCCTCGGGGGCTACGGCTACGTGCGGGACTACCCGGTCGAGCGTTGGCACCGCGACTCGAAGATCTACACGATCTTCGAAGGCACGAGCGAGATCCAACGTCTGATTATCGCGAGGGCCATCTCGGGCGTGCAGATCAAGTAGCGAGGGCCACTGCGATGGTTGGACTTGGGACTCTCACGTCCGTGAGTGAAGCGGCCTCAGATCGCGCCGTAGAGGGCGCTTTGTAACAGATGGAAGTGTACAATGCAACTATGTCCACTTCCGTCAGTCAAGCCCGCGTGTCCCAGCGTGGGCAAACCAATCTTCCCGCCGAACTGAGGCATCGTTGGGGTATCGACGACGGTGGCGAGATCGCCTTCGTTGACCTCGGCGACGCCGCACTGGTTCTTCCCGGAGGAGTGGATCGAGCTATGGCCGAGTTGAAAAGCGTTCTTCGAGTGCGTTACGACGCCGGGCTGGCAGCAATTGACGATCCCGACCTCGCCGATCAGTAGTGAACGTCGTTCTCGACGATCGTCTCCTCATCGAGGAGCTTCTCGTCGGCATCGGTAGACCAGACGTGCAACTTCACACCACCGCCTACTGGTACTACCGCGCCTGCCGAGCGGCCGTTCTGGGCGCTGGTGGGCATCTCTCTGGACCGTTTCGCGAGTTGTACGTGCTCGAACAGGAACGGGCTATCGGTGCCATGCTGGAACTGCCAGAGGACATTGGCCTTCCCGACGCGCGACGTCTCGTGGCGCAAATGGTTGAGATCGCCGGACGCCAACCCCGGTTGAACCTCCTCAACCTGGAGGCAGTGGCAGCAGCGCACGTCCTCGACGCCACAGTCTGGCTATCGCCGGAGGCGGCGAGCGGAGTGTTACCGACGGTGCTTGATGACGAACTCCTTGCGTGGGAAATCGTCACCATCGATTGACGAGGGATGATGCTGCGGATCTCTGATGGGCCACAGAAACACGGACGCCAGTGACTTCACCGATCAAGATACTGACGCTCTGCACCGGCAACATGTCGCGCTCGGTGATGCTCGGCTACATGTTCACCAGCCTGGCTGAGGCGAACGGGCTCGACTGGAGCATCCGCACCGCCGGCACCCACGTCGTCGAGGGCAGCGCGATGAGTTCACGAACGCGAGACGCGCTGATGGCGTTGCCCGACCTGGGTGAACACCGTTACGGGCAGCACCGCAGCCACCAGATAACGCCCGACGATGTCTCGTGGGCCGACGTCATCGTGACCGCTGAAGCCAACCACGTCAACTTCGTGCGCGCGAACTTCGACGACGGCGCCGACAAGACGGTATTGCTCGGTCAGTTCCTGCTCGAGGCGCCGCTCGACGTTGCCGTCGATGAACAGGTGCGCACCGTCGCACAACTCGTACCCGACGAGGACTTCGACGTCATCGATCCCGCCGGTGGCAATCAGGACGTCTACGACGCGTGCGCCACCCAACTCTGGGCGATGGCCATGGTCTTTCTCACCCTCGTCGAGAGCGACGAGGTCGCTTAGTCGAGTTCGACGGAGCGCAGGCCACCCCAGGCGAGTGTGGCGCTGCGCGCGGCGAGTCGCTCGGCGACGCCGGGCGTCGGTGTGGGCCAGCCCTTGCCTTCTTGTTGGATCAACCACGCCGTCGCGGCGCCTTCGGCGATGCCCACGACGCCGGCGGCCAGTTGACGTCGGTGGTCGGGCTTGATGCGCACGGCGATGAGGGGCTCTAAGAACGAGACGAGCCCGAGTTCGACGTTGCGCAAATCGCCGCGGGTCTCGCCCTCGTGGGAGTGGATGAAGAGGATGCGAAAGGCGTCGGTCTCACTCACGACCATCTCGAAGTAGACACGAAAGGCCACTTCGATTTTGGCGCGGGGCGAGTCGACCTGGGACACCCCGTCGCGCAGCGAGTCGAGCAGTTTCTGGGCGGTCTGGTTGACGATTTCGCGGTACAACTCGGTCTTGGACTCGAAGTACTGGTAGAGGATTGGTTTGGTGAAGCCGGCTTCTTTCGCGATGTCGTCCATCGTCGTTGCTTGGAAGCCGCGTTCGGCGAAAATCTTCCTCGCCACGAGGAGGAGTTGGTCGCGCCGCTCCGCGTGTGGAGTGCGCTCGCCCTGTGAAGCACGCTCGTCATTAATGACCATCACGTAAAGCCTAGTGGGCGTTACTTAACCCCCAAATTCTCCAGCAACGCAGAAAGTTGGCCCGGTAAGTCGGCCACATTGAAGTTTTCGCGGGCAATCGCGGCGTTGTGCGCGAAGAGATTTTCCTCGGGGCGGGTGAGGAACTGCTCGATTCCACGCACGTCATCCAGCTCCAAAAAGGTGAATCCGAAGCCCCGGATCTCTTTGAGCACCGGATAGGGGTGGACCGCGAGCGGGCGCCGGTGGGTCACTGACTCAAGGACAGGGTTACCAAAGCCCTCCCATGTCGAAGCGACGACGACTAGGTCGCACGCGGCGTACGCGTCGTGAATATCGAAACCTGGCGGGAGCCCTCGGACCACGCGAATGGATGCCGCATCAACGTGGCCATCGAGCGTCGCGTCGTAGCCGTCCTCTGCGTCACCGAGCAGCCACAGCACTGCGTCGAGCGACTCGGCGAGGGAGATCGCTCCTTCGACATTCTTCCTCGGGATCACGCGTGACGGAAAGACGAGGAGTCGCTCCTCGCCAACCTTCAACGCGTTGCGCGTAGCCACGCGGCGGCCGAGCGGAGGATCGCAGTCAAAGCTGTTTCTGATCGTCGTCGCGACAACACCTCGCTCGGCGAGTTCCTCGCGTGAGAGATCGTTGATCGTGACGTGACGCCACGTCGCGCGACTCTGCAGCGCCGGTTCGTTGAGCCACTGCGGGCGCTGCCAGGGGAGGTCGTGGTGGTGAAAGATCGCGCGCCGGTCATCGAGGATCTCGTAGAGCACATCGCGCGCGGCGACGTTAAAGGGGAGTGACACGACGTTCTCGACCACCACGACGTCCGCGCCGTCGAGTACCCGCGCGAGGTCGCGGCGCGCGAGCGGCGAGGTCGCGTGCATCGCGAGTTCGGGGAGCACCACGTCGGCGACGCCGTCACCGGCGCACGTGGCGACGTCGTGGCCGAGGTGGCGTAGCGCCGCGATCCATTTCGCCGATTCGATGCTCACGCCGTCGTGTCCGCCGAGTCGATAGCTGACGACGACGAGCCGGGACACCGGACCAGGCTAAGGGGAGAGCCCGGTTTTGGCCGGTAGTAGAGTTGACGGGGAAAGCGACCCCCCGACGGTTCCGGGGCTGTGGAGGAACTCTGGTGGCAACACGCGCGCTGATAACGGGCATCACGGGTCAGGACGGCTCCTACCTCGCCGAACTGCTACTCGCCCAGGGCTACGAGGTCGTCGGCCTCATGCGGCGCTCTTCCACGGTCAATATCGAGCGAATCAGCCATATCCAGGAACGACTGACCCTGGTGTCGGGCGACCTGATGGACGAGGTGTCGCTCATCAACGTCCTGCGCGACTATCGCCCGAGCGAGGTCTACAACCTGGCCGCCCAGAGTTTCGTGCAGGCGTCCTGGGCGCAGCCGGTCCTGACCGGCGAAGCGACGGCCCTCGGGGTGACGCGCATGCTCGATGCGATTCGCATCGTCGATCCGGAGATCCGTTTCTACCAGGCGAGTTCTTCGGAGATGTTCGGCAAGGTCCGTGAGGTACCCCAAACCGAGAACACGTTCTTTCACCCCCGCAGTCCCTACGGCGTCGCGAAGGTCTACGGACACTGGATCACCGTGAACTACCGCGAGAGCTACGGACTGCACGCCTCCAGCGGTATCTTGTTCAACCACGAGTCGCCGCGTCGAGGTATCGAGTTCGTCACGCGCAAGGTGACCCACGGCGCCGCGCGGATCAAGGCGGGTCTCGACGGCGAACTACGGCTCGGCAACTTAGACGCCCAGCGCGACTGGGGCTACGCCGAGGACTACGTGCGCGCCATGTGGCTAATGCTCCAGCGCGACAGCCCCGACGACTACGTCATCGCCACGGGTGAGACCCACTCGGTACGCGAACTCTGTCAGGTCGCCTTCGAGAGCGTGGGACTTGACTATGAGCAGTACGTCGTCATCGACCAGGCCTTCATCCGGCCCGCCGAAGTTGACCTGCTGGTGGGCGATCCTTCGAAGGCGTATAAGGAACTCGGTTGGAAGTGCGAGACCGACTTTCGGACGTTGATTGAGATGATGGTCGCGGCCGACGTCAAAGCATTGCAGCACTAGTCCGCCCTGATGGACGGGACATCACCGGTGGTGGTACTTCGTGATGCGGTCGTCCTGGTCGGTGGTTTCCCGCTGCTCAGCGGTGTCAACCTCGACCTCGACCCGGGAACGCTCACGGTCGTCACGGGCGCAAACGGCGCCGGCAAGACGAGTTTGCTGCGACTACTGGGTGGTCTGGTCACGCTCACGAGCGGCGCGGGCACCGTCAGCGGCGTCGACCTTAAGAGTGGCGACCTGCGAGAGCTACGACGACGAGTCGGCTGGCTCGGTCACGAGGGATCCTTCTACGACGACCTGAGCGTGCGCGAGAACCTCACGTTCGCCGCGAAAGCGCTGGGCCGACCGACGGAGGAGATCCCCCGCGTGCTCGAACGGGTGGGCCTGACGTCTCGAACGACGACCACGGCAAAACTACTGAGCGCGGGTCAGCGTCGGCGATTGGGTCTCGCGTGGCTCTTGCTTCGTCGACCCGAGACGTGGCTGCTCGATGAGCCCTACGCGTCACTCGACGACGAGGGGCGGACGTTCTTTGACGAACTTATTGCCGAGGTCGTGCGGAGCGGTGCGACGGTCGTGGTGAGCGCGCACGACCCACTACGTTCGTCGTCGTTGCGTCCTCGCACGCTCACCCTGGCCGGGGGTCTCGTGGTCGGTGACGTCTCATGATTCGCATCGCGCTGCTCGTCGCGGGCAAGGACTTGCGCATCGAGCGTCGAAGCCGGGTGCTGCTCTGGCAGGTGTTGCCCTTTGGCGTCACGGCGCTCGTACTCTGCGGGCTGGCCCTTGGGCCCCTGCACGCCGGTAACTCCAGCGCGGCGCCGGGGTTGTTCTACCTCGTGATGCTGCTGGTGGCACTGCTCATGATCAATCGGGCCCAGGTCATCGAGGGCTCGCCTGGGACGAGGGCGTCGGTGGCGACCCTCGGGCTCGATCCCGCCGGGGTCTTCCTCGGTAAGGCCCTCGCGTTGGCGGTGGAGCTCTGGCTGACCGGGGTCGTGGTCTTGGCGGGTTCGGTGCTGTTCCTCCACACCGCCCTCTCGGGCACGCTCAGCGCGTTACCGAGCGTCGTCGTGACGCTCGCGGCGTTGGCCGCGGCGGGGACGCTCTATGGCGCCCTCAGTGGGGGAGGGCAAGGCCCGGCGACACTGCTGCCGATGCTGTCGCTACCGGCGTTCGCGCCACTGCTGATCGCGGGTGAGCGATCGTTTTCGGACGCGCTGCACGGGGGCTCGCTCTGGCGGTGGTGGGTAATTTCCCTCGTCGCTCTGGCCGCCTACCTCGCGATCGGCATTCTGCTTTACGGTGTTCTGGAGGAATCATGATAAAGACGCTCTCCCAACGCCTTCTCGGACCCGTCACGCTTGTCTTGCTGGCGCTGACCTTCTGGCTGGGGCTGTGGGTCACGCCGCCGGACAAGGTCCAAGGAAACCTGGCTCGCCTGCTCTACGTGCACCCGGCGATCGCCTGGGTGGCGCTGTACGTCTCGTTCGGGACCGCGGCGATCGCCAGCGCGCTCTATCTCTGGAAGCGCACGCGATCGGTCGTGATGGACCGCGTGGCGTACTGCGCCATGGAAGTGAGCACCGTCTTCATTATCTTGACGCTCATCACTGGCTCGATCTGGGGCCGTCCGACCTGGGGCGTGTGGTGGGCGTGGGACGCGCGACTCACCTCCACGGCGATCCTCGGGCTGTTCGAACTGGCGTACCTCGCGCTGCGACGAGCGAACGACGACCCCGACCTGCGCGCCCGGCGCTGTGCGGTCTTCGCGATCATCGCGGCCATCAACGTGCCGATCATCCACTTCTCGGTCGACTGGTGGAACACGTTGCACCAGGGTGCCACGGTCTTCACCGAGAACGGGAATCTGCTGGTGCACGGGATCATGCTCTGGACGCTGTTTATCAGTCTCTTCGCGTTCACGCTGCTCTTCTTCTGGCTGTTGCGAGCGAGGTATCGCCTCGAGGTGCTGCGCGCCACGCGCTACGACGTCGCCCTCGATGAGGCGCTCGCCCAGCGCCGCCGTGAAGGCGTGCACTGATGGGCTACGTCGCGGCCGGTTACTCCTTCGCCTTTGGGGGATTGGGGCTCTACGCCCTCTCGATCTGGTGGCGAGGACGACGTGCCCAGCGCTGACCTCGCCGATCTCACTCCCGTTCCCGCCCCCGTCACCAAACGCCGGGGTCGTGGACGCACGATCGGCGTCCTGGTCGTCTTGGCGCTCGCGGTCCTCGCGCTCTTAAGTCAGGGACTGCTTCATTCGCTGAACTACTTCGACACGATCGACCAAGCGATGAGCGCGCGCGCCAAATTAGGCACGGAGACCATTCGTTTAGAGGGCGTCGTCAAGCCGCACACCATCGATCGCACCTCGAACGGCGCGTCGTTCTGGATGACTGGCGGTCACGGCGAAGAGGTCTTCGTCAGCGCCCACGGCTCACCGCCGCAACTCTTCCAAGCCGACATCCCCGTGGTGGTCGAGGGCCACTTCACGAGCGCGACCTCGAAGGACTTCTACGGCACGCAGATCCTGGTGAAGCACACGGCCTCCTACATCGCCGCGCACCCCAAACGCGTGAAGGCCCCCAACGGGTCCACTCGATGATCTTGACGTGGCTCGGTCGAGCCGCACTGTACGTCTGTTTCGCGGGGGCCGTCGGAGGTGTGATCGAACAGGCGACGGCGTTACGCGCGCACCGCGTCTCGCGCGTGCGCTGGTGGGCCCTCGGGGCGCTGCTCGGTATCGCGGCCGCCGTGGGCGTCATGGAGTTCGCACTCGTCACGCATAACTTCGCGTTGGCCTACGTCGCGGAGAACAACGCCACCTTCACGCCGCTGCTCTATTCGATCACCGGGCTCTGGTCGGCGCTCGAGGGTTCCCTCATGCTCTGGGTGCTCCTGCAGAGCGCGATCACCTTTGGGGTACTGCTCTACTATCGGCGTGACCGCGACAGCCCCGTCGTGGGCTGGGCCGCGATCGTGCTGCTCTGCGTCGGCGCGTTCTTCACCCTCCTCATGATGGGTCCGGCCGATCCCTTCATTCACAACGCCGCCCACGTCCTCCAGGGTGCGGGACCCAACGCGTTGTTACAGGACAATCCCCTGGTTGCGGTACACCCGCCGCTGCTCTATCTGGGATTTGTGGGCTTCAGCGTTCCCTTCGCCTTCGCCATTGCGATGCTCGTGACCGGTCGAGTGCAAGAGCGCTGGCCCCTGGAGCAACGGCGCTGGACGGTGCTCGCCTGGGGTTCGCTCTCCCTCGGCATCGTGCTCGGGGCGTGGTGGAGCTACCAAGTACTTGGCTGGGGCGGTTTCTGGGGCTGGGACCCCGTCGAGAACGCGGCGTTGCTGCCGTGGTTGACCGCGACCGCCTACATCCACTCGGTCATCGTCCAGGACCGTCGTGGACTCTTTCGGGTCTGGAACCTCTCGCTCGCCATCGCGACCTTCTCCCTGACCATCCTCGGCACGTTCTTCACGCGATCGGGCGTACTGGTGAGCGTGCACGCGTTCTCCTCGAGCACCCTCGGGCCCCTATTGATTGGCTTCTTCTTCTTCGTTGTCGTCGTCGGTGCCAGTCTCCTCGCGTGGCGCGGCGACCGGTTGCGCGCGCCCGTCGGCGTCGATCACCCGCTCTCGCGTGAGGGCCTCTTCGTGGCGAACAACATCCTCTTCGTGGGTTTCGCCATCGTCGTCTTGCTGGGCACGGTGTTCCCGCTGCTCTACCAGGCGATCAACGGCACCCAGGTCACCGTCGGCACGCCGTACTTCGCGAGCGTCGCCGCGCCCCTCAGTGTGCTCTTGTTGGTATTGATGGCGATCGCGCCGCTCGTGAGTTGGCGCAGCGCCGACGCGAAGGTGCTCTGGTCGCGCACGCGCATGAGCGCCTGGACGGCGATCCTCGCGGTCGTGGTGCTGTTGGTAGCGGGCGTACGCAGGCCGGCCGAAGTGATCGCGGTCTTCCTCGCCGTGCTCGCCGCGGGTGCGGCGCTACGCACGTTGCGCGGATCCTTGGTCGCGGCGCTGCGACGAGGGTCGTGGCGTAGCGTGCTGCGAGCGCCGTCGACGGGCGGGATGATCGTGCACCTGGGCGTGGTCGTCTTAGCGCTCGGCATCGTCACCTCGACGACGTACGTCACGCGCTCGGAGGTCACCCTGGCGACGGGACAGCGCACGGTGGTCGATGGGCAACTCGTGAGCTTCGACGGTTTCCACAACATCACCGACGCCCTCAAGACCGCGACGCAACTGAAGGTGAGCGTGGATGGTCACCAACTGCGCCCCGCGATCACCACCTTTAACGGCCGCGGTGGCACGACGGTGGGCACGCCGGCCATCGACTCGAATCTGGCCCGCGACGTCTACGTGACCTTCGACGCGGTCGGTGGGAACGGTGGCACCTCGGGCGCCCAGGTCCAATCGGGCCTCCCCGCGGGATCGGTGGTCTTAGGGGTCACGGTGGAGCCGTTGTTGGCGTGGCTGTGGCTCGGGGGACTCGTCATCGGGCTCGGCAGCGCGCTCTCGTTCTTTCGGCGCCGCTACGCAGAGGACGCGGCGTGAAGCGCTCCGTCATGGTCACGTCGCTCGCGGTGATGGCGGTGGTGGTGGCGTTCTCCTTGTTCTTAGCGACGCGCAACCCCGTCAATACGACGGCCACGCAGGCCGACAGCCCGCTCCTCGGGGAGCGCGCGCCGCTGATTGCGGGGCCGCGCCTCGGTGGGGGCGCCGCCATCGACGTCAAAGCCGATCTCGGCCACGTGGTGGTGGTGAACTTCTGGGCGTCGTGGTGCGGCCCCTGTCAGGTAGAGGCGCCGAGCCTCTCGACGTTCGCCTGGCAGGAACGACACGACGGCGTCGACGTCGTGGGCGTGGTCTTTAATGACAGGGTCGGGGCCGCGAAGGACTTCGCCGCGCACTACGGGTCGCTCTACCCCTCGGTGATCGATTCGGGTGGGGTCATCGCCAATCGCTACGGCGTCATCTCACCGCCGACGACGTTCGTGATTAACGCGAGGGGCATCGTCGCGGCGACGCTGCTCGGTGCGGTCACGACGCGCCAGTTAGAAGCCGTCGTCGCGCGGGTCAACTCGTGATGGCGACCTCGTGAAGGTGCTGCGGTCCTTTTCTCTTTGGTGCGTGGTGCTCGTCGCGGTCGCGGCGCTGGCCGTGGTGCTGCGACCGAGCGATTCGAGTGCGCAGAGTCGCATCGCGCACCTAGAAACGCTCGTACGATGTCCCTCGTGCGACGACCTCTCGGTGGCGGTGAGTAACGCGACCTCGGCGATCGCCGTTCGCCACGAGATCACGGCCAAGGTGCACGCCGGTGAGTCCGACGACAAGATCTTGACCTCCTTAGAGGACGTCTACGGCACCTCGATCCTGCTCAGTCCGCCGACGTCGGGGTTGGGCGTACTGCTCTGGATCGCGCCGCTGCTCGGGGTACTGCTCCTCATCGCGAGCGCGCTGCGACTGGCGAGGCGGCGATGAAGCGGTCGATGAATCAGATCATCGACGAGATCGCCCTGCGCGAGGCGTCGCTGGAGGACGCCCGGCGCGAGCGCGTAGCCGGCGAACTGAGCGCCATCGAGGCCGCGACCATCGAGGCTCGAGAGACCCTGGCGCTGGTGGCCGCGCGAGCGGAACTCGACGAGTTGCGCCAGTCGCCGGAGAAACGAAGGCCCTCGCGACGCCGCCGCCGCTGGTTGCTCTTCACGGGGCTCATGTGTTTCTTGATCGTCATCGTCGTGGTGCTCTGGGCCTCGATTAGCCCGCGCCAGGAGGGGAACTCGATCACGGGTTCGGTGTCGCTCGGTCGTAGCCAGCAGATCACCAAACTCCTGAGCGAAGGGCAAAGCGACCTCGCCAACAACCTGGTGCTCTCGGCGCTCGCGGCGTACCAGGATGTCCTGGCGATCAGCCCGAAGAACGTGGTGGCGTTGACCGAGACGGGTTGGCTGGACTTCTCGGCCGGTTCCACCTCGAAGAGTCCGACGCTCGTTACCTTCGGCGTGAAGGAGTTGCGCACCGCGGTCGCCGACGATCCGCGCAACGCCGCCGCTCGCCTCTACTACGGCATCGCCGCCTATTCGACGCCGGGAAACCGGACGCTCGCCCTTGGTGAGTTCAGGGTCTTCCTCGACCTACACCCCTCGAGCGTGCAGTTAGGACTGGCCCATCCGTATTTGGTGAAGTTGGGCCTCGCGAGCTAGTCGCTACGCGGTGACGCGACAGACGTCGTCGCCGAGCGCCTTGGAGGTCAAGGTCACCGTGGTGCGCTCGGCACCCAAGCCCTCGAGCATGCCCGAGATGAGGCCCCGGTCGACGGCACAGAGCACCGGGTGGTGCTGCGCCGCCGATCCGAAGGGGCAGTTATCAGAGACAACGGAGCTGGAGAACTCGCCGTCTTCGACGCGAGCGCTAAAACCGTGCGCGGTCAAGAGTCCCGCGATAGAGACCATGGCGGTCTTGACCGAACGCGTGGCGTCGCCCCCGCCGACCGACTCGGTGAGTCCACGACCGTATTCGAGACCCACGTCGTGGGCCATGCGCTCGGACGCGTCGGGCCCGAGGCGCTCGAGCGCCATCTCCAAGAGCGCCACCAAGAGTGCATCTCGTCGAAGGGACCCCTCCATCACGACGTTCTCGTCTAAGACGCGGTACCCCTTGGCCGGACGACCAACGGTGGTCTTGCGCACGCTGTCGAAAGTGACGTAGCCGCCTTCGGTGAGTCGTTCGAGGTGATGTCGCACGACGTTCGCGTGGACTTCACAGTGCTCCGCCAATTCGGTCGCGGTGGCGCCGGGATTCGCGCGCAGGTAGAAGTAGACCTTTCGACGGGTGCTGTCGCCAAAGGAGTGCGTGAGGCTCGTGACGGTGGCGGCGAAGAGGGCCGGGTCCAGGCCGTTTTCGTTGATCGTGCTCACGAGCAGAAGTTTACGGGTATGGCGTCTCGGAGCGCCGGTAATCTCTTGAGGCCCGATTAAAGGACTCCGTGACACTCGACCCCCAACTCCAGACCCGCCTCGCCGCGATCCGCGAACCCCAGTTGGTGCGCACCCTCGCGGAACTGGGCTTTTTGGGTGCGGTGCGCGAAGAAGCGGGTCAGGTCGTCGTTGAACTCGTCCTACCGGTCACCAACTGGCCCCACCTCGACACCCTGCGCGAGGCCGTCCTCGACCTCGCGCCTGGCGCGCAGGTCGTCGTACGCACCATGAGCGACGACGAGCGGCTCGGTCTTCGCAACTTCCTGCGCGGCGCCATGGCCGCACCGCCCGGTCCCGGGGAGCACGATCACAAAGAGAGCGCCCCGAAGTTCCTCGACAAACTCTCCAAGACTCGCGTCCTCGGTATCTCCTCCGGCAAGGGTGGTGTCGGCAAGTCCTCGGTCACGGTGAACCTGGCGATCGCCCTCGCCCAAGCCGGCCACTCGGTGGGGGTGCTCGACGCCGACGTCTACGGATTCTCCTTGCCCAAGATGCTGGGCGCGACGAATGACCCGATCGTGCTCGGCGACACGGTGATCCCGACGTTGGTGCACGGTATCCGGTGTCTCTCGATGGGCTACTTCGTCGACGACGCCCAACCCGTCATCTGGCGCGGTCCCATGTTGCACAAGGCCATCGAGCAGTTGGTCACCGAGGCCTGGTGGGACGAGCCGGACTTTCTCTTGATCGACATGCCCCCCGGCACGGGTGACGTGGCCCTCACGTTGTCCGAGATCCTCCCGCGCATCGAGATGTACGTCGTCACGACGCCCCAGGCGGCCGCTCAACGCGTCGCGCAGCGCTCGGCCTACGCTGCGCGCAAATTGAAGCTGGCGGTGCGCGGCGTGATTGAGAACATGAGCTGGTTCACCGGGGACGACGGCACGCGCTATGAGATCTTCGGCGCCGGTGGTGGCGCGCAGTTAGCCCACGAACTCGGCATCACCCTGCTCGGGCAGATCCCCTTGGAGCCCGCGGTGCGCGAAGGCGGTGACATCGGCGAGCCGGTCATCGTGACAACACCCGACAGTCCGGCCGCAGTGGCCTTTCGCTCGCTCGCCGAGCGCGTCGCGCAGCAAGGTCCTTCGCGGGTCTATCGTCAAGAACTCAAGCTGGTCTGACCAGAGATCGAGGGGGCGTCGTGGAGTTAGAAGGAAAGACTGCGGTCATCACGGGCGGGGCGAGCGGAATTGGTCTCGCCACCGCGAAGCGCTTCGCTGCGGCCAAGGCCAATCTGGTGCTCGGCGACATTGAAGAGGCGCCGTTGGCGAAGGCCGTCGAAGGACTTCGCGCCGATGGCGCTCACGTGATTGGCGTCGCGACCGACGTGACCAAAGAAGAGGACGTCATTGCCCTGCGCGAAGCGGCCCTCAAGGAGTTCAGCGGGGCGCACGTCGTCTTTAACAACGCCGGCGTCGCCGCCGGGGCGGCCATTGGCACACCGACATCGGTGTGGAAGTGGGTGCTCGACGTCGACCTCCTAGGGGTCGTCTACGGCGTCAACGCCTTCGTGCCACTCTTCCTCGAGCAAAACGAGGGGCACGTCGTCAATACCGCCTCACTGGCGGGGCTCGGTGGCGCGCCGGGCATGGGTCCCTACTGCGCCGCGAAGTTCGCGGTCGTCGGACTTTCGGAGTCGCTCTTCCAAGAGTTGCTGCTCCAGGGCAGCAACGTTGGCGTGTCGGTGCTGTGCCCGGGATTTGTCAAGACCCGTATCCACGAGTCCGCTCGCAATATGCCCAACGAACTCGTGAGCTACAACGAGGACCCGACGGCGCGCTTCATCGCGGACATGGCCAGCGAAGCGGTCAACGCGGGCATCGACCCCGGCGACGTGGCCGACCAAGTGGCGAACGCCGTTACCACGAAGAAGTTCTGGATCTTGCCCCACGAACGCTCCGCACTTCGCACGACCGAACTGCGACTCGAATGGATGCGCGGCGGCGATCCAATGCGCTTTGACCTCATGGGCGCGACGAAACCCTAGCGGTCGAGCCCACTCGGCAGGAGGTCCTCGGGCCACTCCAGCAACGTCACGGCGCTACGACACGCGAATCGGTCCGTCATACCCGCCACGTAGGCGACTGCGTCGCGCAAAGCCGTCGTCGATCCTTCGTCCTCGCCCCCGCGCTTGGCGACGTCGGGGATCATCATTGGATGGGCGCAGTAGAACTCGACCAGGGCGCGCAGCATCGAGACGACGGCCGAACCTTGATGTTGCGAGGCGTCGCGAAGGTAGATGGTCTCGTAGTTAAAGGCACGAAAGGCCGCCAGCGCTTCGGCGTGGCGCGCGTCCATGCCCACGACCCCGGTCTCGTGCACCGTGTGAATCATGCCGTTGATGAAGGCGCCGAGTTGTTCACGTCGCACCAGTCCACATCGTTCACGCACGATGCCCGGTAGTTCGTCGGACGTGACGATGCCCGCGGAGACGGCGTCTTCGAAGTCGTGACAGACGTAGGCGATGCGGTCGGCCCACGAGACGACCTCGCCTTCGGGCGTGCCGGGCGCCGGTCGCGACCAGGAGTGGTTGCGCACTCCGTCGAGGGTCTCTCGACAGAGGTTGAGGGGAGCGAGGGAGACGTCCGCCCCCCAGGTGGCGTGGTCGAAACCGTTCTCCAAAAATGGATCGAGTGCCTCTTCGCTCGCGTGGCCGCCGGGGCCGTGGCCGCAGTCATGTCCGAGGGCGATGGCTTCGGCGAGGGCGACGTTCAGCCCCAGGGGTCGCGCGATGCCCGTGGCGACTTGGGCGACCTCTAAGGCGTGGGTGAGACGGGTGCGCATGTGGTCGTCGGGGAAGATGAACACCTGGGTCTTGCCCGCGAGACGTCGAAAGGCCGAGGAGTGAAGGATGCGGTCGCGGTCGCGCTCGAAACACGTGCGGAACTCGTCGGGCTCTTCCTCGCGGTCGCGGTCGCCGCCACCCATGCTGCGCGTGGCCCCCGGGGCCAAGAGCGCGTCGAGGAGTTCCTCGCGCGCAGCCAGCGTCCCGGCGAAGGACGGAACCCGTGTGCCGAGGGGCGCGATCGTCGCGGTCGAGTCGCGATGCGCCACGGTGACGTCGTCCGTGGCGCCCTCGTACCCGCTCATGGTCGCCGCCCAGCGCCGGGCTCGCTCGGAGATGGGTTCTACGCTCACGTCTTCCATATTGGCCCATGGCCGTAACATTGGTTCAGTTCAATGTTTTAGGAGTCGTCATGGATATTCGAATCGGCATCGTCCAGTCAATGAAGGAGATCGACGTCGAACTGCCCGCGGACGCCGATCGAGATCAGGTCATGAAGGACGTCGAGGCGGCCTTGACGGACGAGAAGGTTCTCTGGCTCACCGACCGCAAGGGTCGCCGCGTCGGGATCCCCGCCAGTCGGATCGCCTACGTCGAGTTGGGTACGCCAGCCAGCGACCGCGTCGTGGGATTCGGCGCCGCCTAAGGCTTCGTGCTCGACTACCACCTGCACCTGTGGCCCCACTCGGAGTCCTCGGTGTGGTTCGACCTCGATCAGATCGCCGCCTACTGCGAAGAAGCGGCCACCCACGGCGTCAGTGAGCTCGCACTCACGGAACACACGCACCGCTTCGTCGACGTCGCTGCGGTGGTCGGTCCCTTCTGGTTGCGCTCGGGCCACGAACCAACGAACGCGACGATGGCCGAGTACTGGGACTTTCACGCGCGCAACTCACTTGAGGCCTACGTCACCTTGGCCCAACGCGCGAAGGACGAGGGGCTGCCCGTCAAGATCGGTCTCGAGGTCGACTACTTCAAGGACCAAATGGACCTGGTCGCCGATCTGCTCGCGCAGTACCCCTTCGACGTCTTGATCGGCTCGGTGCACTGGCTCGGCACCTGGCAGCCCGACGACATCGACAACGAGATCAACATGGCCGAGTGGACACTGCGCGACGTCGACCAATGTTGGAAGGACTACTCGGCGGCGCTGGAGGAACTCTGTGCGCTCGACGTGGTCGACGTGCTGGCCCACCCCGACCTCATCAAGGTCGCGGGGTACGTCGCCACGAATCCCGCCGAGTACTGGGATGAGATGGCTGCATCGGCCGCGCGCGCCGACGTGTCGGTCGAACTCTCCTCCGCGGGTTGGAACAAGCCCATTGGTGAGCAGTACCCGGCGGAAGGATTCCTCGACCGCCTCGTCGCGAAGAACCTCACCTTCACGACCGCCTCTGATGCACACCGGCTCGAACGCGTGGGCCAGCGCGCCGGTGACCTGGCGGCCCTGCTCGAAGTGCGTGGCGTGCACGAACTCGCGTCGTACCGTGCGCGAGAGCGTCACATGATCCCACTGCGGACGAACTAGTGGCGACGTTGGCCGAACTGGCGTCGGCGAGGACCCGACTGGGAGACGCGGCCATCGATCACCTACAGCGCCTCACCGCGTCGTGGTCGCTGCTCGCGGACCTCTCCTTCTCCGACATGTTGTTGATGACCAGGGTTGAATCGCCTAGCGACGACGACCACCTGTTGGTGATCGGACAGATGCGGCCGAACAATCGCACCACGTTGATCAACGACGACCTGCTCGGTACGACGCACCCGGCTGCGAACTGGCCAATCGTGGGCGAGGCGTACGAGCGTGGCGTGCGGGTGGAGGGAGAACTTCGCGTCGAGGGCGTGGAGGACCTCGTGCCCACCTGGTGCGTCCCGGTGCGCTTCAATGGCGACGTGATCGCCGCGCTGGTCCGTCTACAGGGCCCCCTGCGCGGGTCGGCCTCGCTCTATGAGTTCCAATACCTCTCGGTCTTCGAGCGACTCTGCGACATGGTCTCGGATGCGTCGTTCCCCTATCGCGAAGACGCCGTGGCCGGACCGGGTCTGCCGCGGGTCGGCGATGGCGTGATGTTGCTCGATGCTCTGGGCCGCGTCGAGTTCGCGACGCCGAACGCCGTGAACGCCCTGCACCGACTCGGGATCTACACGCTGGCCGATGGTCACACCTTTAGCGAGCTGGGCCTCAAGGCTCGCGCCATTGAACGCTCACTCGAGTTCGGTCTGCCGACGCTCGAAGAACTCGACCTTGGTCACGACGTCGCGATCCTCGTGCACGGCGTGCCCCTGCTCGTGCAGCAGAAGGTGACGGGTGTGCTCACCCTCGTGCGCGACGTGTCGGACATCCGTCAACTCAACCGCGTCGTGTTGAACAAGGAAGCCGCCGTACGCGAGGTCCACCACCGCGTGAAGAACAACCTTCAGACGATCTCGTCGTTGTTGCGGCTGCAGGCTCGCCGCAGCGAGGAAGTGGAGACGAGAACCGCGCTCTACGAAGCCGAGCGTCGGGTTCGATCAATCGCCGTCGTGCACGAGGTGCTCTCGCGCGAACCCGGCGAGGAAGTCGTCTTCGACGAGATTGTCCGCTCGCTGGTCTTACTCGTCGAGGACACCGTGTTGGCGCTGCACCCCGTAGAGATCGTGGTGAACGGCGAACTCGGGGTGCTCTCGACGGACTTGGCGACGCCTCTCGCCGTCGCGCTCGCGGAACTACTCACCAACGCGGTCGAACACGCCTTCACCGACTTTGGCGGCGTCGACAACGACCACGTGGGCGTCGTGACCCTCAACCTCTACCAGGAGAACGGTCAGGCGATCGCGGAGATTCGCGACAACGGACGAGGATTAGGCGACGACTTCTCACTCGACGTGCCGAAGAGTCTGGGCCTGTCGATCGTGCGCGACCTCATCCGCGTGCAGCTCTACGGCGAGATCGAGATGAACAACGTGCCCGGTATCGAGGGCGGCGGCACGTTCGTGCGGGTCTCGGTACCGCTGAGTGCGAGGCTCTAGCTCTGACTCGCGGCGCGACGACGGGCGGCGAGCCACTGCTTGCGCAGTTTGCGACGCTCGTCTTCGGTCGTGCCACCCCACACGCCCGACTCCTGATTGGTGGCGAGGGCGAACTCCAGGCAGGCCTTCTGGGCGTCACAGTGGTCGCAGACTCGCTTGGCGGACTCGATCTGGTCCGTCGCCATTCCCGTGGTACCGACGGGGAAAAACAGTTCCGGTTCGGTGTCCCGACAGGCCGCGTCAGAGCGCCACTCCGAGTCGTCCCAGGCGTGGGTGCGGTTCCAGATCAACGACATTATGAATCCTTTTACTTGGGGGGAGATGGTGCGTGCGGTTTCACAATGAACTCGTACGTGGAAGAAAAAGCCTAGTGAAACTATGCACAAAAAACAAGGGGTACTTCGGGTATTTCGGTCGTTGTGCCGTGGATAATGCCTGGTCAGATGCGAGACTTTTGTTGTGACCCTGGTCTTCGCCCATCGTGGGGCGCACAGCGCGGAGCGCGAGAACACTCTCGGGGCCTACCGCGACGCCCGCGAGCTCGGCGTCGACGGCGTCGAACTCGACGTCCGCCAAACGGCCGATGGTGCCCTGGTCTTGCACCATGACCCCGAGGTGAACGGCGTGGCGATCGCGCGCAGCCGGGCGAGCGACCTGCCGGCCTTCGTGCCTCACTTAGAAGCGGCCCTGGAGCTGCTCGAAGGCCTGCGCGTGAACGTCGAGGTGAAGAATTTACAGGACCCCGCGGAGTCCTCCTACGACCAGACGGGGGCCTTCGTGGCGGCCGTCATCGACGTGCTTCGGGGTAGTTCGAACATCCAGAACCTCGAACTGTCCTGTTTTGATCTGGCGACCTGCGTCGACGCCCACCACTACGACGAAGCGATCCCCGTGTCGTTCTTAACGTGGAAGACGCCGTTGCTCGAAGCGCTCGAACTCGCCGCGACCGAGGGTCTGAGCGGGGTGAATCCCCACTACTTGTTGGTCAACGCCGACGCCCAGCACCGCGCGCACGAGCTCGGACTCGGGCTGAATGTCTGGACCGTCAATGACGCACCGGACCTCACGGCCATGGCTGAGGTGGGTGTGCGCAGCGTCATCACCGACCAGCCCGCGCTCGCGCTACGTCTGCTGCGTCCCAGTTAGCCCCCGAAGTAGCCCCCGTCGTTGTGGCGTAGATTGTCTCCCATGAACATCGTCGTGTGTGTAAAACAGATACCCGACCCGGCCGCGCCGCAGTCCTTTGACGCGTCGAACAACCTCAATAGGTCGGGCAAGCTCATCTTGGACGAAGCCGATACCTACGGGGTCGAGATGGCGCTCCAACTCGTCGACAAGGCCGGCGGCGGTGAGGTGACGGTTGTCTCGATGGGATCTGGTACCGACGTCGCGGGACTACGCAACGCGCTCGCGATGGGTGCGACCAAGGCGGTGATCGTGAGCGATGAGACGCTGCGCGGCTCCGACGCGCTCTCGACCGCGAAGGTGCTCGCCAAAGTCATCGCGCGCGACCCCTTTGATCTGGTCTTGGCCGCAACGGAGTCCTCCGATGGGTACACCGGCACCACGCCGGTGCAACTCGCCGAACTGCTCGGACTGCCCTCGATCACCTTCGCCAAGGCCGTCAGCGTCGAAGGCGGCGGCGTCAAGGTCAGTCGCCAGACCGAGGCCGGCTACGACGAAGTGACCGCGCCCCTTCCTGCGGTCGTCACCGTGACCGCCGGCGTCGTCGAACCGCGTTACGCGTCCTTCAAGGGCATCATGGCCGCCAAGTCCAAGCCCCTCGAAGTACTCACGGTCGCCGACCTCGGCCTCGAAGGACAGGTCGGTGCCGCGGGCGCGCGCGAGGAGATCGTCGCCGTCCAAGCCGCCGAGTCGCGACAGGCGGGCGAGAAGTACGTCGACGAGGGTGACGGCGCCGAAAAGGTCGTCGCGTTCCTCGAATCCATCAAAGTCCTTTAGGAGTCACCGATGACACTTTCCACTCTCTGGGTTCTGGCCGAGCCGGCGGGCGACACCTTCACCGCGACGTCCCTCGAGCTCCTCAGCCACGCGCGCACGCTCGCCCCGGACGTCGCCGCGATCACCTGGGGCGACGGTTCGCAGTTGGCGGCGGTCGCCGGTGAGTACGGCGCGAGCACGCTCTATGACGTGGGCAACCTCAACGGTGCGCTGCCCGGGGTACCAGTAGCCGCGGCCATCGCCGCGCTGATCGCGAGCGGCACCGCGCCCGACGACATCTTGATCCCCGCCAGTTACGACGGGCGTGACGTGGCGGGTCGTCTCTCCGCGCGACTGGATCGTCCGGTGCTCACCAACGTGACGGGTCTCAGCGACGAGGGTGGACTCGTCACCGAACACCCCGTCTTTGGTGGTTCATTGACCGTTAAGGCGAAGTTCACCGGAGAAGGTCCCGGCATCATCGTGGTTCGAGCGAAGTCCTTCGCCCCGGAGCCCTCGAGCGGCGCAGCGGCCAGCGTCGTCGCCGCACCCTCGGGCGATACCGGCGCGACCGGGACCGCAGTGATTGCGACCTCGCACGTTGAAGAGCGCAGCGGACCAAAGTTAGAAGAGGCGGCCGTCGTCGTCTCGGGTGGTCGCGGACTCGGTGAGGCGGGCGCCTACGCGATGATCGAAGAGATCGCGAAACTACTCAACGGCGCAGCGGGCGCGAGTCGCGCCATCGTCGACGCGGGCTGGGTGCCCTACTCGCACCAGGTCGGCCAAACGGGCAAGACGGTCAAGCCCCTCGTGTACGTCGCGTGTGGCATCTCGGGTGCGACCCAGCACATGGTGGGGATGAAGGGCTCGAAGAACATCGTTGCCATCAACAAGGACGCCGACGCGCCGATCTTCCAGATCGCCGACCTCGGCATCGTGGGTGACGTCCACAAGGTGCTGCCGGCGTTGATTGAAGCGTTGAAAGCGCGATCGTGACCCAGTCGACGGGCGAGTGAGTCCACACTCGTACTTCGCGCGCGCGACGTCGCGGCACGCGTCATCCACATGAGTACCTCGAGCATCTCTCCACGGGCGCACTCGCGTCGATGGTGGACGATGTCGGTACTCGCGCTCGCACAACTGATGGTGCTCCTCGACGCGACCGTCATCAACATCGCGCTGCCGCGCGCGCAGATGGACCTGCACTTCTCCTCGGGCAATCGCCAGTGGATCGTGACGGCCTACGCGCTCTCGTTCGGTTCGCTCCTCCTCCTGGGTGGTCGCTTGAGCGACCTCTGGGGACGGCGCACCGCGCTGTACGTGGGACTCGCCGGTTTCGCGCTCGCCTCGGCCTTGGGGGGCGCCGCCAACAGTTTCACCATGTTGGTCACTGCGCGAGCGATCCAGGGAGCCTTTGGCGCGTTGCTCGCCCCGGCGGCGCTGGCGGCTTTGACCGTGACATTCCACGAGCCCAAGGAGCGCGCCAAAGCGTTCGCGATCTACGGCGCCATCGGTGGCTCGGGCGCCGCCATTGGTCTCTTACTCGGCGGGGCGCTGACGCAGTGGGCGTCGTGGCGCTGGTGCCTCTACATCAATCTCGTCTTCGCCATCGTTGCCGTCATCGGGGTGGCGCTGTTCGTCGAAGGCGGCCGGACCGAGCACCGCACGCGTCTTGACGCACTGGGCACGGTGCTCGCGAGCGGTGGGCTGTTCTTCGTGGTCTACGCCTTCGGCCACGCCGTCACTTCGAGTTGGACGGATCCGCTTACGTGGGGATCGCTGTCGCTCGGTACGGTGCTGCTGGTCATCTTCGTGTTCTGGCAGGCGCGTTCGAAGCACCCGCTCTTGCCGCTGCGCGTCGTGACGAATCGAACGCGTGCAGGTTCCTTCGTCGCGCTGCTCTTAACCAGCATGAGCGTCTACGCGGTCTTCTTGCTTCTGTCGTACTACCTCGAAGAGACGCTCGGCTACTCACCGCTGCGCGCGGGCTTCGCCTTCTTGCCGATCGTGATCGCCATCACCCTCTCGGCGTCGTTCGCGAGCGCTCGCCTGTTGGCGGTGACGGGTCCACGTCCCCTCGTGCCGACCGGCATGGTGCTCTCGATGATGGGCATGGTGCTCTTCACCCGCCTCTCCCCACTGCCGGACTACGCGGGACATGTGCTCCCGGGTCTGATCGTGTTGGGCCTGGGGCTCGGACTGGTCTTCGCGCCGGCGTTCGCCAGCGCGACCGCCGCCGTCGAACCACGCGACGCGGGGGCCGCGTCGGCGATGGTCAATACGTCGCAACAGATCGGCGGTTCGCTCGGCACCGCGATCCTCAACACCATCGCCGTCACCGTGACCACTCGTGCGCTCGAGCACCCCGGCACCAACGACGTCACGGTCACCTCGGCCACGATTCACGGGTTCTCCGTGGCGTTCTGGTGGGCCGCGGGGTTCTTCGGCGCAGGGGCGCTCATCTCGTTCCTCCTGCTCGAGTCGGGCAATCCCACCGCGGCGGGCGA